>OFML01000020.1_pt1 | contig 173533 bp, 228 predicted proteins | sample 1541831 | NCBI WGS metagenome assembly OFML01 (sample SAMN04209237, study PRJEB22552) | human gut metagenome | biome: gut; material: feces | host: Homo sapiens | place: USA: Oklahoma | reverse complement strand
CATTCGGTAACATGGGTGATGACTGTGGTACAGGTGTTGCCTTCACACGTGACCCTGCTACAGGAGCTAACGGTCTGTTTGGTGAATTCCTTACAAATGCTCAGGGTGAAGACGTTGTTGCCGGTGTTCGTACACCTATGCACATCTCCGAAATGGAACAGAAATTCCCGGAAGCATTCGTACAGTTCAAACAGGTTTGCGAAACACTTGAAAAACACTACAGAGACATGCAGGATATGGAGTTTACTGTAGAGCATGGTAAACTGTATATGCTTCAGACACGTAACGGTAAGAGAACAGCTCAGGCTGCTTTAAAGATCGCTTGTGACCTTGTTGATGAGGGAATGAGAACAGAAGAAGAAGCTGTAGCTATGATCGACCCACGTAACCTTGATACTCTTCTTCACCCACAGTTTGATGCTGCTGCTCTGAAAGCTGCTACACCAATGGGTAAAGGCCTTGGCGCTTCTCCTGGAGCTGCTTGCGGTAAGATCGTATTCACAGCTGATGACGCTGTTGAATGGGCTGAAAGAGGAGAGAAAGTCGTACTTGTACGTCTTGAGACATCTCCGGAAGACATCACAGGTATGAAATCTGCTCAGGGTATCCTGACAGTTCGTGGTGGTATGACATCTCACGCAGCAGTTGTTGCCCGTGGTATGGGTGAGTGCTGTGTATCCGGATGCGGTGATATCGCTATGGACGAAGAAAACAAGAAATTCACACTTGCTGGTAAAGAGTTCCATGAAGGAGACTTCATTTCCATCGATGGTACAACCGGTAACATCTACGACGGAATCATCCCGACTGTAGACGCTACAATCGCTGGTGAGTTCGGACGCATCATGGCATGGGCTGACAAGTACAGAACAATGAAAGTTCGTACAAACGCAGATACTCCTGCAGATGCTAAGAAAGCTGTAGAGCTTGGTGCAGAAGGTATCGGTCTTTGCCGTACAGAGCATATGTTCTTCGGTGAGGGACGTATCGATGCATTCCGTGAAATGATCTGCTCCGAAACAGCAGAAGAGAGAGAAAAAGCACTTGAAAAAGTTCTTCCATATCAGCAGGATGACTTCAAAGGTCTCTTTGAAGCTCTGGAAGGTAACCCTGTTACTATCCGTTTCCTGGATCCGCCTCTTCATGAGTTCGTTCCTACAGATGAAGCTGACATCAAGAAACTTGCAGATGCTCAGGGCAAAACTGTAGAGCAGATCAAGACTATCATCGCTTCTCTTCATGAGTTCAACCCGATGATGGGACATCGTGGATGCCGTCTTGCTGTTACTTATCCTGAAATCGCTAAGATGCAGACAACAGCAGTTATCCGCGCAGCAATCGAAGTTAAGAAAGCTCATCCGGACTGGACAATCAAACCGGAAATCATGATCCCACTTGTTGGCGATGTAAAAGAGCTTAAATATGTTAAGAAATTCGTAGTTGAGACAGCTGATGCTGAGATCAAAGCCGCTGGTTCTGACCTTCAGTATGAAGTTGGTACAATGATCGAGATCCCGAGAGCAGCTCTTACAGCTGATGAGATCGCTAAAGAAGCAGACTTCTTCTGCTTCGGTACAAACGACCTTACTCAGATGACATATGGCTTCTCCCGTGATGATGCAGGTAAATTCCTCAACGCATACTATGACGCTAAGATCTTCGAGAACGATCCATTTGCAAAACTGGATCAGGTTGGCGTTGGCAAGCTGATGAAGATGGCTATCGAACTCGGCAAACCGGTTAACCCGAACCTTCACGTAGGTATCTGTGGCGAGCATGGTGGAGATCCGTCTTCTGTAGAATTCTGCCACAAGATCGGTCTTAACTATGTATCCTGCTCACCATTCCGTGTACCGATCGCTCGTCTTGCAGCAGCACAGGCAGCTATCGCTGAGAAGAATGCATAATTAACATAAAATATAGATTCATGCGCGAGCATGAGAGTGTCCAAACGTAAAATGGCTCCTGGAACTTTAGAAAAATCTGAAGCTCCAGGAGCTTTTTGATGTATTTGTAGTGAAACGTGGAATAATCATTTGTCAGAAAGTTTTAATTATGTGATCTTTGCATTTATGATCAGGAGATTTGATTTCAAAACTCCGGAATGCGAGGATGATGATACAGAGACAAAACTTTATACAAAAGCAGACGTAAATGTAAGAAAAGAAGCAGGAAAAATAGCCGGATAATTAAGATAGTTTATCTGATTATCCGGCTGTTTTTGTCTGGCTACATAGTAAACTTCATAGTAAAACAAATTGACGTTATATATGAAAAGTGATATAATGTACAATGATTTGACATAAAATATATAAAAAAAGTACAAAATACACAAAAATACTTACTGTAGAGGTGCTTCAATGTATGCAGAATTACAAATGGAACTGGAAACAAAAGAAATAAATTACAGGCAGTCATCAAATTTACAGGGAGTTATTATGGAAAATATTTCTCCAGAATATGCAGCCAGACTACATGGAAACCAGTTAAATCCTTATAGTCAATGTATCACGAGGGAAAATAACAGCACCATCTGGACAATAAAGACTTTGAATGAAGAAGCATATGAAAATATAATTATGCCGTTGTCTGAATGTACAGATATTTTTTTGAGAAAAAAGGGATTATCAATTTCTGTATGTAATAAAAGGATGCACTTGAAAAATGATAATGAACTTATCACAGAGTTTTATGAGAAGAAATGTCCGAAATATTTGGAGATAAAGTTTCAGACACCCACAGCTTTTAAAAGTGACGGAAAATATGTAATATATCCGGATTTGGGCTTAATATATGCCAGTCTTATGAGAAAATACAGTGCTGTTTCAGAAGCTTTTGATATGTTTGATGAGGAAACACTGGAGGCACTTGTTGAACAGAGTGAAATCGTGCGGTACCGTTTGCAGACAGTACCATTTCCATTGGAGAAAGTTCAGATCACAGGTTTTACAGGAAGTATCTGTATTCATATTAGAGGACCAGAAACAATGGCAAGATATCTGAGAATGTTATTTAAATTCGGAGAATTTGCCGGAGTGGGAATTAAGACAGGCATGGGAATGGGAGCAATGAAATACGTCAGGAGGAATGAAGATGATTGACCAGAAAATTAAGTTGATTACAGGAAGTCTGCTTCATGACATAGGAAAAGTAGTTTACCGGGAAGGCAGTGACAGAAGAAATCATAGTGTATCAGGATATGATTTTCTTAAAGAAGAGGGAAAAATAGAGGATAAAGAGATTCTTGACTGTGTAAGATACCATCACTTTTCAGAAATCAAAAGTGCACATCTGAAAGAGGATAATCTGGCGTACATCGTTTATCTGGCAGATAATATAGCTGCCTTTGCAGACAGGAGAAAAAAGGAAGACACTGAAGAAAAGGGTTTTGATCTGTCAGTCCCGCTTCAGAGCGTGTTTAATGTATTGAATGGAAATAACCAAAGTTTTTATTATCAGCCAGGTGATATGGATGATCAGGGGAAGATTAATTATCCTGCTTCTGAGAAAAAGCCATTTTCCAGAGAATTCTATATGAAAATCTGTCAGAGAATGTTAGATAATTTCAGAGGTATGAATTGGAGTGAAGAATATCTGAACTCCTTACTGGCCGTTATGGAAGCAAATCTTTCTTATATGCCATCCTCCACTTCAAATGAAGAATTAAGTGATATTTCCCTGTTTGATCATGTAAAATTGACTGCGGCAATTTCTAGCTGCATATATGATTATTTAAACGAAAATCATTTGAGTTATAAGACGGAATTATTTGATAAGAAGGATTTTTATGACAGGAACGCATTTCTCTTATGTTCTATGGATATTTCAGGAATACAGAGTTTCATATATACAATAAGCTCTAAAAATGCATTGAAAACTTTGCGTGCAAGGTCTTTTTACCTGGAAATTATGATGGAGCATATCATAGATCTTCTTTTAGACAGACTGCAACTGTCAAGGGCAAATCTTTTATACTCCGGAGGCGGACATTGTTATCTGCTTTTTGCAAATACAACGGAAACTGTTATACAGATTCAAAAATTTCAGGAAGAATTGAAGGAATGGTTATTGAAACAGTTTCAGACAGATCTTTTTGTTGCTTTTGGATATGTGCAATGTACAGGGAATGCATTCAGAAACGTTCCGGAGGGTAGTTATACAGAGTTATTCAGGAAAATGAGTAAAATGCTGTCGTTGCAAAAACAGCACAGATATACGGCGAGAGAAATAATTCGGTTAAATAATCGAAAAGAGCAGGATTATTCCAGAGAATGTAAGGTTTGCAAAAAAATCGGACATGTAGATGAAGAGGGAGTTTGCCCTCTGTGCAGAAAAATAGAGAAGCTTTCAAAAAATGTATTGTATGCAGATTTCTTCTCCGTTGTACTGGAAAATCCAGATGAAAGAGAAGATGCCATGCCACTGCCGGGAGGATATTGTCTGGCTGCAGACGATGAAAAAAAACTGTGCAGACGAATGGAAAATGACGATTATTTTGTACGAGCCTATTCTAAAAATAAGCTTTATACAGGAAAACATATTGCTACGAAGCTGTGGGTAGGAGATTATTCAACAGGAAGTACTTTTGAAGAATTTGCCCGGGAAGCTGAAGGCATCAGCAGAATCGGGGTATTGAGAGCAGATGTGGATAATCTTGGACAGGCTATTGTGTCAGGATTCCATAATGCAAAAAATGGAGACAGATATATGACATTATCCAGAACAGCTACTTTATCCAGACAGTTATCCTTATTCTTCAAGTATTATATTCGATTCATCCTGGAAAATGGAGAATATTCACTGGAAGGAAAAAATGGTGGAAAGAAAAGACAGGCTACAATTGTATATTCCGGAGGAGATGATGTATTTATTGTAGGTGCATGGAATGATATTATTGAACTTTCAGTAGATCTGAGAAGAAAATTTGAACAATATACTCAGGGAACATTAAGCATTTCAGCAGGCATCGGTGTTTATGATTTTTCTTATCCGATTGCTGCCATTGCAGAAGAAACCGGTATGATGGAATCAGAGTCAAAGAGAATGCCGGAAAAAAATGCAGTGACATTACTTCAGGATGGAGAGATTCATCTGGTGGATGACGGGGATGAAGAAAAAGAGATCAGCGATGGAACCTATTCATGGAAAGAACTGGAAGAAGGAGTTGTTCAGGAAAAATACAGGGCATTATGTGATTTTTTTGAAGGTATTGACGAAACCAGAGGAATGTCCTTCTTATACCGTATGATGGAGTTGGTAAGAGGACATGAGGAGAAGATCAATTTTGCAAGAATGATGTATCTTCTTTCCAGGTTGGAGCCGACAGAGGAAGGAACGAAAAAAGAAAAATACAGACAGTTGTCTCAGAAAATGTACAGGTGGATTCAGTCGGATCAGGATTGCAGACAATTGAAAACAGCAATTAATCTTTACGCATACATTCATCGCACAAAGGGGGAACACAGGGATGAGAATTAATGAGAATAACTATGTAGACAAAGCTGAAGAGGCGATTAAGAGTCTGGTTGAGGAATCAAAGCAAAAATGCAGAGGAAAAGTAAATATTGTAACTACATCTAAAATACGGAATCTTCTGGCAATGACCGCAGATATTTATAATCAGGTTCTTACATATACATCAGAAAAATTGGATGATGAAATTTGTGGAAGAATTGAGTATCTCAGAATTCGTTTCATATATGAATGTGGTCGGGAGCCAAAAGTAAAAGCATTTGTAAAACAGGCAGAAATTCTGGAGATTCTTAAAGAAATCAGACAGAGTAAAAAGAATTATCTGTTGTTCAGCAAATATATGGAAGCTTTGATTGCATTTCACAAATATTATGGTGGCAAAGAACAGTAGGAGGAAAGATTTATGTATGGAAAAATCAGGATTTCAGGAAATATTTTAGTAAAAACAGGAATGCATATTGGTGGAAGTGGTGCATTTGCTGCAATTGGAGCTGTGGATTCGCCAATCATAAGGGATGCCAGAACAAATCTGCCGATGATTCCCGGAAGTTCTCTGAAGGGGAAAATGAGAAGCCTTCTGGCAAAAGAATTCAATGAGCGTGTAGTGGAGCCAAATGAAGATCATGAACGTATTACACGACTGTTTGGCTCTTCAAAAAGGGGAAATATAAAAAGAAGCCGATTACTGTTTTCAGATATGGTTCTGAAAAATGAAGAAGAGTTACGAGATGCCGGACTTCAAAGTATGACAGAAGTAAAATTTGAAAATTCTATTTCCAGAGCTACTGCTGTGGCAAATCCCAGACAAATTGAACGAGCTGTCAGAGGTTCTGTCTTTAAACTGGATTTGATATATGAATTGGAAGAGGAACAGGAATTTTTGGAGGATATGGAAACTCTCGCAGAAGCAATGAAGTTATTGCAGTACGATTATCTTGGAGGAAATGGATCCAGAGGATATGGAAAAATCCAATTTCAGGATATTTATACAGATGCAGTTGTCGGCCATGTTGATAATACATTGCTGGAAAAATGCAATGCGATTCTGAATGAGGCTGTGAAAGAGTAGTCGGTGAAAGGAAGGATACTTTGAATTATACATTATACTGTTTGGAGTTTATAAATGGAGTCCATTTTGGCAGGGGAAATCTAGATAGTTCAGAAATCACTTTTCATGCAGATACGCTGTTTTCAGCTTTGTTTCAGGAAGCACTGAAAATGAAAAAACAGGATAGATTTCTGAAACAGGTGTCAGATGGAAAAATCATATTCTCTGATGCATTCCCATACATAGGAAAAAATTACTATATTCCGAAGCCAATGATTGCTGTTCAGACGGAGGATGAAAGCAAACAGGGAGATTCCCGTCAGAAAAAGAAATTCAAAAATTTGAATTACATCCCAGTAAGTACGCTCGCAGATTTTGTGAATGGAACTTTTCCGGAAGAACATATGGAGGATATGAAATATCTGGGACTTTATGATATGAAAGTTTCAGTAGGAATTCATGGAATGGAGGAGCCGGAACCTTTTCGGGTTAATACATGGCATTTTAATACAGGAACAGGTCTGTATGTGCTGGCAGGATATGAGAATGAAAGTGACAGGGAATTGTTAGACGAACTGTTCGAAAGTCTGCAATACACTGGTATAGGTGGCAAGAAAAGTTCCGGACTGGGAAGATTTGTATACAAGGTCTGTAAAGTTCCGGAAGATATGATGGGATATTTAAAGAAAAAATCAGAAAAAAACATTTTGCTTTCCACTGCGCTTCCTGAAGATGAAGAATTGGAACAAGTCATGAAAGGTTCTTCATATCTTTTAATAAAAAGATCAGGATTTGTAGATTCATCAGAATATGCATTGCAGCAAATGAGAAAAAGAGATCTCTATGTTTTTTCATCTGGTTCATGTTTTGCGCATACATTCAGAGGAAGAATCATTGAAGAAAGAAACGGTGGAAAACATCCCGTATTTCGATATGCAAAAGCTTTCTTCATGGGGGTATAATATGGAACGAAAATTAAAAACATATCAGATACATCTGAAAGTCAATGGACCGGTATTCGTAGGTGATGGAAACGAAATACAGAAAAAAGAATATATGTTTCTGAATAGAAATACCATAGGGGTGATAGACGGTGCAAAGTTCTATATGCTGGCTAAAAAACTTCATCTTCAGAATGATTTTGAACGTTTCATGATTGATGATACAAGAGAAGACTTGAAACATTGGTGTTTCAGAAACCATGTATCTCAAAATGATTTAAAAAACTGTATGAAATATGTAGAGAATGTGGGCGACAGATCAGAAGAAAAAGGAAAGCTTCAGGTAATGACCTGCATTACAGATCCATATGGGAATCCCTATATACCCGGAAGTTCTCTGAAGGGAATGCTACGAACAATTCTTCTGGGTAGAGATATTTTACAACACCGCGAGAAATATAGAACTGATACCAGACAGATCAGGAGTGATTTGGAAGTTAACAGGATTAACAGAAGAATCTTAAATAATAATATTGTAAAAATTGAGAAAAATGCATTCAATTCAGTAAGATCTTCAGGGAAAGAAACTGTTGATTTCGATATTATGTCAGGCGTTATCGTTGGAGACAGCGAACCCTTGTCCAGAGAAGATATTATTTTGTGCCAGAAATGGGAACAGCACACAGATGGTACATACAAAACATTGAATCTTCTGCGAGAGTGCATAAAACCGGGAACTGTCATTAAAAGTACATTGACAATTGATGAAACGCTTTGTAATATAAAAAAGAAAGACATTTTGGAAGCAGTACAGTTATTCTATGAACAGTATTATCAGAATTTCCAGAAGAAATTTCCGCGAAGTGACAGGAGAAAACCGAATACAGTATTTCTGGGAGGTGGAAGCGGTTTCGTTTCCAAGACAGTGATTTACCCGTTATTCGGAGAAAAAGAGGGCATTGAAACTGTAAAAAATATTTTTGACAGAACAAATGTACCTAAAACCCATCAACATTATAAAGATACCCGTATGGGAGTATCCCCTCATATTTTAAAATGTACAAGATATCAGGGAAAAGAATATATGATGGGGGAATGTGAATTAAATATTATTTGATCATTTTGTTCTTAAATGTGCAAAATACCGTATTTTGCCACGCATGGCTTAAATACTGGATTTGTGAGAACTTTTTACTTTCCAAAACGGCTGTATTTCAATGAAATTACTTTTCCCCCGCAATCCCCCTATTCGTCCCAGACAGGACATGGGGTTGCGGGGATGGTATTGAGAAATGTAGCTCCCCGATAGGGGACGGAAATTGGAATCAAGGTTAATTTGTTGCTTTTATGTAAAAATTGAGAAATGTAGCTCCCCGATAGGGGACGGAAATGTTTATTCCGGAAGATATGCGGTACCTGAACACCGATTGAGAAATGTAGCTCCCCGATAGGGGACGGAAATCAAATTTCTTGAATTCTTCATAAATGTAATCCCATTGAGAAATGTAGCTCCCCGATAGGGGACGGAAATCTTCAAGATAATCTTTTAAATTTGTAGAACGCTGATTGAGAAATGTAGCTCCCCGATAGGGGACGGAAATAGGTTAATCCGTAGCGTAACAAACCGCAAGTTTGATTGAGAAATGTAGCTCCCCGATAGGGGACGGAAATAATCCCACGTAGAAGATGGGTAAATCAGGATTTCATTGAGAAATGTAGCTCCCCGATAGGGGACGGAAATTAAACGTTCACGCCTAAAACGCTTTACTGTTTTATAATTGAGAAATGTAGCTCCCCGATAGGGGACGGAAATCCTGTTAAAGTTTCTTTTTCTACGAGTTTTTCAGCAATATTGAGAAATGTAGCTCCCCGATAGGGGACGGAAATATTATGACCTGCAAACGATACACCATACACTTGTATTGAGAAATGTAGCTCCCCGATAGGGGACGGAAATTGACGTTCTTCACATACTCACTCAATACATTTGATTGAGAAATGTAGCTCCCCGATAGGGGACGGAAATCTGTCATTGCAGATTTCTTAACTAGTTCCCATGCTCTATTGAGAAATGTAGCTCCCCGATAGGGGACGGAAATGTTGTGCGTGTTTCATTTCCTCACGTGCTGTTTCAAATTGAGAAATGTAGCTCCCCGATAGGGGACAGAAATTAATAATTCGTACAAAGATTGATAAAATTAATGCTCAGATTGAGAAATGTAGCTCCCCGATAGGGGACGGAAATAATATTTAAAATATCGCCATACGGATTAATAACAATTGAGAAATGTAGCTCCCCGATAGGGGACGGAAACTGTATTATAAAATTTATTTGAATTCACAGATTCACGATTGAGAAATGTAGCTCCCCGATAGGGGACGGAAACAGTGAAAGTTTTAACCTTAGTGGCGGCATCTCCTATTGAGAAATGTAGCTCCCCGATAGGGGACGGAAACCTGATTTAAGCATAGTATTAACCTCTCATTTTTCATTGAGAAATGTAGCTCCCCGATAGGGGACGGAAACTGAAGCGACCGCACGATTGCTGAAGTCATTCTTGTAGTCAATTGAGAAATGTAGCTCCCCGATAGGGGACGGAAACAAGAGTTCGTAAATTTCATCAATCTCTTTCTCGAAATTGAGAAATGTAGCTCCCCGATAGGGGATGGAAATTCGTATTCAAATTTAGAAACAGTTACATTTGGCAATAAAGTGAATTGTTACTAGAGAAACAGAGGTGATATCATGAGTCTTTTATATGTAAATGACAGTGGTGCAACAATAGGAATAGAAGGTAACTGCTGTACCGTAAAACAAAAAGATGGTTCGAAACGAATGCTTCCTATAGAATCTCTGGATGGAATTACAATTATGGGGCAATCTCAGATGACGACACAGTGTGCAGAAGAATGTATGCAGAGAGGAATTCCTGTAAGTTACTTTTCAAAAGGTGGTAAATATTTTGGCAGATTAATCTCAACAGGTCACGTCAATGTAGAACGTCAGAGAAAACAATGTGCACTCTATGATACAGGTTTTGCTGTGGAACTTGCTATGAAAATTTTAAGTGCAAAAATCAAAAATCAAAGCGTAGTGCTGCGCAGGTATGAGAAAAGTAAAGGTTTAAATCTGGAAGAAGAACAAAAAATGTTAGCTATCTGCAGAAACAAAGTATTAACCTGTGATAGAATAGAAGAGATGATTGGTTTTGAAGGGCAGGCTGCAAAGTATTATTTCAAAGGATTGTCAGCCTGCATAGATGAAAATTTTACTTTTCAGGGAAGAAACCGCCGTCCGCCAAGAGATGAATTCAATTCTATGATAAGCCTTGGATATTCAATATTGATGAATGAGGTCTATTGTAAGGTAGAAATGAAAGGCTTAAATCCATATTTTGGTTTTATACACAGGGATGCGGAAAAGCATCCTACTCTTGCCAGCGATATGATAGAAGAATGGCGGGCAATTATCGTGGATGCTACGGCGATGAGTATGATTAATGGACATGAAATCCTGAAAGATCACTTCTATTTTAATATGGATGAACCGGGATGCTATATAACAAAGGATGGCTTAAAGCTGTATTTAAATAAATTGGAGAGGAAATTTCAGACAGAAGTCAGATATTTAAAATATGTAGACTACGCGGTAAGCTTTCGTCGTGGTATTTTTCTTCAGATGGAACATCTGGCGAAAGCAATTGAGGAGGGAGACGCAAGCCTTTATGAGCCAATTATCATACGATGATGAAGATTATTATTTCCAGATATCTGATGAATTGGAATCAGATAAGGAATTTGTTTTGATTATTTACGATATTGTAGATAATCGTAAGAGGGTAAAACTTGCCAAACTTTTGTCCGGTTATGGAAAACGTGTTCAGAAGTCAGCTTTTGAGGCAATGCTGACAACACAGAGATATAACAAACTGATAGAAGAAATTCCGAGATATATTGACAAAACAGAGGACAATGTCCGAATATATAAAATAACAGGAAAAGGCAAGGTAACTTCATGGGGTGAAGTGCCGGAATTTGATGAAGAGATTGTTCTGATCTAACTAAAAAATGTATAGATAAAACGGAGGAGAAAAATGGCAAAGAAATATTTGTTTTCACCAATTGGAAATACAGATCCTATTAAATATTTATATGATGGCTCTATGATACACATATGCAGATATTATCAGCCGGATGTTGTATATCTTTATCTGTCTAAGGAAATGATGGAGAATCATAAAAAGGACAACCGTTATGTAAAAACCCTGGAGTTGCTTGGAGAGTTTCTGCATCACAAATTTGAGATTCACATTATTGAGAACTCAGATATGATAGATGTTCAGCAGTATGATATATTTTATAATGAGTTTCATCGGATTATTGCAGAAATAGAAGAACAAAAGGGCCCGGAAGATATTCTGCTGGTAAATATGGCTTCCGGAACTCCTGCAATGAAGAGCGCATTGCTGGTTATGGCAACGCTGTCTGAGTACAGATTTTTACCAATTCAGGTCTCAACGCCACAAAAGAAAAGTAATTTAGAACATGAAGAACGGGACGAGTATGATGTTGATGCCAACTGGGAATTAAATATGGACAATGAAGAAGCTGCAGAAAACAGATGCCAGGAAGTAAAATGCCTGAATTTAATGCGTCTTTTGAAAATTGATATGATAAAGAAGCATTTACTTGCCTATGATTATCATGCTGCTTTAGCTGTGGGAAAAGAAATAAAAGAAGATTTAAGTCCTGTTGCATATCAGTGGCTAGAAACTGCAGATGCCCGTTCGCTTCTGGACTGGACAAGGATGAACAGGGTTTTGCCGGAAAATAATGGGATTATTACTGCAGTACGCGGAGAAAATGAAAAGAAAGTCCTGTTTGAATATATGCTGGCTCTGGATTTAAAGGTAAAACGGGGAGAATATGCTGACTTTATCAGGGCGATTACTCCGTTAGGTGTAGATTTGCTTGAAATAGTATTGGAACAGTCATGTGATATTGACATTACCAGATATTATAAGCGAAATAATCAAAGAATCTGGGACAAAAACAGACTTGTCGGTGAAATACTGGATATTTTAAATCAAAAATTTTATCCATTCAGATATGGGCCGGTATATTCTGCTCATCTACTGGAAATTATCCAGAAGAAATGTACAGATACGTTAATGGTGCAGAGAATACAGGAACTGGTAAATATAGAGCAGAATGTGAGAAATGTAGCAGCGCATAACATAGTATCTGTTACTCCTGAATGGATCAAAGAACGCACAGGAAAAAGCGTTGATGATATTTTGTGGATTCTGAAATACGTCTGTGAACAGGTAAAAATAAACACCAGAAAAGAAAACTGGAATTCTTATGATTCTATGAACAAGAGGATTATTAATGAATTAGATAAAGATTGATCTGCCATATCTTAACTGAATCAGTATTTGTTAATGCAATCCCTGTTTTTCGGACTTTGCTGAAAATTTATTTCTGATAGAAAAGAGGTACATATATATGAGTAAAAAAGGTTATAGTCGTCCCGGATTATTTGGAACTATGAATTATTATAATGAAAATGGACATAAGACAGGACATAGCGATAAAGGTATTTTTGGAGGATGGAACCATTTTGATGAATAAAAAAGATACAAAGATCAACCGAAATGATATGCTGGAATTAACCCGCAGAATGACATTATCCAGAAACTGCTTTGTGCGTGCAGCAGGAGCATATATAGATGACGAAGGATACATAGATAATACCTTCAATGTAAGCTTCAAAAATATGAGCAAACATGATCAGCAGGTAAATCTGGATCTTGCGAAAACCATTCCTTTTTCCAAAACAAATGAACAGTTAAAATGTTATAAATTCCCTGAAGAGGATATGGCATATGACAGCATCCATAAACTACTGATGGCATTATCACAATACGGATTAAAAGATGATCTTCTGGTTCAGACTCTCTGTGAACAGCTTGCAGAGGGAATCTGTGATACAAAAGATTCTTCGGATAAAACAAACCGTCTGCAGGGACAGGAGTTTGGAATTTATATTTATCATGGAATATATGATATCCCAAAGAAAGGCTCAGACCATAGTGAACAGTGGGAGTCAGAAGAAATATACAGTTTCCTGATCTGTGTGGTGGCTCCGGTAGATAAAGATTACAATGCCGGAACTCCAAAATGCGGCTTTATTTTCCCGGCCTTTGAAGACCGTTCCGCAGAACCTGGGAAAATAGATGTATTCTTCGAAATTCCGGAGTATCCGGACGAAGGATTTTTGAACAGGATAATAGGGCAATAATCTGAACAAGGTGCTTATTTATGAGGGAGTGAGATAGATAAATCTTAATTACACCATATGCAATTCAATTTAGTCATTTGTACACAAAATGACTAAATTGAATTGTGCTATGACTAAATTAATGATAAAATGGGAGCAAGACAATGATATTACACGCTGAGAGGATAATAGATGAGAAGTTTTGATTTTGAGAAAGAATACAGCAAATTGCTTACTCCTGATATTGTATCATATATTACTCAGATCCATGAATATAGAGGCCGGTATTCCGCAGACAATGTACAAAAGGAATTACTGTCAGAGCTGCTGGAGATTGCCAGAATACAAAGTACGGAAGCGTCTAACAGAATCGAGGGAATTATAACAACAGATGATCGGCTGAAGAAAATTGTTCGCGAGAAAACATTGCCAAAGACAAGAAGTGAAAAAGAAATTGCCGGATACAGGGATGTTCTGGCAACGATTCATGAAAACTATGAATATATTCCTGTCAGTTCAAATATGATTCTGCAACTGCACAGAGATTTGTATAAATTTAGCGGCAATGGATACGGAGGAAATTATAAGTCTGTGGATAATGTGATTGCAGAAGAACTTCCGGATGGAACGAAAAGAGTGAGATTTCAGCCGGTTCCGGCATGGGAAACAGCAGAAACAGTCAATGATTTATGCAATGCATTTAAGGATGCTGTCAATAAGCAGTTTATGGATATATTGCTGTTGTTTCCAATGTTTATACTGGATTTTCTTTGCATTCATCCATTTAATGATGGAAACGGAAGAATGAGCCGTCTTCTGACTTTATTGATTTTGTATAAGTCGGAATATTATGTTGGTCAGTATATTAGTATTGAAAGACTGATATCAGACACAAAAGAGAATTATTATGAAGCTTTGCAGGAAAGCTCATGGGAATGGCATGAAGGCAGAAATGATTATGCTCCCTTTGTGAAATATATGTTAGGGGTTATAGTTGCTGCCTACCGGGAGTTTGCGGACAGGGTGGAGATTCTTACGGACAAAACAATTTCAAAATCTGATCGTATTGAAGATATTATCAGAAACTCCTATGGCAGGATTACAAAAGCGGAAATTGCAGCTCAATGTCCGGAAATCAGTCAGACAACCATACAGCGAACACTGAACGAATTACTAAAGAACAATCAGATAATAAAAATAGGCGGAGGAAGATATACTTCCTATGTCTGGAACAGGGAGAACGAATGATATGGTTACCGGAGAATTAAAAAGTAAAATTGATAATTTATGGGAAATATTCTGGACAGGAGGACTGACTAATCCACTGGATGTAATTGAACAGATGACATATCTGATGTTTATCCGCGATCTGGATGATGCAGACAATATCCATGCAAAAGAGGCGGCAATGCTTGGTCTGCCACATAAGAGTATATTTGCCGGGGAAATACAGATTGGAGACCGAAAAATTGATGGAAGCCAGCTGAAATGGAGTACTTTTCATGATTTTCCTGCTGCAAAAATGTATAGCACTATGCAGGAGTGGGTATTTCCGTTTATAAAAAATCTCCATGGAGATAAGGAAAGTGCCTATTCCAAATATATGAGAGATGCAATTTTTAAAGTACCGACTCCTTTGATGCTGGATAAGATTGTGACTACTATGGATGCCATTTATGAGCAGATGGAACAGATTAAGTCAGCAGACACCCGGGGCGATGTATATGAATATCTGCTTTCAAAACTTGCTACGGCAGGCGTAAATGGTCAGTTCCGTACACCGAGGCACATTATCCGAATGATGGTGGAAATGATGGATCCTAAGGCAGATGAAATCATCTGTGATCCGGCATGCGGTACGTCTGGTTTTCTGGTTGCTGCAAGTGAATATTTGCGAGATAAAAAAAAGCAGGAGGTTCTTTTTAACAGACAAAACAAGGAACATTATATGAATCACATGTTCCATGGTTATGATATGGACAGGACCATGCTTCGGATCGGTGCAATGAACATGATGACCCATGGTGTGGAGAATCCATATATTGAGTACAGAGACAGTCTGTCAGATCAGAATACAGACAAGGAAAAATACAGTTTGATTCTGGCTAATCCGCCATTTAAGGGAAGTCTGGATTACGATATTGTAAGCGCAGATTTATTGAAAGTATGTAAAACAAAGAAAACAGAATTACTGTTTCTTGCACTGTTTATCCGTATGCTGAAAATTGGTGGTAGATGTGCATGTATTGTACCGGACGGAGTTCTGTTTGGTTCCTCAACTGCCCATAAAGCCATAAGAAAAGCCCTGGTAGAAGAAAACCGTCTGGAAGCAGTGATTTCCATGCCCTCCGGCGTGTTTAAACCATATGCAGGAGTATCTACAGCTATTTTGATTTTTACTAAAACCGGACATGGTGGAACTGATAAAGTCTGGTTTTATGATATGAAAGCGGATGGTTTTAGCCTTGATGATAAGAGAACAGAAACGAAGGAAAATGACATTCCGGATATCATAGAGCGTTTCAGAAACCTGGATAAAGAGACTGACCGTAAACGCACAGATCAGAGTTTCTTTGTACCTAAAGAAGAAATTGCAGAAAATGGCTATGATCTGAGCATTAACAAATACAAAGAAATTGAATATGTACCAGTAGAATACCCATCAACACAGGAAATCATGACAGAGCTGCATGAAATCGAGATGAAAATTGGAGAAGAAATGCAGGCTTTGGAAGAGTTGTTGGGAATAAATTGAGGTTTGTGGGGATAAATGGATGAAAAAAATAAGGTTAGGGGATGCTTGTGACATTTTAAATGGTTTTGCTTTTAAGAGTGAGAATTATGTGGATTCAGGTATTCGAGTGATTAGAATTGCAAATGTTCAAAAAGGATATATTGAAGATAATACTCCAGTATTTTATCCATTGGAAACTAATGAACTTGATAAGTATATGTTGGAAGAAGGAGACCTTCTTATGGCGCTTACAGGCAATGTAGGAAGAGTTGCTATTCTAAAAAAAGAATTTATGCCAGCTGCATTAAATCAACGTGTTGCTTGTTTGAGATTAAAAACAGATAGAGTAGCTAAGGATTATTTGTTTCATGTTTTAAACAGTGCTTTCTTTGAACAGCAATGTATTCAATCATCAAAAGGAGTTGCGCAAAAAAACATGAGCACAGAGTGGTTAAAGGATTACGAGATTCCAATGTATCCAAAGGAACAACAAGAGTTGATTGCAGATATTCTTGATAAAACTAGGAATATCATAATATCACGAAATTATGAGCTTAAAAAGTTGGATGACCTTATAAAAGCCCGATTTGTCGAGATGTTTGGTGATGCATATCTAAATGAATTTGGCTGGAAAAAGATTAAAATTAAGAATGCAGTAACAGTGGAACCTCAAAATGGAATGTATAAGCCACAATCTGATTATGTAACAGATGGATCTGGTATTCCCATTTTAAGAATAGACGGATTTTATGATGGAGTTGTTACGGATTTTTCTTCCTTAAAAAGATTAAGGTGCTCTGAAAATGAGCGACAAAAATATTTATTATATGAAGATGATGTGGTGATTAATCGAGTAAACAGCATTGAATATTTGGGAAAATGTGCCCATATAAATGGACTTTTAGAAGATACAGTATATGAATCAAATATGATGAGAATGCATTTTGATTCAACGAGATTTCATCCAGTGTATGTATGTCGATTACTATGTAGCAGATTTGTATATGATCAGATTGTAAATCATGCGAAACAAGCAGTTAATCAAGCGAGTATTAATCAGAAAGATGTATTGGACTTTGACATTTATGAACCACCATTAAAGTTACAGATACAGTTTGCAGATTTTGTACGAGCCGTAGACAAATCTAAAGTTGAAATTCAAAAAGCACTGGATAAAACCCAGATGCTATTTGATTCGTTAATGCAGGAATATTTCGGATAGGAGCAGAATTTATTATTAACGTTTTCGTGAAGAATAGGGTGATTATATGGCAAAAATGACGGTGTATCATGGTGGCTATCAGCCTGTAAAAAAGCCGGAAATTCGGAAAGGTCGCAACACCAAAGATTTCGGTTATGGTTTTTACTGTACGATTATTAAAGAACAGGCACAGCGATGGGCTAAACGGTATGAAACAAAGGCTATTTCTATCTATGATGTACGGATGAACACTAACCTTAATATTAAGGAATTTACAGAAATGTCTGAAGAATGGTTGGATTTTATTGTGGATTGCAGAAGTGGGAAAGATCACAATTATGATATTGTAATTGGTGCTATGGCAGATGATCAGATTTACAATTTTGTTTCTGATTATATTGATGGAACTATTACAAGAGAACAGTTCTGGGTTCTTGCGAAATTCAAATATCCAACTCATCAAATTGCATTTTGTACGAAAGATGCATTAAAATGTCTGGAATACAGGGATTGTGAGGTGCTTTAATGGTAGGACTCGGACGGGAAGATAAGAAAGATAATGATCTGTTTTACACTTGCAGTCTGATTGACTATATTTCGCGGAAAACGAAAAATATTCGTGCAGATGTAGTAAATCAATTAGGCAGGAAACGTCTGGAGAAAATCTATGATCTGGCAGATGTGTATCATTGTGATAATATTGATCAGGTTAGTGAAGATTTTATTGCAGAGGCGCACATACCAACAGGGAGGTTCGATAATGTCAAGGAATGCAAATATTCAATTCCCTCTCATTGGGATATTGGAAAAGTATATAAACGCTTGATAAAACAGGTAGCTGCCAGCGAGAAAATAGAGGTAGTTGATGCACTGATCAAGGTTTATAATTCCTTTATCAGCGAAAAAATAGATGATTATAACAGTAGTGTTTACTATGAAAATCCATCTTATATTTATGAAAGTTACAGAGAAAATAAAATGTTATAAAAACAATGGTTGAAGGATGCTGGTATAAAGAGGGAGTATACCAGCATGGAAGAAAAAGTTGTAAAAATATTAAATGAGATGTCAGAATACCTTTCTATTGCACAGATGAAAAAACTTCAGGAAGTAATGCTAAAAGTATGTGCAGAGAATGAAGCTGATAAAGTAGAGATTCCAAACAAAGATTTTCTGGAAATGTTTCTGGATGCCAAGAAAATAGAAGGATGTTCAGAAAGAACCTTGCAGTATTATCGGGTAACAGTGGAGCATTTACTTTCCCAAATGGGAAATTCTGTGCGAAAAGTTACAACCGAAGAGATACGGACATATCTGGCTGATTATCAGAAAAACAGCAACTGTTCTAATGTTACCATTGATAATATTCGAAGAAATATATCAAGCTTTTTTTCATGGCTTGAGGAAGAAGATTATATTCTGAAAAGTCCAATGAGAAGGATACATAAAATTAAAACAAAGACAGTGGTAAAGAATACGATTTCCGATGAAAGTATCGAGAAACTGAGAGATCATTGTACGGAAATATAGGCCTGTATCACTAGGATTGAATCAGATTATGGTAAGAATAAAAGATAATATTCTGATGCCATATTTGTATCAATACTTACACACAGACTACGGAGAGTTTTTGATTTCTGGATGTATCAATGGAGCTGTAACTAAGACAATAACAAAGACAGAGTTGAAGAAAATCCCTGTAATGTTGCCACCAATAGAACTTCAAAACCAATTCGCAGATTTTGTACGAGCCGTCGACAAATCTAAATTGTATAAAATTTCAACCCTATAATTCCCCTGTATTCCAGGGTGAAAACACATAAGATTCGGGAGGTGTCAGTATGACTAATTTTGATTTCCTGAAAAATGAACCAAAGTTTAAAGATTTTGCAGATGTAGCAATCTCTGCGGAAAGGATTTTTCAGTTTGATTATGCGGCATCTGTGCTTAACTGCAGACGGGCAATGGAATTTGCTGTCAAATGGATGTATTCTGTGGACAGTGCCCTTGTCATGCCATGGGATGACAGACTGGTTAGTCTGATGAGTACAGATGAATTCAGGGATATTATTGATGCAGATCTTTTGAAACGTATGGAATTTATACGCAAAACAGGTAATTTTGCAGCCCATACCGGTCAGAAAGTAAAGAAGGAACAGGCAGAATTGTGTCTGCAAAATCTATATATTTTTCTGGATTTTGTTGCTTATTGTTACGCAGATCATTACACTGTCAGCAATTATGATTCTACATTACTGCAGGAAAATTCTGTTCATACAGCGGATCAGTCAGTTAGTCAGCCGGTCGGCGATCAGGCTGGTCAGTCAGAAACGGATCTGAAACTGGAACAATTGTTAAAGGAAAATGCTGCCCTGAGGGAAGAACTGACCGCCCGTCGTGAAGAACAGCAGCAGACATACGTGACTAAACCACTGGATATTTCAGAATATGAAACCCGAAAGATCTACATTGATTCTATGCTGCAGGATGCAGGATGGACTGAGGGACAGAACTGGATAAATGAATACAGGATTCCGGGTATGCCAAATAAGTCACAGGTCGGATATGCAGATTATGTTCTCCTTGGTGATGATGGTAAGATCCTGGCTGTGATAGAAGCCAAGAGAACCTGTGCAGATGTGGCAAAGGGCAGGCAGCAGGCGAAGCTTTATGCTGATCTGATTGAGCAGAAACAAGGCAGAAGACCGGTGATATTTCTTACCAATGGTTTTGATGTTCGTATCTGTGATAACCAGTATCCGGAGAGAAAAATTGCAGCAATTTATTCCAAACGGGATCTGGAAAAATTGTTTAATCTCAGACAGATGCGCTCAGGTCTGGGACAGATTTCCATAGACAAAAATATAGCAGGACGATATTATCAGGAGGCTGCGATTAAGGCTGTCTGTGACAGTTTTGACACCAGAAATCGCAGAAAAGCTCTCCTTGTTATGGCTACAGGTTCGGGAAAGACACGTACAGTTATTGCACTTTGCAAGGTATTGTCAGAGCAGGGATGGGTAAAAAATATTCTTTTCCTGGCAGATCGTAATTCACTGGTAACACAGGCTAAGCGAAGCTTTGTCAATTTGCTGCCGGATTTATCTGTTACAAATTTGTGCGAAGAGAAAGATAACTATGCAGCTCATTGTGTTTTTTCTACTTATCAGACCATGATAAACTGTATAGATACGATTCAGGACAAAGAGGGAAAATTGTTTACCTGCGGACATTTTGATCTGGTGATCTGTGATGAAGCACATCGTTCCATTTACAATAAATACAGGGATATTTTTAATTATTTTGACGCTCCGCTGATTGGGCTGACAGCTACTCCAAAAGATGAAATTGATAAAAATACCTATGAAATCTTTGAACTGGAGAACGGTGTCCCTACTTATGGCTATGAGCTTGCGCAGGCAGTGAAGGATGGTTATCTGGTTGACTTTATGTCTGTGGAGACTACACTGAAATTTATAGAGCATGGAATTGTATATGATGAATTATCTCCGGAAGATAAGGAAGTCTATGAGGATACCTTTGAGGATGAAAACGGTGAAATGCCGGAAAGTATTGGCTCGGCAGCATTAAATGAATGGCTTTTTAATGAGGACACCATAAAGAAGGTTTTACATATCCTGATGACGAACGGATTAAAGATAGATTATGGAAACAAGATTGGAAAGACCATTATTTTTGCGAAAAATCACCGTCATGCAGAGAAAATATATGAGGTGTTCGGAAAAGAATACCCACATCTGACAGGATATGCCATGGTGATTGATAATCGCCTGAAATATGCACAGAGTGCGATTGATGAGTTTTCGGATTCAAAGAAGCTTCCTCAGATAGCAATCTCTGTAGATATGCTGGATACGGGAATTGATGTGCCGGAAGTTTTGAATCTGGTATTTTTCAAAAAGGTTATGAGTAAGGCGAAATTCTGGCAGATGATCGGGCGAGGTACCCGTTTGTGCCCGGCCCTGATGGATGGAGAGGATAAGCAGAAATTCTATATTTTTGATTTCTGTGGAAATTTTGAGTTCTTCCGCATGAATAAAGGACGTGCCACTGCAAATATGATCGCACTTCAGGGAGCAATTTTTCAACTGGAATTTGAGATTGCCTATAAATTGCAGGGAGCCGCTTATCAGACAGAACGATTGATTACCTATCGTAAATCTCTGGTAGAGCATATGGCTGGAAAGGTGCAGGAGTTAAACCGAGAAAATTTTGCGGTGCGTCAGCACTTAAAATATGTGGATATTTATGCTGTTGAAGAAAATTATAAGGTTCTTACTTATGAGGACACTCTGGCAGTGCGGGATGAATTATCTCCATTGATCAGACCTGAAAATGATGATGCGAAAGCTTTGCGTTTTGATGCTCTTCTGTATGGAATTGAACTGGCGTATCTGGCAGAAAAGAAATATGGACGTGGTCGAAAGGATCTGCTGAAGAAGGTTTCTGCACTGGCAGGGATTTCTAACATTCCGGAGATTATGATGCAGGCAGAACTGATAGACAAGATTCTTCATGGAGGATATCTGGACAATGCAGGGATTCCTGAATTTGAGCATATCAGAGAAAATCTCCGCGATCTGATGAAATATATTCCGGATGCAGACAGAATGATCTATGACACAAATTTTGATGATGAGATTCTCAACATGGAGTGGAAGGATTCAGAACTGGAAAATGATGATCTGAAAAATTATAAGGCAAAAGCAGAATATTATGTACGTCAACATCAGGACAATGCAGTGATAGCGAAGCTAAAAACCAATATTCCTTTAGACAATAATGACATGAGAACGCTGGAAAAAATTCTGTGGAGTGAAGTGGGAACCAAACAGGATTATGAGGCAGAATACGGACAGAAACCGCTTGGAGAATTTGTTCGTGAGATTGTAGGGCTTGACATGAATGCTGCTAAGGCTGCCTTTGCACAATATCTGGATGATACCTGCCTGGACAGCAGACAGATTTATTTTGTGAATCAGATTGTGGAATATATTGTACATAATGGGATGCTGAAGGATCTCTCGGTTCTTCAGGAATCACCTTTTACGGACCAGGGCAGTATTGTGGACATATTTACGGATTTAAATGTATGGCTGGGAATCAGAAAAACCATAGAGCAGGTTAATGCCAATGCCATTGCTGCGTAAATTTGTCAGTAGATCAGAACGAAAGTGCTTGTCGACGAGATAAACCTTGGATATTCAATATTGTGGTAAAATAAACTTTGGAAAGGCGGTATATGGATGAAGTGGACAGATGGTAAGATACGATGCTGCTGGGCAAATCCGAGAAATGAGCGTTACATTCGTTATCACGATGAGGAGTGGGGCATTCCGGTGCATGATGACCGGAAGCTCTTTGAAATGCTGATATTGGAGTGCTTTCAGGCGGGCCTGTCCTGGGAATGTGTTCTGAACAAGCGAGATGCCTTTCGCGTGGCTTTTGACAATTTTGATACGGAGAAAGTCAGCGCTTACACTGAGGACAAGCTGGAAGCACTGCGGAGTAATCCCGGCATCATACGAAACCGCCTGAAAATACAGGCTGCCGTTACCAATGCATGGGCATTCTTGGAAATTCAGAAGGAGTACGGCAGCTTTTCGGACTATATCTGGCATTGGACAGATGGCAAAGTAGTCTGTGAAACCGGCCGGACAAGTTCAGAACTGTCTGATTGTATATCAAAAGATTTGAAAAAACGCGGCATGAAGTTCGTGGGAACAACGGTCATCTATGCCTATTTACAGGCAGTAGGAGTTCTCTGTTCTCATGAGCAGGGCTGCTTTTTGGCAAATCAGGAAGCTGAGCATTATAATAGTTATTCATAAGTCTGTTATTTCCTGATTTTTATCCATCCTGCATGAAGCAGATATACGCCTGCCGGAATCAGGGAAAGCATGTGTATATTTGTGCAGCTGCCTGTTTCTGCATATGTCGGCAGAATGAGTGTATGAAATGCAAGATAAAGGTATGCGCCTGCAGCAATGAGATTACACAGAAGAAAACTCCAGCCGAAGATACCGGAAATAGAAGCTGTAAGAATGATGACCAGCGTCAGGGTATCAGGAACAAAGGGAAGATGAATAAAATCAAATTCAGGTTTCAGGGAAAGAAATGCGAGCACTGCGTAAAGAAAAAGCACTGCATTTAATGAACTCATGATCTTAAACGGTAAACTGTAAAAAGGTGTAACAGGGCAGTTGGGCCATAGTTCAACATCCAGTTTCTGTGCAAGCTGGGTTGCTGACTTTGTAAAGGTTATATTTGTCATTACAACAGCTTTATCGCAGTCGTAGAAGTTTGCACCTGCATAGGCTTCCTGAACGGCTTTATTTCCAACAGGATGGGTGTAATATTTACATTGTATCCCGTATTTTTTTCGATGTTTGAAAGCAATGATATCGATTCCCTGATCTCCGGAGCTTTGGGTTACTTTTATTTTAGAAAAATGTTTTCGCTTTAGTATCTTTGCACATTGATATTCAAATTCATATCCATCCATGTGTTGAGTCTCCTGTATTATATAAAATTGTATAGCAGTCCTCGTAAATGATACATTTAAGAGGATTGCTATAGATGTAGTGCATATTTGCAATATATTATATCTGCAACATACCATTTATAGAAATTCAGAAAAATACTGTAAGTAATGAAATGGCTGGTGTTACGGTATTTTCCTGAATTACGATAACAGTCTGCAGCAAAATAAGAATACCATGTTTGATGATAAAGAACAAGTGTTTTGCGAAGAAAAGAAGAATGGGTTATTGTTTACTGGCTGGTTTACTGGTTGCGTTACTGAGACGTTACCGAGAATGGAATAAACAGTAACGAGAATGGTTACTCTTTGCGGGAATTGTGTTATAATAGTCTTTGATTTATTGTTGCTGAAAAAAGTGGATAGTTTATAGCGAGCCTATTAAATGCATTATTTACGAGGACTGCTATAGTAATTATACAAAACCGTAAGAGGGGGATAAGCATTTGAAATATTTTGAAGAAATTATGTCGGAACGAAAAAACCGTATAGAAGCCAGAAAGGACGAGCTGATCCGCAGGAGTCTGCTGTCTGAAGAATTTCTGGAAATGATCCAGAAAAATAAAAGGCCCTTTGATCTGCTGATGTCTTACTATCAGTGTGCTGTCATGGAGATTGAGACAAAATTCAGAGTGCTGAATCAGGAGTATTCCCTGGAATATGATAAAAATCCTATCGAGGGTATTAAAACCAGAATTAAATCTTATGACAGCATTGTGCGGAAAATACGCAGAAAAAATATTCCCATGTCTTTAACTGCTATAGAAGAAAATATCAAGGATATCGCAGGTGTCCGGGTAATCTGTTCTTTTCCGGAGGATATCTATGAGTTGGCAGACAGCTTTCTGCGTCAGGATGATATTGTACTGATCGAGAAAAAAGATTATATAAAAAATCCAAAACCCAGTGGTTACAGAAGCCTGCATCTGATCGTGCAGGTGCCTATCTTTCTGCAGAAAAACAAAAAAATGGTAAATGTGGAAGTCCAGTTTCGAACTATTGCCATGGATTTCTGGGCAAGTCTGGAACATAAGCTTCGCTATAAAAAAGATATCCCGGCAGATCAGGCACAGCAATTGCAGGAGGAGCTTCTGGCGTGTGCCACCCAGAGTGCTCAGTTGGATAACCGGATGCAGGAAATTCGTAATCAACTGGTCAGCAGAGCTGATAAGGGGAATCAATCCTGAGAAAGTTCCTTATTTCAGGAACTTCCTCAATAATTTTTCATAAATTTTTCTATATGGCTGGTATCTCATTGGCAGATCCAGCCATGTTTTTTTGTCTACAATACTCTTATAGTGGGAGAAGGTATGAAAACCGTCTTTGCCATGGTAGGAACCCATTCCGCTTTCACCAAAGCCGCCAAATCCCATTTCACTGGTTGCCAGGTGGATGATGGTGTCATTGACACATCCGCCTCCGAATCCACAGCGGGAAGTAACTTTTTCCGCAGCTTCTTTGTCGGAGGTGAAGATATATAGTGCCAGAGGATGTGCCATGGAGTTGACCTTTTCGATGGCCTCATCTAGGGAATCATAGGTCAGCACAGGAAGCACAGGACCGAAGATTTCCTCCTGCATTACTGCATCCCCGAAGGTTACATTATCCATAACAGTAGGAGCGATCTGAAGAGCTCCCGGATTGTTGTCACCGCCGCAGACTACCTTGCTGGGATCGATCAGATTGCAGATACGAGTAAAGTGCTTTTCATTAATAAATTTCCCATAATTCTTATTATTCAGAGGTGTGGAACCAAACTGTTTCCTGATCTGTTTCTGGATCTGTCGGATCAGTTCATCCTTGATTTCTCTGTCGCAGTAAATATAATCAGGTGCTACACAGGTCTGACCACAGTTGAGATATTTTCCAAATACAATTCTTCTGGCTGCAAGTTTCAGGTTGGCACTTTTCTCTACAATGCAGGGGCTTTTACCGCCCAGCTCCAGGGTAACCGGGGTCAGATGTACAGATGCTTTTGCCATTACTTCCCTGCCAACATGCTGGCTTCCTGTAAAGAAAATATAGTCAAAATGTTCATTGAGAAGAGTGTTATTTTCCGCACGTCCGCCGTTTACCACAGCCACATACTGGGGATCAAAACATTCGGTGATAATGGTTTCAATCACCCGGCTGGTGTGAGGAGAGTAGGCACTTGGTTTCAGTACAACTGTATTTCCGGCTGCAATCGCATCGATCAGCGGATCAATGGTGAGCAGGAAAGGATAATTCCATGGGCTCATAACCAGGACAACACCATAAGGAGATGGCTTCTTATAGCTTCTGGAAGCGAACTGGGCAAGGGGAGTCAGCACTGTTTTTTCTTTTGCATAGGAAGGTGTATGGCGGATCATGTAGCTGAGTTCTGAGAGCACAAGTCCCACTTCACACATATAGGATTCAAAGTTACTTTTTCCAAGGTCACGTTTCAGTGCTTCATTGATCAGTGGTTCATATTTCTGAATACAGGTCTTTAATTTTTTTAAGGCATCCAGCCTTTTTTCTACCGGTAAAGTGGCACCTGTGTAAAAATAGCTGCGTTGTTTCTGAACGATTTCTTTAATTTCTGTTTCTGTCATAATACATTATTTCCTTATATAATATAGATATCAGGTAACTATTGAGAGTCTGCAGGTTCCTGTATTTTGATATTTTTATAAAAAACGCTTTGCAGGATAGAAGAATATTAACAGTTACTTCTCAGCTTCTGAGGTATTTTCCTTGGAAGTCAGAGACATCAGCATGTAATAAAATTTCTCCAGTTCGGAGGCATCCATAAGCTTCGGCACAGGATACAGAGGATTGGCCTCTTTATCTGCATAATGGGCAAGCTTGGGGATATCTGTTTCCTGAATTTCTTTTACAATATTTACGATTCCAAATCGCTCTTTCATCTCTTCAATTGCCCGGATAAAAAGCTCTGCTGCTTCATGGTCCGGCGTATTTTTGTCTGCAAGTCCTGCTGCAATGGCAAGTCTGTGGAGCTTTTTGTCAATGCAGGAGCCATATTCCCGAAGTACCAGCGGCAGCAGAATGGCATTGGCAAGTCCATGGGGAACGTTGTACTGTCCGCCCAGGGAATGAGCCACTGCATGAACATATCCTACATAGGATTTGGTAAAAGCACAGCCTGCATAGAAGGAGGCGTGGAGCATATTTCGTCTTGCCTGAATATTATCGCCATGCTCATAGGCAATGTCTATATTTTCAAAAATCAGTTTTACCGCTTTTAATGCATCCCTGCGTGTATCAATGGTGGTGGAATTGCCGATATATGCCTCCACTGCGTGAGTCAGGGCATCCATACCTGTAGTTGCGGTGATAAATGGGGGCAGGCTTAAGGTAACCTTGGAATCCAGCACTGCATAGCGGGGAATCAGCGGGAAATCGTTGATTGCGTATTTATATCTGGTGTCTGCATCTGTGATCACAGCGGCGAGAGTGGTCTCACTTCCTGTTCCGGCAGTGGTTGGAACTGCCATGAGAAGGGGAAGCTTCTTATGTACCTTCAGGATTCCCTTCATCTGAGCCAGAGACTGATTGGGTTTGACCGCACAGGCACCGACTGCCTTGGCACAGTCCATGCTGGAACCGCCGCCGAAACCGATGATGGCATCACAGCCTTCCTTATGGTAAAGCTCCAGGGCTTCGCGGACATTGACAGTAGTTGGGTTGGCAACTGTTTTATCATAAATGGTATAGGGGATGCCTGCCTCCTTTAAAGCTTTTTCCAGTCTTCGGGTAAGTCCAAGCTTCATGATACCGCCATCTGTAATGATCAGTACATGAGTACATTTGTGGCGCATGATGATTTCAGGGAGTTCCTTGACGCTTCCTGCTATTTTAGGTTTTCTGTAAGGTAAAAAGGGAATTGCAATGTGAAAAGCTTTCTGAAAAGCCCTGCAATATATTTTTCTGAGAGTGTTCATGGATAATTCCTTTCCTGGGGGCAGCCTGCTACTTTGCAGACTGCCGGACAGCAGTTACTTCAGAAAAAATATAACAAGGTAAAAAAGAAAAGTCAATATATTTTGATGTTCAAAATTTATCTTTGGTAAAAGAGCTTATTCCGAGACATACGAGCCAAAATTCCATTGCCGCAGGCAATCTGGAATGAATTTTGGCTACGTTACTGTGAACGGAGTGAACAGTAACGAACATATCCATAAAATTTTACAAAACTACGAAAATCAGTTGACAATGGAGTAAGTTTATACTAACCTGAAGTTAGCGAAGTATAACAATATTGTAAAACAGCAGTGTTATTATATTAAAGAATTAAAGAAATTTGCTCCACAGGAAGTGGATATGAGGGAGGAATGAAAAAATGTTTCTGCAGATACAGGGAATTCAGAAGTCTTTTGGTGCAGGGGACAGCCGGGTGGATGTGCTGAAAGGGCTGGATCTTGACATTGAGAGAGGAGAGTTTTGTGTGCTTCTGGGGCCGTCTGGTTCCGGTAAGTCTACGCTTCTGAATATTATCGGTGGGATTGACAGTGCAGACGAGGGAAATCTGGTCATAGACGGGGAGCGTCTGGCAGATATGTCGGAGAAGAATCTGTCTTTGTACAGGCGTAAGCATCTGGGATATATTTTTCAGATGTATAATCTGATCCCCAATCTTACAGTGCGGGAGAATATAGAGGTGGGAGCCTATCTCAGTGATAAGCCTCTGGATGTAGATGAACTGCTCCATACGCTGGGAATCTATGAGCACCAGAGAAAGCTTCCCAATCAGCTTTCCGGCGGTCAGCAGCAAAGGACTGCCATTGGCAGAGCCATTGTAAAGAATCCGGATATTCTTCTTTGCGATGAGCCTACAGGAGCCCTGGATTATAATACCTCCAAGGAAATCCTGAAGCTGATCGAGACGGTAAACCAGAAATACGGCAACACCATCGTCATGGTAACGCATAACGATGCCATCAAAGATATGGCTGACCGGGTGGTGAAGCTTCGCGATGGGATGATCCGCAAAAATTACCTCAATGAGCATAAGATCCCGGCAGCAGAGCTTGACTGGTAAGGAGGCATATGATGAAAAATCCTTTACGCAAACGTCTGCCCAGAGAACTGAAGGGAGAACTGGGCAAGTATCTGGTTGTATTTATCCTGATGGTTGCATCCATTGGATTTGTGTCAGGCTTTCTGGTTGCAGATAACAGTATGCTTATTGCTTACAATGAAGGTTTTGAGAAGTACAACATAGAAGACGGAAACTTTCGCACAGCAGAGCAAGTCCACAAAACCCAGAGAGAAGAAATAGAGGCGCTGGGTGTGAAGCTGTATGATAATTATTATGTGGAGGAACCTCTGGATAATGGAAGCACCATGCGTTTTTTTAAAAACAGGCAGCAGGTGGACAAGGTCTGCCTGATGAAGGGAGAGCTGCCTGCCGGGACAGGAGAGATTGCCATTGACAGAATGTATGCAGACAACAACAATCTGTCTGTGGGAGATACGCTCCGGAGCGGAAAAAGAACCTGGAAGATTACCGGCCTGGTGGCACTTTCCGACTACAGCTGCCTGTTTCAGAATAACAACGATTCCATGTTTGATGCTGTGAAATTTGGGGTTTCTGTTGTGACTGAGGAGGAGTTTGATTCTTTGGATCAGGAAAAACTGCAATACAATTATTCCTGGATCTATGACGAAAAACCGAAGACAGAAAAGGAAGAGAAAGAAGTTTCCGAGGATCTGATGGAGGATATGGGAAAGATTGTCACACTGGAGGCTTTTGTACCCCGGTATCTGAATCAGGCCATTACTTTTACAGGGGATGATATGGGTGGAGACAAGGCCATGATGATCATGCTTCTTTATATTATTATGGTGATCATGGCCTTTGTATTCGGAATTACCATCAGCAATACGATACGGAAAGAAGCCGGTGTTGTCGGTACCTTACGTGCGTCCGGATATACCAGACAGGAACTGATTCTTCACTATATGACACTTCCGGTGCTGGTTACTTTTGTGGGTGCACTGATCGGAAATATCCTTGGATACACTGTATTAAAGGATGTATGTGCAGATATGTATTATGGAAGCTATAGTCTTCCGACTTATGTGACCGTATGGAATGGGGAGGCATTTGGGCTTACAACTCTGGTTCCGGTAGTTATTATGCTGGTGGTAAATTACGGAGTGCTCAGACATAAGCTGAAGCTGTCACCGTTAAAATTCCTGCGCAGGGATCTGTCGGGAAGAAAGCAGAAGAGGGCAATTTATCTGAGTCCGAAGATGAAAATCTTTTCCAGATTCCGGCTTCGGGTGATTTTTCAGAATATGAGTAATTATATGGTTCTGTTTATCGGGATCCTGTTTGCAAATCTGCTGCTGATGTTCGGATTGCTGCTTCCTTCGGCACTGTCCCATTACCAGGTGGAAATCCAGAACAATATGCTGGCAAAATACCAGTATATGCTTCAGGTTCCGGTCAGCGCAGTAGGTGGAAATAAATTTGACGGTCTGATCTCTCTGCTGGAGTTTTATATGGATTCCAGAACAGACAATGAAGATGCAGAGGAATTTTCTGCTTATTCCCTGAATACACTGCCAGGAAAATATAAGAGTGAGGAAGTACTGCTTTACGGGATTGAACCGGACAGCAGGTATGTAACGATAGATTTTAATAATACAAAAGATAAAAAAGATGAAGCGGGGAATAAAGAAAAAGCAGATAACAAGAATACGGCAAATGCAGAAAAAGAAAGCGCAGCAGTTTATATTTCGAGCGCATATGCGGATAAATTCCTGCTTCATGTGGGGGATACCATCACTCTGAAAGAAAAATACGAAAAAGAGAAATATTCGTTTAAAATAGCAGGAGTTTATGATTATACGGCTGCCTTGTGTGTGTTTATGCCCCGCAGTGAACTGAATGATATTTTTGATCTGGGAGAGGATTATTACAGTGGGTATTTCTCAGATACAGAGCTTACAGATATCAAGAGCCAGTATATAGGATCTGTAGTTGACCTTGATGCACTGACAAAGATCTCCAGACAGCTGGATGTATCCATGGGAAGTATGATGGGTATGGTAAACGGATTTGCCATTATGATCTATATGGTACTGATCTATCTTCTTTCCAAGATCATTATCGAAAAAAATGCCCAGTCTATTTCAATGGTAAAAATCCTGGGCTATACAAATGGCGAGATCAGCAAGCTATATATTATGTCCACGTCTTTGGTGGTGGTGTTCTGTCTGCTTTTGAGTCTGCCACTGGAAACAGTAATCATGAAAGTTCTGTTCCGGGAGATGATGCTGTCCAGTATTTCCGGATGGATCACGCTCTGGATCGACCCGATGATCTATGTGCAGATGTTTGCAGCAGGAATCATTACATACGGAATCGTTGCTTTGCTGGAATTTCGGAGAGTGAAGAAGGTTCCTATGGATGAAGCCTTAAAAAATGTCGAGTAGGACAAAATTTGATAAAAATTTGACATTGTCTGGAATTTGTGGTACGGTTACACAGGAAACTGTTAGAGCGACACGCTCTAGACCAATCAGTTGGAATAGGAGATTATTATGAGAAAAAGAACAACTTCAAGAGCAAAGGAAACTATTAAAGAAGCAACAACAAAGGCTACAGAAGCAGTCAAAGAGACAGTTGAGAAAACAACTGTAAAGGCTTCAGAAGTAATTGAAGAAGCAAAAGACGCAGCAGCTGATATTGCGAAGGCTCCGGTTGTAGAAGAAGCAAAAGAAACTGTAAAGAAAGCAGTAAAAGAAGTGGCTAAAAATATCGACATCAAAAAATTCGCAGAAACAACTATCGAATTACCTGGTTTTGCAGTTACAATGAGCTCCATCGAGGAAGCAATCAAAAAAGACATCAAAGACAAAGGCATCGAAGGAAAAGAAATCAGCGTTTATGTAAATGTTGAGCAGAAAGCCGCTTACTACACAGTAGACGGACAGGGCTCTGACGATTACAGAATCGACCTGAATACATTATAATCTGTAAGCATTTTTTATAAACCGAAAATGGATGTCTGCAGGGATTCGGAAAGAAAATCTGCAGACATAAAAACAGCAGGATTGTTCATAGAATGAACAGACCTGCTGTTTTGCTTATTTATGATAGAACCACCATACTGCGGCGGATATGGATGATATCTCAGGAAGCTTTCTGCTCAAACAAATCCTCCCTTGTAATATTCTGTGCCCATTTCCCCTGGCGGTAATGATGGAATACCCATGGCCATTTCACAAACTCATCTGTACAGAGCAGGAAGTAAACCCACAATACCGGAAGCTTCAGGACAAAGGCCGCAAAAAATCCCAGAGGTACCGCATATACCCACATATCAATGGTATCGCAGATCAGTCCGAACTTCGTATCACCGCCTGCGCGGAATACCCCGGCGATCAGGGCTGTGTTTACCGCAGAACCCATAATATAATAGGTATTGATAAGCAGCATGTACTTCAAATAATGCATTGCTCCGTCACTTAAGGATGCAAATCTCAGGACCAGAGGCGTGATGGCAAATACGATCACACCGCCAATGGCACCGGCTATAATGGTCATCTTCAGCATTCTGGAAGCATACACCTTCGATTTCTCCAGATTCCCTTTTCCCATTACATTTCCAAGAAGAATCGTTCCCGCACTGGCAATTGCAAAGCAGAACACAGAACCGATATTGCGGACAACCGTAACCAGAGAGTTGGCTGCAACGGCATCTGTTCCGAGATGTCCCAGGATCACAGAGTACATGGAGAAAGCAACACTCCAGGAAACGTCATTTCCAAGAGCGGGAAGTGACAGCCGGACGAAGTCGCCAAACAGCACCTTACTGCGGATAAACATAAAGGTCAGGTTCAATTTAACATCTTTGCTCAGGAAAGAAACGATCACGCATGCTGCCAGTTCGATCAGTCTGGAAGCAGCAGTTGCAATGGCAACACCTGTAGCCCCCAGCTTCGGTGCGCCGAAAAGCCCGAAGATAAAAGTAGCATTCAGGATAATATTCAATATAAAAGCCAGCATATTCAATGCCATACTGATCGTTACACGTCCGATACTGCGCAAAATCGCCAGATAAATCTCTGTAATTCCCCAGCAGAGATATGTAATTCCCATAATCCTAAGATAAGAAGAACCGATAGAGATCAGTTCCTGATCAGAAGTAAAAATCTTCATCATAAGCTGAGGAGCAGTAAATGCGATCAGTGCTACGATTCCCGAGATTATGATGGAAAAGCGGAGAGCAATTCCCTCGATCGCATGAATAGCCTGCATATTATTTTTTCCGAAATACTGCGCACACAGAAGAGATGCGCCTGTACCAAGTCCATAATATACCATAAACAGGATATTGGAGTAATTGGCAGCCAGAGACACCGCAGAAATCGCAGACTGTCCCACATAATTAAGCATAATTACATCTGCGGAGTTAACCGCTGCACTGAGCAGATTCTGGATAATGATCGGAATCGTCAGTTTAAGCATCTGCCGGTAAAAATTATCCTTACCGGTCGATAATGTGTTTATCATATTTACCCCCGTAATAAGTATTTGCCCGATCAGGCAGTTTTATTAGTCTGTTTTCAGCATAATCCTTCCGGCAGAAAAACGCTATCGGTATTTTGACTGATTTCTACGTTATTTTGACTTTTGAGTCCTTAAACAAATCAACTTTGCTTATAATACCTTGCACAAAAGAAGTCGGACTGATATAATTCGTATGTATTTTGAGAGGAATACATACTGTGACTGATAAAAAATATAATGGGAGAAGTTTATGGCGACATTACAGCAATTAGATATGAATATTTTACTGTGGATCCAGGAACATTTAAGGGTGGATGCCCTGACTCCGTTCTGGAGAGCAGTCACCTTCCTCGGAAACGGAGGATGGTTCTGGATCGTATTATGTGTGCTTCTGATCTGTTTCGGGAAAACACGCAAAACAGGAGTGACAGCGGCACTCTCGCTGCTGTCAGGGTTTCTGATCACAAATCTGCTGATAAAAAATGCAGTAGCCCGTCCAAGACCTTTTGATACTTATACACAGATCATTCCGCTGATCACCAGACCGAAAGACTATTCATTTCCATCCGGCCATACCTGCGCTTCCTTTGCCGTTGCACTGGTCTGTCTGCGGATGCTGCCCGGGAAATGGGGGATTTTACCTGTTGTTCTGGCCGGAATGATTGCTTTTTCCAGACTCTATCTGGGCGTACATTATCCGGGGGATGTTCTGGCAGGATTTCTGGTGGCATTGCTCACAAGTACAGTGGCATGCAGGCTGATGCGGAGAACATTTTCACCTCAGAAAAGCTGACCGATTCAGAAGAAAACTTCCGGGGGGAAATGCAAAAAAGATATGCAAAAATCAGCAGAAAAATATTCGAATGTAAAGTGTAAAGGATAATCTTGTAATGAACAAAAATGAAATCTATATAAAGAGCGGAACCAATTACAAAGAAATGACAAAGGAACTGCTGGCACAGTGCGGCCTGGCATCTGTAATTTCAGATAAAAAGATGCAGATTGGTATCAAGCCTAATCTTGTATCACCTTCCGAGGCTTCATGGGGAGCTACCACACATCCGGAAATTGTGGCGGGAATTATTGAGTATCTGCAGGAAAACGGATATGGAAATATTGCCATTCTGGAAGGCTCCTGGGTGGGAGATAAGACCATAGAAGCATACGAAGTGTGCGGATATCGTGAACTAACGGAAAAATATCAGGTGCCTTTTTGGGATATGCAGAAAGACAAGGGGATTGAAAGAGATTGCAGGGGGATGAAACTGAATGTCTGTGAACGTGCGGCAAATATCGATTTTCTGATCAATGTTCCGGTATTGAAAGGCCATTGTCAGACAAAGATCACATGTGCATTGAAAAATATGAAAGGATTGATCCCCAATACAGAGAAGCGTCATTTTCATGCGATGGGACTGCATGAACCGATTGCACATCTGAATGCGGGGCTCCATCAGGATTTTGTCGTGGTTGATAACATTTGCGGAGATCTGGATTTCGAGGATGGCGGAAATCCGGTAGTGATGAACCGTATCTGGGCGGGGACGGATCCGGTACTGATCGATTCTTATGTATGTCAGATCATGCATTATACAACGAAAGATGTACCGTATATTGAACTGGCAGAGAAGCTTGGGGTTGGAAGTACTGATCTGAAAAATTCCCGCATCATATACTGTGAGGAAAATGCCCGCAAAGAACTTCCGAAATCAAGAAAAGTGGTAGAACTTCAGGATGCAGTAGAAGAAGTAGAATCCTGCAGTGCCTGCTATGGTTATCTCATCCCGGCTCTGGAAATGCTTAAAAATGACGGCCTTTTCGAGAAACTGGACACGAAAATCTGCATCGGCCAGGGATACCGCGGAAAAACAGGAAAACTGGGTGTAGGTGCATGCACCTGTAAATTTGAACATAACGTAAAGGGATGTCCTCCAACAGAGAATCAGATTTATGATTTCCTGAAGCAGTATATTCTGGGAGAAAATAAATAATATGATATCAGGGTCCCAGGTTCAAAAAGTCGTTCGTGCCTGCATGATAAGACTTTTGAATCTGGAACCCTGTTTGATTTTACAATGCCATCTTTATCATCTGTATAATTTTATCCTGCTCAAATTTACTGCTGTCAAATGCCAGATGATACTGGGAAATATCTTTCCATTTCTTATCTGTAAAGTACTCATAATAAGTACGCCGTTCTTTATCCACTTTCTTAACCAGCTTCTGTGCACTTTTTTCTTCCCGTCCCGTACGCTCGATGACAGTCTGTACACGATACTCAAATGGTGCATGGATAAATACGCTCAGGCATTTATTGTCGAGGATGTGATTGGCGCATCGGCCAACGATCACACAATCTTCTTTCTCAGCAGCATCCAGAATAATCTTTCGCTGAAGATCAAAGAGCACATCATTCATGGGAACAAAGTGAAAATCGCTGTCCATCTGAAGTTCATGGTCAATGGGAAAACGCCACTGGCTGCCACGTTTCTCATCAACCTTGGCAAGCAGATCAAAAGGAATATTCTCTTTCTGAGCTGCAATATCGATCAGCTCTTTGTCATAAAAAGCAAATCCAAGCTCTTCTGCCAGAGCTTTACCGATCAGGCGGCCATTACTGCCGAGCATCCTGTTTATTGTAATCACGCGTTTACTCATAATCAAACCCTCCTTTATGACATCTCTGTTATTGAACGATATAGATTCAGGCGGATATTCGCAAATTGTACCTGTTATCTGCAATTAACAGTGATAAGTCTTTTATTTGTGAACATTATAACATTGATACTTGAAAAAATCCAGTAAAATATATAAAAAACTAAATATATTACGAAAATATTTAGGTACAGTGCACAAAAACGATTCGCAATGAAACAAATGATGCAGTTAATCCGATAATATTTTGAAAAGTGTTTTTTTGGATAGTTTTATCAATAGACACTTTTGGCTACCATATGCTAGAATTAGAGTAATATTTACAGCAAGCAGCAAAGCGGATGATATTGTCCGCCTGACCAGGATTACTGCCGAGACATACAAGCCAAAATTCCATTGCCGCAGGCAATCTGGAATGAATTTTGGCTACGTTACTGAGAACGGAGTGAACAGTAACAAAAATTTATTTATGAATATAGAGGATATTTATAGATTTTTTCTTTAAGCTATGGTATTATATTAAATTGGCTGTCTGACGACAGATCCGAGTCAAAATATTACAAGAGATATGAAAAGTATGTAAGAAAGGGATACGATACATAATGCTGAAAATCAAAAGCTATGTAAAGGTAAACAGTCTGGCGGAAGCTTATGAACTGAACCAGAAGAAAACAGCCCGTATTCTTGGGGGAATGGTCTGGATGAAAATGGGCAACAGAGCAATATCCACAGCGATTGATCTTTCCGGTCTGGGGCTGGATGCGATTTCGGAGAATGATGACGAATTTGTCATCGGATGTATGACTCCGCTTCATGACCTGGAGACAAATGAAGCTCTGAATACCTACACACATGGAGCTATGAAAGAAAGCCTTTGCCACATTGTAGGCGTACAGTTCAGAAACTGTGCCACTGTGGGAGGAAGCATTTATGGAAGATATGGTTTCTCAGATGTTCTGACCATGTTCCTGGGAATGGATACATGGGTAGAATTATATGATGCAGGCCGTATTCCACTGACTGAATTTGTAAATATGAAGAAGGACAATGACATCCTTGTAAATATCATCGTGCGAAAAGAGCCACTTCTTACCTGTTACTTAAGTCAGAGAAACATAAAAACAGATTTCCCGGTGCTGACCTGTGCAGCTTCTGTGATCGGAAATGAGGCAAGGACTGTGATAGGTGCCAGACCTGCACGTGCCATGATCGTGGAAGATAAGAAGCAGATCCTGAAGAATTTCCGGAACATGACAAAAAAGCAGAAGGAAGAGGCGATCGAAGCCTTTGCAGAATATGCGGCAGAGAACGTTCCTACTGCAGGCAATATGCGAGGATCAAAGGAATACAGAACCCTTCTTGTAAAAGTATTGACAAGAAGAGCCTGGGAAGCAGTAGGAGGGATGAAAAATGAATATTAATTTCTGGCTTAACGGAGTGAACCGCCACGCAGAGATCTCCCCGGATACACTGCTGATCGATTTCTTAAGAAAACAGGGCTGTTTCAGCGTGAAAAGAGGCTGCGAAACTGCGAACTGTGGTCTTTGCACAGTTCTTATGGACGGTCGTCCGGTGCTTTCCTGCAGTACACTTGCAGCACGCATTGAGGGAAAGAAAATCGTTACATTGGAAGGAATGCAGAGAGAAGCGCAGGAGTTTGGAAGCTTTCTGGCGAATGAAGGTGCGGAACAGTGCGGTTTCTGCAATCCGGGATTTATCATGAATGTATTTGCGATGCTCAACGAGATCAAAGATCCCACAGAGGAGCAGATCAAAGAATATCTTGCGGGAAATCTGTGCAGATGTTCCGGTTTTGTTTCCCAGACAAGGAGTATCCTGAAGTTCCTGAAATATAAGAAAGCACAGGAGGAAGCATAAAGATGAAATATGTAAATCAACCTGTACGTAAAACAGATGCAATGTCACTGGTAACCGGAAAGCCTGTCTATACAGATGATCTGGCACCAAGGGACTGCCTGATCGTGAAGATACTGAGAAGTCCCCACGCCAACGCCTGGGTGGAAGATATTAAAACAGGTACTGCCGAGAAGGTGGCCGGAATTGCATGTATCCTTACCTATAAAGATGTGCCTCAGAAACGTTTTACCCTTGCCGGCCAGACTGCACCGGAGATGAGTCCGGATGACAGACTGATCCTTGACCGTCATGTACGTTTTGTGGGAGATGCAGTTGCCATTGTTGCGGGTGAGACAGAAGAGGCGGTAGATAAAGCATTGAAGAGAATCCGCGTAGATTACCGCGTGGAGACACCGGTTCTGGATATCCACAAGGCAAAAGATAATCCGATCCTGGTCCATCCGGAGGATGACTGGAAGCTGAAAATCCCTCTTGGCGGAGACAACAAAAGAAACTTATGTGCATCTGCAGTGGAAGAACATGGAAATGTAGATGAAGTTCTGGCAAAGTGTAAATATACTGTAGAGCGCACTTATCATACAAGAGCAAACCAGCAGACTATGATGGAGACTTTCCGCACAGCCTGCTATATGGATCATTTCGGCAGACTGATCGTTCTGTCCTCAACACAGATTCCATTCCATGTGCGAAGGATCGTTGGAAGGGCACTGGACATTCCTGCCTCCAAAGTACGTGTGATCAAGCCAAGGATCGGTGGCGGCTTTGGTGCAAAGCAGACCTCTGTCAGTGAGATCTATCCGGCGATCGTGACCTGGAAAACAGGCCGCCCGTCCAAGATGATCTTCTCCAGATATGAGTCCATGATCTGCTCTTCACCGCGCCATGAGATGGAGATCACAGTACGCGCAGGTGCAGATGAAAATGGTATCATCAAGGCAATTGATCTTTATACTTTGTCCAACACTGGAGCATACGGAGAACACAGTTCTACAACAGTAGGACTCAGCGGTCATAAATCAATCGCTCTTTACAGACATACAGAGGCCCACAGGTTTGCTTTTGATGTTGTCTATACAAATGTGCAGGCTGCAGGTGCCTATCGTGGTTATGGTGCAACCCAGGGTATTTTTGCAGTGGAATCTGCAGTAAATGAGCTGGCACATAAGATGGGAATGGATCCTGTTAAGGTAAAAGAAATGAATATGCCTGTAGAGGGCGGTCCTCTTCCGGGATATCCGGATGTTCCTTATGCACAGAGCTGTTCCATGGACCGCTGTATGGCGCGCGCCAAAGAGATGATGGACTGGGATTCCAAATATCCATGCAGGGATATGGGAAATGGAAAGGTCCGCGGAGTCGGTGTTGCCATGGCTATGCAGGGTTCCTCTATTGCAGGAGTTGACGTAGGCGGCGCAGATATTAAGCTGAATGAAGATGGTTCTTATACACTGGCACTTGGATGTACGGATATGGGAACAGGCTGTGATACCGTTATGGCACAGATCGCGGCAGACTGTCTGAATACACCTATGGACAACATAGTAGTATTCAGCGTGGATACGGATATCTCTCCTTATGATTCCGGTTCCTATGCTTCCGCTACAACCTATACCACCGGTGTAGCGGTTATGAAGGCCTGTGAGGAGCTGAAGAAAAAAATCTGTAAGCTTGGCGCAGAGATGATGGAAGTAGATGAGGGAAAAGTTGATTTTGACGGATCCTGTGTATTCTATGATGAGACACTTGAGATAAGCGATGGGGCAGACGGAAATGCAGCAGGTCATATGACAGATGCAGAAGAGGGCTATAGTGTTGATATGGATGCCATCAGTTCTGAAAATGCCCAGAAGAAAGTTTCATTGGAAGATATTGCATTAAAGAGCACTTTCTTTAACAATATCGAGCTTCAGGTTGTGAAACAGCATTCTTCACCGATCTCGCCGCCGCCGTTTATGGTAGGTATGGCAGAAGTAGAGGTGGATACAGAGACAGGCAGTGTGGATGTTCTGGATTATGTGGCGGTTGTTGACTGCGGTACACCGATCAATCCGAATCTTGCACGTGTACAGACGGAGGGCGGTATTGCACAGGGAATTGGCATGGCTCTCTGGGAAGATGTACAATATACAGATAAAGGTAAGATCCGCAACAACTCTTTTATGCAGTATAAGATCCCAACCAGACAGGATATCGGAAATATCCGCGTGGATTTCGAGTGCAGTTACGAAAAGAGCGGTCCTTTTGGTGCCAAATCCATTGGTGAGCTTGTAATTGATACTCCATGTCCGGCACTGGCTGAGGCAATTTATAATGCAACAGGTGTGCGTCTGACAGAGCTTCCGATGACTCCTGAGAAGATTGCCATGGAGATTTTGAAAAACCGCGAATCCATCCGGTCAGGGACAAAGGTGGAAGAATGAGAGAATTATGCCTTGCCTGTGCAGGTTTTGCCCTGGAATTTATAGTTTTTTATGCAGCAGGCATTGTTCTGGTCCGGATATTGAAAGTAAAAGGGGATTGTTCCCTGACTTTCATACTGGGATATCTGGTTTACTTTGCAGTGTTTGAACTGGTGATCGTACCGATGACACTGAAATGGGTATCCCTGACAGCTGCGGCTTATATATGGGCAGGAATCATGGCTCTGGTTATCTGCGCAGCTGTGATCTGCACAATAAAAAAACAACGGAGAATACGTGCCGGACAAACGGAAACATGCAGTGGAATTTTTGGAAGCATTTCTGAAATATGGAAAAATCACTCTGTGATGATTATCCTTGCAGGTGCCGTAGTATTGCTGCAGTGTCTGATTGTGATCTTTTACGAGGATACAACAGTAGATGCGGCGTATTATGTAGGTACAGTGAGTACTTCTGTATACACAGATACTCTTGGCAGATATAATCCCTTTAACGGAGCAATCCAGAAGGCATTTCAGGCCAGATATGTTTTTTCCGCATATCCGATGCATAATGCAGTGTGGTGCAGACTTCTGGGAATCCATCCCATTGTGCAGGCAAAGCAGGTAATGTCATGTATGAATGTAGTGACTGCCAATCTGATCATTTATCAGATCGGTAAGAGACTGTTTGACGGAAACAGGAAGAAAGCAGATCTGATGCTTGTCTTTGTCTGTGTTTTACAGCTGTTTTGCGGTACGATTTATTCTTCCGGAACTTTTTTCTTTACCAGAAGCTACGAGGGAAAAGCCATCCTTGCCAACATTGCTATCCCTTCAGTTCTCATGTGTGCCGTTTGGTATCTGCAGGAGAAAAACAGCAGGAATGTCTGGATCATATTGTTTGTCACAGCGGTCAGTGCGCTGACATTTTCCGGTTCTGCTATCATCTTTCCGATCGTGATCGCAGCGGGAATGGCTCCGGCGGCAGTTATGAATAAGAGATTTTCGGGGCTGGTATATTGTGCAGTGTGTATGCTTCCGTCGGCATTATATGCAGCTGTATTTTTTGCATGCAGAATCGGTCTGCTGACGCTGGCTGCATCATAATACAGAAAGGAGAAAAAAATGGCAGGTGTAACAATTCAGGAACTGGGACTGCGCTTTGTTGATGCATGTATGAAGCTGTACTGGGGTTCCTGCTGGTATCCTCTTCTGTTTGCTGTAGGACTGATCTGCACACTGGTCCTGGGGAGAAAAAGAAAGTCCGGGATATTTATCGGCTATACAGTATTTCTGCTGCTGACAGTATATAATCCGCTGGTTGTAAAATATCTTATCGCAAAGGCGAAGTTTGAGAATGAATATTACCGGTTTATCTGGATTCTTCCTGTGATCCCGGCGGTTGCCTACTATGGAGTCAGACTTGTGACCGCTTTTAGAAAGACCTGGATAAAAGTTCTTATGGCTGCAGCTGTGCTGACAGGTTTTGTGATCCTGGGAAATCCGCTGGACGGGGTAGTGACCAATTTTGCAATGGCAGAGAATATTTATAAGGTGCCCAATGATCTGCGTGCAGTCTGCGACGTGATCCACCAGAACCAGGAGGATGATTTTCCAAGGGTTGTTTTTGACGGCAGTCTTAACAGTATTGTGCGACAGTATGATGCGGGGATCGCCACTGTAATAAGCAGAAATGCAAGTATCTACAGATCAGGCAGTACAGTGGCGGGAAACTATGATGAGAACAGCAGTTTCTATAAAAGACAGAAAGCATTGCTGGATGTGATCGATTATCATATCTATGAAGATAAAGAAGGGTTTCAGGCTGCGTTGAAGAAATCAAAGACAGATTTCGTAGTAACACAGATCGGGCTGGTTGACCATGATTTTCTGACAGAGTGTGGTTGTGAACTGATCGCACAGACGGAATCCTGCTACATTTACAGATTTGATTATAGTAATCCTCGTAAATAATGCATATTGATCCGGCTCATCAGAGCGTGAAATTCTGCCAAGCTGTTTCAAATGCATTAATTAAGAGGCGTGCTATGATCGAAATATCATATATCTTACAAGAGAAGGAGAAAAGAAATGAAAAGTAACATAAAAAGACTTTCGCTCTGCCTTTCAGCACTGATGCTGCTGATACTGGCAAGTCCGCTGACTGTACTTGCAGCAGAGGAAGAGGTGGCTGCATCTGCGAAATTTTACGGCACATTCTGGTCGTTGGTTCCGCCGCTTGTTGCCATTGCACTGGCACTGATCACCAAAGAAGTATACAGTTCACTGTTTGTAGGAATACTGGTTGGTGCACTGTTCTACTCTAATTTTAATTTCGAAGGAACAATCCTTCATATTTTTGAAGGCGGAATGATCAGCGTTCTGACAGATTCTTATAATATGGGTATCCTGATCTTCCTTGTTATTCTGGGAACCATGGTATGCCTGATGAACAGGGCAGGCGGTTCCGCAGCATTCGGACGCTGGGCCGGTAAGAGGATTAAAAGCAGAGTTGGTGCGGAACTCTCAACCATCATTCTTGGTGTACTGATCTTTATTGACGATTATTTTAACTGTCTGACAGTAGGAAGCGTTATGCGTCCTGTGACAGATAAGCACAATGTGTCCCGCGCAAAGCTGGCGTACCTGATCGATGCCACAGCAGCACCGGTATGTATCATTGCACCGATTTCTTCATGGGCTGCGGCAGTTAGCGGATTTGTAGAAGGAGAGGATGGAATTACCCTGTTTGTACATGCAATTCCCTATAACTTCTACGCACTGCTTACGATCTTCATGATGGTGGCAATGGTTCTTATGAAAGTAGAATTCGGAACAATGGGTGTTCATGAGACAAATGCTTTAAAAGGCGATATCTACACAACACCTGCACGTCCTTATGCAAACGCGGCTGAAGATGAGAAAAGTAATCCGCGTGGCAAGGTGATCGATCTTCTGATCCCGATCGTAAGCCTTGTAATATGCTGCGTAATCGGTATGATCTATACAGGTGGTTTCTTTAGCGGAACTGATTTTGTAACTGCATTTTCACAGAGTGATGCATCTGTGGGACTGGTGCTTGGAAGCTTCTTCGGACTGGTTATCACGATTGTTTTATATCTGATACGTCGTGTTATGAATTTCAGAGACTGTATGGCGTGTATTCCGGACGGATTCAAGGCAATGGTACCTGCGATCCTGATCCTTACTTTTGCCTGGACATTGAAGGCCATGACAGACAGCCTTGGTGCATCTGTATTTGTATCTGCAATTGTTAAAAGCTCTGCAGGCGGGCTGATGAATTTCCTTCCTGCAATTATCTTTGTGATCGGGGCTGTTATCGCATTTGCAACAGGTACTTCATGGGGAACCTTTGGTATCCTGATTCCGATTGTTGTTAATGTATTCTCAGGAACAAATCATGAACTGATGATCATCTCTATTTCTGCATGTATGGCAGGTGCTGTATGTGGAGATCACTGTTCACCGATTTCCGATACAACCATCATGGCATCAGCAGGTGCACAGTGTGAACATGTAAATCATGTCAGCACACAGCTTCCCTATGCAATGGTTGCAGCAGCAGTATCTTTCCTGACTTATATTATCGCAGGATTTGTACAGACAGCATGGATCGCACTTCCGGCAGGAATCATTCTTATGGCGATCACCCTGGTGATCATCCGATTAAAATTCGACGATCTGAAAATGTAAATAAAACCGGGCAGTCAGCACAATGCATGACTGCCCATAATTTTTGACTTGTAACAAAATAATGCATCTTTTGTAACAAAATAAAAAACTTTACTTTTTTCGGTAATTATGATAATATAGACCTTGTATTAAATAAATTATATAAATCCTTTGAAAATCAGATTTTCAAGATACGCGCCTGTAGCTCAGTGGATAGAGCAGTGGTTTCCGGTACCATTTTAAAATGCTTAAGAATACTATAAATTCAATGCTAGATAAAAATGTTCACCCTTGTTTCACCCTTATCATATATATCTGGGTGAATAACTAAAATATGGGTGAACTTAATTTATATTTTTTACAAGAAATATATGCAATAACATCTATTTTATAACCTAATATTCCACATCATTTAAAATTTAAATTCAAAATATAATTGTATATACAATATTACATAAATCTTTTCTAATATACACGATCACATTATTTCCACTCAAACAGAATTAAATTGTATCTACAATTCACAGACGTAAAAAATAGGACAGAAGAGTATCATTACTCAACTGTCCTAAATTATTTTTATCCTCTTGACTTACAGAACAAATGTTTGTATAATGTGAGCATGGAGGTAAGATGCTATGAACACAAATCAATTACAATATGAAAATAGTAATACAAAAAATCTTATTAATGAAATTTATCGTATAAATCCAAATGTAAAATTCACTACATTCGGGAATGTAATATCTGAAAAGGAAGCCATGATGTTATATCGTGCCGTATTAAAAAATAGCAATAATAAGAATACCAATCTTGTTTATATACCAATGTTCCATATGTAAACGTAAAAAATAGGGTAACCAGAAATTAATCTGATTACCCTGTAATTATTTATTCTTCTAATTTATCGTGGTCAAACCCAACGCTCATTAATTTTTTATATTTGTCATTTACAAATTCCATAGAAGATGTTACTCGACCATTCTCCATCCCGTTTTCTTCCAGAATTTTTTCATACTTAACATATGTGTCAATAACATGATCGTATTGTTCTTTACTACATCTACGGTGATTCATAATCGCACTTGCAAAATCTAACATTTCCCAACGCATATCGTCAATTTCTTTATTGATAAATAGATGTTTTAGTTCTGTCATTTGGTTGCTTAAACTCTCTTGATTTGCTTGCAGATTATTACGAATTTCAATACTCTGTCCATGATATGTTTTTTGATTATCCAGAAATGTTGTCTTGACTTTTTTTAATTCACTTTCTAATGTGTCTAGTCGTTCATTTACGGCGTTTTCTCTTAATTCCTTACCAGACTTCAAGTCAAGTGATTCGAGCGTTCCTTTCCATAATTTAGTACCTTCTACAATCAATAGAAGCACTAATGTTACACAGAGGATAATTGTAAATATCCCCTGTGAATTTATTTCATTTAATGTACTAATCATCTCATACCCCTCAATCCTTTCCGCAAAAAGCTAAAATTATTTCTTCTTAATGTACTTAGCAGAAGAGAATCCATATTTACCTTTATAACAAATATAATACCATTTATTACCATCTGAACCTGTCGTACTATCACATACGCTAACTGGTGTATTATATTTTAATGGACTAAAGGAACACTCTAAATCTGCATTAGATGTTCCTGGGCTTTTTCTAACTTTTAACCCAGATTTAGCGATAATAACACCTTTCCATTTTTCTGACTTGTTATATCCTTTTTTTGCAGGTTTACTTGTAGAAGCACTAGGTTTTGTAACAACTGCATTAGGATCTTTGATGTTAGTTTTCTCAACATAACCTACAAATTTATCTGCAATTTTCACTTGATAACGTGTTCCAGATACACCAATTACATCTACTAAATTACCTTTATTTAGCTTTGGATATGTAGATAATTTTGATGTTCCTGTAGAATTTGTGAATACATCTGTGCCATTTTTTGTGGCTGCGCCTACCCATTTATTGTAGGTTGTTTGGGATGGTTTTGAAGTAGAAGATGAGTTCATAATTGATTTGACGATAGAATAATCTGGACGACAGAATTTTGTTCCAGGGAGATTTGAATTATTATAATGCTTGGAACATACCTCCCCGCCATTGGCTATTATTGTACTTCCATTACTTGTATTTCCTTCAATTGTATAGAACTTATCACCCTCAACTTTAGTAACAATGCCAGTATGAGCGAATGTACCGTTACGATAAAAAATTACAATATCCCCACGTTGAGGATTTGCATATTTTGTGAATCTTGCTCCAAGAGTAGGACAATAAACATATGGAAAATCATTCTCATGTTTGAGTAATTTTTTTGCAGTTTCAAGACCAAAAGTCTTATACATAATCCATGAAACAAATACGGCACACCACGGTTGTCCTTGATAGATTGGTTTTAAATCTCTCCAATATTTTGTATAGTTACCATCCCCAACGTTGGTATTTTTATCATCAAGTTGTGCATTAGATTGCTTTTCCATATATCCAATTTCTGCTTGAGCAGTAACAATAAGAGCATCAATAGCTTTATCTTTATTCATAGTATCACTTCCTTGTGTAGTTGTTGGCTTGGGAGAGTTTGTAGAAGTAGTAGAAGATTTAGAATAGTCTTTATAGAACACACTTCGATCGGTTTTTGTTGGAATACCGGGAATGGTTGCCTTACTAGAGTATTGCCATCCAATAACACCAGAAGAAGCAGGAACTCTTAATCTTTCCTGTAATTCACCGGTATCATTATTAGGATATCGGGCAACCCAGCAATCGTACTTTTTAGCACCTTCTGGTAGTTGATACTGATACCAAGAATAACCACAGTAAATACCAAATTTATATCCAGCTTTGATAATAATAGCTCTAAACGCTTCAATCATTTTCATCATTAAACTGTCAGATAAATTCTCCTGACATTTATCCTCTATATCAAGAAACACTGGATAATCCAGTTTTCTTTTATTCAATGTTTTAATAACTACATTTGCTTCATCTTCAATCTGAGCAATAGTAGTAGCATAGCTGTATTTATAGACTCCAACAGGAATCTTATTCTCAATACAGCCTTTATAATTAGGTTCGAATGTGCTATCAACAATATTTCCTTGTTCTGTGATTCTTAGGATAGCGAAGCCCATTCCATAACTAGCAACAGTTTTCCAATCGATTTTTCCATTCCATCTGGAAACATCAATACCTTTGATTTCTGCCATAAATTCACCTCATTTTCATAAAAATAGAGAGCCTTGCTATAACACAAGACTCCCTCTAAATTTGAGCATAAAAATAAGAGGTATCTCACCTCTTCGACAAAAGTTTATATATTCGTTTTATTCATGCCTCAACAATAACATCATCATAATTATCTGTGATGAGAATAGTATCGACATCTTCCTTCCAGTTCTTATACAGTTTAGTTTTCACGAAATACGCTCTGTATTTCTTTTGACCTGCTTCAATACTTTTGTCTGCTTCTTTCATAATCATACGTGCGATAAATGTTGTCATGTCTTTCATGTCCTTTCTATGTCCTTTCTATTAATAGAGTTATATAATTACGCACCCATAAGGGTAGGTAATACATCAGTTAAGATACTATCTACAGTAGTAGACAGTTCTGCATTCATTGCTTCAAGTTCGGCAATACGTTCTTTGTCAGTCTTTTCAACTGCTTTTTTATAATTGAGATATTTTTCTGGATTTGTTTTCACATCATCAATATCCAGAACTCCAATATCTTCAATGATTTCGTTGTAATCATATTCATACATAGTTACAGGTTCGGCAGATTCTTCACTATTTATATGATCTTCTGTAACTTCTTTTTCATTTAGACAGATGTACACATACACCTTATCTTTTTCAACAACCTTAGCAGAAGGCTGCTTTTCCATAAAGCGAGATTTTGTCATATTCTTTTACCACCTTTTTACAAATTTTCATAATATCTTTAATGTGATATTTTTGAATTACTTTTGTTGAGTTACTATTTTTTAACAATCCCCAGTAGGAGATTATTTTTCTTGCATGTGATTCAAAAATCTTATGATGTGTTTTTATTCGTTTCCATAATCGTATAGCTATTCTGCGAATCCTCTTAAATACACGCCTACGAACAGTAATGTGAGTTCTATAGATTCTAAATCCCATCATATCTATAAATGCTCCGTCACATTTCTTATTGGCAAAAGTCATCTGTTTCACAAACCATGATTCTTTTATTTTCAGACCAAGAGATTTACAATATTTAATAACTTCCTTGACTGCTTTATGCATGTCTTTAGCTGATGTACCGATCATTAATATGTCGTCCATATAGAACAATCTATGATATACAAGACGAATAGAAGATTTAGTTCCATCTTTATGCCTTCTTACTTTGTGTAGATGTCCTATAAAGTGATATATTTGGGATAGATACAGATTACATAAATACTGAGAAAGAAAAGAACCAATAGATAAACCTTGTTCAAAGCTATTGACAAGTTCTTTGATGAGCCACATTAACATATCGTTTTTAATATGTTTTTCTAAGAATTGAATTAACTTATCCTGTGGAATAGATGGATAACATTTACGAATGTCCAGTTTAGAAAAATATTTAAGAGATTTATTACGCATCCATCTTTGTATTATACGAGAGCCTTTTAAGCATCCTCTATCTTTGATAGAAGCATACTGATGAACGCCTATGCGACATAATAATGGTTTAAGTCCTTCAATTGCAATATAATCATATATTTGTTGTTTTACATGTTGGATTCCTATATTACGGATTTTATGAGAAGAAGGATCAATCTTTTCTTTGTACCAGATTGGTGGAAATGATATAGATTTGCTGATAAGTTCTGAACGAATAGTATCTATCAAAAACTCAATAAATACTTTTAAAGCTTTTCTACCATAACGATAATGAATGTTATATATTTGATATTTCCTCAATCCAGAAATACCAGATAATAACTCTAATGTATCATTACGTGTATATTTATCTTTCAAACACTTATACGTTGCTTTTGAAATTAAATTACGATCAGTTATGTCGATATTTTTACAATATCGTTTCATTATCAACAGGTTCCTCCTTTTATCTTTTTGTATATATACATCGTTATACGATTGTATTTAAAAGGCTTTTCGTAAGTACTACTAAGCCCCACTATCAAAGTGCTCCCTATGAAAGCAGAGTTGGTCTATAAAAATCATTTTAGCCATCCGGCTCCGTCAGTCTCCTGAACACTTTTTAAAAGTGCGAAATGTGTTACTAAAGATTTGTAATTGTAAATACAATTAGCGGCGCAGTAATTCCAATTCGTCCTGTCAAGCCTGTTCCTGCAATTCACGTAAGAACAGCCTGCATTCGAACCATTCCTGAGATTACCACCCGTAACACAAGACCGTTTTTTATTTAAGGTTTCAATAATGCATTGGTCGCAATTTCGTCAGCCAATTCATTATATATAATTCCGACATGAGATTTTACCTTAACAAACCCCATTTTTATTTGTTGAGAATACAGAGTCATTTCATCTACATAATTTTCAGTATAATTTGTATTTGTTCCCCATTCTTTTGTTAGCCATTTTAAAATGCCCTCATAATCATAAAAAATTGTTATTTTTTGAATGCCTTTTTCTATAGCTTTTTGAACAGCGAACTTCACAGCTTCACATTCGGCGGCGACATTATGAAGCTTAATTATTTCTTTATGTGACTGCGTATCCCATCGGAATACTTTGTCATAAGTTTCTTTATTCCATTGAGTAAATAAAACAACTCCATACCCAGCTTTATTCTTATTTTGTGAGTAAGCTCCATCCGTAAATGCGATCGCTTGGTTAGGCGGTAATTTAGTGATCATTTCATCTACAGATGCATTAAATATATTTACTTTTTCAGGTGTCCAAATTTGTTTCATGTATTATATCCTTTTCTTTTTATAGAAGAGGGGAAGAGTTCCCCTCTTTTCTCTCTGCGTTTGCTTCGCAAACTTGCTCGAAAATTCACCCTTTCAGACGACCTGTTTTTAATCGGCGGCGCAGCAATCCCAAGCCGCCCTGCCAAGCCAGTTCCCGCAATTCACGCAAGAACAGCCCGCATCCGAACCATGCCAGAGAACACCACCCATCAGGTATTCACGAGTGCCAGAAGTACTTGTACCACCTGCGTACAGCATATCAGCCCAACCTTGAGAATTTGAAGAACCTTTTGCGGATGGGAACCATCCACCAGTATTAACATCAACTGAAATGTCACCAATCCAATAATCAGATCCTTTCCCATCTGGATTAGCAGGAATTGTACCAATACATGTATATTTACTTCTAATTGTTGCATCAGAAGAACTATGAGCAAGACCTTTTGGAGCAATATATACTTTCTTGCTATAATCGCTCTGGAAGTCCATAACTGTATCAGATGCAACTATATAAGAGCCTACAGCATACTCACGTCCCTGTACTCTATATGCATGTTTTCCGTCAGTGTTAGAAACATAAGAACCATCATGACGACCAATAACAGTATCAGTAGTTCCTGACCACCAATGCATAGAACTGATTGTAATAGGAGCATTCACGGTATCAGATAATTTAATAGGAGTGGTATTAAATCCTGTTTTAATATCAAGATATATAGCTTTATTATTCTCATCAAGTGTTTCTATACGCAACACTTTTACATCATCTGCGTATTTATGAATATTCGTTACTCCACGGTCATTATTTACGCCGTTCTTAGTATCATTAAGTTGTCCATAACCAACTGACACATAAGAACCAACGAGAATGTTTTTTGCCTGATCGTTTGTAACAGGGAAATATGTATGTGCATCAGCAGATTGAATAGAGGCAGAGTATTGGAAATTGTATGATGTACATCCTTGGAATAAGCTCTGACTATTCTTTGTAGCACCTTTGATGATATTAAAAAGAATCTGAAATGTATTTCTTTCTGCACCAGCTCCCCAATATCCTTTACCTTTTTTCTGATAATTAGTAATCATATTGTTATGACTCTGATTTCTCTCAGGTTTTAATCCAGGTTGACTTCGTAATAATCCATCAGAAGCAATACCTGATACATAAGCAGAACCGATACACCAAGGAAGAACAGTACCATCAGCACGTTTAGATTCTGTCCAAGGTTTTAATCCATACTTCTCATTTGGCATATCAGAAATAGTAACAAGATCATACTCTGGATTAGAAGCGTCCCAGTTCCAGTAGAAGCTCATCTGCATAGCACCTACATCGACTGCGCCTGTAGTAACATAGTTGCTATCATACTCCGTAGCGACAGGATAAGCAGTACCATCATCGTTACGCTTGTAATTACAATGCACCCACTCAAACATAGGATGATTTCCGTTCAAATAATCATCCTTACCTTCTGTAGTATCAGTAGATGGAACAAATTCAAGTCCTGCATTATCTAAAAGTTTTTCACCTACGCTTGTCGGATTAGTAGCGAATTTCCAAATTTTTGTCTGGTAAACTTTACCTGTACGCTGTAAATTATAAAAATTCTCTACAGTAGATAAATGTGGCGTTTTGTGAAGAATATCATGAAGAGTTTGAATAGATACCGTAGTAGCAAGTTTTTCTGTGTTAGTATCAACTTGTTGTGTAAGAGTAGAATAATCTGACGGAATAGATTCTTTTACTTTATTTCCTTCTTCTTGTACTTTAACAATTGCTTCATCTCTAGTAGTGTTTAACCAATTATTATATTCTTCTTCTGTTCCTGTAAAAGTTCCAAGTCTTTTTGCAATTTGGTAGGAGGATTCGCCAACATCACCTTTGTCGCCTTTTTCTCCCTTATCGCCTTTTAAGCCAACATCACCTTTGTCGCCTTTTTCTCCCTTATCGCCTTTTAAGCAAGGAAGTGACTCAAATTGTTTTGTTTTTGGATTTTTATATTTAGCTGAACCTAAAATAAAAGTTTTCATTAAATTCCTCCTTTAAATCAAAAATAGATGCCAAAATAGCATCCAAATATTTCCATATTTACCAAATTTTTTACAATGAAATGTGCCTTTCAATTAGGTATAATTTCCCTATCCAGAAAGGAGGTGGTAAATATGGCATTATATGAGATTAAAAATTACATCAAGTTGCTCTGTATAAGAATTGATCACATCGAAAGCTATGTGGTAGACGAGTTAAATACATCTGATGAACAAAAGATTAATGAATTCATTAACACATATAAGCATCGAAAAGGTTTAAAGATTCTTATTTTTGAGATGACAGATGAAGCCCACATGATTACATACGAACAGATGCAAAGCTTCATACATACGTTACATGTGTTTGATTACATCAGACAAATCATTGAAAATGAAACAAATAAACTCGTGGTTGTCAATGACAGTGAGAGTCCTGATGCGTTGCAAACTGATTCTTATTTGCATAGGTTGTTAGACTTGGGTAAGTAAGAGAGTAGGGCAGGAGAACTTTCTTCTGCCCCTTTTGTTAGTTAACTAAAGCCCTCTTTTAGTTAATTAATTCGCAAGCAACGCTCTAAATTCCGCATCCGCAATCTGCCAATATCCATTATTTGTAGGATGTACTCCATTAGTTCCAACACTTTCGGTTTCACCAGACCGCGTGTTTACATTTTTGGTTGTAATCGGAAATGCATTGTCTGCATCAAATTGTGCATGGGTATTTATAACCTCGACGTACTGCATAAACTCCGTATCAGTTTCAAGTGTGTAATATGCTTTATTCATTGCAAAAATAAGATGATTAATCACTTCCACGTCATACTGACCAAAATACGTTTGTGCATTATAATTAAAACCAAGACCGCCATTTTGTGACACAAGATTGTTTGTGGAAAGCAATATCTTTGTATTTGGCAAATCAGCATGAATTTTTCTCAATAAATTTTTACAAGAGTCTAAAACACTATCAACACTTGTGAAAGGTTTAGTGCCATACAAAGAGTCAATGCCTAATAGGATGAATATGTAATCGACCTTGTTTCCACAATAATCATTCACATACGTTTTAATGTCAAACTGATTTTTGGTTGTATTCCAAAACGGTTGATAAAATTCTTCGGTGAACGACAAGTAAGAGCCTACAGCCAAGTTATTTGTGTTCGTCAGCTTTCCGCTTGCCGATACTTCATTCAAAAAGTTTGATGAATAAGGTGTTGTATAGCTAAATACTGCTCTGATATTGCCAGTTCCGTTTGTAACATTTACTTCTGTAACTTCAAATTGATAATATCCATAAGAATTAGTGGCACCAATTCTTATCAAGTCTTTAACTGTTATGCTCTGTGCATTTGCAACTTGGAATCTGACAGCCCTTGAACCTTGTGATGTATAATTTGTATAAGTCCAACCACCAGTGCCTTCCCACCCGACAGTTTTATCTCCGTTTTTAATTCTACCAACCACATTAATGTTAGATAGTGCAAGTGCTTTCGGAGTTGTTGCAACACCGTTAGTCCCCTTAATTCTTCGTGATAATTCGATTGGAATTTCACCGTTTGCCATAGTTGAATCACCAATGTTTAATACATTTTTAGATGTATTTGACGTATTCACTGTAATGAGTGATACTATTCTTTCATCTATTACAGAACCATCTACATTTAGTAATGAAAACTTTATTTCGCTGCTTCCTACATCATCAGCATTCGGTGTATACTCCCAATATCTCGGATATACACGACCTTTAGCGGACTCAATTTTCATAATATATGGAATACCAAGTGAATCAACAATGCTTTTTTTGAAAATCTGTAAAGTATCCCCGACAACAGCATAAATTTTAGAACCGATATTCAATGCAGGTTTTCTATTACTTTTTTCTATGCCGGCAATTTTATCACGCAAGTCTGATATTTCACTTTTTTTCGTTGCTACAGTAATGACATGAGGATAATCACCATGCGTTTTTCCGGATTCATCAACATCTTTAGCAATACAAAAATATTTGGCACCATTCGGAACTTCATACTCTGCAACAGGTCTTGCGGTATCTGTCGAATACCACATTATATTACTTGTTGTAAGCGAATCGGATGAAAGAAAAACGATTCGGCTTATATATTTGTTGCCTGCATCAACTTCAACTTTAATTCTATCAACCATTTCATCAATTCTGATAGGATTGGATGTACTATAATAAACATTACTGCTAATTGTACCCTGTGGTGTTATATATTTGCCTAAATATTTTTCGTATATTGGTTCAATTCCGGTTTCCACAACACTATCAACCAATTTCTCGGAAATTTCACCTACTTTAGCATCTAACCCATTTACACTTTCAGCTAATTCATCCGCATCTACCAAAGACGGAAAAAATCTAGTTCTAGGATATCCATTTTCTGTTGATCCACGATTATCAGTATCGGAATTAACAACGACATATTTTGCGCCTTCTGGAATTTCTATATCAAATGTTCCGCTATCTCCATTTACAAAAAAACTAATCACATTATCGTTAGATAATGCATTCTTTTTCAAAAAAGCAACCCTTGCGATGTTTGGATTTGCTTTCTTAAAAGTAATCCTCATTTTCTTATTTCCTGATTCGATGGGGATGAAATTAGAGATACTGAAAAATTTATTCGTTGAAATTGTACCATTAGTGTTAATATACTTACCAACATTATCGGAAAAAGAAAGTTTAATAGGAATAAAATTTCTCTCGTCCGAAATTACATTTATCTGTTCACTTACATCACTTAAATCTTCCTTTAGTGAAGCAATCTTTTCGTCTCTCTGATCCAAAGCATCCTTAACCTGCCCTAAAGTTGCTAATTTTTGCGGGAGTTCAGAATTTACCTTAATTTCATCACTCATATCATTTTCCTCCTAAATATGTAGCAGCATCTTCATCTGATGCAACCTGTGTTTTAGTTTCTAATGCTGTGATTTTTGCTAACAGAGATTGAAGGTCTGTGTAGATTTTTTGAGAACTCCATGTGTCTGTTGTGTTTACTACGTTATCCTTTAACTCTGGAATATTTACTGATTGTTCATCATCAGGGTTTACCCACAGTCCTGTACGCTCATTTGTTGGAGTAGTAGTAGAAATCTCAACATCATACAATTTTTGCATAGCATTATAAATTGTATCTACTGCTTTTTTATTTGTATCAACATTTGTAGCCTTATCAGTTACATCTTTCTGTAATGCTTTATATTCATCTGTAATATCACCGTCAACAAGATCAAATAATTTTAACCACTTAGCATCAGTAATTGCTGTATTTTTTGGAATGTCAGTAATAGCAATATATCCACTACTGATTTTCCCGATTTTATGAGTTACAATATCTAATTTTGTATAACTTAAAGTTTTTTCCCATTGACCTTTTGGAGTCATAAAAACTTTTCCGAGATTTTTTGTAGCCATTAATATCCATCCTCCTTTACTTCGTTTTGTAATAAATATCCGTTTTGTATGTAATACAATGGGCTATATGTTTCCAATGTACCAGTTGAGAAATTGACCCAAATATCTTCAACATCTGGAAGTTCTTCTTCCTCTAACTCAATGATATCCATAACATTTCCATCTTCATCTTGAATACATTCAAAAGACATTGTGATTTCCGCAGGGGAATCCTCTGACGAAAAACTCAATTCTAATTCACGCTTTGGATAACATTTGTATACGGTTAATCGCATACCAACATCATCACCATCTTCGTTCTTATTAGTAGTTATCATTTGAATAAAATAAGCAGAAGAGTAGTTACGATTGTTAAATGCTATACGTTTTACATCATTTGTTTTGTTTTCAAGATATCCGACATAATAGGTTTTACCTGTTTTAATATCCGAAGAAGTACTAGCTGTAAATATATTATCTGACACAGAACCTTGAATTTCTTGCCCTGTAAAATCATTATCTGTATACACAAAAACACTCCCCATAATAGGAGAGTGCTTTAATATAATTTTCCCATCTTGAGAAGCTACAATATTTTCATGCCTTGAAATAACTGCATCGGATAGAATTTCGCCACCATTTAATAAAGAATATACTTGAAATGGATGGACTTGAAATGTAATATCAAGATTACCTTCAAGAGGTGCATCAAACCTTATATATTTTACACCATTTCTTTTTGCCCATACTGAATCAGAAGTAAATCCATATGTATTTGTATTACAATAATCTACACGCATTACAGGAGCTTTTGTATAATAATCTCGGATGTCTAAATCGCAGCACATACGATTTGCCATATTTTTGTCCATGATTATTTACCTCATTACTTTCCTGTATCTGATATATCTTTTTCATTTTGCTTAATAATATCCCTCAATGTTGGAAGTGCATTATCAATCTGTTCATCAATCCATTTAACAAGTTCCTCTTGATTTACAACTTTTGCAAGAATTGGGTATTCTTTATAAATCTCGCTGATTACTTCACTACGCTTGATACTTCCTGCCTTTTCCCATTCAGCATAATCTTTCTCTGCTTGAGTAATCAGTTTTAAGATATTTTCGGAAATCTGTTTCTTGGCAATTTCAATTTTCTTGTCTGTGGAGAGTTTTGAATATGATTCAATTTTCTTCCATAAAGCTAAAGCCAAACCAATGATAACTAAGATGGTAGTCCAATTATCATTGATTAAAGATAAGAAGTTTTTGATACCATTTAAAATATCCATATGCGTCCTCCTTGTGTTATTTATTATCCAACAGCACTATCACTGTCAGTTTGTTCATCAACGGTGGAAGAGTAGTCCTCATTTAATGACATTTCAAATTGACCACGTTTATGCTCATTATCACTCATTTTGAAATAACCTAGTGCAGTAGGTATGAGAGTAGTAGCTACTCCAATAAGTGCATACATAAAACTTGTGTCCTCAGTTTTTAATGCCATATATTCAGAGAAAAATAAAATTTCTAAACAAATCACAATGATTGTCCAGAGAACTTTTTTACTCGTCCGTATTTTTTTGAATTTGAATCTACTCTTTTTCATCCGATGAAGTTTCCGTTTCATCGTAATATTTTTATTACGTTCTTTTATTTTTGCTTCTTTCTGTTTATATTCTTGTTCTGTCATTCTGCTTTATCCTCGTCTTTACGACATAAGAAGTCCATTAAGGCAAACATATCCTTTGGAGTTAATACATCATATTTTGAATCATCATAGTCAAATGTAGACTCATCAATATAAAATCTTCCTACTTCAACCTCAAGAGAGAGTAAGTCATTGATTTCCTCATACATCTTATTGGCAACATCTTTATCATCAAGTTCTGGAATACCAGATTTATTTACAACAACTTGTCCCTCTTTATCTTTCTTAAAGTGGTCTGAATAAGATTCATATGTCTTTTGTAGAACATCGGTATAATCCTTATATTCCTTGTTGAAGTAATTTTGATTCTTGATAATAGCGAAACTAATTTTTGCAGGTAATTTCATATCACCAAACTTATTTAGAAAGTTAATTACATTAATGATTTCAATATTTCTATATTTCATATAATTTCTTCTCCTTGATTTTAGGCATAATAAAACAGACTACAGAAATTAATCCATAGTCTGTTGCAATGATTTATGTATTTATATCTTATTCAGCAGTATCTACTAAACTGTATACATAAGTTTCAAATTCTGTGAAATCTTTCAGAACCGCTTCTTTATTAGCTTTGAATGCTTCGCCATCTTGAATAGATTTGTTAATAGAAACGTCACCGTTTTTACTTACAGATGCGTTTGCATAAGCGACATTCTTTTGATTTTCTGCTTCACCAACATAAATATTTGCACTTACATTAGTTGTTGTATTAATTTTAATCATGCGAATTCCTCCAATTTTTGTTTTATAATTGCAATTTCTCCTTGTAATGAGAGAATAGTGTTTTTAAGTTTTTGATTTTCTTGTGAGAGAGAGTCAATACGATGATGGGCTTTCTGAGTCATGTGAGTATTGAGAGCAATAAATTCGCCATATCTTAATGCGTATTCAACAATATTACCTGCTTTATTTGGTTTGAGTAAAATATCTTTACAAATCAATCCATAATCACTTGTATCTAAATTATTATCATTGAATACTTTTTCAGTTTCTCTTGCTCCAAATCCAAAATGAAATCTATCATGATCTTCTTCTGCATCAAAATTTTTATATTTATATTTTATTGGATTTAATTTCATATAAATAGATTCTATATTTGGAATATCGTTAATTTTTGACATTTGTGTTTTTAACTCTTCATCAGAGCCTGTTATATTTCCATTTTTCCCCCAAATATTTTTCCATTTACAATTTGCGTCTCCTAAATTCAAACTTTGATCAGAATTACAACCAAAATATTTTGCTGCGCTACTTGTAACTTCTGCATATAACGAAGTATCCGAACTATGATATATTTTTTTTACATATAAATCATTATAATCAACAGAAATAGTAGATCCAGAAATAGAAATACCTGAGCCAGCATAATAAGTCGTTCCACCACCAGAACTTGTTGGTAATTGTACGGAGCTTAATTGAGAACCGTTATTGTTATATAAGTATAAATATCCATTCAAAACATCTATTCTACTTCCAAATGCCTCTTCGACCCAACTTGTAGTAGCAGCTCCAATACTACTTGCCGTTATGTTTATAGATACATCTGATGCACCTTTCCATGAACTTATCTGAGGAGTTCCATCTAGTTTAATAGTTAATCCACCTGTAATAGACGAACCACTACCAGAAGATGAAATTGTTTTCCAACCAAGATTGCCTTCATTATCCATAACTAAAAAGTTTGTATATGATGTTTTCTGACTAACACCTTTAAACATAATAGAAGAACCACGTAATACAGTTTTATATCCAGTATCTCCCATAATAACAACATTTTCACCAAAAGTACGGTTACTTGAATCAGTACAATAAATACCTGTAACTTCTTTATTATCTGTGTTAACAAGATCCCATCCGCAACCATTAGACATATGAAGCGTTCCATCAATCGGGTTTTCGACATATCTATATTCATCTTTAGAAGTCTTAGTTAAACTAATTTGATTGTTTACAATTTTAATACCAGTGCCAGCAGTATAACCACCACCACTTGCGTCAATAGCAGCTTTAATAGCAGCTTGCGTCATAGTACCATCAGTATTAGATCCTGTACTAGAATACAATTTCATAATACCAGCAGTAGAACTTGTAGCCTGATTTGTGTTTAATGTATAAACTGTTCCATCTTCTAGTGTAATTTTATATGATCCAGTTTCTCCACCAGAATAAGTATATCTCCATAATTGATTTATATTATTTCCATAGTTACCATGTGAACTTTCTGGATAATTACTACCTGATAATTCTGTTACGGGATAACTTGGGAAAGAATCTGATGTTGTAGAAAGAGAAGGAGACGATACATTTGCTGGTGTAATAGAATCAATTGAGAATCCATAAAAAGAATCGGTTACATAATCTGTTCTCCAATATAACCAAAATGTTGTGGACGGAATACTAACAGTAGTTCCACCAAATGAACCACCTAATTTTGAAAGAGCTATTTTTCTTCCATTCGATTCATAGAAAATTTGAACCCAGTCATAGCTTGTGGATTCTGTTTGACAATTACTATTAAAAGTAATTTTAAGTCCATTCGCAGATGTTCCACCAGAAGTGATAGAAGCTATTCCTCGTCTAGATGATCCGCTACTGGTTAACTGTTTCCCATTTAGCCATAGTTCACTTGCATATATTTTATTCCAAGGGGCAGATGTACTTCCTAAATTACAAGTACCACCAGCACCTATCATATAATCATCAATATTAGTATACGATGTAACATTATAAGGAGTGAATGCAGGAACGCTATCATTACTAATGGCAACACACATATTTTTATCCTTATTAATAAGAACCGTATGGCAATGACCAAACCCTTTATATCCTAACGTAGTACTCCAATTAATGTCAGAACTTGAATGGGAATGTGATCGTGCGGCGATCCCTAAATTAGATAATGTATTATTTCCACTTACTAAAGTGTGTCCATTAATTTGTGGTTTGTTAGTGAGAGAACCATAACTAGATGCATTGCCACCTTCGGTATTATTGCCATCTCTATATCCAACATTTCCACTACTATCAATAACAAGATATCTAGTTGAAGATTTTGCGGATATTCCAGAGAATCTAACTGTATCTCCGTTTGCATACAGATTTTTAGTCCAAACTTGCATCCATTTATGACTTTTTGTTCCAAGTTTAATTGTTTCATCGTAAGTCAATGCACTATCATTTACATCGCCTGGAATGAAACATAATCCGCTATCATTAGCAATTTGTAGTCTTACGGAAGCAGGTGTATCTTTACTTATAGTTGTAAGTTCGACATATGTCGTGTCTTGATCGGTGACACAATTCACAGAAGAATAGTTATTTTGTCGGTTGCCTGTGTTAAAATACTGTGAAGCCACAATGGCTCTTCGAGAAAATTTAGAATCACTAGACGTTTTATCTATAAACGCTGCCCAAGATTTAGAATCATTTCCAATGTATAAATCTACATATCCATCGTTTGGCTCCCAATTATCACCACACCATATGGCTTTTATAGATTTTCCTAAGCCACTCGCATATATCTTATAGCTGTCTTTTGCATAAATTGAAGTAGCATTAATATCACCTGTAATAGTTGCACCATTCGCACTTAACTTTCCACTTGAATCAACAGAAAAATTGTTTCCATATGATAAAGATGATGGACTAATTGTTGAAAAACTACTTGACAATATATTATTTGCAAGCGTAAATCCACCAATTTTACCACTCTGAATATCTACGTCAGTAAAAATACCAGAAGTAGCAGTAATATTACCAGTAATTTCCGCACCTGTAGCTTTTAGCTTACCGTCTGGTGTAATCTCAGCAGAATATTGACTTCCATTCTGAGTAATCATTAAATGTCCACCTTTAATATTTGGTGAAATTACCCACTCACTGTTAATCTGAGTATAACCTACATTATTTTTAAATTCATTTAATGCTGAATTGTCTGTATAGCTGTTTTTCTTTTGCCAATCATTAATACTAAATAACGTTCCATCAGCTTTAGGATTTATACAAGTAAGAATTTCATTCCTATATTCATTTGGATGTTCTGCATCAATATATATACCATTTTCACCAACAAACCATAAATCCCCTTTGTTATAAGGTGTTTTTGGGGTATCAGTAAATATCTGTGCTTTTTTATCAATAGTATTCCAAACTTCATCTGGTATATTCCCTGAAACAGCATCCCATTTTGAACCAGTATACATGAATGTTTCATTTGTAGAAGTGTTATACCATAAATCACCAATATGTTTAGTCTTATCTGCATCAGTCCATGAAAGAGAAGGATCTTCACTTTGTCTATATGTTTCGATTTTCCCATCTATCTGATTTTGGATATTTCCAATATCTGTTTTATATGTGTTATTTAAAAATGTAGATAAGCTAGAATCATCTGTATATTTATTTCTCTTTTCCCATTCAGTAGAATCGAAATTTCCAGTGGCTCTTGCTTTTATACAAGTCATAATATCTGATGTTTCATTGTTAAACCATAAATCACCAACATTATAAGGAGGGATAGGTTGCACAATAAATATCTGTGCTTTCCCATCAATTTTATCAAACACATCATCTGGTGGATTAGTTTTAGTTTCTTCCCATCCATTTACACCATAAATATAGGTTTTCTGATTTTGGGTATCATACCATAAGTCACCTTGGTGTCCTTTTTTATCAGCAGTCGTTTTCCAATCAACTGATGGATCAGTTCCTTGATACCATGTCTCTGCTTTCTTATCATTTTGCTTTTCAAGATCAACAATTTTATCTGAAAATTCTTTTTGTAAAGTACTCATAAGAGTATCAAGAGTATCTTTTACAACAACATTTTCTGTTCCTGTGACACTATCCCATGCGATAGAAGCGTTTCCTGCTAATCTGATATTTCCATTATCATCAATGTATAACTGTCTTTCGTAAGTTACGTTACCTTCATCATCTGTAATTTCCTTACGAATTGTAAATACATTTTTGTTCATTGTATTAGTAGTTACAATGATTCCATCTTTAGCCATTTCAATAGACTTTTCTTCATTGTAAATACCCACTTCACTTGTAAGGATTAAATTACTTACAAGAGTATCAGCAATAACACCATAAGACTCCTTATATGTCTTATCCTTTGGATCAAAATACCAGAATTTTCCAACTGCTGTTCTTGAATCTTTCCAAGTACTATCAGTAATATATAAACCATGATTGATAAGTTTTAATTGTTCATCAGTATAATCATCAAGAATATCATCGTATTCACGACATAATAAACCATGTTCATCGAACATAACACTTTGATTATCTGCATTATTGACGATCTTGGTGTTTGTCATACTTAAACCTTTAGCAATCATTTCATTCATTTTATTCTTGAAATCAGTATTGATAGTAGATTGTCTAACTACACCACTATAAGATGTAGCCATTTTTGAAGAATTTGCAAGAATACTTTCCAAATCAGTCATTCCGTCTGGCGTAGAAATAACATCAGAAAATGTTACACTGATATTTTGTGTATCAGCAAAATCAATTTCATATTCGACAATTCTTAATTGATATACTTTATCGTCAATTCCAACACAAATCCAATTGCCGTTTTTAAAGTTATTTGTCACAGGTTCAAATTCTTTCATTCGTAAGAAATTCTTAATTGTTCCTGTGATAGAATGTTGGAGAGTAGCAGATTTAAATAATTCTTTTGTAGCAACTGTAATAAACTCAATTGCGTTTTTCAGTAAGTCTGTATTGTTGAGTCCATCGGAAATGTAATTATCGTTAGAAAACTTATCCATACGAATAAATGAACTAAATTCTTTATATAAATCAATTCCAATGTAGTTTTTAAAATTCAGCGCATCTTGTACTTCTGTGATAATTCTTTCAATTTCAATTTGAATACCATCTTGCACAAGTTGATTTTGATTATTATATTTTCCTTCAACAGTATACAATTCATCTTCACGTACTTTAATCTCATCTTGAATTGCATTCATCTTATTATAATAAGGAATATATACATTCTCATACAGGACTTTTGTATTGATTCCATATATGCTTGATGTACTGTTTGAAGAAATTCCTTGTTGTACCATCATATCAATACAAGACTGACAACACTTTTGGAATATTTGCAATGTATTTAAACAATATTTTTTCAACTGTGATTTAAATACAGTCATATCTTGTTTGAATAATCCTACGATATCATAATAGTTTTCATCTGAACGAGCAAGAATAGAATCTATACGTTGTTTTACATATGATTCATAGTTTTCATTGATGCTAATTGATACAAATTGAGAAGTGAATTTATCATCTTTATCAGCATAATTCTCTAAGTTAAACTTACCCTTCCATACATTATTAGACAATGTAGTATTTGTAACTGTAACTTTGAAAACACCTTTGACAATAGATTGTGCCAACATAACCATAATATTATCAGCAGTAGACACAGAAAGATTTTTAAGAGAAGTAGTAGAAGCAGAAGATGGGAGATTAGCCATCAAATATTCGCCTTGTGATTTTGCGTTATTATCTGGTTTATCGACTGGTGGCATTAACTTATTTCTTAAAAGTTGCACCATATCAATTGTATCAAAATAAATACGCATCAACTTTGGATATCCAACAATAGGATTCTTAATCTCTGTATCTTTTAAATTTTCTTCATAAGTTTTATATTTATTTACAAGTGCATTATAATTTGTCACAAAAGAATCATTTATAGTAAAATTATAATCAGATTGATACTTTTCATATAAGGCATCATAAGACTTTAATTTTTCTTGCAATTCTGGTGACATTTCTTCTCTCATTGCGTCTGGGAAGTAGTAGATATAATCTGTCCCGTTAGGATTACATGAACGAATAGCAGCTGTCATTAAATCATCACCTGCTTCAAGTTTCATGCAGTTCTTTACAGAATCAGTATCAACAGAATATGTAATCTCATCGGCAAGATTATCCCTTGAGATAAATACATTTGTGTACTCTCCATATCCTAATATGATATTTGTGCTCCCACATTTCGGACATTTATGAACAAATGTATCTCTATTCCCACAATCTACACAATTTGCTTCCAAATCATATACAGAAATTGTTCTTTCTGGTTTTCCATTTTCATCAGAACCACATCCAAATATAAATAAACAATCAAGTTCTTCTGAAACTTCTTGAAGTGCGTCATAAATTGATGTATCATCAAATGTAAAAGTTCTCTGTAAATTCATCAAACTTTTATCAATATGTTTAATTTTATAATGCGGTGCTTTATCTCTAAGCAATCTATCCATTAATGAAGCTTCTGGATGATCTGAATTATAAAATGTTGTGGGTATTTTATAGTCTTCTCTAGCAATATCTGTTTCAGTATTAATCTCAATTCCATATAACATAATTTGAGATAATTCGGCTTCACCTAAAGTCTTACCAGAAACATTCTTGATATTTTCATCTTTCTCATTTACTTCTACAGTAATTTCATACCACATATCCCACTCAGGAATCCAAACTAATTTAAAATCTTTAATGTCATTCCAACATTTAATAATGCTGTTACCTATTTTTTTGTGTGCAGCAAATGTAAATTCAGATGCTTCTTTCATAGAATGTTTAGCAACAATATTATCTACATTGGTAATATTTCCAAGTTTATCACCATTTTTTTTAGCGAGAACAAAACTAATATCCTCTACGTTGCCAGAGGTGTCCATTCTTAATTTATGTACGTTCATTTTTAAAGTCCAACTCCTTTCGCAACAGGATAGTATTTAATTGTAATTTCACATGGGATATTTACAGAAATGATATTTTGATTATTTTCATAAGAGTTTGCGATTCTAAAGAATACAAAATTAAAATCATTATATAATTTATGAGATGAGAGAGAAGTAGATATGTTTAAATTTTCATCAACAGAAATAACTTCATTTGTAGAACAATTCTTAATTATTGTTGTGCGATTCTCAATCGAATTTGTAATTATTAAATCTCCACTTGAAAGGCATTTAATTTGTATATCAGGATAAATATATCCTATATCATCTGATTCATCTATGATAGTGAATTGCTCATTTGCCTTAAATGTATGTGTGATTGTTTTACAATCCTGTGTTGCAAATGGTTTACCCATAGTAAATGTCAGTTCAAATCCAATCACTTTTCCACAAAATTCAATTGTTTCAATATTGAAACTTCCTTTAAATAACATTGTTTGATTTTCAGATGTAATTATTTTTAAAATGTGAAAGCCATCATTTCTATTTAGCCATCTATATACAAAGCGTTGTTCATCAGTAGTGAAATATTTATTCCCTCGATTTAATTGCATATAAGGATCTTTACAAATTTGAAAAGTAAATTCACCTGCTTCATCATATCCAGAATTGACTAATTCAAATTCTTTTCCATTTCTTATGGATGTTACATCAAAATTTATTTTAGAACCATAATCTATAGTTTCATCATCGCCTGAATCAAATGAACAAACTATAATTCCTTTGCTTGAAGCTAAAGCTCCATCATACTCAAAATCTAATGCTTTCATACTTCACCACCTTTACTATTTATTTTTTATTTATCTTACAAGCCATCTGGCAAGTTTATATTTCCATGTGTCACCTTTATTAATTGCAAGTGTAATTTCTTTCATCAGTTTTACATCTTGAATAAGTAGTTCATACTGTGTTTTAACTTTTACAGTTTCAATAAAAAGTTCATTCCACTGATGTTTGAAATCTTTGAGATATTTTTTATCCATATCAGATATTTGAGCAGATTCATTTTGCTCTATATCTTTGACCTTTTCTTGTATTTTTTGAATCTTATTTTGTTGTTGTTTTGCAACATCTTGTTTTATACTTTTATCAAGTAAATCTCGTACAGTTTTATCTGACATTTAATTACCTCTTTCTATATAAAAAGAGACTACCAATCATAGATAGTCTCTTAAGTGTAAAATTTGTCGAATTACAATTGACACAAATATATTCATTTTACAGTATCTTTTGTTATTTTTACTATAGTTTACGAAACTGTTAGTAGTATTTTTGATAAGAAATGCAAAAACGACCGCCATAGCTCAGATAGCGATCGTTAATGCGTTGAATATTTAATTAGCCTTAACCTTCCAAAGTTTTAAATGAGAACTACTCCGATGAAAGAGTAGTTCCCTAAAATTTTATTTCTTATATTTATATTTAGCTAATGAACTTCCACCCATAGCTCTACCTATAGTCATTGCACAAATAGCTTTCTCAATGTCCTTGTTTGTTGTGAGTTCATGTAATAAATCATTTGCATTTTGAACATTAGGCATATTACATTGAATTGTAACACCACCAACATCAACACTACTAGAATTATCAACATTCTTCACACCAAACTTCTCGCCATCACTATAATCACTCAAGAATGAACCAGGATTACCCATGAAGTCCCATAAGTTCTTAGTCATATCTGCATTTAGTACAGACACATCTCTACTTAATGGAGTCAGAATACTACCATCATTTCTGACAATAGCTTCTTCACCCTGTTCCTGCGTCCAAGCTAACTGGTCATTCGGAACTCTCATGATGCCAGAAGCATAGCCTTTCAACTGATTAAGTTTTACCCAACCAAGTTCAGTACCATCCGTAGCATCAATAGCATATGGATATTTAGAACCTTTATTGATTCGTGTAATCTTAACTTTCTTGCCAAGATACATATTACCAGACGCACCAGAACCATCAGATGCTTCATAATATCTACCAGAAGAGAAAGTAACTTTATCGCCTACTTCGGCTTTACCGTTACCCATCTTCTTATTGTCATTCTTATTTGGCTTTTTCTTTGGTTCATCAGGATCAACCAGCACAGCGTCCTTAATAGAATCCTTATCACTAACTTTTGGTGGATCTGGTGTTGGATTCCCTTCTGCAACGTTATCTTTATCTGGTTTTTGCTCTACTTCTTCAAGAACTCCTTCTGTTTTAGTAGGTTGTTGTAGCATCTGGTCTGCTTTAGCAATCCATTTTTCAGCCATAGCATTAATAGCATCAATCATGTCTTTCTGTCGATCATAGACATTTCCAATAGCAGTTGTAATACCTGTAAATCTGGTTTCAAACTTACCATCATATAGAGAAAGAGCCTGACTCTGACTTGTCCAGATGGTCTGCATCTCACCAGATAATGTATATCCAACATTCTTAGATTCTGTCTGTAATGTCTGAGAAATATTAGATGAATTACTATTGATACTTGCGATAGCATCAGAAATCAGTACGTCAACATTATCCATTCTGTCATCAAGAGCTTTCTTGTAGTCCTGCTTGAGTTCATCAAGAAGTTTCTTCTGGTCAGAAATATATTTGTCATACTGAGTTTCTTCCATATCATCCTGTGCAGATTTCAAATCCTCTTTGAGTTTCTGTAACTTCGCTTTATTTTCTTCGGAATTATCACCTTGCAGAGAAGATAACTGTTTCTGTAGAGAAGCAATCTTTTCTGACTGTTCACCAATTTTCTTTCTGTACTCGTATAAAGATTTTTCACTTTCAAGGCAATCAAGATACTTGTCAATCAAATCATCCAGAGCATCCAACTGTTTATCAATACCGTCCTGAATCAAATCCTTGATAGAATCCTTTTCATTTTCAGCAGATAAAATAGCTTGTTGCTGTGCGTCAATCAGTTCATTCTTACGATCAATGAGTTTCTGATTGTTAGGATCATTCGCAAGTTCCTCACTGATTTTCAACATTTCTTCCTTATATTTATCTGCTTGCGCCATATAAGTATTATAGTTGACACCATGCAATCCCATAGTAGCAAGACCTTGTTCTGTCATCTTGCCATCTTTGTCATACATATCCTTATGGCTCATAAGGTCAATAAGAAAATCTGACTCACTGGTAATACGACCGATGGCTTCCTGCAACTGGTCAAACTGTTCCCATTTAAGGTCACGGATTGACGCTTGGAACTCAACCACTTTGTTTTGTGCTTCTTTCAAACTAATCGCAACTTGGTCAATCTCATTCTGCATCTCATAGTATTCTTCCGTACCTTCTACGATCGTACCATCCTGTACTGCCTGTGCAAAATTACGTTTCATTGCGATATACTTTTGAGACAGATTGTCAACAATTTTCTGTTGCTGTCCAATCTCTGCTTCGTAGAATTTCGTACTCAGATTGTAACCCTGTGTCTGCATCCTATCCATGTATGCTTCATACATAGAGTTCCTGTTTTCCCATTGAGAAGTAAAGGAATCATAATAGTTTGCAATATTCTCAAGTTTCTTTTTTGCATTCTCTACGATAGACTGTGCGTATTCTGCCTGAGATTGTGCTGCTTCGCTTGTTGCTTTATCCAAAGCTTCCTGTTCAATCCGAAGTTTCTTGCTTAAATCAGCAGATTTCTTGACTTTTTCATTATAGTCTTGAATCCATTTCAGTACTTTTGGATCAGTGATACCTTTTGTACTTACTGTTTTACCTGCCTTTAATGCCTTTTGTTGAGTTTTATTCAACTTAGACATAGCAGATTTATTGTTCAGAATTTTATTCTGAGATTTCGTTTTATCAGCATCAGCAGTATCATACTTGCTTTTTGCTTTCATGTAGCTATCACGAGTCTCTTTTAAAGCTTTCTGACGATGTTTGTTCTGTTCCTTGAGATTCTTAGTTTCCTGTGTAAGAAGCATATTCTGGTATACATATGATTTCTTACCTTTTGTTGTCGCAAGAATCTGTTGTTCCTTAGTAGAACCTGAATATAACTTATCTTTATTTTTCTGAGCCTTTGTCAGATCATTCAAGGCTTTTTCGTCTGCTTTCTTAGCGTTGTCATATACTTTCTGTGCAGAAGCTTTCTCTTTTGCATCAGTGTTATATGCCTGTGCCGTAGACTTCAATATATTTGACATTCCAGAAGTCTTAACAGTTTTACCTGCCTTAACCTTGGAAGCAATAGTATTACCTTGTTTTAAAGAACTGTTATATGATTTCGCATATTTCAGTGCAGAACCTTTCAGTCCCTTTGTATTAACTGCTTTACCTTCACGAACTGCCTGTGCAATTGCATTATAAGTAGCCTTATTTGCACTAGACTTTGCGGCATTTTTCAGTTTCTTGCCTATGGATTTTGTCTGTTTCTCACTTGTCTTGATAAGTGTATTTCCTGTAGACTCTGCATCAACCGTAGCAGATTTTAAAGTCTTACTTGCTTTAGCACGAGTTTTCTTAGTTGCATTTCTAGCAGTTTCAGCCTTATCAAGCTTCTTCTGTGCATTACCAAGACCAGGAATGTCAACCTTAATCTGATTCTGCATTGCTTTGATTGCAGATCCACCCAGAGAAACAGTATCAGAAACAGCATTGAGAGATTCAAGTTTAGTCTTCAATCTATCAATCTTTTTCTCTGCCTTTTCCGTAGGCATATTTACGATTGTTTCATATAATTCCAGAAGTTTGTTGTTTAACTCCTGAACTGTATCTTTACAATCTTGCGCAGAGTTATAATAAGTTTGAAAACTTTTAATATCTTTTGCTAACTGTTTACCAGAGTCAGAAGATGTGTCAATTTCCTCAATTGAGAATGTACCATTGATTACCTTATTCTTATAGTCGTCACTAATGTCAATAGAATTAGCTTTGTTCATATAAGCAGTATATCCCTGTTCATTCGCCTTGAGTTGCTTTTCAACTGCTTTAACCTGTCTCTTGAGAAGTACAGTTTTGAAAGCAGAAGATATATAGTCCGTAATCTGATTAGAAATATGTTCTACTGCTTCGGAGAATTTCTTAAGTTTTGTCTCTACCCAGTTAAAAGTTTCTGTGGAATCAGACTTTGCTTTTGTATTTTTCTCTGTCTCATCTGTATTTCTGGCAACTGCACCAGAATTGGCGTTATAAGATTGTTGAGATGATGAACCACCACTGGATGAAACCGATGTTTTATTGGTGTACGGTTGGTCTTGTGAGAATTTAAAACTTCCTAACCCAAAAGCATTTGAAAGTGAAATATCACTCAGACTTCCTTGAGCATATGCTCTAGCATGACCAGAAGTAGCACCATATTTTAATAAATCCTGTGTCTGTTTAGCGGAAAAGATAATATCATCTTTTTTCACATTTTCAAAATGTGCTCCACCAGGAATAAGTGACCATACTCCATCACGCACCCTTGATTCCATTCCAAGTTCATTCATTAATGCAACTTGATCGTGGTCTACAGATATTTTCCCATTTGAATATGCAGGTGAAAAATCAAAATTATCAAGACTACCAAAAGCATATGCTCTTGTACGACTAATAGATGTCATTGTACCTGTTGCTTGAGCACCTTTGCCTTTAATATTATTTGTAATATTATTGGTAACATGATTTGATGTAATAGTAACAGTCTTACTATGAACACCAGCTATAGCACTAACTAAAGCATTAACTGCATCTGTACCACTTACATTTGCTGTAACGTCTACAGATTTACTATTTACACGCTGAATAGCAGAGTATAAAGCATTGGTTTCTGGCGTACCATTGACGTTTGCCGTTACATCAACAGATTTATTATGTAATTTATTAAGAGCTGCGTCTAATGCTGTAATTTGTGGCAATCCATTTACAGTTGCCGTAACCGTAACATCTTTGTTCTTATTAGTAATAGCTTCAAATTGGCTATCCTCTAATTTAACAGTAAGAGGTACTGTTATTTCACCATTCTGAATGGATTGCAATTCTGCTCTAGCTGCATCAACTTGAGAAGTATCAATGTTAAGAGTAGTAGATAAATCCTCATCAGTCATGTTAAGAAGAGAACTAATATCTGCTCCTTGTGCTAATGTAGCATTCACCTTAACCTCAACATCTTTATCTTGCAAATAGGAGAGTGCTTCTTGATAACCAGAATCATCTAACTCAAATTTTGCTTTGAATGTAGCTTCATCATTCTGAGCCATATCCAATAACTCTGATGGAGTTTGTCCATCAGTATCAAGAGCAACTTTAATCTTATAGTCTGTCTCCGTCTTAGAGATTAAATCATCTAATTCCGCAGATGCTTCTGGATTTACTTCTGCATCAATTTCTGCTTTCAACCCATTTAACTCATCAATCTTAGATTTTAATTCATCTGCCGACATATCAGCAGTATTAAAGTCTAATTCAATATCAGAGCTAATATCACCAGAAGACTGTAAATCTTTAAGAGATTGTACCTTTTCAGAAGTTGTATCAGCAGTTTCGCCTGCTTTTTCAATATCTGAATCATCTACCTCTGGTTTGATAACACCCATTGCTTCAAGAACTTGACCTAATTGGGATGCTTCATCTTCGCTAAGTCCAAGAGATTGACAAATTGTATCTAACGCTTGTTCCGCAGGTTTTAATTCGTCACTGTCATAAGCACCATCAAATAGGTCGATGCCTTTAACCTGATCAGAAGTAAATCCTTTCAATGTTTCCATTGCGTTAGAAACTTCTTCCTGCCCTTTTTGAATTTTTGATACAGTACTATCAAATACTTCTTCTGTAGCAGAATCATCAAACTCAGGTTTAACAGGATTATCAATAGTTGCATTTTTCAACGCTTCTTGATATGCAACAGCAGCTTGCGCAGCTTTTTGACGCATATCATCTAAATCAAATCCATATGTATCAGCATACCCTTGCATTTGTTGGTCAAGATAATTTGCAACACCCATAGCGTTATCTTCACCACCAAATTTCTCAGGATTAGCAAGAACTTCTTTCTTGTAATCATCCATTAATTTAATGGCTTCTTTTGCCGTTTGTTGTTGCTTATTATACTCATCCGCTTGATGTTCAATATAATATTGCATATTATCAGATAAATCTTCAATATCTTGACTATATGCTTTTACTTCATCTCTTTGTGCTTGAATCCTAACATCACTATATTCTGATGGATTTTCTTCCATCTCTTTTAGTTTTGCTTTGGAATCTGCCAATTTAGTATAAGCATCCCCAAGTTTTAATACACCGTCTTGAACATCATCAACGGTATTATCATGAAGTCCGTAATCTTGCATTTTCCCAAATGCTGCACTAGCAACATCTGTACCAGTAGCGAGAGCTTCGGCTGCTTCGGCTGCATTATGAGCCTTAATTGTCCACTCGCCAGTTTGCTGATTAAATTCTGCTAAATCATGTGATTTAAGGTCATTAAGGAAGTTCTTAACACCCTCATCACCTTCTTGCAAATATCTATTTGCTTTAGCATAGTTCTCAGCAAAATCCGCAGGATCAGTAGCACCAGTAGGAGAAATCATGGCAGCAAAAGACTTAAATGAATCTGTACCTGTCAATCCATCTTTAAAATCTTTATATGCTTGTTCAAGTCCACTAACAATATTATTATATGGTGTACCTGCTGTCTCTTTGGAACTATTCAGCACCCATTGATTATAGTCGGAAAACATATCCTTCATTTGCTGATATTGAGCATTATACTGAGATTGTGCCTGTTCAATACCTGCTATATCAGACAAGATTTGTTTCTGCTTATCTCTAGCTGAATTTTTCTCATCTTCTGATTTTGTAACATCATCAATGATTTTTTGCTGTTCTTGATAAGCTTCATTTTGAAGCCTGATGGACTTAGCAAAATCTTCAACTTTCATATCACGCTGTTTCTTGATAAGAGTTTTTACAGCGTCAGAGTTCATTGTCACGCCTTCTGCTGTATCTCTAAAAATACCATCAAGACTTGCATCTTTGAATGCATCATTCTCACTAACTAACGATGAAAGCGCAGTTTTAACCGCTGTTATGGAATCTGCTGTCATTCCTGTGTTTGACATAGATTCTGACATTGCAGTTGAGAGAGAGGAGTATGCAGTAGTAGTATCGGTTACTACTTGTTTCATATTCTCAAGAGTGAGACGAGATGTGTCTTGGACATTTTGAATCTGAGCAACCATTTGTTCAAATGATTGTCCATCATATTGTGTATCGGACAGCATTGTACCAAGAGTTTCTAAATCCGCAATACTTAAATCTCTTGATTTAATACCTGTTGTATCGTTCCATCTTTCGGCAACTTTTGTTTGAATATCATGAAGATTTTGCCATTGATCTGCAATACCAGATGCTTGCCGCATTTGTTCACGTGAAAAACTTTTACTTTTTTCACTAGCTTTATCAAGAGTTGCATCTGCTTCTTTTTGCCACGAATCAAATGATTGTTTAGAACTATCATCATTTATTGTAAATACATCATTTAATGCATCTTGAATGTCTTTATTTTGCAGTTCTTTTACAGCGGATTGACTCCAAGATTTTAATTTACTAATTGCTTTATCACCAGTAAACCCATTTTTCTCTAAATCTTCATATGAAAAAGAATTTATTAATGATGTAAGTTCACTGTCTATACTTGGAACATCATCTAATAAATTTTGATAAGCTCGTTGTTCTTGAAAGAATGCAGGAATATAACTTTTTAATTCATCAGCAGAGTTTTCGCGTTGATTTCTTAAAGATTCTTGTGATCCAATAATAGTATTAAGGAAATCATTAGTATCGCTATTAGCTTTAAGTTTCCCTTGTGAGTCGTTTAATTCATTTATTAATTTACCGAAGTCTTTTACACTAACTCCTGCATTATCAAGTGCGTCTACGAAATTACCATCATCTAACCATTGGTTTAAATCTAAAAATTTGTTACCACCTTTGCTTTTAAAAGCGTTTTCATATGCAGATTGGAATTTTTCCAATGATTGTAGCTGTTGGTCTGTACCTGCTTCCTCCCAAAACCAATTTTTATCTTGGTTAACTTCCGCATTTAATTTGTCGATTACATCTTTAGCATTTTTAACACTTTCAGTATATTGATTGACTTTTTGTGTTTTAAGAGTAGCTTTTAATGTATCAACATCTGTTGCGGCTTTAATAATCGGTTTTCCTAGTGAATCATATCCTGATACCAATTCTGGAAATTGTGTTGCAATCTGAGATGCCAATTCTTGATATTCAGCATATTCTTCGTTTGTTAATCCAAGATTTGTTCCTAAAGAACTCACGCCTTTTGAAAGAGTAGTATATTTTTCGCCATTTGTTTCAATCCAGGAAGAAGATTGTGCCATCTGCTCATTTATATCTTTATAATTTTGAATTACTTCATCGCCAGATTCAATTGCACGTTCTTGCTTATTAGATACATAATCAAATGCTGTGGCAATACCTTGAATTGTAGCAGAAATAGCAAGATTAGTCCCAATGTTAATTGCTGATGCCTTAAATACTGAACCAGCATCTTTTAATCCCGTTTTAAACGCATCCCATTTGCTTGTAACAACAGGAACTGTTCCACCTTGGCGTTGAATTGCCGCCGTTAAATTTTCAGTACTGGAAAGTGCCGCCTTATCAACATTATTCTTTTGGTCTAATTCGTGAATATAATTACCAATATAAGCACCATATGTTCTTTTAAAATCATTTGATGCGTTTGCATCTCTCAGAACAGCATCGACATTAGGAGCATTTCCTGCTCTGTATTGAGAAGCCATTAAACCCGATACTGTTTTAAGCGTATTATTTGTTGCAATTTTATTTTGCATATTAGCAATTGATTGAGCTACCTACGATTTTTATATACTTGGGATGTATATTGTGCTATAATGCATAAATGAAATTACTGTAAATAAAGTGAGAGATAGTTATATGGGAGTTATAATATTTTTAATTATTTTATTCTTATTGAAATTACTAGCGGATGGATCATTGGATTTTATTTACCCTATTATAATAGGAATATTAGCCATTATTTGTCCAATAGTGAGTTGTATATTACTTTATGATGGTGGACGTGAAATATTATTATCGTGCGCATTTCTGATTTTGATTACAATAGCAGAACTTATAACAGTAATATTTTTATCATCTAAATTTATTATTACATATGATGCAAAAAAAGTTAGGAAGATAATCGGCTATATTATTAATATTATTTCAATGTGTTGCATCTTAGCAATAATTATTCGATCATTGATGGTTATATTCTGAAATTCATATTGATTATAGATAGGAACCTAGAAAATAACATTATTCATATAAATTTCTAGGATAACTCAAGTCACCCGTCATTGCCTCTATTTTATCAAATATCGCTTGTAATTCTTTTTGATATTCTTCATCTTCTTCAAGGATATTCTCAAAGATTGTCAAAAGAACAGGTTTACGTAAAATATCTGGTAATAATAACATATAAATCACCACCTTTAAAGGAGTATAGTATGAACGAAAGAAAAGTTAAAAAATTAATATACAATTACTTGGAACAATATAACACTGAATATTTTCAAACTCCTAAAATTGATAGCATTAAAATTATAAATAGCCATAGAACATGGGGAGAGTTTGAAACAAAAGTTTTATATCAACAACAACGCGTATTAAAAATAGAACCTGCATTATTTGATGAGAAAGAAAGATTCATCAAACAAACCTTATATCATGAATTCACTCACATGTATGATTCTACAAAATTTTTATCATTTGATGAAGAAACATATATGAATATTATGCAAATCTACTCAGAAGTACACGCTTCCGAGATAGAAATGGATATTATTTTAAATGCTCAAGATAAAGACTTAAATGATTATATGAATCATGAGTTAGAACGTGTAGAAAATCAATTTATTATGCCAGATGGAATAGTTCCAATGGATAATACAAAATTTACATATAAAATATTTTATTATTTTGTTGGTAAACTATTATCTACATATAAACATAATTTAGAATATAAATATAAATTTTCTGATGAATTAAATATAGAGTTCATATTATTATTTAAGGAAATAATAAATTATTTTATGGATAATGCAGAATATGATTTTTCAACATTGATAGACTTCCAACATCAAATGAAAAATACAATTTTGAGAAATATTAAAATTCATAATAACGAAGTAAGAATTAAAGCCAAAATGAAAGAACTTGGACTTGACGAAATACCATCAGATTTATATGAAAATCTTAAAAATGGTATTTTTGATTAATGTGTTAATGCCATACTTATGGAAATTCCAATATTGAAAAATATCAGCTACCTTTAAAATTACAGGTGATTACTTTGGGGATTATTCAGCAGTAATGTTAAAAACTCATATCATTGTAATAATTGTGGATATAAATGGTAATGAATATAAATAGAGGGTTAGTATATACTAGCCCTCTTAATGTCTATTATTTTACGCTATTTCAATGTGGTCTACGTTTGACATTCTAATCATGTAAATATTTCTGTCATTTTTTATATCATCATCCATATGATTAGGTTCATACTCTAATAATTTATTTGTAACCTTATCAAATTTCCCATAACCAAATACCGCAATATACGGATCGTCTTCATGTTCTTCAACATTTCTAAAATGTCCATATACATAGTAATTATCATCTTTAACATATATTTTCAGATTCGATCCATTATCTAAATCAATAACATCACGCCATATTCTTCGATATTGTGTTTTACCTGAAATAAATTTCATGATTTTACCCAATCTTTTAGTATGATAACATATTCCAAAGATAATGGATAAAACCAATCCCATTATAATACTTATAACAGAACGCACATAAACATTTGTTTTGAATTGTTCTAAAGATTTAATCCATATAAAGATAAGTTCAGATACAGATAATAAAATATAACTAAACACGCATGAAAGTATAGCGGTATATTTATTTGAAGTATTTGTACCTGTTATTATTTTAAAAATGATTAAACATAAAAATCCTGGAATAAAATACTGTAATATGACAGGTATATTTTGAATAATTAAGTCGATTTCTTTAATGGTCAATCACTCCTTTTTATCATCTTTATTTTTCGGCTGTGTATTAGATTGTTGATTACGATTATATTCTTTTGCGTGTTTATATTCCATACTAGCAATTTCAAAAACTGGTATTTCATATTTTGTGTTTTCTTTTTCATTCTGTCCCATAATATACTTCTCCTTTGTATTATATTAATTGATACTTCCAGTATATACCAATTAAAATAAGAAGTATAGACAAAACTAATGTTCTTTAAGGTGATTGAGTATCTGTATAAATGTTTGTGTGTATAAGTGATAATGATATAATATCATAGAATAATATAAAGAGTTATTATAAAATACATATAATTATTTAAATTAAGAAATAGTAAGTTTAAACATATTATTACCCTTTTCTGTATGATTTTCTATTATTCTATTACAAATATTCGTTTTAAAATCATCCCATATAAATTTTAACAATATAAGGTCACTGCTACTCATCTGTGATACATCCAAATAAACTGTTCCTACAATGTGATCATTTTCTACTGTAAGTTTATACTTTACTAATGATTCCAATGAAGTTCCTTTGAAATTTATCAATTTAAACGCATATTTCATTTGCGAATATAATTCATATGTTTTATTTATTGAAAAACCATTCGCTTCCTTTTGAAGTTCTTTTATTAAATTATCAAACGTTAAACAACTTTTACTCATTTATTTTCCTCAATTAATCTATTTGTTAATTACGATTATGCTAATAATCATACTGATTATGTAATTTTAAAAATGTTTCATCATTCATATGATATAATATTTTCTATAGTATTAATAGGAGAGTGATATAAGTGTGAATGAGAAAATATGCAAAATTTTAATTTATATATGTATGATCATTGAGTCACTCTGTTTAATTGGAATGACGTATATTACATACAAATATTAATTTTGGTTGTATCATCAATTCTATATTTGCAATATTTATATATGTCGATACAAATTATATATAAATAATTTCCCATTGCTGATGGAAGAGTAGTATATAGAAACTATCCCTGAATTTATCGGGCATCCATCTTCCCTATCGCTAGAGTGCATTTTTATGATTCTATATAGAACCATACTTTCGTTACGCTCGTTGAGGTCGGCATCCATTATAATGAAGCCCTACCTGCGGATTACTTCGTAGTTTGAATTGTTACTATACCGCATCCTTTCGGATTTGCCACTTATACCTATGAAATATAAGTTTAGTACCAAACTCATGTGACATAGCCTTTTGAACTATGAAAGTTTCCCGTTCTGAAATTCAATACAGAAGAGTAGCGCATTACCGCTCACTCCATTTTAGAAAGTCACCAGAGAGTCCTTGCTTATAAATAAGCTCGTACACATTACTGCTAAACTCTCAAGCGGCATAAGTCATTTTGAAAAATGCATGGGGCGAATCCCATGTACTCTTACCGCTGCTGTTTTTACCTTGGAAAATACCTAATCCAAGTGCCATAACATTAGGCAAATTAACAAGCTTGCTATCTGATTTTGCAAGTTTTGTCATTATACCTAAAGCTTTTGTACCAGTATCTACAATACCTTTAAACATATCGGAGCTAATTGCACTGGTAGAAAAATCTTGAAATTGAGCCTTCAAATGAGAGAGAGAAGCTTCAATACCTTTATTCCAAGATTCAAGCTCTCTTTCACCTGATCCATCTGCATCATTTAATGCAGTTTGGAGAGATTTTCGAGCAACGTCAAAATTGGTCATGAGGGAGGAAACAATATTACCCTGGCGTTTGCCCGCTATAAGTTCTGTTAAACTTGCCTGCTGAATATCTGTTAAATCTTGCCACTTAGTAGATAATTCATCGAGAATATCATATGTAGATTTAAACTCATTTTCATTTTTCATAATATCCACACCACTAAGAGCCATAACTTCTTGTCTTAGTTTTGCGGTTGATTCTGCCATACCTTCGGTGTCAAGACCTGCCTTTTCCATGTCTGTTGACGCACCTCTGATACGCATTGAAATTCCTTGTATTAAGCGTGATCACAACTCACGCTAACTGCTATATTGATATAAATTCATCCTTTCATATTCTTTTAAAATAAAATCTTTCATATTATCACGTTCCCAATACGGAACTATAATCAAAGGAATATTATTTTTCTTACAATAATTGATTTTAATGTCATCTCTTGTTTGATTTATTTTAAATTGTTGTTCAGCCCATTCCTTACCTTTTCCAGCAAAATCCACTGGAAAATAATGCTGTTCTCCATTATATTCGTATGCGATATTATCATTTTCATCGTATAAATCAAATTTAAGTAATCCAATATATCTACAGTCATTAAATGTATGTTGTGGATGGCAAAAATGTCCAAAACTTTCTAATATTTCATTCATAATTTTTTCACCAATAGTTCCATCGCAGTAAGGACATCCACTATGTTTATATAAGATTGCTGATGGACGAGTAGAAAATGTTCTATCACATTTTAAACATTTAAAACGTACATTAACATGCGCAGAAATATAAGGTTCATCTAAAACTAAATGTTTGTCTTTGATTAATGAATTATACTCTTCGGTTGAATATGCAAATTTTTCATGTAAAAGTTTTCTTGAACAAGTAGGACAAATTGTGTTTCCATCTAAAATATTAGATGGTTGTGCTTCAAAAATTGTTCCATCTATTTTACATTCAAACTTCATTTTAGTTGTAGATGTAGTATATTTGGATTTTGCAATAAGATAAGGATTTTTATACTCTAAATCCTTAATGAACTGTTCATGAGATTTTCTTTTTGAAAGACTTCGTTTGATTTTTCCGCATTCTGGACATCCAGATCCATTTGTTATTAATACTTTTGGTAAAGTAGTCCATATATGACCACAAGATTTACATCTGCAAGTAATAGGTTTTTCATTTCCTAAATATTCAGAAATAACTTCTACATTTTGGTCTTTTATTAAAGGCACAATATCCTCTGTGGTTTTATATCTTCCTGCACAATAAGGACAACTCTTTTTATAACTTTTAAAATGTGACCAATCGCATGATTGAACACCTTTGTCTCTGTGTTTCCTACATATGTATTCAATCATCGTTCCTTTATGTGGGTGTTTATGAGTTCCATAAAATTCATCATCTAATTCATTACATTTATTTATATAATCTTGTTCAGTGTATTTCATATATTATTTTTTATTTATCAATATAGCAAGTTCTTATCCTTTCGAATAAGAGTAGATCATTTCTTAACCACGTTCTAAAATAGAACAGCAGTCATACCTTTTCCATTTAAAGGGTTTTCACCTACACCATTTGTGATTTGTGTCGTACTCCTGTTGACTTAGATATTCAGGTTTTTACCTTTATTTTATAATTCTTATTAAGAATATTTCTAAGTCCCGACATGGGGATGATCGTTTGACACACCCCTATTCGGGGCTTCGCGACCAAGCTACCATTCCTAATTTATATAAAATTAGTAAATTCTCCACTTAGGCTTTTGACCATATGGAATCTCTATCGTTGTATTACTTTCGTTACATTCATACCAGCCTATTTCATCCGTATTGTAGTGATAGAGCTTTAGGTTTTACTGGTTTTAGGATATGTTCAACTATGCACATTTCTGTACATAAAGACAATTTCGATAAAATTTTGTCTTGAATGCAGTACCTACACTATCTGGATCTTGTACTACACTATTTGCTGCCGTAATTAAAGCTACAGTTTCTTCAAATGTGTTGTTTGCAGCTTTCATTGATGAAGCGGATCGAGTTAAGCCATCAAAAATACCTGCGGTATCTATAGGCTCTGTATTTGCAACCTCATTTACAACATCAACCACTTTAGTTACTTCATCAGCATTCATTTGGAATCCTTTTAATGTAGAAATTAATCCACTAGATGCGGATTCCTGTGTCATATTATCTCCTACTTTTTGTAATAGAGATGTAGCGTCTGATAATTTTTTGGCACCATCTAATTTATAACCTAGCCTTGACCAATCAGCGGTACTACTAATAACATCACTAATTGTTGATCCATATTTTGTTGCGCTTTGAGATGCTTCATCCCAATATTGTGATAATTGTGTACCAGAAGCATTACTAACTTTTGTTAATTCAATCTGTGCCGCATTTACATCTTTAACAGCAGAAATTGCTTCTGTTGGAAGTTGAACCATAACACGTTGCAAGCCAGCATAAATTCCAGTAAACTGAGCAATTTGTCCAAGCGCACGTTTCGTTTCACTCCAAGTAGAATTACCACTTAATCCTTCCGCTTGGATTCTTGATTTTAAATTTGTAAATGCCTTATCATAACTAGCTTTTTCTTCAACAGTTGTCATTGAACGATATTGCTGTTCTAGTTCTTTCAGTTCCGCTCCATATTTCTTAACTGCTTTAGAATTTGCATTCATATATGAAACAACTTTATTTCCCGATGCACTAGCGATAGATGGAGATAATGCTTTTGACGATTCGTCTCTAATTTGAGACAAAGTATTCTTAAAAGTATCTCCTGCTTTAGTCATATCTTGAAAAGTTTGTTGTAACTGTTGTTTACCTAAAACATTTGATCCATTGTAATGATTTTGAAGTTTATCTAAAGCCTGATTATATGAGGCTAGAGCCGCTGTAGCCTTTTGAATATTTGCAGTATCTTGAGTTCCATATGCCCCTAATTGTTTGCTCATTCTGGATGATGCGGCTGCATATTTTCCTGTGTCAATATTATATCTTAATTTTGAAGAATTTATCTGGCGTTGAAAATTTTGTGTATACTGTCGTGCTGCATTCTGTGCAGAACGTGCCATATTGTTATTATTGAGATTAAGGTTTATTCCTTGTCTCTGAACATTTTGGAGTTGTTGTATAATATTGTTAATTTGATTTTGACCTTGAACATTGAATTTAATATCAACAGATTTATTTTGCATTTTGCTTAACTTTTGTTCAAGCTCATTAACTTTTTCTGCACCATGAGTAACAACATTTACGTCAACTTGAAATTGCGCTCCCATAGTAATTTATTCTCCTTTCTTACAAAAAAATAAAACTCTCCGAAAGAAAGGAGAGTGAACTACGATATTATTTATTGAATTGTCTAAATTTCTGCGATATAATTAAAAAGAATCGAAGCTACGTGCTGAGAAGTGTAACTTGTAAACACCTTTGCTTATTAAGAAAGGTATAACATCTCATGAAAATCTTTATAAGTTCTGTGAGTTCTTCACAATTTATTTTCCTGAATGTTGTAGTCTAACAGAAAGGAGGTAAATCGTGATTGATCTCATACTTGATTATGCACTGAAATTTGCAGGTCTTTGTGTTGTATGTTTTAGTATCAACCATATTTTCGCAAAGAGAGTAAAAAATTTTCATTTTCATATCGGACTTGTGGATATAGATATTAATTGCTCGTTCTACAAAGATTAAGTGCTGAAAAATAGGAGAAGAGAGATCATATGAAATTTTCATGACGTAGAAAGAGAAGTTACCATATCGCATAGTAGCTTCTTTTCTTTTATATATCTATCAGTAGCGATTTTATTGTTGTGTTGATTGTTCATTTGCGATATAATCATAAAGAATCAAAGTCATCTTTGAAGTGTAACTTATTAACCAAGCTTTCTGCTAAGACAGAGAAAGTGAGTACCTCTTTATGGAAATATCCAATCTACGTGGGTTCTCCACGAATCATTTCCCCGAAGTTGATAATAACAGAAGGGAGGTGAAACATGGTTGACCTAATACTGTCACATGGTTTTGACTTTGGGTTACTTGGGTTAGGATACTTTGCCATCCATCGTATTCTTTCCAAGAAAGCAAGAGAATTGCAATTCAGTTTTAGTTTACAAAACGGAATAAAATTTTCTTGCAAATTCTACAAAGAATAATCCAAAGTCTATCAGGAGATGAGAAGAGGAAACAAGTGTATATAGGTCGTAAAGAGAGGGAGAGGGAAGTTACTATGTTTTTCATAGTGACTTCTTTTCTTTTTGCATTATATCGCACGATGAAATTTAGGATTCATGTTGTTTAATTGTTACATTATTTTATTTCTTTCTTATAGATTTTTGATAGCTATGCCTCTCAGCTAAAATTAGCTTTTACGGCTTCTATAATATCCTGTACAGCATCATCCCATGTACCAGGAGTACCCAATACCCCACTACCATTATTTTGTATATCACTCATGATCTGCAAGCCTGAATGTTTGCCGTAAGGGTATTCCGCTACATTCAAATGAATATCATAATGATAATTTCCATTACCACCAGATACACCAGATGAACGGGGTGAACTTTCATATGTTCCAGTTCTGATATACTGCACAGGCGATCCACTAGAATAGAAATTCTGAATATCTGTTTGAGTCATTTCAAAACCTTCTTGTTCAGCAGCTTCAACTCTTGGTCTAATAATTTGTGCATCAATTGCATCCATAATTATTCCCATAACAATTTCCTCCGTATAAGATAGGAGAGTAGTACCCTCCGTTAAACAAACGTTCTGTATTGAACTACATAATATAATCTGGTAAAATATTCCTTGGGTGGAGATATTTAAAAGATATCATGAGAATGTACTTCCATTCTCACTATGCGGTCGCCTACGGGCAGGCGTGAACCCATATCCTCTACGCTGAAAGTTTCTATGACCTTTTATCATAGATATATTATTTTGGTAAGGAGGTATACATACATGAATTACGGTATTGTAATATCACTAATTAGCTTAGTGGTAAATATGGTAAACGTGGGCTTAAATATTTACGATCACGTTTCACGCTAATAGTTGAGAACTGGTGTGGTGAAATATTTTACCAGTATCAAATGTTAAATATTATTTCTTCTTATCCATTTTTGTTACTTTAGTTCCAGTCTTGTTATTATTCTTGTTACTAGATCCATCATTCATTACATTTCTAGCACTGAAATTTCCTTTAACTTTCTTGAGTTCTCGATTTTCTTCTTGTAATTTCTTAATCTGTTCATTCTTAGCATCAATAATATCCTGGCTAGCTTTGTCAATATTAAATGCCGCAGCATCTTTTACAATCTTAGTAAGACTCTCTGCATTAATTTCAAAACCAGATTCTTTCAGTTTTTCCATAAAAGATACTCCATCCTTAACCATTTCTGGTGTAAGAGCAGTAAGATCAAGATTAGCAAAATTTTTAAATGCGTCAATAAATACATTAACACCTTCAACAATTCTATCCATATCTGGATTTGCATGAATGATATTCTGCTTAGTCCATTCAAGTTTGTCATGAACCATCTTGTCTACAAAATCCATGACCTTAATGTATTCTTTTACAGATTCACATCTTGACTCATAGTCTGGATTGATAAATGTATCAATAAGACTCTTTAAATCATCATCTGAAAGATATAATTTAAAAATATTTTCACCATCTTCTAGTGTATATCCTTCAATAAAATATTTTCCAACTGCAATAATTCGTGCAGGTTCTTCCATCCAAGGTGTATATTCACCTGTTTCATCATCCCAAAAAGCATTCAGAATAAGATCAATTGCATTGAGTTTATCTTCAAATGTGATTGTGTTTTTTACCTTGAGTAAACTTTTCTTCATATTTTCTTCTCCTAACTACGATTTTAATAATTGACATCATTTAAAAATGATTCTAAATCATATCTATAATTTACTTTTAATTTCTCTTTATGAATTAAAATAGGACTTGCATATTCAAGCAAATCCTTTTCATTGAAACTTTTCTTTTCTATATGTGAGATAAAGTCATCCCATTGATTAATATTTAAAAAATATGTATTATCACTTGATCGAAAGTCTAATACTAATCCGCTTATAACACGATTATATTGTGCAAAATCTTTTAAACTCTTAATCTGATAATAATGCACAATTCCTTTTTCACTTTTATCACGTTCAAAACTACATGAACCTTGAAATGTTTTTAATTCAAGTGTAAGAAAAAGATTTCGTGATCCATCGAATACCATCAAATCGCATGGGCTGTGACGACTGAATCTTAGCTTATTACTTGATCCTACATCAAAACCTTGTGCTGAATCAGGGGGACGATAGGAGAGTGTATAGTTTGGTACACTTTTCTTAAAATTATCTTCAAATTGTTTACCTACACTTCTTGCCATTATTCATGTCCCTTTAAGATTATGCTTTCTTATGTTCTTTTTCTAATCTACGTTTTTGCCATGCTTCAAACGGCTTCTTTGTTTCCGCTTTCAAAAAATAAAAGGCTAGTTTTTCATTATTAACTTCTGATGGAATAGTCCATACAGGTTGAATATTATAGTTACTTAAATAAAAAATAATCTGTGGCATAAAAGTAATAGCTACAAGATTATCTTCTCCAAAAGCTTCAACTACTTCCTCGAAGCTATCAAATAATTGTTTTTTCATATCACGTTTTCTCCTGAAAATCGTAAAAAATAGGGACACAAGCCATTAATTCATAGCTAGCATCCCTACTAATTACTTATACTAACTACGATTAATTTATTCAGATTTATCCTTTGGTTCATCTGTTGCAACATCATCAGCTAACTCAACCTCCGTTACTTTCTTTTGCTTCTTTACTCTTGAAACAGGTTTAACCTTTACAGGTTTCTTTTCTTCTTCTAAATTACAAGTGATAGAATATCTATCATTTTCATACTTTACGAATACAGTATCTTTATCTGTGTGGTCAGACGGCATTTGAATTTCTTTTCCATCAAAATCAACAACCATAACACACTGATTGCGTAGTAATACTTTACATTCTTTTGTCATTGTGGTTATATTCTCCTTTATGATGCGTGAGATACAAATAGTTCTCCGTATACTTTATCTGGATATTTTTCTTTTAATTGATTGAATTGTTCTTGAGTAATGTATTCAAAATTCATATTATTGACATGATTACGTTTACCTGTACATACTGAACGAATATTTCTTGCACAGAGTTTCTTTCCTGTAAGAGATTGATAATATTCTACAAATTTTGTTGCGCTACGATGGTATGTATCTGTAGTGATACAGTGAATAGGACGATTATTAACAGGCATATCTTCACGTTGATACCGTAATTTTAAATCATCAAATTTCTCATATGTACACCAACCAAGTTTTGCACCCTTTTTAACCCAATTTCTTATAGTATCGTGGCATACATGAAATAATGGCGCAATTTCTTTCATCGTCATATCAGGATGTTCATTACGATAATCACATACTTGTTTAGCCATATTTGATGAAGCAAATTTATCACATTTATCAAAATTAATATTTTCTGGATTTATATTTAAGATTTTAAATAATTCAGAATTGATGATAGAATTTTTGATATGTTCTTTTGTGGATTCTCTGCAATCAATTGTAAAATAATAATCTATACCATTTTCCATAGCTAAATTATATTTCATTTTATCATTTTCTTGTTCTTCTTTAAGATTGCGTGATTTTTTATTAAGTGGATGATCTATATAATGTTGTATTCCATGCTGTTCAGTAATAATCTTTAAACCATTATATTCTATATAATCATCGTACATTCTTCCTTTAGACCAATCGAAAATTTTCTCAGTTTCAAAGTTCACACCTGATTGTTCTAAAACTGAATACATAAACTTATTTGGATAACTCCAACCATCTTGACATGGACATGAAAGATTATGATTCGCATATACTGTGGATATTTTATTCTTGTGATGTCTACCACAATCGGGGCAAACCATATCAACAATTTTACTTGAACCTCTGGTATATTTTTCTGCATCTTTTGGATTTTCAAAATATTTAATCATCCATCTTGCGGTAATAGTTAAATCATTTATACCACTAACAACTTTTGATGGAGAGTTGCAACATACGTTACATCCAATCTTTTGTTTTCCACATAATGCTTGCTCTATAGCCCAATCAGTATTTCCACACTTATAACATTTATATTTGTACCATTTTTCGTTTGATGTAAATGGTTTATCATTTTTATATTTTATCTTAGGTCTATATTCACGATCAATAATTTGAAGTTGTCTTTTATCAGAAACTAAGAATGCTCCAACTTCTAATTTGAATTTAGGCATTATTTTTTGATTACTCAATATTTAACTCCTTTTAATAAATATAGTAGGATGATATTGTATCATCCTACTATAAAAATAAAATTATTCCTCAGATGTAATCTCAATCATATCAAGAACATTTCCGTCATGATCTTCGAGTAGATCACAAGTTAGTGTTACGCTGGAAGGATCTCCATCAGATGCAAAAGAAATTTCAAAGTTTCTCTGTGGAGAAGCTTTATAAGCTGTTAATCTCATAGGTACTTGATCACCATTCTCATCTTTGTTAAGAGTAGACATTTGAATAAAGAAATCTTTTGGCAGTTTCTTGTTATTAAATGTAATTTTCTTAATGCCAGTAGTTTTGGATTCAAGGTAAGCTACTTCATATGTAGTATCTGCTACAATATCAGATGTGGTTTTCGCTGTAAATTTCTTGTCTGCAACTGTACCTTCAATTGTTTTACCTGTAGTTGGATCAATTGCAAATACACTTCCTGGTACAGGTGTCTTTGTAAGATTAAGTACTCCACTAGCTTCACCTGTTACACTTTCTCTACGTGCGATTACAGCAGAAGTTTCAATTTCACCATCAGAAAGCATTGCGTAAATTCTAAATGGAGATACCTGAAATTCCATAGTAATAGTACCTTCTAGTGGATTATCAAATTTGATACATTTAGCACCTTTCTTATTTGCATAAACAGCATCAGCAGAAATGTTAGCAGTAGTAGTATTACAAAAATCTGCAAACATCCAAGGAGCTTTTGTTTTATAATCTCTAATATCAAGATCACAACACTGACGATTCGCCATATTAAGATCTGTTGCAATATTTGCCATAATTTAATTCCTCCATTTTCTTAAAAATAAAATAAGCCACTGAAATCTCAGCGACTTTGTTTGAAAGTTTTCATTATTTAATTTTGTTCATATACTCCATAGGTTTATAGTCCTTAGAGTTTTTGAATGAGAATGAATTAGCAGCCATCATATCATTTATATCTGCTTGTCTTCCCATCCTATATTCTAAAAACATCTTCATGAATTGATAATATGTCATATCCCAAACATTTAATATATTGATTCCCACTTTATTATGAGTACAATATTTTACAATCATATTTGGCAATGTATAATCATCATCCGCAGATGTTTGCTTTTCTTTTTGTTCACTCTTATGCTTTGCTAATTTCTCAGCAATACGTTGAGCTAACTTATTTTTATATTTCGGTTTTTCAACTTCTTTCTCAGATTTAATTCCTAATATAACTTGCAGAAACGCACGAAATTCATCAAAATTGCTGTTATCAATTTTCCCTATTTCGTTAAAGATTTCCTTTCCATCATCGTCCTTCTCATAAGTGCCAATGAGAAAAGCATTCTGTTCTGGATTATACTGAAAATCATCTATAACAAAGAAACTAATCATGTAGGCAAGAAAATCTGCACGATTCATTCCAAATGTTAGTAGATTATAAACAGTATTTTTTTCTTTTTCTTCATCACTGAGGGAATTGAATTTTTCAGTAAGACCGAATGTTTCAAGAAATTGTTTCTGAGTAATAGAAATATAAGAGAGAAAAATATTGAATTGTCCATAGGTTATATGCCTTATCTCTCTAAGAGTAGGGCATTTAACATGACCTATACCTTCATAAAAATAAGGTTCATCACAGAGATAATCATAATCTGAAAATCCTTTCAAATATTACACCTCCTTGATTTTAAAATCAGGAATGTTATATTTGAGTTGTCGTCCATAATAACTGGACTGTGGAACAGTATAGCCAATGTCATCAAGACTTGGTTTTCCAATTCCTAAATCATCAGAATCACGTAGAAGTCTTTCTATAATATCTGCAAGAACGTCTGCACGATTACCCATGTAACTTTTTACATTAGATTCCATTTGCATACAATTACGATGCACGAAAATCCAAATATACAAGTCCATAGATTTTACGGTACGATTTGTACCTCTACAAACTGTTTCTACACAAACAAAAGGCATAACTTCTTCCTGCGTTCCATCAACATAAGGATAATCAAATACTTGTTTATACTCCATGTCGTTTTTCTCATCATCAGTAAAATCTTCCTTACGCAACATTACTTTTGCAAATTCATCAGATTCTAATAGACGAGAAATTACTTTTGATTTGACAAAAGCCAAATCTCTAGCAACTGATTTTGCCATAATATACCTCCGATTTATCCTACAATAGTAATAGTTGTTTCAGATAAAATGTTACTTTCATTGTCGAGAACTTGTAATGTAAACGTACAGTCGATTGCCTTATCATCTGTACATTTCAACTGTATTTTATTACCTGTGATATTTTGAGTGATTTTGAAGTCTGATTTGACATTCCATGTGAAATTTGGTTGATTTTCAGAATCAGAGAAAGTGACTGTCCATGTTTTTGTTCTGCCGTAGCGAAGAGTATCGCCACCTGTGATTATGACAGATGTAGTTGGGTTGTCTGGTTCTGATGGTGGGAGAGTAGGAGTGGTGGGGGATTTATAGTTGCAGATCCATAAATCTTGTCTATCTGTCACCTTATTAAGTTCATCTTTATCTGCAATGAAACTTAATATTCCACCATGATCTTTTCCGAAAAGATACAATACATCATCACTTCTTGTTATCTCAAATACTTTTGTTGGTAATTGTCCAGTCTTTACTCTGTCAATGAACACTCTACGTCCATCAAGAGTCGTTCCATCATCATCTTCTGGAATCCAAATTGTAAAGTTATTTGATGTAAGGATGATTGTAGATCCTAACGTTCTTCCGTTATCATACTTGCTGGCACTGGTAAAATTAGCCCAACGTCTTATAATCTTTCCATCATCATCTTGCCATATTAATTCATATTGACATAATATAGCAGTAGCTTTTTCACATACACCATTATTACCAGGATAACCACTAATCAACCAATACTGGTTCTCAAACTTTATATACATTCCTGCTTTCAATGTACCAATAACTGCAAAAACAGAACGTTCCATAGATTTAAGTTGCGTATTAGCCAAATTATCCATAATAATAACTCTGATTTCTCCAATTTCTGTCATATCAGAATTACATAAAATAACTGTTTTAGCTATATCTGTAGAAAGAGCTTCCGCAAAAGCATCTTCTTTATAATCTAAAAAAGCATCATTCTCAAAACCACCTGTAATATTAGGTCTTGTTTCAGGTGTCATTAAATACCATTCTTGCATTTAGACACCTCCTAATCATAAGCAGAAGGAGTTTGCTTATATATCATTTCGTCTAATTCTTCTGATACTTTTTCAAGTTCATTCAATGTAGCAGTTTTGCTTCCGTTTGATCCATCAATAGACAGATCTTTAGAAACAATGCTGATACGTTTATTAACTTTTGATAACTCACGTTCTTGATAAAATTTCTTCATCATAAGACCAAGAGTATCTATTGTGTATCTTTTTAATTTAGAATCAAACTCATTTAATTCTTCATCAAAATTGATGGAGTCAATCTCAAAAGAATATTTTCCAACTGCTTTTAAAAACCATACTTTTTCAAGTCCTTCTGGTATTATAACTTTGTCTTGAAATGTACTATGGAAGCTATTTATGACTTCCGTATAAGTTGTGTTTTTCTCCATCAATTCACCATCCTTATACTTGTAATTTTGTATAATCCTCTACTGCACGTACTTTATTATAATCATTGAAGTTTCCTTTTCGGATAAATCCCATAATTGCATATTTTTCTGCTCTGGTAACAACCATAGAATGTAATGCTGATTCAAAATCTTTTATTGATTTGATAGCAAATAAATCATCAATACGTTCTTTATTAATTACATTCTGTTGAGAAGTTTCTGTTTCAAAATCCGCTTCAATTCTCGTAGGTTTATCTTCAATATAAAGAGTTGCATGAGAACCTTGACCGTCTATTCCTGTGAATAAAAGATTTCCATTCTGAACCTGTGAAATAATTTCACCTCTGGATAATCTTACTGTTCCGTTTGGTGGAATAGTAACATCTCCATTTGTTTCAATTCTTTGGAATCCTGTTGTCCATTCTGCAATACTTCTTACAGTAACTTTTTTTTCAAGATTAAAATCCTCTTCAACATCAACTGGGGTTTCTTCTACAATAATTTCTTCTGTTGGATTTACTTCTTCAACTTTTTTTGTAGTGGTAGTAGTTGTTCTTTTTGTTGGCATTTTAAATTCTCCTTATCGACTATATTTCTTTCTTAACGATTAAATTGTGTGAATTACTTTTCTATATAGATCAATTATTTTATCCATTCGTTCTGTTTTCTTAAATGTATAATAAGGCATACCGTTTTTCTGATTTATAAGTTTTTTTTCATAACGAATACCAAATGCCATGATGAAACAAGCAAGCCTTTTAGAATAGCAATGGAAATAATCTCTCATAATGTTGACTCCTTTTGACTAAGTAAAAATAGAGCCACAAATAATGTGACTCTATTCACAATAAGACTATATAATATTACATTTAATTAACAATTAATCTGCTAATGAATCAAGGTTTGTATCATGCACCATGCCTACACGATATTCCTGACCAGGAACAACAAGACATCCTACCTCAAGGTCAAATCTTGAAATTAACTGACCAGTTGTAATGTCATTACCAGAGATGGATGTAAGACCACCACGAGTAACTGTATAAATTGGAGATTGTCCACCTGTAGGCATTACAAATCCAAGACCTGCTGGAAGCATTGTTTCAAAATTTGTTCCATCTGCTGTAAGAGTAGTCATATCATAAGCATTTGGGATTTCGCTCAGAGTTGTACCGTTATATACACCCATCAGACCAGTGTTATGAATCTCGTTCATAACTGCTTCGGAAATTCCATTTACAGTAGGTGTAACACCTTGGTATCCTGCAAATCCATTGAACTGAGAAATAAGTGCATAATCACCAGATACTGTTGGTTTACCAAAACGTCTTACTTTAGAAATAACTCCATCAACACCAGTCTTTGTAAGACCACTTCCTTCAAAGAAGTATTTTACACCAGTTGCGTTTTTGATTGCTTTGTATACAGTATCAACAACATATTTTGCTGCTTTATTTCTAATCTGAACACGTACTTGATCCTGTAATTCATTCTCGTCACTCATATCACCAAGAGCAGCTTTTCTATAATCTACAGCGTAACCGCCAGAAATAGTGGTTGTAGAAATTGGTACACGTTTCTTTCTGACTACAGGGAACTTAACGTCCTGACCAAGAGCTTGCTCATTTGCAGAAAGATTTGCAAACACTGGAATTTCAACTTCGCAAGATTCGTTGTAACCAATTGGTTTGTAATTACCGTAAATACCAAGTAATTTAATTTCTTGCAATAGAACTGGTTGCATAGAGAATCTACGAATCTCATTTAATTCGGAGATGGCAGATAAGTCATTGTTGCTTGCCTTCTCATTTAATTCCTTAATATATTTAGCAGCTACATCTGCTTTCTTGCCATAAGGTGCAAGATCTTTTCCATCTCTCATTGCAGAGAAAATTTCTACAATTGCAGATTTTCCATTAATTTTTCCGCTAACAAAATTAGCATCTTTTCTTTCATTATTTAATTCAAATGTATAAGACATTCCTTTATTCCTCCTTTAATTAGGCAGTTACAACCTTGGCTTCAACACCAAGATGGTTTCCTACGATTGCGGTAACTTCCAGGTATGGAGCTGCGGTAGCACCTTTTACGAGTTTTCCAGTTGCATCAGATTCAAGTTTGTCACCTTTAGCAACATCTGCTGGAAGTTCATCACCATAAACTTCTACAATTTTTCCTTCTAATTTTGCAAGATCAAGAACTCTTACATGTTCACCTTTTACGATTTTATATGTAGGCATATATTCATCATCGCCACGTTCAACTTGCATGATAACTTTACCTTTTTTAGCTCCTACAGCAAAAGAACCAGAAGTTACTTCGCCATATGCTCCATTAAATGTGTCTGCGGAAGCAATAGCATCTTCAAATGGATACTCTCCATGCTCAATCTGTCCGATAGTATTAAATTTAATCATTTAATTATCCTCCTTAATTAAAAAATATTGAGGTCTTCTTCATCAGAAGTAGTAACCTCTGTACACATTTCTGAGAAAATATCCTCAGTTTCTACAGTTTCTTTTTTTGAATTTTGTTCTGCGATTTTTGCATCAGCCTCGGCTTTTTTCTGTTTTTCAACAATGTTCATACAGATTTTAGATTTGATAGAATTAATTTCAGAAGTAACGTTATTTAGTTCTTCTTTCTTTTTGCAAGCGTTAATATTTTCTTTTAATTTATCAATATCATCTTTTGCAACTTCTTTTTCTTCTGCGCTAAATTCTCCAAGAGCAGAGTCGACTTCACTAAGTTTTTCGGCTACTTTTGCTTTAGCAATTTCTTCCTCAAGGATTCTCATTTGATCCCAAGAAGATGATTGTTCTGCTCTAATGTCATCAAGAGCTTTCTGCATATCAGCGATTGAAGCATTAAGTTCAGAAATTTTAGAATCCTTTTCTGCTAATTCGGCATCTTTTGCTTCAATCTGAGAATTTAACTCAGAAATCTTTGTTTCATAAGATTCAGATTTCTCATTCATCTCAGAAATAGTAGCTTGGATTGTGCTTTTAATTTCATCCATATTAAATTCCATTTCTTTGTTTTCCTCCTTGTTTTCTTTCTTTTGAGCGACTTCTAATACAATGGCATCATCATCTGCTGGCGAAACACCAAGAATTGCTGAACCAGTAAAACAGAAAGTTTTCGGAGTACGAAATTCTTCTTTTGGTTCATCTTCTTCATATATAATTTGATTTTCGTTTTCTGGCGTTCCCATAATCTCAATAGATGTGTCTACTTTTCCAATTGCATAATTTTTTCTTACCCATTTAACAAATTTTGGATAACGCTGATTATATAAATATCCATCTGTGGCAAGAACCTCTATTTCGTTTCCGCTTTCATCTATAATAGTTTCAATAGAAACTGATTCACACGTTCCAACTACAACTGAGTTTTCAAAAACAGGTTGAGCATTTCCATTGGAGTCATACTCACTTCCTGTCAATCCATGACCAATTGGAACTTCTTTATCATCATCTGCAAATTCAGTGCATAATGGCATACCAATTACACTATCCATTGCATTTTGAACATATTCTTTTTTCCAATGAAGTCCATTTTTATTTGTACTTGTTGAATCATTATGGATTTTTAGAAGAGCAATCTTGATTGGTACACGACCATTTTTAGAAGCACGTTTAGAAATTTCGAGGATATTATTTAACATAATTTAATCCTCCTTGTTAAAAAGTTGTATAATAAAAAGAAACTTGATTATGCAAGTTTCTTAATATTATTAATATTTAATTTGTTACTTAGAATTTCATTTATCTTATCTTTATCCCAATACCAAATTTCCATTAGTTCAATATTATGAGATTTTGCATATTCTCGTTTACGTTTATCATGTTCTTGCTGAATTTTAAACTGTTCTTCTGGCGTAATTTTCTTGCGTTTTACAAAAGGCAGAACAACTGGTTTTTCATGTTGTTGCCCTTGATATTCAATAAGCAAATTATATTTTTCAAGATAAAAATCATAAGATAAAAGTCCATTATTAACGCCAAATAAATCATCAAATACTTTTTGTGGCTCAAACTCTATATTATTATCAGATAAAAAAGTATATATTTTTCTTTCACCTTGAGACATCGAACAAATTGGACATCCTGAACCACCATAGATGACATTATTAGGCGTTGATTTCCAAGTATGTCCACATATTTTACTCTTAAATGTTACTTTTGAATGCATTTTTTCAAACCCGTCTATATAAGCAACGGTTGGATTTTTCTTTTTTAAGTCTAATAAAAAATCATTCAAATTTTTTCGCTATTTTAATCCCACAAGTTTTCGTGCACATTGTGGACACCCATGATTTTTCAACAAATGCGTAGGAATAGCTTTCCATTCATGTCCACAAATCAAACATTTAACTAAAATCGGCGTTCCGTCTGAACGATATTTTTCTAAAGGTAAAATATTTTTATTTATAGAGCTTAACTCTTCTACAAATTGTTCATTTGTTTTTGTTAAAGAACAATGTTTACACTTACATCCATTAACTAAAACTGATGGAAGAGTGTAATATATTTTTCCACAAAATTTACATCGTACTTGTATTTTATTTTTAGTACCATCATATTTTGATAATAATTCTAATGAATCATCTATATTGTCTTTGTATTTATTAATCCATTCATCATGAGTTAGTTTTCTTGCCATTTTATACCTCCAAATATTTTTACATAATAAAAGTGATCTGCTTATTTTGCAGACCACTCATTTAACAAATTATCAAGTTTTTCATCTTTTACATAAACCCAAAATAATTTCTTACTATTTGGATTTAATGCTGCTAATTTATATTTCACTCCATTGTTCCGTAAGTAATTGCGAAGAGGGAGAGAGTAGCATGTATAAAGTTTTACATCCATATATTTTTACCTCTTTTATTTATTATTAGATGGCTTAGGCATATCATTACTGTTATTCGTTTTTGATCTAATAGTATTTTCATTTGTAGGATTATCTATTTGTGGTCTTCCATTAGAATCTTCTTGATTTTTACTTAAAGTGTAACTTGTTTCATGGGGTTTGTAGCGGTCGTATATACCATCTTCAATTTCTTGGTCAAGAATATTAAAATACACATCAGGATCAATACCTGCGCTTGCTACCAAGAAAGTTAATGAACCGCTTGCTTCCGAATATAGTGTCTTCATTTGATCAAAGAATGTTTTTCTATTTACAAAAGAAGTAGGGAAGTAGTAGATTTCCACTTTATTTTTATCATCTTTAATGATATTTTTATTTATTACATAATTTAATTCTGTTTGCCATTCATAAACCCATGTATATAGTTGCGCAGTTATCATTTCCAAATTTGATTGTCCAGATGCAAAATTACCCGTTGACATTGCACCGATTAATGATGCACAAATACCTAAATCTAAAGATATATTATTATTTAAGTCTGATTCATTTTTAGAATCAAAAATATCTAAATCAATATCAATAGAATCTAATTTTGTACCTGCTGCGACAGAGAAGAAACTTGTTCCACCTTTACTATTTTTAGTCATAATAGCTTGTTTGACAGTGTTATGTTGATCTTCTTGCTGTTTTTTACTTAAAGCACAAGTACCTTTATCTTTACCTTCTGGAAATGTTTCGTAAATTATCTTATTATTGATTTCATCTAACACATTACGCTTAGTGTCAGTATAATAATCTTTATATAAAACATCTTCTAATGCAGCAATAATCAAACTTCGTCCCCAAGGCTCAGAGTCTTTACATTTGATTTTTCTACACATGGTCTTATCACTATCAAGAATTAACCAATCTTTAATTAATCCTTTACGTTTTTTGTTATATCCATCTGATATTTCTTTTGGATATTTCTTTAATTTTCTTTCCTGTGTATCACCAGTGAAATCATCAAAATATCTAAGATTAAAAGCTAGAACATAACGACCATTTTTCTTTCCAACAATTTTTGTATATTGCCAAGGAAGAGTAACAATCCTTGCATTGATTCCAAGTTCATTAATTTCAACGATGTTTTCTACATCATAATCAGACATAGATTGTTGAAAGTCGTTACTTGGTTTTCGTATATCAAAATAATAAAAAGCTATGCCTTCACGCATTTCTGTATGTAGTGCATCACGAATAAACAATTTATCATCAATGGTTTTCAATGTAGCTGACATTTTTTCTTTATTCTCTTTTATCTTTTTTACACTACGTTTACTTTTTATGGTAATCACTCTATCCAGACATGGGAGAGCAGTCATGTAATCTATAGAATTAGATACAATACCATTTTTTGTATATATTAAATCAGATAAACGAATGGCTTCATCATGATAAGTAACGGGATCTCTGATTACACAGTCAATTGTAGACTTTGAAAAATAATTATATAGTCCACATGAAAATAGAAGACTATCTAAATTCAGAGAACTTGTAGTAACACAACTACTAAATTCATAGTTATTATTTTGTACAGTTGAAGATTGCGATTTTGATTCTACAACCTGTTGCTCTATTGGTTTTTGTTTTGGAGGGCGACCCCTCTTGCGTTTTACTTCTTCTGGCATGTGTCGCCTCCTTTCAGTTTATTAAGGTGCAATATTCGTAATCGCTTGAATTTCCCATCATATCAAGCTCTAATTGGTCAAAGAAATATGATCCATATGAACAAGCGGTATATCTATCCTTACGATTTTTACCTTGTTCATAAATTTTAATTATTCCTGTTTGCGGCATTTTTTCATATTGAAGTTCTGCACATTCACTAATCATGGCTTGTGTTTCAAGGAATGGACGTTCATATTCTATCTGTTTATTTGTATCAATTTCATTCTTATAATCATTATTATTTGATAAGATTTCTTCTTTAGCAGTATTGTAATTTACAAGAAAATCTATTTTATTTTCAATAAGATTTTTTCTAAATGCTGTAGCAATATCACTATTTAATGATTGAGTAGCATTAATAGCATATATACAAGCAGGTGCATTTGGATCAGGACACACCTTTGCATAATCATCGACATTCATGCAACGTAATGGTGAATATTCCACGCCTCTTTCTTCATCGAATAATACTTTTTGCAATGAATAAATTATCTGCAATCCCCCATTCCTAGCATCTATGACAATATAATCAGCATCAAAATCTTCATATAATTGTCTGATACGAATTGCTTGCAAAGTAGTATCACCAATCTGATTTGATTCAATATATGGATATTGTCTTCGATAACCTTGTTTAATTTCAATTTCATTATCATTTGAAAGATAAGTAGAAGATTCTGGAATACCTCGTATGCAAGCGTATACAGAATTATCATTCTGCGCACCTGCAACAAATGCAATATCATTTGATATCACTCTTACCTCATTATCAATTTTAGGAATAGCATATTTATTTCTTTTATTTGTTTTAAAGTCGATTGTTTCACGAGGATAGAAGACATGTTTTGAGATTTGCCTATTCATTAACATTGAATAAGTAAAATAAGAAGACATAGAATCTTTTACACGAAGATTTAAAAACTCAATTTTCCATGTAATCGGGTCTTGTTTTTTCTTTTCCTTAATGAGCTGTTTTAATGTTTTTAAATGATGCTTCAATGTAATGCTTTCATCAAATGTCAAAAGCACTGAACCATTATGCTTTTGCATACCAGTATATGCTTGGTCTACAATATCCCAAATCCACGCTCCGTTATCAATCCAACTTGAACTGATATAAACGTCTACGGGATCTTCTTGTAAAACAGGATTTTCACCATAATATGAATTAAGCATATATGGCTGATTTCTAACTGTCTGGAACGGAGAAATAACAGAGTCTTCGATTTTTTTATCAATCTGTCTAAATTCTTCTCGACAAATAGCATTTGATCTTAAACCACGAGCGTTGTCGTTTGCTACAAATACAGTAATTTTTGATCCGTTCTTAAACTTTACAAAAATGTTATTTTCACTTGTACTCCAATCAGCTATTTCAGCTTTTAATGGTTTACTCCATTCGCATAATTCATCAAGTATTTTATCAGACACAATTAATTTAGCCTGTTTTTTCGTGGCTGATCCTATACGGAATTTGGTGCCTGGGTAAAGGATGCACCTACAACAAGCATATAGTGCTATAATAAATGATTTGGCATCATTACGACTAGCAATAATACAAATGAAGTTAGATATACCCATTAAGTATATTGCTAATTCTTGATAAACATATAATGAAAGTTTTAAGTAATCCCTTACGAATCTGTGCATATTTCTACGCCAGAAAGTACACCATGCCAAACTATGTATTACATTTGCAGGATTACTTAAATAGTGAGTAGAAGGGAATTTTTTATAAAGTTCTTTTTGATTATCGTCCGCAGGATATTGACTCAAATTATTCATCTTCATCTTCCTCTGGAACAAAGAATTCTTTATCTCTTACATCACTTCCCGTCATAATGTTTTCCATTGGTCTACATACATGACGTTCAAAATAATCTCCAATTTCATCCCAATCACTATATAAATCTTTGTCTTTATAAAATTCTTCTGGTGTATATTGAGAAATAGTAGCAAGAGTCACACCAAAAACTTCATCATTACTTGAATCTTTTTCTTCAATGGTTCTCAATCCTGCTTGCTTAAATGTTTTGCTATATTGTTCAACAAGACTGCTATATTCTTTCGCATCACCTTTTGTTAAAGCCCTAACCATTAGCATATTGATATTGCATAATGATTTAATAAAAATTTCCTGGTTATTATCAGCATTTGGATTATTCTTTTTCAACATACGATAATGATCATCAAGATTCTTATAATCAGCTTCCGTAAAACCAACACCCCATCTATCAACAGCAGAAGCAGAGATATTAACATCATCCTGTTTTGCTTGTTCTCTTGATAAAATAAGTTGTCCTTGTTTTTCTTCATAATCATTTACCATAGAATCAAAATACGTTTTCATGCTTCCAACATTCAAATTCTTCTTTGCTGCATAATGAGAAATTCTGCTTCTATCAGAAGATATTTCCCTAGCTGCTTTTAAAGGTTCAATATTATATACCCAATCCACTTGCTGACAAAAATGTTTAATTGCATGTTCTTCGTTTCCGCAATAAAAAGCAACTAATGTATTCATATATTTGTCAGTACATTCTTTACACCAAGGTAAATAACCATCATTTGCCTGGAATAATGGACTACCAGATTTTTGAAAATTCTGTTTTAAATTATTAAATCCTTTTCCACAGCATGAGCATTTATATTTATGTTTTTCTGGATCAAATTGCACATTGGCTCTTGGAATACTAAATGTAATTGTTGGATCAAGTTTTATTGGTGAGTTCATTGACTCACGAATTGCTTCTTCTCTTGATTGTCTGGGTTTTCTATTAGCCAAGAACATCACCTCCTTTATTTTTGCATAAAATTAAGCCGATTGCTTTAATGACAATTGACTTGTTAAAATTTCTTCTATATTATCAAAATCATAATACCAAATTTCCATTAATTCTTAATTTCTCGCTTTCCACTCGGTTTCGTAATTACATAAGTAATGTTTAGTGAGTATATTATTCTCACTATTCAGTAGCAAAATCTGCTGTGGAATTTCTCCAATTAAATAGGAGAGTAGTTATAAAACCACTCTCCGTAAATTTCATAATATGAGTTTACAAAATTAAAAAGATAGTATTTCTGTGAACATAGAACTCCTATCATAGTATTTCTGTGAACAAGGTTTTCAAGTGTACCAAGGGATTCTAGCATTTTCTCTTATAATCTAAATTAGTGTTAATTCTATTCATTTTCATTCTTCTTTTTATTTTTTAAGTTAAATAGTTTTGAAATTACATCTAAATCAGAAACAGAATTACCTTTATAAAATACCGCAGGGTTAACAAGAAAGAATCTAGCATCTGCATGGCTAATATATGCAACAGTTGGTTTTCCATTTACGGTTACATTTTCTAACATCTTTTTTAATTTATCTCTATTTGCAACATCATATCCTACAATATTACAAATTTCTGTCAAAGTTAAAGGCTTGATATAATTCTCATCTTTTTCTAATGGATTTTCACATAAGATGTTATAATATTTATTCAGATATGGAAGAAGTGGAACAATAACACCAATACGTTTATGTTCTCTTGGATTAGAATTAAGATATAACTCTCTGATTCCATTGTCAAATACTCTGGACGAATTAAGCATATCCCCTAAATATAATTTACCTCTGCTGTAGTAGTCATTATTTACGACAATTCTACCATCTTCATATTTCTTAATTAGTTTATTATCATATAACTCTTTTTTCAGTTTTGTAACCATCCCTTTTGATAGTTTAAAAACTTCACCAAAATCGTTTTCTTTCATATACAAAGAACTATTAAGACCATATTTTAAATATCCATCATAATTTGCATATGTACAAAGATATAAAAATCTAAACAAAAGGGCAGGATTATTTTTTAATTTAGTTAATAATTTCATATAGTTATTAAAATAAAAAGAGCCAAAATTTGAGCTAATATGAGTTTGAAACTCTGAACGATTATTCATCAAATACGCATAGTTGATTCTTTTTATTTGTGCCTCCTGTTTTCGTTCTAATTCTTCTTTTGACATAAAAATGCCTTCACCTAATATTTCACCAGTTGTTAAATTTACAAACTGATCCATTTTTGTTTCTTGAATTTGATTTTCCATTATAATACATTATCTCTCTTTCTTTACTCTCGCTAACCATATATTTTTTAGAAAGAGGAAGTGGGAGAGTAAGACCACCATTCACACGAGAGCTAATCGTGCTATTCCTCTTTCTGAATTACCATTAATGCTTTGACACAATAATAGTATCTATATCTCCGACACCGCTTTGCATTAGCAAAGTGGAGTCGAAACCGTAGTTTCAGCGAAACTGCGGTTTACATGTTTCAATTACATTTTCAAATAGTTTATTGTTTCGTATAGAGCGACTATTTTGAGCTGATAGGGGTGGAATAATAGTCGTTCTATATTTATGAAGGAAGCCTTTAAATATAATCGCAGAGTGACATAATCACTCTATACGAAACAACAAAATTGCATAATAAAAGAGCCACCCACATCATCGTGAATGACTCTTTTACAACATTGAATAAATCCATGCTTTTTTATTTAACTCAGCAACATCACCAATAATTTTTGCGATTAAATAACTATTTGTAACTGAGAATATATCTCCATCAGTCATCAAACTTGCAGTAGGAAAATCTACATACAATGTTGCATCTTCATCTGTAATAATATTTCCGTTTTCATCTAGTTTAATATTTGCCCCATTTCCACCAGGACAGGAGAGAAGTCTGCTTGTAATAATATAAGATAATACATCCATTATTCTGTGCCTGTATCTTTCCAACCAAATGAAAACAGCATATAGATTTTCACTGTGCCTGATTCATTTCCTACAATAGCTTGACTTCCCATAGGAGCAGGAGATTCAAGACCAGGAATATTTGCAAAATCACCTGTTGCGCCATGTTCCATAGTAGGAAGTTTTGCAATTTCTTCAATAGTATCTACGCAAAATGTTTTGATTGCTGAGTTTGGATCATTACCAACTTTTAATAAATTAGCTGCCATGTAATACCTCCATTTTTTTCGTATACAAAAAGAAGCCACCAATAAGGCGACTTCTCATAAATTTCAATATTAAGTTTCTATTTCCATTATCGTATTTCATTCTACAATATTTAGTGAGTGTAATTACCTCACTATACAGGTATGGAATTACCTGAATATAAATTAAATTTATATTATTTCAGCATAACATCGAATAAATCCATGCTTTCTTATTTGACTCAGCAATATTATATATTATAATCCCTTGCAAAGATTCTTCCAATAGTTAAATCTTCCTTGGACAGATTGAGCAGAAGATGTGCCACTGGTGCAATACTGAACATAGTCCATATTATCACCATAGCTATTTACAAATGCCTGCACAATATTTACAAATTCATCAAAGTCCTTTTCATTCTTCACGCATATATATGCAGCATATAACATCATCGGAAGAGAAGTAGACTTGAGATTAAGTTTTTCTTCAAATTTTTCATCCAAGAATGCCAGAGCAGATTTCAATAAAATAATATCTTTCTCATCAACATGTTCATTATACCATTCTACAAATGTATCAATATCTTTCGCTCTAAATGATGTGAAATCATTATCATCTGTAGTGTTAATCAACATAAGTGTCTGACGCACAATATCATTCGCAACATCTTTCTTTAACTGTGTTGGAGATAATACTTTTGCAAAGAATGGATGATTTGCAACATCAAAGATAATTGCACTAACCTCATCACTCTCTAATGACTTTCTCTTCTGAGTATTGGATAATGGTTTACCACCATTCTGTCTGCGGAACATTTCACGAATATCTTCATCTGTACAATCAGAAAAGATATACTGTATCATTTCATAATCATTGATTTTATCCTGGACAACCTCATCCAACTGTGAAAATTTCTTTCCTGCAATGTTATATACAGTGCCTTCGATTGCTACTGGTTTCAGCTTTTGGCTTAATTTGAATCCATCAGTTAAGAAATCTCTGATAGTTGTACTACGCTGAACACCGTCAAATACATATCTGATTTTATCTTCTTTTTCTTCTGAACGAATAGGATCAACAGGATAGTTGCGAAGCATTGAGTCGATCAATAAGCTCTGCTCATAATTTTTCCATTGTCCTTCTTTTCGCTGTAGTTTATGGAACATATTGTATTTTCCATTTTTCATATCTCGTGCAAATGATTTGACAGTTTGTGTCTTTCTGTTGAACTCCATATACAACACCTCCAATTTTTGATATTTTTACATTATCACAATTGGAAAATATTGTAAAGGACAAGTTTGCTTTAAGATAGGGCAGTAGTGAGCTGCCCTTTTCAGGAGAAGAGATCATATGAAAAAGTTATGTCTCTTTTGAGAAGAAATATGAAACAAAAATATATAGAAAGAAAGGTATTTGCCCGAAGCGATTTGACAGTCCGATGTCGTGCGCTTGTTTCCATATAGGTGTGTTTGGTCTACACTACGGGCTTTGATGGGTTATTTTACATCAATCGGTAAATGCTTCATCAGACTCATCATTTTCATCATTACGAATAATATAATGATCTAAAGTCGTAGTAACTTGATTATGTCCTAGTAATTTCTGAGCTACCTCTGGTGCTTTATGCTGAAACACAACAAGGTTTGTAGCTCTTGACTCTCTGAATAAGTGAGGATGCACCCTACGTCCAACAATTTGTGTAAATAATCCTTGACACCAATTATTAAAAGTGCTTTCACTCACTTGTCTAACTTCTTTCCCATCTTTAGATTTAATTACAAACATATAAGGACAGTCATCTTCGCCACGTACTTCAATCCATTTTTTCAACCATTGCATTGCATCATCACCGAATTTAAGTTTACGTGGTTTACCTACAAGAGATGCTCCTTTGCAACGAATAGTGTGAGTCAAATACTGTTTTGAAATAGTTTCATATTCATGTCCATCTTCATCCAGAACTTTGATTTTCTTTTCGTTTGCAGAATAATCAATTACTTCCTTGAGTAATTGTCTAGCTTCTGCACGTCTACATCCTGTACTGTAAGAAAATGTAAGATATGCTAACATTTGCCATTCTTCACGTTTTTCAAGTTCTTGACATAAATTAATATATTCATCTGGGGTAAGAGGAACTTTTTCATGAACATATCCTGTTTGTACTACTTTAAGCCCAATTGTGAAATTACGAAATGTAGGATATTCTTCCTCATACATCATCATTACATAATTGCAAAATGTACTTACAGCAGATTTTTTAAATTTAATACCAGAATCAGAAAAACCTCTTTTGGTTAACCAATTAAGATATTTTTGAAATTCTTTCTTTTTGATATCGGTGAAATTCTTGTCCTTGAGGTTATCCCTAACCCAGATAAAGAAAATCCTTAATCCCGATTTATATGCTGGCAAAGTTTTTACAGAAAGGTCAGCTTGATTATCAAGATAATCCTCAACCATTTCTCTATTAAATTCATTTACTGTTTGCCATTCTTCATCTGTTATTTCAACAGATCTATCTGCGATTTTACCATCCAATAATCTCACTTCCTTTCATAAATTTTTATAAAAGAGACAGTATTAAAACTGTCTCTCTATGTACTTGATATTTATTTAGCCCAGCTATCAAAATTTTCAATAATCCATTTGCGTCCTTTTTCAGTCCATTTCAAACAAGGTGCAGAATTATCGTTTTCATAACTCTGATAATCAGCATAATGTTCCGTTATGAGCCATGCGTAATCTGCACGTGGATTCCATACACCAGATTGCTTCCAGATGATTCCGTTTTTATTCATAATTTGATTTAATCTCATTGCACTTCTAAGACCTAAATCTTTTGCAATAATAGTCGTAGAAATTAAACCATCTTTGTTAAGAACATTATCATGATATTCTGCTTTTGGAATTAATGGGGCAGTAGCTTTAGCAACTTCTAATTCTGATAATTTCTTAGAAGCTACAACAGCATCTTGTCCACCTTTGTAAATTGATAATAATAAATTTGCCGTTAGTTGTTCATCAGAATTAATGATTTGTCTCATTGTAAAATATTCTCTTCTTAAATTCTTTCGGATTTCTTTTGCCTTATCAGTTCTCATGAATCCAACAAGTAAAACATATCCTTGTTCAGAAAGAAGATAACAATGTTTTTGTCGGTTACTGGTTACAAATCCTAAACCGATAGCGTCGGTTTTGAAATTATCATCACACAAATCAAGAATATCAACGCCAATCTCAAATTCATCATAATTTTGAATGATTAAATCTTATATATCATTCATCCTTACACCATGAATTTCAGCTACAGTTCTTGCTAGTATGACTTTTTGATCTTCGCCAAAGCCACCTTCTACAACAGGAATATCCATTCCCATAAATTTTTGAGTTCCATTAATTTTGATTTCGTTTTTCATTAAAAAATCCTCCAATAATACAATTGAAGGTAGAGATAAGCCTACGCTTGTAATTCTCTTTATTGGTCTAACTGACCAACCAGTTAATATTTACAGAGGTTCAGAGATAGGAGAATACCAACCATCCTATGTTTGCTCTTTGAGGGATTATCCATCCCACCCAATAATTAATTCTCCATTGAACAAAACAATCCAATGGATATAAAAAGAGTGCGTAAGCTATGACACCCACGCACTCTAAAAGGAGATCTATGTCCCTGATAAAGATAGATTACACTTTGAAAATACGACAAAGCATATGTAAAGTTTCAATATCTTCTTTAGGAAGAGTCACATTTACATATTCTTCGTCATCCATATCACAATCTACACAATCATGATGGCAACAGCAATCGTAACAATTACCTAATTCTAAGTCATCTGCAAAATCATCATATTCATCGTCAACATTTTCTTTTAACTCAACAAAGTAAGTTTTAGCAGTTTCTACTTGTGGTAAAAGTGCTCTACTACATTCGTCAAGAATATAAGTTGCATCTGCTTCATTCAGAAGGTAACCGTCTTTTCGTTTAGCAGGCTCAACCCAGATTTCAGGTGTATCATGATTACTGATTCTTGCGCATAACGTAATTATAAATTCATCTTCATATCCATCAATCTCAGGATCATGAAAATTTATATTAGCAAGCTCATAATCATAGTCAGTAAGAATATTAATGATTTTTCTAGCATTGTCATATTTTGCAAAGATTGAAATATCTACAGATTCATCTGACTTAGATGCATAATATCGTCTATTAAATTCAGAATCCATAGCTTCACAAAATTCATAAATATCTTCAAAACAAATAGTTGGAATTTTATTCATATAATCAGCCCTCTTATTATGCATTAACAAGGTCTTTAAGTGCCTTTGCTGGTTTAAACTTTGGCATTTTACATGCTTTTATCATAATAGATTGACCAGTTTGGGGATTGCGACCTTCTCTTTCAGCTCTTTCGACAACTTCAAATGTACCAAGTCCAACAATTGAAAGTTTTTCTCCTGCTTTAAGAATTTCAGCTAATGACTTAGTAAAAACTTCTAAATAAAAATCAGAATCTTTTTTGAATACTTTTTTCTCTTCATCTTCGTTCATTTCAACTGCATTTTCGTACATATGATTAATAAAATCTACTTTTGTCATTTAAAAATTTCCTCATCTTTCATATATTTTTATATAAAAATAGGAGAGTAGCAAATGTACTCTCCATATCAATTAATCCAATTGAATATCATATAAACAAACTAAACCATCCTGTCCCACAACAGATATGGTCTGTTCAGGACGATTAGTTTTTCTAATAGACATTGCATATTGGTCTGTTCCTGAGCAACATCCTGACTCAATAACCTTTGCATTATATACGGTAGTTAATCCATTCAAATGTCTATGCCCTAATAGCACAATGTCTGGTTTAATTCCAAACATCATTGTAAAATTTTGAACAACACTTGCGGGTGCATCTTTATGACCGTGTGATGCAAAAATATTATTTCCTCGAATATTAAACATTGCAATCTCAGAATCAATATTATTTTCACAAATATCAATGTTTTTAATATTTTGTAATCTTGCTTTCAAATAAAATGGTAATAATACATCCATATTTTCACCATCTAAAGCATCCTCTTTTTTAGGTGAAATTCTTGAATGATTACCAGGTGTAACATATACATAAATATTATTGAAATGATTTGCAATTCTAATTAGCATTGCAGAAATTAATTCTGAAACATATTTGAATTGTTCCATTAAATCCATGTTATTTTGTAATCGAAGATTGTTATGGATAATGCCTGACAGAATTTCACCGATGACTAGATAACAATTTTCAGATTTATGTAAATCTCTAATTTTAAGAATTTCAGAAGTGAATTTTTCAATTCGTTCTTTTAGAATATCTTGATTAAATGTATTATTCCAAGTATTAATCTCAATCCCTGTGTGAATATCAGTGAGGTGTACCAGTAAATCAGTATTACTATTAAAAGTATGATATTGTACTTTTAAATCAGTTGGCTCTACATTCTCACAAATAATTCTTTTAACCATTTCAGAATAAGACTCCTTACGAGCTTCCTGTCTAATTTGACGATTATATTCAACTCTTGCGTCAGACAATTTCTGACGTTCTTTCTTTAATCTAATAATTTCATCGGATTCAGAAATACTCATTGATGTTGGTTCATGTACCCATCCTGCATCTAAGTATTCATACAAAAGTTTACTTCCTTTACGGATAGTATCTCTATGTTCAGATTCCCCATTGTAATCTGATCTGAAATCAGCGATATCTTGCCATTCAATGTTTGAATCTTTCTGTTTACGTTTTAATAAATCTAGCTGTTGCTCTAAAAACTCAACTTTATTTATATCATCCACCGCCCAACTTATTCTTCTTCTGGAAGTTTTACACTAATATTGAAGTCAATTGTTTCTGTTCCTTCTGGTAAGGCATCAATGACTTCTTGAGTAATGTTTTCACCTGTATCTGTATCAATAATATTTAGGTCATGTAATGAAATATTTTTAAGCTGGGTATTTCTCTTGCGTGGATTCAATTTTTCTGGTGTTTCGTTGATCTTGATCATATTTTCTTCTCCTTGAATCTATATATTTGCATAAAAATAGAAGAGTAGTGATAATTCTCCTTAGATAATTTCGTCTAAACTTGTAATAATTTTATCTGCAAGTCCATATTTTACTTGTTCTTCTGAACTAAAATACCAATCTTTTGCTTTATTTCTCTTAAAAACTTTAGGATCAATAGCTGATCTTTCTAAGATAAACTCTGCCATATCATCAATCTGTTGTTTATAAATCTTTTGTGCCGCCTCATTTTGTTCAAATGTGCCGCCTCCACCAGATGTACTTCCAGAATGAATCATAGCTTTTGAATATTTTAGAGTATATTTTTCGTGTCCTGCAAGTAAAAGTAATGCACCGCCAGAATAAGCAGTACCAATATTTACCGTAATCACTTTTGTTTTTGACATAACCATTGTTTGAGCCAATGAAAATGTTTCCACAAGTAATCCACCAGGGGTATCTAATAAGATAATAATTGGTTTTCTCTCAGAAACAGGAATATCTTTATCAATAATATTATAATAAATGATTGCTTTTTGAACTTCTAATACTGATTCATCAATTTCATAATCAATATAAAAAATTCTATTTTCAGCTAATCTATAATAATTCACCAGTTCTGGTGATGGTAATGACATATTTTCTAAATTTTGAGGTAAAGCAATATCTAAAACTTCTATAATAATAACCCTCTTTCTATTTTATATTTTATTATAATGTAAATTTCAAACTTGAGTTAGCAATTACAACTCTTGTTGACTTACATTGTTTCTCCAATTCTTTTTCAAGAGCAATTTTTAAAGTTTCTTTTGCTTGTTTGGAACCATGATGTAAGACAATCTTTTGACTATTAATTTTTGTATAGTCATCTATCAGTTGCCAGAATGGTGCGTGTCCACTCATTGATTTTAATGAATAAGAAGCACATCTACAAGGATATTCTTTTTGGTCAATGGTAACAGATTTTCGTTTATTATCCTTTAAAAGTGAAGCAAGGCTTCCATCTGTACTGAATCCCACAAAGAGCATCGTAGCATTAGGATTTGGAATACATTTTTTTAAATGATGCCTGATCCTGCCGACCATGCACATTCCACTGGTCGATAAAATTACACAAGGTTTATTACTTTGTACAAGTGATTTACTGTCTTCGGATTCTTTTACAAAAGTAAACATCTTATCTTGAATCATTTCATCAAAAAGTTTTTTATCTTCACCAGTCAAGCATTCGTCATAATCATCAAAAATTTTAATAGACAATGGTGAATCTATATATACTTTTGGTTTCCATTGAGAATCTTTATACATTTCATAAATCATCAGCACAAGTTGTTGAAGTCTTGATTGCGCAAAACTTGGGACAACAACCCGTCCTTTCATTTCATGAACTTGTGTTTCTATAATTGCTTTAAATTTTTCTAAATCATTTTTTCGTTCTTTAAGTCCAGTTTTTAAATCTGGTCTATCTCCGTATGTTGATTCTCCAATAACAACATCAGCATAATCTACTTGTTGATATTCACCAACAAATCTATTATGAATTATCTTATTTCCTAAATCTCCTGTGACTAAACAGGTTTTTGTCAATCCATCAACAGTAAAATATAATTTCACTTGACAACTTCCAAGAAGATGACCACTTGGAATTAACTCAAAAGCTAATTCATCATCAATAATAATTTTTTCATTTACTGGTTTTTCCAATGTGTATTCCAACATTTTATTTACATCTTCTATAGAATAAAGTGGAGAATAATTCTTATTATTCTGAGAATTGATAACCAATATGTCTCTTTCACTAATTAAAGCAGAATCAATTGCCATATCTTTCAAAACTTGCTTTGATCCTTCTGAAACAATAGTGGCAGCTCTACATCCTTCTTTATATAATTTCGGTAATAACAAGCAGTGATCCCCATGATTGTGAGTGATAAATACAAAATCAATGTCCTTTGGTTTAAATTCTTTATATTTACGATTGTTTACCAAAAAATCTTTATACTTGTCATTTGTCTGATGTAAGCCACAATCAACTAAAATTCTATGATTCTGTGTTGAAATATAAATAAGACTCCCTGTAACATCTTCTGATGATGGTGAGTCTACAAATGATATTTTAACACTGTTTTTCTTTTTCTTTCCGATGGTAACTTACCACCTTTCCTATATATTTTGTCTTTCTTTCCTGTCATTTATATTCCATAACACTTAATCCATTATGGTAATCATCTAATGCCTTATTAATAGCATTACATTCTCTATAGTAGTATTTATTCTTACCACTATATGTCTTAAAAATGTCTTCATGGAACTTAAACCCTTTATTCATAAGGTATTTCATTTCTTTTTTATTAATTGCTTTTATAACAATTCACGTCCTTTGCATTTATTTCTCCAAGTAGGAGAGTAACGTACAGGGTAGGATTTGAACCCACGGATGGTTTTATCTATCAAATGCTTTCAAGGCATCCGCATTAAACCCGACTCTGCCACCTGTACTGATTTTATCCAACCGCCATGAGTAGTAGCGGTGATGTATTTTTATGATATATCAAACATACTATTAACACGCATTTTATTAGTCGAATAACGTAATAATCGACACTCATTGTTGGATTTTTATAATCAAATATTGAATAATCGCATCATAAGTTGTATAATTGTAAGAAAAATACATCGGAGGTATACAAATGAGAGATACAACTTTAGATCTTAATCAAATTAAAGAATTAGCTGATTATGTAGCTAAAAGAAGTGCTTCTGTTGGTTCTCAACCACTTCAAGTAAAAACATTCGTTAAAAAGTATATGGAAACATATACAGAAGCATTCAACTAAATTTCTGAACTTAATGATCAAAGAAGAAAAGAACAATCTGAAAATTTATAAATTAATTTTATTATTCTCATTAATTTCTTGAATAATTCTATCAAAAAGATGTTTTGTTGTAGCTAAAGTGAATTCTTCATGTGAGAGAATTGTTAAAATTTTATCTTTGATTTTATTTTCATTATCATGTATATAAGGTATTCCATCTTTTTCTACATACATAATTTACCAACTTTCTAACTCATTTAGGGGACATCTCACAACGTCCCCTATCGCCAGTATATTTAAGAGAGTTTGATTATTCCTGGCTTAATTGATATATTAGGCTTTGAACCTAAATCTACCAAATCCATACGAAAACAATCGCTCTAACCAATTGAGCTATATATCATTATTATTATAAATGCTGAGATTACACATTTATACAGAAGTTCTTTTAGAACATTATGAGTTCTTTCCGTATCCACTATATACCTTACGCATATATAGTAAACTTCCACAACCGCCTTTTTGAAAGAGTGGCATTTCTCTTTTACTACATGACTACTCTGATTTTATTATTCCATTAACACCGCCGTGCTATAAATCTCCGCTAAGAGAACTGTGCAAACTCGATCAAACATCTCAAAGTCTTGCGAGACTTATTAATGTCCATATTATACTCTTATAAGTACTATGGAATTAGGTTGTTTTCACCATGTAGAGGTGTAGACTTTCGCTTTGTATGTAATATTTAAGTATATAAATATTCTTTTACCTTTTAAACGTAAACGGCATTCCACCATTCCCGATAATATTATTCTACTTTACAACAAGTTTAAGTCCAAGTTACAGAAGATGTGCTACACCAGACGCTTTCATTCCTTTTGAGAACAAAAATACATCACACCTTCATGTCTTTCAGTTATAATCCCTACTAAACGTTCATATAAGTAATATACTCATATAAATGGATAATGCACTCGATTAATAATTTCTCGCACTATTTATCCTCCTGATTCACCATTATATGCATATAAGTTTGCATGAGCTATCTGATTTGCGGTCAAAAAGTAATTCTCAGCGGTCGCCCCTAAATCACTTTATCGCTCCTTATAATACATACTATTTCCGCATAGACTCAATTGCGAAACGCAACCTTTTGAGTTACTGGTATGTCAGTTTTGCTTGAATTGACTATATTTCTATAGCGATAGGATGTAAATCTATCTTTATATACCTCACGATATACTATCTGTGTCAAGCCACATAATCGTAACAATAACATTGTAAAATTTATGATGCGTCATAAAACGCATCAAATAGCGGATATTGGATTTGCACCAATGTTCTCTTGGTTATGAGCCAAGCGAGTTAACTACTTCTCTAATCCGCATTATTATATTTTTAATCAACGGAAGCACTGTAACGAAAGGGGAAGAATCAGTGCAACCGCCGATTATATGCCAATTAATGAGTTTTATATGTTTCTCTTATTTTTCTTTTATAATCATGTGTAAAATATACAGATAATTTTAAAACATGGTTAGATGGTATATTTACATTTTTTAAATTAGAATTATATTGTTCTGATGGTACACACTTAGAAGTTACTTTTAGTCCAGGAAATATTTTTATTTCTGCATTATCCGTATCACTAATTTTATCCTTTACCACATCACTTAATGTATCTAATATTTTAAATACATCATGTGCAGAACAACCCAATCTTTTTTCGATTTCATGTGAAATTTCCTTTTGAGAAATATATGTATAATTTTCTTGTATGTTAAATTCCTCCTCTGTTTCAGATTAAGATAAGTTACACAAGATAGAGTAGGGTAGTAATCGTTAAAATAATAATTTGAAAACTACCCTCTCCATAGTAACTTAAATTTCGTCCTAAATTTAGGACGAAATCACTCATTTTTGCATGAATTAACTCGTTTTTTTGTAATTTTAAAACCAATATCAAAGATTTTTATGTCGTTTCCGTCAATTTCTAACTGTTTTATTTCATTAGAAGATTGAATTATTGTCTCGTTAAAACTTTTATTTCCACATAAAAATAATATCTCTAATAATAAATTTTTGATCTGTGCATTTTCTTTATCTTCAACAGAAGATAATAATCTATACATTGTAGAGTATCCTATAGTCTCAGATTCAATATCCGAAATTAAATCAACTTTTAATTTATTGGATCTTTCATTCTTATCTTCTTTTGAGTCTGAATCTGATGAATATATTAACTTTCTATCATTAACATATTTTTTGAGCATAGTGTAAATTTTATCAATCTGATTTTGATTTACATTATAGCTGTAATATTTTTCATTATCCAACAATGCTGTAAATGGTGACCAATCTTTTTTATATGGATTTTTGATCCTGAATCCATTTACTATTGTTTGTAAATAATCCATAGTCGTATGATACTTGCAATAATATTTTTTCTCTGGATTATAGAATCCTTTTTGTTTGGAAATATGAGAGAAGAAATGTGGCACTTTCTTCTTTTTAACATCTCTTCCTTCTTCATCTTTTTCAATGTGTTCAAGGATAGGTGCATATTTTTGTCTTAACTTATCAAGTTCTTTAACATTATTAACATCAAATTCTTTCTTTGCTTTATCAATTTCAATACCAGACATTACATCCAATTGACAAATATCATAATATAGTTCTTTAATATCATCATAAGTTTCTCCGTGATACATTCTATCCCATAATAAAGAGTTTAACTCCTGAGAAAGATTGATAATTTCTCCAATCTTATTTACCGATGTCTTGATATCAAGATCCGCTTGTTGTTCAGGAGTATAATATCTTTTGACTTTTCGAGCTGATACAAATGAAGTAGGAGTCTTAAACAAATGATAATTTCTTTTTGCTGCACGAATTAATATTTCGTTGTCCGTTAGTAATACGGTATCGCTATCAAAATCTGCTCCTGATAATCTTTGTAAAACATTTTCTCCAATTGAATTAAGACATATAATTTCAGGTGTAAGATTAAAATAACAATCTATTAGTTTATTCTCCGTATTATATGGAAGCCAAATATTACCAATCGTTACATGAGGGCTACGACTTGCCAATAATGTTTTGTTATAATCAAATCGTATACTATGTATATTACCAATTCCAATTTGACTTTTACCATCGAATTTACCAATTGATTGTTGTAACATTTCAATTGGATTTCCTAGCAAAGTAGAATAATTTCCATTTACATAAACATGTCCATTTTTTAGATTCTTATAATATGACCTGAGTAAATCAATTAAAAAATCTTTATAATATTTAGTCTTTGTGAAATTATCATTAATACTCATCAAATTATATACAACATCGTTTTTACTGTTCATAGGTTGCGATAATGGATCTAACTCATCAATATCAGGATATTTAATATAATATCGTACAACCTCTGGATTGTTGCGCAATAATTGTGCAAAGTCTAAAGCTTCTGATAAAAATTCATTAACTTCATCTTTTGACATTTGTAATGTATTCAAAAGCTGATAATGAGTTTGAACAAGTCTACCTTCAAAAAAGTGCGTCTTCTTGTCATGTTTTACAACTCCAAAATTAGGATATAAATTATCCAGCCATTCATCCCATGTACTAAATTTTAAATATTTAATACTATTTGGTGTAGTGATTAATTTCACATCTTCAATTTTGGTAGCTCTTGTTTTCCCATTTAATTGTGAAATATCTGTAATATTATTATCCTTAAACCATTGTTGAATATTACAATTAAAACAACATGACTTAAACATTAAGTTTCTGAGAAGCACCATTCCATATTCTGAATAATCTCCAAACAAAGATATATCCATTAATGATTGTCCATCCCATATCGTATTTGTAATAGTACAATTCTTTTCAGTTGTTTTTAACCAGTTGTTTTCATCGTGAGTTTCAATTACATCTTCATTGAATACGCTATCATAATCATCAATTAATAAAATATTCTCTGGTTTAATTGGTAGAGTATCAATAATGCTACTTGATGGAAGAGCAATGTATCCCTCATATGCAGCAAGATCTATTTCATCACCAGGATTCAAACGAATTGCACCAGAACTAAAATTTAGTAATGGCTTAAATAATGATTCATTAATAAAAAGGCATTTTCCAACTCTAGCTGATCCAGTAGACCGTTTCATTCTGCAATATTTAGATCCATTACAAGTAAAACCATTTTTATATAATTCATTTCTTAACTGAGCATTTGTTTTTAAAGTCTTAGGCTCACCTTTTTTCTGATATTGTAACTGAACTTCTTTTACAATAGATTTATCTTTCTTATCTTTGATTTCAACTTTTTTCACGACAAACGGAGATGGAATTTCTAATTTATTTTTTACTTTTGAATTTATTTGAATACCAACAATTTCTCCTGTATTATTTTTGGCAATGCAATCATCAAATATCAAATCTCTATAGTTGTAACCAAACTTTACAAATGTATTCTTGTTCATCTGATTCCATTCTTTTACAGAATATTTGAATGTGAGATTAATAACATTTGTAGTATACTTATGCTTTTTTACAGTAAACAGAAAATCATTCTTGCGATATTTTTTATAATAAATATCCAATAACTCAATTAAGTCCAAGCTGTAATCAAGAGTATTAACAAATTTTCTTAAATTATAATTGCCATCTTTAAGTTTTAAATCGTAGTCGTGATTTTCGTAGTTATAATAATGTGCGGAAAGATAAATATCTTTTGCGTCCACACTTGGGATATATACACCTGTTGTTAAATCAATCACTTATCTTTCCTCCACTTCTAAAATTCTACAAACACCATCACCTTTTAACCCTTTATTAAATAATTGGCACATCATATCATAAATAATATTTTGAATATAATTTTCCACATTAGCCATTTCATTAACTTCAATAACTTTAATAACTTTAATTGTCCACCAGAAATTATCAAGTGCTATATCAATAGAAAATTCCATGCCATTATCATTATAATGAAACCTCATAGTCCATATATTATTTTTACATGTATTTATCTTACTCTTATATTTTTTTAATATTGGTTCTATATAATCATTAAAATACTTTTTATCATTTTCTAATTTTATGCGTTTCTGTTCTATCTGGTTTCTGCGTTCTATATCATCTTCATAGTACTTTTTCATTATTGGATAAAAATAGTCATAAACATCATTCTCATTGGTTCCCTCATGAATATACATATTGGAACAATTGTAAATAGGAAAATTATCTCTAAATATTACTTTTTCACCTTTTCTATATAGATAAACCTCATCTAATGTACTATATCCAAATTCCTTATTTAATTTTTTAACAACATGACTAATATGTTTTAAATGTGCTTCTTTTAAATCGTCTTTATCTGTATAATGTTTTTCTAACGCATGTTTTAAATTTGAATGTTTTCCTTTCAGATGTTCACAAACAAATTTTTGATCTTTGGAATCCATTTTAACAAAAGATTCTATAACGGAATATATCGTAGAAGCATTAGAATAAAAATTTTGAAGTTCTCTCCAAAACCAATCTAATCGTTCCCATTTGATTTTGTATTCTAAAATATCTTTACGCTTCCAATAAATTTTTCTACTGGTAATCAAATCATCATATTCTTGTGTAGTATATCTCTTTATATAACACTCACCAGTTTCAGAAGAATAAATCAATTTAAACGATGGTATCTCATTGGTTGCTACAGTATACATTTGTTCATTTACATCAATTTCTAATACATCATTCCCAATTTCATCCCATTTATAAATATATTGATCAGTCTTTTTGCTGCTATAAGCTACTTCCACAAGAAAAGTTTTCCCACAAGAAGTTTGTATCATAATATCAGGTCTATAATCTCCAAATGAAGTATGTATTGTTTTTTCTACAACTGCACTTTCTACTTCATACAATTTATCATTTACTTTAAATTTAGAGCTTTTTCCTAATAGCCAATTCTTATAAGCAAAATGTACCTGACTTTCCTGTGAGCAACTACCATCAATATGATGGAAACATCTTTGCTTTTTATATATTTTATTTGGATCTTGTCCATTCCAAAGTTTAACCTTCCCTAAACAAATGGGACAATAACATACGTCATCACCACTTACATTGTAAACATTCTTCCAATCAGCATGTTCACTTAAAGAATCTAATGCGTACATTAACTCTGGTACATACATATTCATATAATTTTATTCCTCCATAACCTTAATTTCGCAACCTATCCATTCAACTAAGTCATTCTTTCCGTCAATACATTCCCAATGAGCATAATCACTATCATTCCTTATAAATTCTTCTCCATTGTAAATTCCATTACCGCAAATAGAGCAGTAGTGGGTTGCATTCTCAGGAATATAATCAGGACACGTTGATGGACAATAACTCATGTGGCAACCTGCGCACACCATTAAGCAACACATCCTTTCTCTAATTTTTCATATGAATAACCATCATTTGTTGTATAATATATTTCTCTAATTCCAAGATCTTTTATCGCTTGCATACAGCTTGCACAAGGTCTAGCCATTCCACACACAATATCTTTTCTAGTGCGGTATATGTATAACTTCACTTTTGAAAAATTAATATTCAAATGTTTCAGTTGATTTATGCAATTAATTTCTGCGTGAAGTTTTGGTAGAAGTGATTCAGAATTATCAAAATCGTTGTCATCTATTCTATATCGGTTATAATACTTCTGGGTTGGGTGAGTTTTATTTGTATTACAACCAATTCCGATAATGCGATTCTGATAAACAGCGATACATCCGATATGTACCTTTGAAAAATCAGACACCTGTGCAATCTGCTTGGCTTTTGAGAAATATTTGTAATCCATTTTTCTCATCATATTTTCCTTATTTAATTATTCTCAATATATATTGATAAATTTTGGGTGAATTTCGATTTTAAGTTGTAGGTGGAACAACTTAACAATAGATACCGTAGAATTGAAATTTGACTATCATTTCTTTATAATTTTACGATAAACTGAACATAAGAGAGTAGTGGTATATACTATTTCTTTTTAGACTCACGATATTTTTGCAAATTCTGTATCAATTTTTCCTTTTGTTCTTCTGTTAATACTTTTTTGGGTTTATTTGGATCAGGTATAGAGCCAGGATTTATCTTTACCCATTTAAGAGGAAATTTCACACAAATACTACCATCTTTATTTTCTCTAAAGTATTTAATCTCATCTTTTCTTTCAGCATAAATTTTCTTCAAACGAGTGATATGTTTCCTGTTTGTAAAAGTTGCAACGGCATATCGTTCACCAGATAAAAACTCAATACAATTTTCATTATTGTTATCAAAATTTCTTTCAGTCATTGTTTTTCTCTCTTTCTTTACTAAGAATATTTTTATGGCATTGTTCATCGAATCGCCAATCGGATGCAATTTTTTCTGCAATTCTGGATTGTTTTTGATTATTTCCTCTTGACATAATGAAATCCGCATTGTTTAACCAACCACTATATCCTCTATGTAATTCTTCTCTGCTTGGCATAGTATAATATTTGTTATAGCTTTTGTTATAGCTGTATTCATGGTTTTTTCTGTTTTCTGTTTCTGTCATATTTAATGTTCTCCTTTGATTTAAAATTCATAATTGCATCACTCCTTTTTGTGATACTGGTTAATAGTTATATATGTATATTCTCTTTTTTATTTATTCAATCATGTGTATCATCAACGTCCTTTCTATCCGTCAAATTTATTTCACATCCTTACCTGTTAATTCTCCAAATGAATCTACATTATATACTTCTAGCATCTTTAAAATAGCCCATTCAATTTCTTGTTCATATCCTTCTTTATTAAGTACATAGATATTTGGAACATTTTGTGGTGGCTTTTTAGGATCTGGTTGTATACTACCTACTTCTCTTTTTATCAAAAGAGGTTTTTGGTTTTCGCTAGAAGAAGTTAAACATTGAATACATTGATTTAATGTATCTTTTGAAATTGCCAATTCTTTTGCCATACTTTCCATGCTGCGAAAAAATGCTTCTGGTTTAGATTTCGGATCACTTATTGTTTCTTCATTATTTTTATTCTTTGGACGAATGAAAATATAAGAATTGATATAAAGGAATACCATTAATATATTCTCTTTATTAATACTTGATTCACTCATCATTATGAAGTCAAGCTGCGAAGATGTAATTTTTGAGAATTTATCTGTTGCGTCAAAATTCTCTGGTATAATATCCATTTGAATACATTCATTATATCCAACACTATGAATATCAAAATCAGAAGTAATATTAATCATGTTACTTTCATGTAAAAACAATAAACATTTGATTATTTCAAAAAATATTTTAGGTTTGTGTTTTGTTTGCTTATATTTACATAAATTGAATATCTCTGAAATCACAATATATGATTGATCTTCATAACTTCTATGTTTATCAATTAAGATATATATAAGATAAAAAATTCTATGTAAATGATATTTCTTTTTAATGTCTACCTGAATAAAGCTATTTGGAACTCTGGTAAAATATTCTTTGTGTTTATTCTCAACATATGGATTGTTTATTGGAACAATATCATCAAAATCAAATTGAAACGCTATACCCAAATTAAAATTAGAATTATTATATCCTTTCAATACTGAATCATATTTTAATATATAAAACTTCTCTAAAGTTCTTGCTTCTTTGTAACTGATATTTTCTTTTATAATTTCATGTGAAAATCCATCATTCCATCCATATTTCTGAATATCTTTATAAAATTTTTTGTTTTCTCTATATCCATTACCATTACTCCATCTTTCTTTTTCTGCTTGTTGAGTAATCCCAACATATTTTTTTCCATTAACTAAATTTGTATGTATATATACTTTATAATTGTTTATAATATTCACCTTCCTTTTGACTTGGGTATATTATGCGAGCGTTCAGTTTACGACACCTGGGTGCTGTATGATTTTCAATTTTAGAAATTAGACATCAACTGGATGTCCTAAACTGAACAGAAAGAAGATATACTACTTTTAAATAAGACAGACAAAATATATTTTATTTATTCATTACATTCATAAATAAAACATATTTTAAAAACCACATCTTGCTTGTATTATTGTGTAATCTCAACATCATCTTCATATATTCCTTTTTGAATATTTTCTCTTTGCTGAATATAAGTCTTAATGCACTTTTCAATCTCTGATTTATCAGACTCTCTTAACAGAGATCCAATAATTGATAGTATTAGTAGATTCTCCGAATGGATTAAATCAGTATAATTGTAAATCTTGTTTAATTTCTTTTCTAAATCTGTCATATGTATTATTTCTCTCTTCTTTCTTTTAGAATATCTTCACACACTTGAATAGCCATTGTGAAATACTCAGTGCTGCATTTTGGATTTACTTTGCATTTCTTGAAATACGTTTTCCATTCCAGGATGGTATCAGTTGATTGGTTTGCTAAGTTTTTCAGTAATCTATTATATTTTGGGCTGTGATTTTCAATTGTAATGGTCTTAGTGGACATTTATGTGTTTCTCCCTTCAAATTGATTTTTGGTGTATTTTTTATTTGTTCTCACAAAGGATAATTATTTTGTGTCAAAAATTGTTGACACTACAAGTTTTTCTTTATGAAGTACTAAATCATATTTCTCCAAAAGAGTATCTACCAACTGCTCAAATAATACTCTTACGGTTTTATCATGCTCTATTGCGTCTAAGGTGTAACAAGTTTCTAATTTATTCTCATAGCAATAATCATCTACAATCTGGTTTAGCTCAATATCAGGATACATATTCTGAAATTCTCTATATAGATTCTTATAGAGATCTTTCAGTTGAATTTCAAAATATTCTGCTAATGCTTGATATTTAGGAAACATCTTGGATTGCCAGTATGTGAACCGTTGTTTCTTTGGTAATGATTTTGGGGTAGTGTTTTCTAATGTAGATATTCTAGCTTCTAATGAATCAAATTTATTATCAATCTTTTGTACAAGATTATTTACACTCTGTGCTAAAGCTTGAATATCATCATTTCTTGCCTGTAATTTAGCAGTAGCGATTTTTAATCCTTGCTCACAAGCAATAAAATAATTTCTTGCTTTCTCATGTTTTTCAGTGTTACCTGTCATTGAAAGTTTCTTTGCAAATTCAGATGTAAGTTTATAGTCTGTTTTTGGTTTTGGATTTTTTGGTTTATCTCGTTCTTCTTGCATGATGAACGGGAAATAATCTTCATTTTCAGTTGCAAATTTATTATTTACGATATTTTTCTTACACCATCTAGCAAAATTTGATGGTAATAATTCTAAGAAAGCATATAGTTTACTTGCCGTTGTCATTCCATCTTTGTCAATCTGTAATGCAATCTCAATTGGTGTCTCATTAGATGTCAATGGTGTGATAGTAGTAGTTGTGTTATTTTTGTCGTCTTTTGATTTCTCATAATGGTTGATCTCCTTTATTTGTGAAATTTCTTATTTATATTGTTTTTATCGGCAATAATTTTTAAGCAGCTCATTTCTTCTTTGTTATTACTTCTCTGTTTTGTAGAGTTATTTTGTGTTTCATATGAGTTAAGTATCTTTTCAGATATTATCTTTTTATATAAATTCTCCATATCAGATTTATAATTTTGCACTGTATATTCTGATGAATATAGGTTAGAGGAAAATTGATTCTTTTCTGAATCTGATATTAGTTTTATGAAATAACATAATTCTCTGATTGATTTACCGTTCCCTCTTGAGGGATAGAAGTATGATTTTGGTGTTATTCCTGGTATGTATATTCTCTTATCGGTAAGATATTTGTTTGTTATGGATTTGATTTTGTTTAATGTTGCCGATGAAAAATTCCATTTGTATATTGTAAGTGGTTGAAATATATTTGAAGTAATTAATCTATATGCATCTTGATAATCCAAAATAATATCTAAAGATTCATCAAAATTATTATCATTATGTTGGTAGCAAAAATCATAATTGTAATAATGTTTAAAATAATTAATAAGATTGATAGGATATAATCTTGTGCCATTAAAATATTTAGTCAAATATTCATTACTGTTAATTTTATTATTCATTTGTGTAATCTCCTTTTTATTTTGATAATTTTTGATAATTATTATTTCTCTCTTTGCGGATTGAAATATTTGGTTTGTATGTTATTGGTTGTATACTCTCTATTTGAAATAAAGAGGATCTATTTTTGCTGGTGAAAATTTTGAGATAGGTGGGATATGAGAGTAGTGATTTTATGTGGATGTAAAAGTACCCCCTATATATCTTTGTATATAAGATTCTCTGTTTGAGATATTTATTGCAGATAATATGATGTAGATTTAATTTGAAAATTGTAATATGCAGATGCTAAGTTGCTCAGGTGAGGGTAGTTGTGATGTCTGCTTTAAGTTGTACATTAGAATAGTGAGAATAAAATTGATTTTAGAGTTTTTGATGATTGTATCTTGAGGTGTCAATTTGGCACTTCAAGTTTTTATGATATATTTTTTAAGTAAATTTTAGTGATTAGAATTGTGCGAAAGTTTAACACAATTTAGATGGGTATTTTCTGGTAAGCTGAGATTTGGGACTTCGAGGGGAGTGTTTTGGGTGATAATTTTGATTGAGATGGGAGAGTGATGTGTGCTTATAATAAGAAGTGATTGCTGCGTTTTAGGTAGATGTGGCAAGGGAATTTGGGATATTGCAGGATGAAGATGGAGTAAATTATTTGGAATTGTGCGCAGATTAAATTTATTATGTAATGGTATCACTTCGAGAGGACTTCGTAAATTGTTAGATTTTGCAAGGGATATTGTGATTTGGAGTAGGTAATTTTGGGTGAAAATTGGTGATTTTAAATTGTCAGAAAATTTATTTTGCGTTGATATATAAGGGTGCGGTCGAACTCTGTCTCGAACTCATTTTGATTATTTTGGTGAATTGTGCGTAGATTTGGTGCAATTTGTGAGGTGGTATGAGGATGAGAAATTTTTCTACTGGTGGTGAGTGTGGGATGATGGATTGTGGATGGATTACCAGTTTTGATTTTTGGACGAGTAGTGTGAGTTGAATACATCAGTGGATATGACAATATCATATTAAAATTACAAATGTAAACTATCCCCGTCCTACTGATATACATTATAAAACAGGATCATAAAATCGGATTAAAATAGTGTAATATGCAATTCCCGAAAAGCCTTGCTATTGTTGAATAAAACTAACTTTTGCACTTTTGTGGGAAGTGTAAAAAAGTCAAGTTTTGTTATTATTTGACATTTTTGTAACTAGATAAAACACGGGGGCGGTGCATCAGACAAAAGATTTGTGATGAAACTAAAATTTTATCGGGTATCTGGATAGGATCACGGGACGGGAGATTTTAATTGTATAGACAATTATAAATATTATTATAGTATACTCGAAAAAAGAAAAAGTAAGAAAACAAGAGAAAATGAGCGAAAAAACGTGAATAAATGACTATCGGTCAATTCTGTTCGTTATGTTGGATTTCCAACAAAAAATTTGATTACAAGATTGTAACACAAAATCATAACACAAACTTATATCACCACTTACACCACAAAAATGTAACAAAATATACTAATACACTCCACTTTGCCATCAAAACAGCGGTAAAAATGGGATAGTCCACCACTACACTATAATACACAAATGTAACACAAAAATTGTAACACACTCGCATAACACAAATCTGGACGAAATAAAACCATCTGGACATAAACAAACAGGATGCGCACAACAGCAGGCAAGATCATATCCACAAACACACTACAAAATAATATTAACATAACATACTATCACATCAAATACTCACACTACAAATATACAATATATACATCATAATATACATTATATATTATACAATACATCATATATAACTTACAATATATATCTATATCTATCCATGATATACTACACTACACGCCTAACATTACACTCATAATATTACTATTATCATGCATATAATATACCTCTAATATACCATGCAATACACTACACAAATACTCACATAATCCAACATAAATGCACATAGATTAACACACTAAACAATGTACAATTACATCATATCTGCATAACAATTCCATCACAATTCTACCATCATAAACACCTATAGATACTACATTCTAACACCATCCAGGCATTAAAATATAACAGCAGATCACAACAAAATTATCATATTACAGGACATAAAATACCACAAAAAACAGATAAAATTATCACATATTCACACGAAAAACCACACTCAAAACAGATAAATTTACATCACATTTCAATCATAAATCAGATAAAAATACTCACCCTTTACCGCAATATTTTACCTATTTTCATACAAAAAACAACGCTATCTTATACAAATTTTTGCATAAAAACACATCATAAACAATGTATAAATATACAATATTCTTGCATAAAATAGCGCACATTTTGACGTAAAAATACACTCAAAAATGTATTAAAATGATATAAAAATATCATCATATTGCACACTCTAAACTTGCCCAGATATAACCTTTTCTGTACATCCCATCTTAAAAGCAACCTTGTAAAATGCCGTATAAACGACTTTAAACGTATAACCCTATACAATTATCATATAAGCATTAAAACAGCTTAAAACGCATTCTACACGCTTACAAGACTATCTGTATATTTTGAGCATGATAACAGGTTATACAGATCATAATAGGTTGATTGTGTTACTTCCTATTATATGCAGTTACAAGTCTAAACTATTATAATCACACATTCTTTTCATGCTTTCATTTATTTGTTCTGACACTGTTTTACAGTGCCTTATATCATTACTATTGTTTTCATTAATAAAATCTATTGATAAATTATATCCTAAATAATCAGATATACGCTCTAATTGTGATAGCGTAAACTTATTTTGATTTATTCCAGTTACTAATTTATCATGTAATGATGTAGGCTCTATATTTAAATATTGCGCTAATTCTTCAATAGATATATCTTTATCATTCATTATAGATATGATAACACTTTTAACATCTGTTATTACTGGTTTCATGTTCTCATTTCCTTATTATAAATTTACGTCATTAATATAAATATAATCATTATCTATATTATAGTTTGCTATTTTCCATAAATTGGTTGATGTAGGATATAGCATATCCTGTAATTTTGCTAATTTGATATAATCTCTACAATTATAATATATTTGCCAATATATAAATGTCTTATATAATGATCCTGTATTCAAACATAAATTTCCTATATTTAAATCTTTGTGTATGTCTCTGTATACTTTATTTATTGTACTTGATATTATTGGTTTATTCTTTCGATTTCCAAAAACATAATTATTAAAATCAATATTGTTTAGCATATTTAAATTGTCATAAATAGCACGTTTACAAGTATTATTTAAATATAATTTATAATTATTATATTGTAAATAATCCTTTACTGTCATATCTAAATTTAGTATATCATTCCACTTATAAGATAATAATATTTTTGTTTTTAATCCTGTATTTATTGCTAAATTAAAATATAACAAATGATTGCTAAATGTGTGTCTTACATATTCAGACATATACATTCTAATAAGTTCTATATCATTTTTATCTGTTATTGGATACGATGATTCTTGATCTATGCTCATACGTTTTTATTATCCAAATCATGCAATATAACACTTTTTATATATCCTTGCATTGATAATCCGTTCTCATCGCAATATTGCCTTATACGATAATAGTCATCTGTTTGATTATCTGTAAATTTTAAATGTATATATTTACTTTTTTCATCGTATTTCTTAACAGCTTTCTTTTGTGCTTCACTTGTTTTACTCATATTCAATTACCCTCTTTCTTTTATATATGTATGTATTCTCTACTTATTAAAAGGGTAGTAGATAATAATATCATTGTAACATGCACATTGTCAATAAATCTATTGTTAATAGTGCATATTTAACAATAAGTGATACTTATATAAAACTATAAATTATACACAATGCCGAAAGTTAAAAATATAAGTGATACTTATTGACTCTAAGTGATACTTATGTTATAGTAATACCATCAACAGAGGGGCAGAGCTAAAATCAAAGTTCTAAAGTTGATAAAACTAAATAAAGGAGGTGACTCCAATGACATATCCAATCGGATATCGTGGTCACTGTTTTCTTGCAATAGTCAATGGCAAGTTGATGCAATTTGCAAGTGATACAGAATACTACGAATACATAACGGATTAATCATTGATGAGGGCATAGCCACAAGGCTTATAAGTCCCTCAAAATCACTTCCTTGAATGGTATTATACCATATTTAGTTTTTAACTACAAGTTAATCTAATAAGTCCCAAACAAGATTGAAACGGGCAAACACTGAACCTTATAAAACCGAATAAAGGGTTGACTACTCGACAGCGAAAACTGTTATATGAGAGTCCTGGGTATCTGCCTCGAAAGAGATATTAGCGCATTCTGAATTGCTGAAAGTATAGTAACGAAATCAGACGTTTGTAGAAAAGGTTTTTAACGTGAAAAAACTCGACCGTTAATGTAAGCAACAAGGACTTACACAAAAATAATAAGTTAGGGACGGGATAATAAATCAGACTTTAGTTTTATAAGTTTTACATAAAAGCAATAAAAAATGGAGTCAAAACCATTTCAAAAAAAGAATGTGATGATCAAGCTAAATAGTGGACGGTTTGTCTGGTATGAGTACCACTAAAAAAGATAGGAAATCAGTCAAAAGCATGGGATAGCTTAATCATACAAAAATACGGTTGTCCGTATCCGATCAAAAAACGGCGTGAATGAGATAAACCATGTAAGAGTTTTAAAAGCTGAAAAAGTCAGACGGTGTGGAAATCTGCGGAAAGTACAGTAAACACTATTCAGGATAAAAAGAAATACCGTGAGCGAGTCCGTAAATCGCATTTGCATAGATAAAAATATCTATAAAAAATTGATAGCAAATAGAAACGGCGTCAGAGGTTAGATAATACTATGCCGGAGATAATATAATAACTTGCAAGCGGTTAATCATTAATCACTTGCTTTTTTGTTTTGACTTTGCAGATAATTCAAAACATGAATAAAGGCAGAAATGAAAAGCTCTTGACAACTACCCAACTAAGGGAGGCTCTGCTATACAATCTTTTTCATGGGATGATTTTGAATTGTTTTAAAAATTGTCTGCAAAAATGAGAACAAAAAGAGAACTAATAAATATAACAGATAAACAGGAGGACATAAAATGTTAGATTATAGCTTTTTTTACGATTTAGCAAAATATTGCAATGATACATGGAAAGGTTGCTTTACTGAAAAAGAGATTGCTGAAAATGCATATGAGTATTTAGTATCATATGAGGATAGTATAAAAGATGGTACACCAAACTACAACATACAATCATTAATTCACAATTTACAAGAGGATGTGGAAAACGATCCAGATACAGAATCATCTGATTATTTGATCATGCTAACAAGTGAATTTAAAAAATGAAATCCATGTTTTAAGGAGGTTTTACAATGAAAGAATGGCATATTATTCATGAATGTGATACAGAGAACGGCACACCAACGCAATGGTCAAAAGAGATTGACCATCCTAAATATGGTCAATATGTATGGATTGAACTTACATATAATAACACTTATGACGTAGTTGCAAATGATACAGTTTTAAAGAATTGTAAATCACTTACAAGTGCAAAACGTTGGGTATCAACAAATTTATAGGCAGTAACATAGCACACAAGTAAATAACGCTTGTGTGCTTTTTAGTACCTATAAACAGAGAATAAGAAAAAGGAGAATGTGTCATGATTAAATATTTTGGAGAATATGCAACTATTAACACTCTTGAGAAAGAGCTTTCAGAAGTGGAAAGTCAAATTTCCGCTTGCTATGACTTCTGGAATCAGGAATCTGTACCCGTTGACCTGATCGAAAGATCAAACACTCTTGAAAAAGAGTTAGCAACTCTGAAACGTAACCGCACAAGAGGCGGTTTGGTTTGTCGGTGCATGTGAGGAGGTGTACAGAATGATCAAAAAGTTATTCCGTCGTAATTCATACACGACAGCTATCAAAAAAAACATTGCAGAAATTAAAGCAATGTCAAAACAGTATGAAGAAACACGTAAGCAGGTTTTAAAGAACGTTGAAACAATCAATGCTCTGATAGGGAGGTAAACAGAATGACAAAAGGACAGAAACTTATTTATGGTAACAACGACAAAGCGCATTCAATCAAATGCACTTATACAGGAGAATATAGAATCACAAAGGACGGAAATATTGTTATTTCCGCAACTTGTGAAGGTGGAACGATAACAGCACCTATTGAAATGTTCACAAGAATTTAAGGAGGTTTAAAATAATGGCAAAGACAAACATTAAAGCTACATTTGATACACTTGATAGCTATTTTCTCAATACGGGAAACATGAAATTGAATAAGGATTATTTTTTAGACTCTATTTATACAGAGATTGATGTTACATTCAGATGTGATAAACAGATGCGTGAGTACATAAAGAACACAAGAAAAGTAACAACAATCATCTGGACTGCATTTATTTCTATGACAAATGATTATCTGGAAAATGAAGGATATTCATATAAATGTAATTCAGAACAGCTCAAAAAGTATTTGAAACAGTATGGATATGGTTATGAAATTTTTGAGCCACTTTATAAAGAAGTGGAAAGTATCAAGAAAGAAATTACAGAGATTAAATAAAAAAGGTTAAAAGGCGGAAATTATGAAGAAATATACAGTGGAAACATTAAAGAAAGAAAATTATCATTTTGACTATGAACATGGTATCACAGAATCAGATGTGATGAAAGTTAATAAAATTATTGATGCGATCGAAAATTCACGATCAACAGAACGTATCCAGGTTGGGGACGTAGTGCAATATACAAATGAATACGGGGAATATTTCCCACATGCAATGATAACCAACATCTATGACAATACGGAAATTTGCGAAAATGGAAACATGTACACAAATATTCACGAAGGTGAATTTTGTCATAGCACTTCTGGAGGTTCATTTAGCCATCATGAAATGAAAGGATTTACATATATCGGAAAAACAACAAGAACCTTCTGGACATTTGGACATAACGGAGCATGTGCAAATGGTGGAGTTTATTTTACCGCAACTGTTAATTTGTGGGAATGTAATGACAATAAAGAAATGTTTTCCACAAAAACACATGATAAATATTATCTGTCTTATAGAAAATCAGACAGTGATTATCAGTATTTTGCTTCTAAAAGTGGAGGAATGAGCGATAACGCATGGAGAACAGCGAAAGAAATGCAAGCGTGGTTAAGAACTAAAAGAGCTATTGTAACAGGGGAAAATACATGGGGCGGTGCGATCATCTGGACATATAAAGAAGTAAAACATCATTGTTCAAATACAGAATATGATGCATTAAACGTAACAGAAGATATTTTCTTGATGAATGGAAGTAAAAGACGTTGCAAGCGTGTTTATGATGATGAAAATTGTATCATTCATACTTATTTTGTGTGGTACTGGGAAGATGATTCACAAGAATTTTACGCTAGAATGAGCGCACAAAACAAAATTATTGATTCTTACAAGGTGGATTATTCCACAAATAAAGTAAATAAAATTGCACTGGAAGAATTGAGAAGCGGAAAAGTAAAACCATTACAGATTGATTTTGAAAGATAAAGAGGTGAAATAATATGTCTATAGTATCAATGTTACAGGAATTAACAAAAGGTGAAACATGGGGAAACAAAGAACAGTTTGAAATAAATTACTATGAAGGTGCGCAAGTTCTTGACGATCTGGAAATATCGGATGTACCCTTTCAGTATTATGATAACGGGCAATCCGTAAACATTTATATCAATAACACAATTACATATTCATTGAACTACAAGACATTCTATGATGTGAAGTTTATCACAAGTATTTACAGCAAGAATGGACTTGTAAAGGAATATCCGTTCAGTTACGATTCTGAAATTTGCAAAGAATTAGAACGGAAACATGAAGCCTAAACCGCTTTATAATCACTAAATAGGGCATGAGTGGAAAATATCATTCGTGCCTTTTATAGTGCTTATAAATGGCAAACAACACAACAAGAAAAGAGGGAAACTAATATGGGAACTATTTACGGAACTAGAAGTTATTGGAAATCAGTATTCAGAAGAGAAAGACATCAGAAAATCAAAACAGTATTGATGTACATTTGCGCTTTCTTCCTGTTTACAATGCCTGTTTGGATGTTTTTAGACTACATTGCAAAAGGATATTAATTATATATAAGAAAGGTGGAAACAATTATGATGAACAGAATTAAGAAGGTATTACTTGCTACACTTGCAACATTAACAGTTATCGGAAACACAACAAGCGCACCTTTACAGGCTACGGAATGTTCAGAAGCGGTAAAAGTTGCACCTATCACAAAAGTCATTGATTGCAACGACTTAACAGAGGAAATGCTTATAACAAGAGCAGATCATAACATTATGTACATAGAACGCATTTACGGCATTGTAACCGATAACGAAAAGAACGGAACTGTACTCAATCCGCCTGTCGATGGTGGTTATTACATCAGTTATGCAAGCGTAGAGGATGCAGAAATTGGAGATACAATCATTACTTATTGCGTATATAATCCATTTTCAAATTATGATGATGATGTAATAGAAAGATGGGACTTTATACAGTAGGAGGTGGAAAGAATGATTGTAAATATCTTTAGCAACGGAACTAATATTCATATAACAGACACGGGAAACGCTTACACCGTGTCTATACCAGAACAGAAAAGTTTTTCAGATATGACCGTGAGAAGAAGTGAACTAAACAAGGTTATCTATGGAATTTTGGATAGTCTGGAAATAAAAGGCAGTAAACCGATAGAAGTATATAGAAGATAGAAAGGAATTAGCTATGGAATATAATAGAACATTTTTAAGAAAGTTAAAAGAAAATTATTTTATGTCAAAAGCGTTATATGAGACAGTAAAAGAACAGGCGGAAGAAATCGAAAAGAAAATTCTTTTAGAGTATGAATTTTACGAATCAAAAGAAATTACGGAAAAGAAAAAATCACGCGGAGGAAATGGAAGCCCTAGGCGAATTTTAGAGCCTTTTAATACATTTTTAATGGAAGAATCGGATTTTAATAGATATCTTGATTTAGCATATTCAGAGTATGTAAAATCAGGAATTGCAGATCCTAGAGGGAAAGATTATATTCCAGAGGCGGAAGAAAAAGCATTATATCATGAAGCAGAGCAACAGCTTATTGATTATGCTATTGAAATCATACCTGATTTTTTTAAATGAAAAAGAAACATTAAAGAAATATTCACAAGTAACAAAATATAGAGAACAGATACTCAACATTATTTTAATGTTAGAGTGTTAAAGAACAGATAAAAGTACAATTTCATGGAGGGAAACAGGATGGACGTAATATTTAGAAAAGATAAGAATACAAAAGAAGTAGTTGCTTTTTTTACCAGAATACCCTGTTAATTACGGGAATATTCTTTGTTATATGCACATTGGTCAACATAGTGAAGCAACTTTACAATACTATTGGGACACTTTAAAAGCCACGGAAGAAGAGTATAAACCACTTTTAGAAGAGTTGGAAAACATTGTTTACAATGATGATATATTAACAGTTAAGAAACGTTTGAATTATGATAAATTAAGTGATGCGTGGGATTATTTGAGGAGGAAATAAGAATGAATAGTTCAGAATTAGCAAGAAAGATCATAGATTGTCTTTCGGACGGTTATGACGATGAAGAAAACAGAGAAGAAGCGGAAATACAACTGTATAATGAGTTATCACAACTTAACGGGAATAGTGTGGTGAAAGCTGCTCTTTTAAGATTGTGCGAAACAATAGAAGAATTAACAGAATGAACAGGAGAAAAGAAAAATGAAATGGATCAACAAACTTAATGAAATGTTAGAAGAAAATCCGTATACAAACGGAAACAGAGTAACAGTGACGTATTCAGAAGAATCGGAAAGCGTGTTTGTTACCGTAAACGGAAAGACTTCTATTGTTATGTGGGAAGGTTTAACAGAATATGGTTTGATGATGAAGATTATGAGAACAATTGACCGCTTATACAACAATGTTTGACCGCTGATAGGTATACGGAAAATAGTTCTGTATGCCGATTGAACGATTAAACAGAACATTACATAATAAGGAAGGAATTGATAACATGAAAGATGTAAGAATGAGAACCACAATGGAAACGTGCGATAATATTGTAAATTCATTACAAGAAAGAAATTATGATGTAGAATATGTTCCAGGTGGAACGCTTGACAATTACTTTTGTGAAGTAGGGGAAAGCAATTTGAAGCTGTCCAGATGGAAATTAAGAAAATATCTGATTGTATTAGAACGTTTTGTTAATACATGGACTAGCACATTGGAATTGATATTGACAGATAATGCGGAAACTTATTATAATTTGTATAACAGTTATATGGAAAGTTATACAGAGAACGTGATGGAGGAATAAAGCTATGACAAATTATGAAAAAGCAATGGAATTATTAAAACAGGAAAGAGCAGAAAAGCATAGAACATTTGACGATACAGGAATTATCTGTATCACAAAAGTAAATCATGATCATTTATGGGCTTGTGTACGTCCAGATGATACAGTAGAACTTATATGGGATTCTACACATCAGAACTATGATGGGAAAATTTCTGATGATTTAACAAAAATCACATGGAATGTGAAAGAAGTTGAAATATTATGAACAAGATAACATTTTATAAGTTGCTAAATGTAATAGAATAACAGAGAATACCAAAAGGAAACTAATTTAATTTAGTTTCCTTTTTTAGTGGAAAATTTTGGAGGTGTAACAATGACTAATAGAGAATGGTTAAAACTGATTGAGCAGAATAAAGAAAGAATTATCAACAAAGGAATCGAAGCCTATAAAGAATCTTTAGAAAATAAAAACTTGCGTTACATTGTGGAAATTTCAGAAAATGGAACTATAACAATGTGGTATGACGTAGCTGGTGGAAACAATTTCCATATGTCTACATATAACGGAAAATCTTTAGAGTTAATTCATTTCTGTATGCAGAATTGGATTGATGATCCTATTCCAGACGATGACATAGAACAGAAATTACAAGAACGTGGTTTATATAATCGTTATCTTGAAGAAAGAGAATCGCAAGAAGTAGAGGACTGGGAAGCTGCGGAAATAGTTATTATTAATAGTACAGATACAAAATTACATAATATTCTTGAAGAATGCCGACAGGAAAGAAAGCAATTTCTTGTTGACGAATACGCAAGAACAGAAGCAGAGAATCAGTTGGAAAATTTAAAGAACGTATTAGACAGTTTTAAATGTGAGTGATGGAGGATAAGAACATGATTGAAACAGATAGCTTTTATTTTGGATTTACAGACAATATCAAAGAACCACGTAAAACAAAAGTGGAAAACTTACTTGATAAATTAATTAGATATGATGGAAAAATATATAATATGGTAGATTATCTTTGCTTAAAGCTTTTAGAAGGTTACTATCTGGAAAAAGTAGAGAACTATACATACTATAAGCGTAATGGCGAATTAACCAAACCGAAAACATTATATAAGTTTGTCAACAAGAATGAAAAGACTTATATAGAACTGAAAAAGACAGAATATGATTTTGTCGAATATCTTATCAATAACGGACTTGATACAGAACAGGCAATGGAAAAAGCTATTGCAGATTATAAGGTATGTATGGAAGAACAGAAACGTTTGCAGGAAGAAAATGAACGTGCTGTGTTGGAAAAAGCAGAACAGGAACGGAAAGAAATAGAACGTGTTAAGACTTTACTTGCAGAAGATATGGAACGTTTACCAGAAATGGAAACTAAAATTATTGATGATATTTTTCTTGATGTATATGGCATAGAAAAGAAATGGAATTATAATTTATTGCCATTAATCCATTATTATGATATTCCATATTGTAAGAATCAGATTAAAGAACGTTTACATAATGGAAATAAAGCAAGCATTAAAATCTTTGAGTGTGTAACAGGCTTGAAACTTCCTAAAGGTTATAAGGAAAGAATGGCATATCTGGAAAGTATAACAAGTTCAGATTTTAAAGAACCTATTGAGTATAAACCACGTAAGAGAGCAGAACAGAAAGAAAAGGATATCCAGGAAGTTTACATTGCATTTCATAATAAAGATCATTCTGAATGGAGAAAAGTTATTGCGGAATGCTTTACTAAATATGGAATAGACTTCTTTATTTTACGTGATAATGACGAATGGAAAATATCTGTTAAAAGAGTTGGCTTGCTGATTGCAAAAGGGAAAACACGTTTAGAAGCTATGGAAAATTTAAAAGTAAACATTGACAAGATGGGAAATGCAGAGCAGATGATTGAGAATGCAAGAAAGACTATTGAAAAATCTGCTGGTGTAAATCCTTTATATAAGGAGGTTTGTTAGAATGGTAGACACATACGGAAGATGGACAGAGGAAAAAGATTATAGTACATATCCAAAAGAAAAATTATGTGATTATGATTATATGGCAATCTGGATTAGAGAACAGGGATATGAACCTAAAACAGATGTGGAAAATCTCATATCTAATATCTTTTGTTTCTATGAGATGGAAATTGGAGATCATGTTAGTGATTACGATACAGAGAACGGAAACTTTGATGGAACATATATAGAAGCTGCACAAGCATTTGTGATGGCTAGTGGCGGTTTAAAAGAATTTGATTATATACCATAAGAAAGGTGGAAAATATTATGAAGAATAATAGTTGGACTCCCGTTAGTTCTGGTTTATTTCCAGATGATATGGAAGATGTACAAGTAACATATATTGGATACAATGATCATGAGCCTCATTGTGATGCATTTGCGTATAGACACGATGGAGATTGGTATTGGTCGTTAGACGAAGGTGAAGTTAGAGTGAAAATAACAGCATGGAAACATAACTGTAAACCTTATAAGAAACCATTGTAGTTATAGTGAACTTATAATAAAAATATTAAGCAGATTAAAAATGCAATGAAATGTATCTTTCAAATTGGAAATATGAATGATATAATAAAAGAAAACGGATGGATTTTTATGATAACTATTAACGCATATGGATATAATGTAACTGGAAATGATAAAATCATATCAGTGATAATGGATATGATGAATGATAATGAAATTACAATCAACTGGAATAACTTTAAAAATAACGATATATTCTGGAATGGTGATGAAAAATATTATATTGAAATCGACCATAACAAAAAGGAAGTTTCTTTATATATTGATCCTGTATTATTTGACAGGAATGAAATTGAATTAATGTTATTAGCGTATATTGACCATCGGAAAATTTTACAAGAATTTGATGAAGAAATGGATGATCGAGAAGCTGAGAACGATGCGGAATACCAATTCCATAAAGCTTGTTGTGAAACATCAGAAATGTGGATGAGAGCAATTGGGATTAGTCCGAAATGTGAGTTTATTACAGAACGTTTATAAGAACTAAATAATGGAAAACTATGTAGCCTTGTAGAGAATTATATCTATAAGGCTATTTTTATATTCAAAAACAGGAGGAATAGACAATGGAAAAATCTTTACTCGAAGCATTCAACTATATGAATGAAACAAACTATACGACATTAGAGGAAATAAAACAGAAATATACAGAATTTGAAATTCTTGATTGCTGGTTAATGTATGAAGGCATTCATGGATATACAAATAGGATTCTTGAAATTTTAAAAATGATTCGTTTTGGAGAAAGAACAGAACGTGAGCAGAAAATTACAGAAACTTCTGCTCTTATGATGCAGTTTTATTACGATATGGCAGATGAAGGAATTGTTTATCCTACTAGTAGCGACAAAGTAGATAGTGTAGTGTTAGCAAAGGAAATTGCGGAAATGGCAATTGATTTTGAAAATGGAAAATATGAAAAATTTGATTGGTTAGAAGAAGTAGAAACATATGTAAGAGACCACTTTATTTGGAGTGAATATGCCATTAAAGGAGAAGATTAAAATGTACGAGTTAGGTTATTGTTTGGGAATTGTGCTTACAGTGCTAATTATAATAGCAATATTTAGTTGATGGAGGAAATACACATGCAGAACTTAGCAAGTTTTATAGAATATACAGATAAACCATATACACATACGTTTATGCGAATGCAATTAGATAATGGAATGATAGAAGAAGTCGATATGGTTATAGATGCTAAAGGAAAGAAATATAGAACACGCCTGGACGATAGTATAAGAATAGGTGGAAAAGGTGTTACATCTAAAAGAAGAATGCGTATGGAATTAATCAGCGCATTTGAAGCATTGTTGAAAGTGTCAGGATTACATATAGCATAATTCGTTTGTAGTTAGTAGTTGCTAGAATGAAAATTTTAGCAACTATGATAGTGTTTATGAATTGGAAATAAGTAAAGAATTAGTAAAAAACTAATTGACAAATGAGCATATAAGTAGTAATATAATAATCGTAAAGGAGATTAAGCAATGGCAAGAAAAACTTTTGCAACTCCTGTTGAAGAAACTATACAGAATGCTTTTAAAGCTGAGTGTAAGAAACAAGGTTTTAAACTCAATGAAGCTATAGAAGTATTAATGAGTGGTTTTGTTGATGGAAAAATTCAGATTAAAAAGAATATTTCCTACGACATATATCAACAGGAAAAATAAAAGAAGAGGTTAGCACCTACCACAGCAACAAACCTCTTCCATCACCAAACTGCCGAAGCAGATTGACTATATCTAGTATATCTAATTCTTACTGGTTAGTCAATCAGAAAATTTCCAATATTTTACAAGCGCACATTGAGAACTAAATAATATGCAAGTACAGGAGGAATCAATTATGGTAGAAACAAAGAAAATTCCATTTGAAGGTAGTGAACTGTTAGGAATCAAGGATGAATCTGGAAAATTATGGTTGGCAATTAGAAATGTTTGCTATGATCTAGGATTTTCAGATGGTCAGACTAGGAGACAGGTTGAAAATGCAAGAAAAGATATCGTACTTTCAAAAGGAATCGCAATTTTGCGTTACCCTTCCAAAGGTGGAGAACAGGAAACATTATGTGTCATTGAAGATTATGTTACATTATGGCTTGCTAAAATTTCTCTTACTCCTACTATGAGAAGGAATAATCCAGAAGGTGTACAAAAACTGGTTTTATATCAATTAAAAGCTGCTAAAACACTTCACGAGGCATTTTTCGGAACAGAAGAACAGAAACAAGAATTGTTTAATGATTTAGGACTTACAGGACGTATCGAAGGAATGCAAGTTCAAATCAATGCAATGGAAGATCTTCTCGGAGAGCAAACGGAAATGCTTAACAAGATGGTGGAAAATATGACGTTATCCACTAGACAGCAACAGAAGTTGTATAAAGCAGCGAAAGACAGAATCAATAAACTTCTGGATGGAGCGCATGGGACTAAATACAAATGCTACTCCAAAAGCTATTTTATTAATATGTGGAATGAGTTAAAGGAAAGGTTTGGATGTAGTTCTTACAAGGATTTAAACCCTATGTATTATAATGAAGCATTTGACTTTATTGCTGAATGGGAATATACAGAACGATAATATTACATAAAGGTGGTACTTGATATAGAGTGCCACCTGTTTTAATTGGAGAATATGCGTTATGAAGAAAGAAAAGAAACAGAGAAACTATTATCAGGAAATTGATAATGCTTTAAAGGATTATGAGGAATATAAACCTTGGCATGATAAAAGTATTGGCTGGATATGTAATAGAATTGACTGGTGTTGGAAATTTAGACATATCACAGAAGAACAGATGGAAGAACTTGCAGATCGTTGTTGTAAAGTATTGGAAAGGATGTAAAGAAAATGAAAAAATTTAGTATTGAATATCACGAAACTTATGGAAAAACATATGAAATTGAAGCCAACTCACCAGAAGAAGCAGAGGAAATTTTAAGAGATATGATTTGTAATGGAGAAGAAAATCCACCAGAAGAATGTGAGAATAGCTGGTGTGATAATATTCAGGAAATGGAAAGAACTAATAGTTATGAATCAATAGAAGATAAATTAGAGGAAATTATTTCCAATGAATCTGTTGACATGATAGAAGAATTTCTTGGATATGAATTAACGTTTACCGCACCAGAAGATATACATAGTCAAGTAAGAGATACTTTAGATCAGATGCCGGAAGAAGAACTTCTTTTATGGGAAGAAAAATATGATTTACTTTAGATGAAAGAGATATTTCAGAGAGGTAGAAATTATGACACATAAACAGTGGGAAAACGGAGAACGTTTAAATATATGTAATGCTACAAAAGAACAATTAAAGTTTATGGTAAAAGATAGAGACGAGACGATAAAGAGATTACGGATACAGTTGGATGAAAAGCAGGCAGCTTTGGATGAAGCAATAGAAATGCTGAAAAATTATACTTGAAACAAGAGTTTCTTTGGAAGAATGGAGGAAATATAATGAAGCGTGATTTAGTAGATGAATTATATAAAACGGCGTATAAACGATATAGAGAAAAATATCCAAACAAAGATTTTGCATCTATTCCAAATTTTTTAGATTCACTTTGGTTTAGTATTGAAGGTGAACTTAATAGAAATGGATATAATGCTGCAAAGAAATATGTCGAAGAAGCAGAGTTAATTATATTAAAGTAAATGAAACGATGATTTACTGATAAAAAGTGAGGAAAATATTATAAAGACGAATACATTGATGCCGGTTATAAAAGCAATATTCAATGATGAAGAATTTTTATGCGGTGGAATTTTTACTAAAGAAAAACAATATGCGAAAAAATATGATTTAACAATGGAAGAAATAGGAAATATTCAGACCTGTTTATATTATGCATTGCATATAAAAGATGAATGTTATAACGAGAGAATTAATCATATATGTGATTGAGAGGTGGAAATTAAATGAAAATATATGTATTAGAAGAATACAACACAGGGCGCACTGCTTGCATATCAGAAGATATTAACATGATAAGAAAGAAAATGTGTGACAAAATTTATTTTGATCCACAATATAATGATTACCCAATTTTAACAATCTGGGAAAATGGAGATAGCATTGAGAAAATAGAAGGCGGTAATGTATTGAAGAAAATTGCAGAAGAAATTAACAAATTATAATATAAAAGAAGAATTGGAGGAAATTATGAGAAGTATTTCAAGTGCGATAATCAGTTTTGTGATTTTTTACATAGGGCTTTGTTTATCAACAAATGGAAGAAAACAGCACATAATTAGAGGTAGTATATTTTGTTTATCTTGTACAATATTGATACTTTCATTTATATTGATGATTTTAGGACTTTGATGAAATGATGATTTTAAGAAAGGAATAATAAATATGACAGCAAAAGAATTAAAGAAAAAATTAATCGAAGGATATAGACTTAAAGATTTATTTCATTTTTCGGATGGACAGGACTGTATTATATATAAAAGTGATTTTGAAATAACTGATGATATTATTTATATTCCAGATATTGATTTGAATGAAATTAATATAGATACAAAATTAAATAAGGAAGAAATTAAAAATGTTCTTCATAGTTGTTATACGGGAAATGATTTTGTAGAAGAATGTAATGGACACAAAGATGTAGCAGAAGAATTATTTGAATTTGTTGATTGGCAACATCCTAATATTATGGATATGTTAGAGACTTACGGGGAAAATGAATTCGAAGAAAAATATGGATTTTCAATAGAAGAATTAGAATAGATTTTTGATCGAAAGGAGATTGTTATATGTTAGTTAAAAGAGAAAGATTTTACATTAAAAAAGTTAAGCAATCTGGTTATTATACAAAAGTTGGTGAACAATATATAAAGCAAACTTCATTTTGGTTATTTGGGATTATTCCACTTTACATTAAAAATGAAGTTCAAAAAGGAAATTACGAATCATAAAGTAATATTTATAAAACTAATTAATTTGCAGAAAGGAACAGGGAATACATATGCAATTTTATCCAACAAATGAATATAGAGAAGTTACTTTACAAGCCGGTCTTAATTCTGTCCAATTAGGAAATACAGATAAATTATTTTCTGATGGATTAGAAGAAGATGAATATATTTATTTTGATGATAGTAAAGGATTTTGTTATGAAGATGGATGTGTTATTGGTGGAACGTACGATAAAACATTAAATGTATTACATTCACTTAAATGGTGTTTTAATCATAAGTTTTATGTAAAAATAACAAAAGTCGAAAAACAGAAAGAAGAAGCCATACAGTTATGTAATATTGTTGAACATATAATTAATTTATTAGAATCTGATGATAAACGTTATTCATTTGAAGGTGGTACAGGTCATTCAATAAGAATTTATGATAAGGAAACAGATATTGGGTATGTAGGACATTTTGAGCCAATTAAATACGATGCAGATGGAAACGCAACTAATTTGTAGGAGGAAATATTTATGTTGAAAGAATGCACGATTCTTACATTCAACGAAACAGAAAAGTTAAGAAATGATCTTGATAGAATTATCGAAGATTTAACAAAAGTGGTAAACGATGATTGTGATAGCGTAAGTTTACAAACAATATGTGATTATGCGGTTAATGATTTAAGGAAAATTAGAATGCAATTCACTTAATATGAGGATCAGGAGGAAAATATTATGGACAATAACGGGAAAATCAAATTGGAACTTACACCAAAGGAAATAAGTATTTTATCAAATGGTTTGATTTGTTTAATTGACAATGTTTACAGAGCAGAAAAATTAACATATGAAACATCTGTAATTAAAGCATTAGATGAGTAGATGAGTCAGCGGAAATATATCAGAGACTTAATCAGAAAATTTGTGATTCAGTATCAAGAATGGAATGAGAACATGATTAATTGTTATGTGTGCGGACAGAAAAGTAGAAAACAGTATTTTGATTTTGTTAATGGGAAATTTGTGTTAGTGGATAGATGTTTTAATCCTTTTTGCAAATCATACAACAAATTCATAAATGATGGGAGAACTATATGGAAGCAAAAGAATTAACGTTACAGAATATAATTGATAAGAATGTAGAAGCATTATGGAAAGAATTTCAGAGTATTCCTGTAGATCGTAATGGAAATCTTAAAGCTGCATGGTATGCATTTCCAAAAGGAACTAATAAGAATGCTGTATATGATTGGTTCAATCGTCACTATAGTAAGGGATTATCATATCTTATGGAAGAGGTGAAGAAAGAATGAAAGGAACAAATAAATATGTAGAACATTGGGATAAAGACAAGCGTGATTCTGGAAACTGTTTTCGTAATTATAATGGAAATTATACAGAAAGAGAAGAAAATATGGAAAATTTTAACTTTGATGTGTGGTTGAGAGAAATGTTGCATAAATAGGAGAAAATTTATGGAAGTTTATAAAGTGAAATTAATTATAGACACTGGCTATGAAATATTTTGTAAAATTTGTATTTTATATGCTCAAAATAAAGAAGATGCAAAAGAAAAAGCTTATAAATATATCAATAATCATTTACACGGCGAAACTTTTGCAGATGTAAAAAATGTAACAGAAATACACATAAACGAAAATGGAGTTATTTATCAAAACTGTTTTAGAGAATAATGAAAATCGTATTTTATTGAAAGCTAGAGCTAAGAGGTAGTGTATGGGAAGAAGAGAATGGACAAAAGATGAAGAAACTTATATGTATAGAAGGTATTTGAATCAATCAGTTGAAACTACGGCAAAATTTTTGAACAGAAGTGTATCATCTGTTAAACATAAGGCGAGGAAATTAGGTCTTAATCATTACTGCGGAGAATGCCTTGCTGCTAAAACAATAGCAAAAGCATTCAATTGTGACATATCTGTTGTGATCAGATGGATTGAAAAGTTAAAACTTCCATGTAAGAAGTTTAAAGTTTCCAATTCGACACGATATCTGATTGATCCTGATAACTTTTGGGAATGGGCGAAAAATCATAAAACAGAAATCAACTGGCGTAAATATGAAGCTGGTTCTATATTACCAGAGCCAGATTGGATGTGTAGTATAAAAAATTCGTACATACCAGAAAGGCATAGAAACAAGATCACACCAGAAGAACGAAGAAGAATTAAAGTTCTTATGAAACAGAATAAGGGTAATGTGGAAATCGCAAAAGAGATTGGAAGAACATATTATGCGACTGTTCATATTACAAGTAACATTTATAAATAAGATTGGGGAAATGTGATGTATACTTTAGGATGTATAATCGCATATGTAGGAATTGCAGTATTCATTATTGCGCTGTTGAGTTAATATAATTGGAGAATAAAAATTATGAATGACAAATATTTTAAGAATAGAATTGAGAACAGTCCATTAGGAAGTGCAGGATTGGAATTATTAAATGCACAAGAGAAATTAATTTCACAAGAATACGAAATAGAATTATTGAGAATTATTGCAGCTCAATATAAAGCGTTTTCTTTCATAATTGGGATTTGGGAGAGAAATTACAAAAACAACGAGAAGAGAATGAAGATGCAGTTGTTGGAGAATTTGATGGTCATTGTTATGCAAGTTGGAGAGCGAATGCAATATTTAGAACGCTTGAAGATATGTATAATGAAGGATTAATTACAGAATCAGAATACAGAGAGTGTAAGTCAATTTGAAACGAGAATTTCATGGAGGAGAAAAGATTGAGAAGAGATTTATCAGAGATAATAAAAGAATGGAAAAATGAAGCAGGAGTAGAAGATATTATACTTATTGGTGTATATGCGGATTTCCGTGATACAATTAAAATATGTACAAATAAGCCTGGTTGGATGATTGGAAAAGGTGGAGAATTGTTTTATAAATCCACATCTAAAAGATATTGAATTTATTGAAACCGATAAATGGTATATACGATGAAAGGTATGAAGTTATAATGAAAATTAGAGATATTTATGTAAATAAAAATTATTCAAATTGATATCTACGCAACACACATGGGAGAATTTCATGGAGGTGAATTATGGCGTGTTATGATTGTGAAGACTGCAAACATAATAATTATTATGGTGGAAAATGCAAGCGATTTGAATATAATTGTCCATTTACAATAGTGGAGAATTATAGTTCTCAGGAAGTTGCATTTATCAGGAATGTAATAGAGGATATATCAAGAAATCTCAATATATTAAATAAAATTGACGAAGACGGAAATCATTATTTAATGTATGAAGATATTGATGCGATTACCTCTAGGTTGTCGGAATTAAAAGAAAAAGTTAGTTATGAAATTGAACAAGAATGGAACGAAATAAATAGATGAAAACCAGTTTTCAAAATAAGAATCTTACAAACAACACGAATATTACATATGTATGGAGGTAAATATAATGGGGGGTTAATAATAACAGATATATAAATATTTATTCTATGAAAATGGCAGGATATTTATTGCTGAAAGGATTTATACCAGAAGAATATCAGAAGAGCCATAAGGATTCGGAAAGAACTAGATTCTTCTTTCTGGAAACTGGCGAATTATTGAGAGCTACGAGCGAATTTAATCGTTTGAAAAACTTTAACGGAAACGTATTTAATATATGAAAGTATTCTTATCTCATGGACAATTTGTATATAATGTGGTAAAATAATAAGATGGTTTTAGTATAATTTGGAGGATAATATGCAGAAAACATATTTTGAAGGGGTAGAATTTGTAGTAATTGACAAAGTGGATGAGTATTATATTGATGCATTAAATAAAAATAATATACAATATAAAGAAAGAGATATTAATATTAACAAGTCATTTGTATCTTGGACAGAAATAGAATATGTTAATCATAAAACTGGGAAAACATTATATGCTTATGAATGTTGTCATTCAGAAGTTGATGGTTTTTATAGTAAAACATTTGTGTCTGAGCATAAATTCTCTGATAATGACATATATAAACTTGATAACACATTAAATGATCTTGAATACATAGAATATATTCCAGAATATAAACCATTTAAAGATTTCGGGAAAGGATCATTTCCATTACTGCGGAATCTCGTTGGAAAATATGTAAATTACAATGGTGAAAGATATGAATTTTATGATGTTAAATTCTTTCCTGAAGGAGTATACGCAAATACATTTTACATGGATGATTGTGGAAATGAATATAAAGGATCAAAATTATTTATCATGCCACTTGGAATGATTGATAAAGAATATATATTTGTAATGCAAAGAGAAGGAAATATTCCGAAGATTATTAAGTATAATAAATTTATGGAGATTTTCGGAGAAAAGTAAATTACGGAAGGAGAAATATTATGGCATGGTATTATGGAACATATTCGTGTGGACATGAGGGCAGAGTGAATGTAGTTGGAAAGATGTCTGAAAGACAATGGAAGATAGATAGACATTTTGAAGGAATTTGTGAAAATTGCAAAGCTAAACAAATAGAAGAATCGAATAAAAAATCAATGGAAACTTCCAAAGAATACGAGTTTCCAGATTTGAAAGGCACAGAAAAGCAGATAGCATGGGCTAACACCATTAGACTTAATTTTTATGAAGAATGCGAAAAAAGAAATATTGATATTAATGATATAATAAATAATGAAGCAGAATCGAAATTTTGGATTGATAATAGAAATTGTTTAAATGGTAAGTTTGTTAAAGAATATCATAGTCAATATGAAAAGAAAAGAGTGAATGAGCTTTTAGTAAGTTTAGATAGTATAAAGCCTGACGAAATAAAACATAACGGAATTGTAGAAATTGTAAAAAATAATAATAGAATTGTATTACAATATGAAAAAAATAGTGATTTTATTGATCTGGTAAAAGCAAACAAGTATCAATGGGATGGAACATGGTATAGAAACCTAACAGAGACTATTGGAGATTTCTCTGATAGAGCTGCGGAAATTGGAAATAAATTATTAAAAAATGGATTTTGTATTTGTATTCACGATAAAGATATTCTTAAAAAAGCTGTTGACGGAAAATATAAACATGAATATACAAAATGGATATATTCAAGAAAAGATACAACCTTATTATCAATTAAATGGGAAGGCAAAAGTGATAAAATATATAAAGATGCGAGAAAAATAAAAACTTCAAAATGGGATTGGGACACTTCAAGCGTAATTGTAGATGTATCTCATTATAAAGAAGTGGAAGTTTTTGCAGAGAAAAATGGTTTTAGATTTACTAATGCAGCAAAAATAAAAATAGATGGTTATATTGAGCAATTAAATAATATTAAGGAGGTTGAAGTAAAATGACATCATATAGAGTAGGTCAGGTTATAGAAAATTTTAAAAATCATCATGAAGGTGTTCTTTTTGATATTGCTGATGATGGTGCAACATTAATAATATTTTTTGGAAATCCAACACAAGATGAAATTAATCAATTTAAAAGTGGAAATAAATTTGAAATAAGATTCTTAGAATTATATGGATTGATAATAATTACGGCGAAAATCGGAAATCTTAATTGGATGGACGCTCCATATTCGTCACATTTGAGCAAGAATTTGTCAGAATTAAGTTCAGTTGGAAAAAATCAAGGATTAGGACTGACAATTATGTTAGTGGATGCTGTAACAGGAGAAATTAAACATATGAGGTTAGTTGGATTATCAGAAAGATTTACAAAACAGTTATTTAAAGTAGTTTCAGAACAAAAATTAAAAGATTTTAATGTTATTGAATACAGAGAAGCACTTAATAAAATTTATTCATCTTATTCTACAAATCAAATTGTAAAAATGAGTAGAGATTATTGTAAGATTCAATAGATGAAAGAATAGTTTTATGGAGCGAAAATATGAATGAATGGATTATTGCAAGAATAAATTCTTTACAAGAAGATTTATCTAAGAAACAGGAATACTTCAAAATAAATATACAAAACATAGATTCTCCCACATATGAGGATAATACAATTAATGATTTGCTGGTAATGAAAAAGTTGAAAACGGAAATTGAGCAGCTTGAATTAATGTTACAGATGAATGAGATTTTTCACAGGGAAAATACATGAAAGATATAGAAGACAATGTTAAGAGGTAAAGAATATGAGATATTTTGAATGCGCTGCGGATAAAAGAGTATATACAGAAGATCAGTTAAAGACATTATTTGTCTTTAAAACTGCACATGGATATGATAAATCATTTGATGATTGGATTGATGAAGAATTAAGAAATGGATATTTAAGAATGCTTAGTCAGTCGGAGATTATTAATATGCATATACAGAAGTATAATAGAGGATAAGTGAAATTATGACAGTAGGAGATTTAAAAGCTGCACTTGAAAATTATGATGAAGATATGCCTGTTTGCATCGGAATGATACAGTCATTTGGAAGTAATTTTGCTACAGAGTTAGATGACATTGATGAATTTACAGTGAATGATTGGGAGTACGGAGAAGAAAAGAAAGTAGTATTAACTCAGGGAAGTCAAATTGGAATAGTAGATTATGAGTAGAATAGTTCCAAGATTGAATTTTGCTAGGAGGATAGAATAATGAGTAAAAATATAGATAAAAAGTTATTAGAAATCGGTTTTAAAAAGAAAATAAAAAACGAAAATTTATATGAATATGTTAGAGAAAATGAAGAATCTAAATATATTCATAAAGTTGATATTGCGAAGAAATTAATCTCTAATGAATATGTTTTATATTCTTATCAGACGGTTTCTGATAGAAATATTGTTGTTGGGCTTACCGTCAATGAAATGAAATTATTTTTAGAAAAAATGGAAGAAATTGAAAACATTAAATAAAGAAAAATAAAATGATAGAGGTATATTTACTACGAATAATGAAAATATTTTTTGAACTAAAACTAAAGAAGAATTACATAAACTGTATTCTGAATTTTTAAAAGTTGAAGAAACTGGAATGTTTGATATTGATTCAGAGATCGGTAAAATAAAAGAATTATATGAATAATGATTTGGATGTAATGCAACATGGATGATGCAGATTGAATTAACTTGTGCAATTTGTGATATATGGTATGAAGAATGTTAAAATAGTATTAAGTAGTTTGAAATTTAACTTTCAAACAAAAGGAAGATAAACATGTCAGAAATATTGAGTTTTGATGAATTTATCAGTAAACGTAATGAAGACGAACGCAGATGTTGAAAGTAATTTCGATATGGAAATTATATATCAGGAAGTAAGAGAGGTGGAATAATGGAAAGATTAACAGAAAGAGAAAGAAATATTGATGGTACGGGCATTGCAAAGGAAGAAATCACAGATGGATTATTAAAATCGTTTGCAGACAAAATTCTTACTAAGCTTGCTGAATATGAAGATTTAGAAGAACAGGGATTATTATTAAAACTACCGTGTAAAGTCGGAGATTCAGTTTTTATCATCAGCGGAGAAAATATTTGCGGGAGAAAAATAAAATCAATAAAAATTTTAAGCACAACAATTGAATTTTCAACATCTAGCATCATATTTTACAAAGAATCTTTTGGAGAAACAGTATTTTTAACAAGAGCAGAAGCAACGAAAAAGCTGAAGGAGTTAGAAAATGAATAATATATATCTAGTAAGCTGATATACTACGATGTCTATTATTGCCGAAATCTAATCATGGATCATGTAGGAAGTCTGGATCCGCAGAAGATCAATCAGGCAGTTACAGATTATAGGAAGTTCTGTGAGGACAACCATGTTTCAATCACCGATATGAAAGATTGCGGAATTGCTTGTCAGCTTGTATTGAAGGAAAAGATATTTGAAATAATGAGAGCTAATTAATAGGATGATAATGATGCATATTACACCAGGACAAAATAAGCATAACTGCCAGCTATGTAGAAAAAAAGAATGGCTTGGTAGATGCTTCGGAAAGAAGTACGGAAAAGATGTATCTGTTAATAATCAACCATGCAAGTGTTACGAATTTGGTGGAACACAAGAGAGATTAAAAAAGATTAAGAATAACATAAAATGACGGTTTTAAAGGAGTGATAGATATGTATAGAGTTATATATAAAGGACATAGTGGCGGTTATCAGATGAGTGATGAAATGACATTGAACGCTGCAAGAAAATTCAAAGATGATTGTTTGAAGATGAATTATCCAAAAGAAAATGTTCATATTATACAGATTGTAGAATAAGTTGAAAAATTGCTTTCATTGTAAAGGATGTGAATAATATGACGTATGAAGAAACACAAAAAATCAAACATTTACGAGAAGTGACTTCTGTTATGGTTGAGGAATTATCAAATGGAATTGAATGTACTAAAAATAGATTTGGAAACAGAACTATGGATGGCTGCAAAAATGTAACTTTTGAAAAAGTTGAATTGTCTAAAATTGATAATGATGTTTCTCATATAAGAAGAGAATATTATGGTAGAAATCTATGGGTAATGTTATAGTTCTAAGGAAGGTTAAAATATGGTTGGGGATTTTTCGATAAAATGTAAATATAGAGATGCTATATTAAATCAAATTAAAAAAGAAATTAATCCATCAGAAAATGACTTAATGTTGATGCGAGACAGATTAAGTAAGGCAACTTATGACGAGTTGGAAAGAACTTATGAAGCATTTGAGAGATTTGGTGTTAAGATTGTGATGGATTTGGTGAGAAGTTGAAAGATTGTTTTCATGGGAGAGAATTATGATTTGTTTAGATTGTGGAAACAGAGATATTCGATATGATGAAAAAGAGAAATCGTATCATTGTAATAATTGTGGATCGCGAAATATTGGTGCTATAAAAGACGCTTGTAAATACATGAAGGATGGACTATGTGGTAAAGGTGCATCATCGACAGGAAAATGCAAGATACCATGTAGTTTTTATGAAAGATGATAAAAATTGTTTTCATGAAAAGGGGTATAGGGTTGATAGAAAATAAAGACTGGAAGTGTTTAAGAAAGGGAGATCGAGTAAGAAAATATAAAAACAGACATGATCGTACAACAGAATATATAGATGGAACTGTTATAAAAGGAATCCGTTATTACTCAGATGGATTTGTTTATGTACAATGGGATGGTCAACAAATTATTGATATGTCAGTAAATAGTTATGATTTGGTCAAATTACAATAGAACAGACATTTCATCGGAGAAATATGCCAATAATTACTTGCTACGTGAGTTGATTTCCTTTATAATAAGAAGAAATATGATGGGAGGCGGTTAAGATATTTGCAAAAATTATAAAACAGATATTAAAAGATCGTAAAGACTCTGGAAAGAAAATTACGCAGCAAGAATTGGCTAATGCAATGGGTATTAGTAAACAGGGTTTCACGAATAAAATGACTCGTGATAGTTTTACAGATAAAGATATGTACCTGATTGCAAATTATTTAGGTATGGAAATAATAATAAAAGGCGAAAAAGAATATGTACTAAAAGAAGATTGAAATATATCTTCTTTTTTTGTAAGTTGGCATGAGTACACAAAACGTGTACAAAATATACAATTGAAAAGTAAATATTTTGTGTACTATGTCAATTTACAAAAGTACACATATAGTGTACAATATAATTAAGTTAAGAGAAAGGAGTAAAATCAAATGACAAGTAAACATTATAAATACTTTCAACCGAATGAAAGAGATGCAAAAGATGAATTTGGAGATTGTGCAGTAAGATCAATATGTAAAGCAGAAAATCTTTCATGGTTGGATGCTTATGATATGATGTATAAACTTTCAAGAGAAGTACAATGTCCAATGAATTGTAAAGCAGGATTTGAACATATCTTGAGATCGAATGGATATGAATACACTGGAATTAGTAATAAAAAAGGAAGTAAACGTCCTACCGTAGAACATTTCACAAAAATGAATAATGATGGCACATATGTCTTAGTGGTTGCAAATCATTATGTATGTTGTGTTAATGGATTTTTCTATGATACATGGGATTCTGGTGATTGCTGTTTATATGGATATTGGAAGAAATAAAATAGTTAGGAGGTGTGGTTATGCCAGCTTTAGCAATCCAACAGCCGTGTTATATCAATCAAAAACAGAAAGCAACGATATACAATTTTCCAAAACAGAAAACATTACGGCGTGGGAAGTCAACAGAGATGGAATGTTTGTATACTAAGGATGAAATTTTATCTGTATACAATGTGTTTAAAACAGATGTTGATAATGCGACTACTGTTAATAAAGAAAAGAACGCTATGCGAAATCTTACAATGTTCATATGTGCGATCAATATTGGATTACGTGGTGGGGATTTTTGCAAACTCACATGGAAAGATGTATATGAAGATGGATGGAGAATTAAAAAGTCACAGAAGTTTGTTCCAGAAAAAACAGAGCGTAGAGATAGATGTGGAAATGTAATTAAAAGAAAATATGTCAAATTAAGATATGACAGTGATTTTAAAATGGCTATTCAGAATTGGCATAAGTGGTTAGAAGATCATAATGAAACTCCTGAGTTGACTGATTATATCTTTTCTTCTAATAAAGGTGAACATATTGGAGAAATGACATGGTATAGAACTGTTGAGAGGAATAGAATAAAAGCAGGTATTAAACAGTCTATTGGTACTCATGGACTTCGTAAGACTTTTGGACATAGTTATTATTTAGCAGCACCAGACAAACAACAGGCTCTTATACAGCTTATGACAATCTTCGGACATTCTGATATGCGTATTACTTTAAGATATATTTGTATTACCGATGAAGAAATATTTAAAAACCAGGAAAGAATGTGTATTTTCTCGAATGAAGAAGAAACACCGGAAGATTATTTATGTCCACAAGATGATTCAGATATGATAGAATAGGAGTAATTAATGAAAACAACAGAGAAGTGTATTATAGAAAGATTTTGGAGGTATATAGATTATGGATAGTTTTATGAATGTACCAGTAGAGAAAGAATTTACATACGAGGATGTTATTAACACTTACAATAGAAGTGGTGATAAGAAAGATGTTGCCAAAAGATTCTGTATAAGTGTTGGCGAAGTGACTAAGATTTTGAAGAAGAAAGAATAGAGGTATATTATGGAAGAATATACAGGGGATATTATAAGAATTGATAGGCTCATTGAATTTCTACCATCTGAATACTGGGAATGGGATTTCTGTGGAAAGATTGATTTAGACGATATATCAATTGGAATACATGAATGTATTGCTGAAATATCCGAACCATATGGAGATACATTGGATCATCTTGTATTAGAACACAGATCAAGAAATTGGCATATTGGAAGAATTATTTATTTTATCAATCATCCAGAAGAAATAAAAGATATTGAGATTGATAATGAATGTGTCAATAATGAAATCCTTCCGCAAGCTGTGATTGTAGATGGATGGCATAGATATGCGGCTGCTAGATGGTTATACGATCAAGGGAAATTAACTCAAATTCATTGTATATACGGTGGTAGATTGGATGTTTTGGAGTATTTACAAGGTATGAGCGATGAGTTATTGGAAGATATAGTTTGATAATGCAGATGAAAGACTGATTTTATGGAGGTATTACATATGGGACATGTTAATATTTTTGAAACTAAGTCAAAAGAAGAACTGGTAAAATTGTATGGAGAATTTCTTAAAGTAGAGGAAACGGGATTCTTTGATTTAGATACAGATTTAGACAATATTAGAAAGGCTTATAATGAAGACTTTGGATCAAATACAACATGGATGTTACAAATTGAATTAACTCATGCAATTGCTGATTTATGGTACGAAGAAAATAAATGAATTTCGACTTTCATGGAGGACAATAAAAATGTTAGAAAAGTTAATTACTGACAATAAAGAGAACTTTAAAGGTTATTATGTATTTGCAATTTGTATGTGGAAAAATAAACTGTGTTTAGTACCATGTGATGATGCAATGTCTGGGTATTATCCTGTATATGACAAGGCAGTTAATATGTCTGATATGTCAATTGTGAATTTTCCAAATAAAATCAATGGACAAAATATTGATGCAATAATTTTAAAATTATATAAAGGATCTATAGAATTTGATTTTGCAGAAAATACATGGGATGGATTTCAACCATTAGGAGATTTATAGTAAATGAAATCCAGCTTTCAAGTGAGGTGATACAATTGGGAAATTGGTTTACTTATAATGATATTGAAAATATTAAGAAAATGTATAAAGATGGCAAATCATTTGAAGAGATAGCAAATGTTATTGGGTGTACCGCTATTGCGATTGAAACAACATTAAGATCAGAAAGGATTATATCATGAAGTATACAAAATTTAAGGATATACCACAATTTACAAGAGATGCAAGCTATCATGTGAATATGGATATTCGTAGAGTATCTATATGGATTGAAGAAAACATTAAAGAATATAATTTGCAACTTAATCCAGATTTCCAGAGAGGACATGTATGGACGGAGGAACAACAGATTGCGTGGTTAGAGTTTTTTCTCAAAGGTGGTAAATCTGGTAATGATGTCTATTTCAATGATCCATTTTGGATGGACTGGAACATGAATAACATAAAGCCAGATACATATAAAGATTTTGTTTGTGTAGATGGTTTACAGAGATTAACTTCCATTCAGAGATTTATAAATAATGAGATTAAAGTGTTAATTCTTATTATAGAGAATATGAAGATCCAAGGCATTTGAATACAAATACATTAATTATTCATGTAAATAATCTGAAAACAGAGAAAGAAGTATTACAGTGGTACATTGACATGAACGCAGGTGGAACACCACATACAACAGAAGAAATTGATAGGGTTAAGAAACTTATCAATGATTTGGAATAACTGGATGAAAGGTTGCTTTTAAGCAATGACTATGTAGGCGATGACTATTTGTCATCGCTTTCTTTGACAGAAATTATGTCTGTAATATCACAATCAAGAGCATTACAGATTTTTTGCAACACAAGAAAATCAATTTTACTTGTTTTATTGGCACAAAGATTACTCAATGTAGATTGAGCTATACCTGTCTCTTTTGCAAGCCAATATTGTGATTTACCCTGTTTTTCAAGGGTTTCTTTGAGGATTACTTTCATTGTGATACCTCCAAAATTTGATGAATTGATTATAACAAAAATATTTATTTTTTGCAATATATAGTCTTGACAATATATAGTCTATACGCTATAATGGGGTACATAAGATAAAGAAAGGAGCTGCACACACGATATGATGGAGTTTAATATATTTGATATTCTTTATGTCAAAACAAATGTTAATACATCAGCTAAATCACACGTTCAGCAGATCGAAAGACCTGTTGTTATAATTCAGAATGATTCTGGAAATAAGTTTGCTCCTACTTTGATTGTCATGTGCTTAACCAGTAAAATCAAAAAGGTTGAGCAACCCACTCACGAAGTAATTAAAGCTAGTAAATCTAATGGTTTAAAATGTGACTCAATGGTTTTAGGGGAACAAATTTTTACTATTGATAAGCGTGATGTAGTTGAAAAATGGGGAAATATTGACAATGAAGAGGATAGACTTTTAGTAGAAAAATGTTTCCTTGCAAACTTATATGGTAAAAAGAAAATCAGAGTGGAGGAATTAGCATGAGTGGAAGAATTGTGTCCGTAGATGAAGCTATAAGATTGTTAACAGAGTATAAGAAAAACGGTGGAGAGAATGTGTTATTTTCCTCATTTGATTTAGATACGAGATCGCCTGATTGTGAAGCTATTCCAATAAGTGTAACTTGCGGGATTAAAGCTATTACAACTGGACTTCCAATCACGTATAATAGAAACTTTATAATGTCCACATTAAAAACACAAGATAAAAACAAAGAGAAGACGATATTATTTGCTGAGAAGGGACATATGAAAATATAAAATAGAAAAAATACAAACAAATGTTCTGGAAAGTATTGACACAAACAAATGTTTGGTATATGATATGAACATCTTCACAAGATAATAAAAAAGTAAGGATCTTATCTCGGTGCGGGAACACCATATGAGATAAGAACCTTACAAACAACACAACATAGAAGATTACGGGAATAATCTAATATGTTATAATTAGTTTAGAACGCTTGGTAAAAAATGTCAAGCAAAATCTTTATTAATCATAGCGATTCTGCGATTATTCCAATTTTAAACAACTAAATATAGAGAAATATTACAAATGAAAGTCGGCTTTCATCGTAGTTTTTGTACTCATTTTTAAGTATTTTATGGAAATTTATCTCAGTTGGTTAGAGAAATAGTCTCATAAACTATAGGTCGTGGGTTCAAGTCCCATAATTTCCATTCAAAACGGAGAAATAACGTTTATAAAAATGAAAGGGGCGATGTAAATTGGATTGCTTAATTACAAACGGCAAGCAATATATCCGTTTAGATTCAAATGGTAGTCCTCAAACATGCGGTCAGGTACTCGCAGAAAGATTTTCAGAAGATAAAGCAAAAAACATTATTAAGAATCTTCCTAAACCATTGAGAAAATTTCACTTTAATGTTCAGCTAGTCTCTGAAATCGCTGCTCAACCTAAACCAATTGAAGAAGAAAAACTACCAGAAGATATTAACGGTATCTTAGCGGAACTTGACGATTACTATGAAGATTATCAGCGAAATCCAAAGTATGATAATCCTTATACATATCATGGAGAAACTGCTTTAGAGAAAGAACTTTCTATGAATGATATAGGAATTGGTAATTTCTTTAAGATGGTAATTGATTGTGTTTCTGATAGGGAGAAATACATTGAGAATATGGAATATCTTATTAAAGAATATGATCTGAAAATTCTTGATGTAAGACATTTTATCCGAGATGAAGAAACAAAATTGGGAACAGTACCAATGAGTAGAATCAGTTACTTATTGCAATATTATGAACGTCAACGGGCTATATGTAAGAGAAATAGAAATTGCGCAAAACTTTTCCAATACCATGTAGAGAGATTTAAAAACAGGAAATACATGAAAGTGATTGATAAGATTGCAAATTCTAAATATAAATACAGACGTTTGTCTAAAGAATATCTCGAAGATTATGCGAAAGGTATAACCAGGGAGAAGAAATAATTATTACATAGCAACTGTTAACAGAAAGGAATCGGTGATACAAATGCACTACAAAGATATTCTGGAATCCTATTATGAAATCAATGAAGATCATCCAGAAAACTCAGCAAGAAAATTACATAATTTTGTAGATAAAATTCTCTCAGAGTTTGGTGGTATCACCGATTTTGATAAGGATGAGTGCTATTCAATAGCTAATTTATACATTGCAAAATACATAAAAACTCAATTAGAAGACGGAATTGAAGATTTAGATGAGAAAAAATTTGATTCTTTTATGTATTTTGGAATAAAAAATAAAATTAAAAGCTATATAACAAAGAAGAATAGAGGAAAGCGTTGCAAAATTATAACCACTAAAGAAGGTGATAAAGAAGTCAAACAGTATATTTATCCTGTTTCGTTAGACGGTATGAGTACTGATGATGGCGAATCTAAATACATAGATGTAATTCCTTCTGATTTTAATTTGGATAAAGAGCTGGATATATCAGTAGAAAATGAATCAGTACAATTGTTTTTGGATTCGTTACCAGATATTCAGAAGAAATTACTTCTTATGAAAATGGAAAATATACCTGTGCATGAAATAAAGAAGTCATTAGAACTTACGGAAAACGCATATACACAATGTATGCAGTCAATTCGTGAGAATAAGATGATTAATTTATTCAACAAAAATAGAAAATACCTTAATCAGATCCAAAAGGAGAGTAAGAAAATGGAGAACACAACTGTTAAAGATGAAGATTTAATCATGGATATTGATACTACAGACGGTTATAGGATGGATAAATACACTCTTGAATCTCTGATTGAGGATAAACAAGATGGAGAACTTGATTGTGAGTATATATCTCAGCGTGTTCCGTTTGTATGGACAGATGAAAAAGTAAACAAATTCTATTCAAGAGTATTAAATAATCAGCCTATACCAGAGTTGATCGTATGTGAGATGGTTATACCTGGTGTAAATGGTGGGAAGATTTCTTATTTAATTGATGGACTTCAACGATTGTCATATGCCGAAGCATTTAGAGAGAATCGTTTTCCAGTTGGGAAGAAAGGTGCAGAGTTTACGAAAATCCGTTACAGAAAATATGAGTATGATGAAAACGGTAAAAAAGTGCTTGACGAAAACGGTAGAGCAAAATTCACAATTGAGATTTTCGATATTTGTGGAAAATACTATAAGGATTTACCAGAATTTTTACAGAAAAGATTTGATAAATTCAATGTAAATGTAACTAGATTCTTTGATTGTACTCAGGAAATGATTGATTATCACTTGAGAAATTATAACAATCATGAAGCTATGAGTAAGAATCAATATGGAATTACATGTGTATCAAACGAAACATCCAAACACATTAAAGACATTTCTCAGAAACATACTTTTATGAAGAATAATATTAAGTGTACTAATAAGAGTTTAAAGATGGGAATGCCCGAAGAAATGGTTTCAAGAGCAATTATGACTATGAAATATATTGACGATTGGAAGAAAGAATCTATGGATGTATATAAGTTCCTTGATGCAAATGCGGATGAATCTGATTTTAAACACTTAACATTCTTACTTGATAGACTTGCAATCGTATGTGACAAAGGCGTAAAAGAACTTTTCAACACTACCAACTTCAATATTTGGGTTGCGGCGTTTGATAAATTTATTGATTACGGAATGGATGACACATGGTTTGTACAGTTTATGAAACAATTTATCAGTGAATTACATAGCAAAAAAATTAACGGACGTTCATATGATGATGTTAATACAAAAAATACAAAAGATAAGAATACTGTTAAGAACAAATTAACAGTAATTGAAGATCTGATGAAAGAATATTTACATATAGAAGATTCTGTTGAGGAAATTACAGAAGAATCTGAACCAGAAACAGTTGAGAATGATTTATTTAATACTGAAACAGTCGAAGAATCACCTGAGAAACCTGTTATTGCAGAAGTAACGGAGTATTCGGCAATCGGAAACGTGGAAATTGAACACGTTGATGGGGAAGTAGTAGATAACGATACGCTTGATTTTGTGAAAGAATGTGTTGATAAGAACGTAACAGACATTGATGTTTCTTATTATGAAGATGATTTAAACACTATCACAAAAGACGTACAGTCTAAGTTGCTTGATGAGGTAAACAGAAAATCATTAATTGCAGTTATCGCATATGCTTATATGCAGGATGAAAACTATGAAGAATGGTTTGAGAATTACTTTAAAAGAGTTGATACATATGATGCTGATCAGAAAAAGAATTATCTCAATATGAGAAATGATTTGATTTCTTTCAATAAAGGAGCAGTTGCATAAGAAGGGAGAATATATATGAACATGAGACTTTCAGAAATTAAAATTTCTGCGGATTTTGAAAGCAGTATTCCAAATACATATAAATATAATAAATGTGAAAATTACTATAACAAAACAGGAAATCAGGATAGGTACATAGTAGTAGATGAGAAGAATGTTTTAGTAGATGGTTATATAATGTATTTAGTATTGAAAAATCATGATGTGGAATATGGTAATGTAAAACGTTTGACATTAAGAAAACATACTTATACTGATAAGCAACGTAAAAAGTATGGACGATTGATTTCACCTAAACACGTTGTTACATACAAGGAAAAACCAACTGCTTATGTATACGGAAAACATCCTAATAGTAAAGACAATAAAGAATACGTTTGGAGATTACCGCAAGCATGGGGATATATGGGTCTTATGTTACAAAAAGGTGATGTAATTTATTGCGGCACAAGATTTGGAGTTGCACCTGTTGTTGTAACTAAAGTGGAATTAAAATCTAATTTTGATACCAATTTATGTATTAAAAAAGTATGCTCACAGAAGATTTATAGAGATGGAGAATTACTAAAATATGATACTAAGGATGGAACAAATAATGTGTGATCACAATTGGGTACTACTAGAGAAACCTAGACATTTGAAATATGATTATGATGGATTAGAAGTTGTCATTGGTAAATGTCGATGCACGAAATGTAAGAAGATAAAGGATAGAAAGATGATTGGACATCAAATTGGAAATATATTTGAGGAATCTGGATAAAAGCGTGGTTTCATAGTAAAAATTTCTAATATTTCTTAATAAAATCCCATAAAAATTACAATTTAATATAAAGGAGATTAAAATTATGGCTATCGTTGGTGCAATCTTAGGTGATATTGCAGGTTCACAATATGAATTTGGTAGACCAATTGATTTAGATTGGAAGAATTGTAAGTTGTTTACTGATAGATGCTACTTTACAGATGATACTGTAATGACACTTTCTGCTAAATTAGCAATTATTAATAATAAATCTTTCTCAGATTCATATAGAGAATGGGGAAGAAAATATCCAAATGCAGGATATGGGAACAATTTTGAAACGTGGTTAAGATATGATGATAAAACCGCATACGGAAGTTTTGGTAATGGATCTGCAATGAGATGTTCTTATGTAGGAGAACATTTTAATACAGAGAAAGAAGTTATCGAATGGGCTACTAAGTCTGCTGAGTGTACACATAATCATCCAGAAGGAATTAAAGGGGCAGTTGTAACAGCAATGTGCATTTATATGGCAAGAACAGGTGCTACAAAAGCAGAAATATATGAATATGTGAAGAAGAATTACTCAAAAGACGATTATCAATATAGTGTTGAATATAAAATTGAAGACTATAGAAAGACATATCAGTGGAATGAAACTTGTCAAGGAAGTGTACCTGTTGCAATTAGATGTTTTTTAGAGAGTGATGATTATGAAAGTTTCTTGCGAAACGTGTTCTCATTAAAGTGTGATATGGATACGTTATGTGCTATAGGTGGTGGAATTGCGGAAGAATTTTATCATGGTACTGGACTTGACAATGATTATTTACTTGGACATTATCTGAATAGGAAATTGTATAGAATCGTAGAAATGTGAGGTGATAAATATGAAAATGTATATAGGGCAATTGTTAATTGGGGCATTATTTTCAATGATTTTTGCTGGTGGGGTATGGTTTATTTGCGATGATCCAAAATATGATACTCCCATAACTGAAAAGATTATCACAACTATAGGCTCATTTATTGTATTTTTTATAATGGCTTTTATTTTTATTACAGCAATGTTTTTAATATAATAAGATGAAATGAGTTTTAGGAGTAATTAAGAATGATAGAATTGATTTATAATATTATGTTAATTATGATACCTGTAATATATTTAATAAATGTTATTTACAATTGGATTTTCAGTGAAAAGAAATGAAAGAGAGTTAGTGTGATAAATTTAAAAACGTAGATGAAAGACTTGTTTTAAAGAAAGGAAATATCTATGAAAATTAAAATAAAGAGTGACAGAAATGAAGTAATCACATCATTGCAGGTAAAAGATTGTGAATTAACAATCTTTCAAGTGCCATCTAAAAGAACATCATGGATAAGATCATGGATAAGTAATGTATATACAGATCAAGACGGAGAATTATGTTATACAGTTGAAACATGTTTCAAGGAAAAAATCATAGAGCAACTTTCTAATGAAAATTTATTGAATGAACTAAAGAGAAGGATGGTGATTGAATGACAGTTAAGAAACTATTAATTGGATTGCTCATATCTGGATTAGCACTTTCTTTTACTGGATGTGGCGACAATGGAACAATTACTAAAGAAGGAAATAAATATCATATATTTGGTCAGTTTGTTGAGATTAAAAAAATAAAATTTAGAGATCCTATGACTAACATGTTAATTGATGAATTTTTTCTTTATGATACAGAAACTAAAATTGTATATGTTCTCTTAAATGGTGATGTTGATAGTGGCATTACGCCATATTATGTATTAGATGAAAATGGCAAACCAGAAATCGCAATCTATGGAGAAAATTATAATGGATAAAGAGAAAGAAAAATTATCTAAAGAGATATTTCTTATTTGCAAGGGAAGATACAATTGCGAAAAGTACGGATCAGTATTTAATGCAATGAATAAATATTATCACAAATATTATTGTGATGACATTGACATTACTTATCAACTTGCTAATCAGATATTTTTATTTCCTATGGTTGAATGGGTATTGGAGAATCATAGAGATAATAAGTTGCATTCGTTGTTGTATCACATATTTAATAATGATTCATTCTGGAACGGAGAATGTAATTATAATGAGAACTTGTTTAAAAAGATTCTAAATTGGGTTGTGATAATAGATGTAAAAGATTATAACGAAGAAACTGGTAAATATGAATGGATTATTGACTTCTCTGATTTTGATGGAAAGGATGTTGACCTAGAATGATTAAGAGTATCAAACAAGGTGATAATATAGGTGTGGCAAAATAAGTTCAAGGATCTGTTGTAGACGTATATACACATCCAAAATTTAAAGGCATGTATGGATTTGTATATAGAGGTGAGAAGTGGACTTGTAGTGATTATGCTTTTAATGAGGAATATAAATCATGAAATGGATTAAGGAAAAGATAATTTTGTGGCTATTTGGATATGATTTTCCAAGGTATGTAAGACAGTTTTACAAAGAACAGGATCAGATTATCAAAATGTATTCTGAAATGTTACGTGAAGAAGAGAAACTTCTTAGATGGCTTAAAATAGCAGAAGAAAAGAGGTGTAAATAGTGGAAGAAACTATTAAGAATTATGATTCTTATACATCAGGAATGGGGAAATCAAGTGCAGATAAACTATTTTGGATGAGTAAAATTGAGAAGATTAACACTGTTGTTGATTTTGGATGTGCTGATGGCACATTAATTAGAGAAATGAATAGTGAAATGCCAGATTTACAATATATAGGATATGATAATAGCAAGGATATGATTTCTCTTGCGGGAATAAGGACGCCTCATGAACTAGAAAACATTCAATATGTAAGTGATTTAAAAGAATCTTTGAAAGAAAATAACCCAAATAAAACATTATTAAATTTATCGAGCGTGATTCATGAAGTATATTCTTATTCAAATATTAATGGAATTGATAAGTTTTGGAATAATGTTTTTGGATATGATTATGGATACATAGCTATCAGAGATTTTTGTGTAAGTAGATCAGTCAATAGGCAGAGCGATATTAATGATTATACAAAAGTAATCAGGGGAGCAGACGAATTACAGATAATGGATTATGAATCAATATGGGGAAGTTTACGCGATAACAGGAATTTGATTCATTATCTCATGAAATATAGATATAAAGAGAATTGGGATAGAGAAGTGAGAGAAAACTATTTTCCAATTACTCTTGAACAATTACTTAGTAAAATTCCTACATATAAATATGAAATTATATATTTTGAAGATTATATCTTGCCTTTCACATCTAACAAAATCAAACAAGATTTCGATGTCGATATTCACGACAATACTCATGTTAAATTATTATTGCAATTGAAAGAAGGTGTAAATAATTGATCTGTGTAGGAGACAGAGTTAAATATCTAGGTTATGTTTACGGTATGTTTTGGAAAGAAGGAGTAGTTGTTAAAGAAAATACAGATATTGTACAGGTTGAATTTGACAATGGGATAATTCTTTACCTATATAAAAAAGATGTTGTAATAATTGAAAGTGAGGATAATAATATGGCGAAATTAGAAGGATATAAGGCGATTGCAGTAACAAAAGAAGGATACTACGGAAAGAAATATTTTTATGCAATCTATGATGATGGAAAAGTATATGTAGCAGGTGACAAAATTGTAGTAAGTGGCGCAAACAATGGAGTTCTTACAATCGAGGAAATTATTACACCAGATGAATGTAATAGAAATATTACCGCCGAAGTTATCTGTAAAGTTGATACATCAGCATATGATAAACGTGTGGAAGAACGTAAAGAGAAAGCTGAACGTAAGAAAGAAGCTGATAAAATTAAGAAACAGATGGATAAAATGATTACAGAAATGGATCAGACAAAGAGATATGAGATGTATGCAAATGATAATCCTGAGTTAGCGGAGAAATTGAAAGCATACAAGGAGCTGATTGGAGAATAATGAATAAAGAAAAGATACATAAATTTCGTAGGAAGTTAGGTTGGATTGTTTTTCTGGGTGGGATGGTAGCAAACGTGATAATTTCATGGGGATTTTTGTTCATGAAACCCGTCTTTCATCTGTTATTTTCCATTGCAACAGGGGTATTTTCGGGTAAATTATTGGGAATTTCACTATTAAAATGCTTTTTAGCACCTGTTGTATGGTATGTATTATTATGGACGATAGAAGTTATCACAGGATATTTGGGAGATTATTGATGAAGTATTTAGAGAATATATAAATAGCTTTGCTGTACATAAAGAAAACTCTACTGACGTTGTGGACAATCAGTAGAGTTATTGGAATAGATCAAGACCAGTGATCTATGTAGAAAATCATATCATGTTTCTATGACTTGTTCAAGTCGATATTTCCAAAATGGATAATTAAAAATTAATATTAAATTTATAGAAAGGATTATTTTATGAACTCAGCATTTAGAGAAATTTTAGAAAACCAGATGACAATTATGGAAGAATTAGGAGATATTAAATTTTGTGTATTAGGATTATTAAAAGGACATATCCCTGATGAATATAACAAGGCATTACTTGAAAGAATTGAGAGTACGGCAAAATTATTAAAACAGAGAATATAGCGACATATGAAATATTGCTTTCAGGAGGTGCGATAAAGTGACAACAGTTGAATTTAGAAATGAATTAATAGACAGGTTGAATAATAATGCAAGTCGTTATCACGGTGGAATTTGTAACGGAAAATATTTTCCAGAAGTAGAAACATTTGATGTTGATGAAGTTTATGAGATTATCGACAGAATTTACTTCAATCAACCAGAAGATAATAACGAAAGTGAGTGATTATAATGTCATATTGGACTTACATAACAGGAACAATAACAGTATCTCCCATAGGATGCACACAAGCTCAGAAAAGGTATATTCTTGATACCGTCCTGGCACATTTACCGATAGTTTCTGGTTCAGAGAAAGATATGGATGTATATGTAATTCAAAAGAATGGACATAATAGTTCCTGTTCTTGTGATGAATTTGGTGAAAGAACTAATAATTTAACTGATTGGTATGGTGAGAGAACAAGAAGTAGAGGAATGTTGCGTACACAAGATGAATACATCTTAGTTGTAGATGCTGCTTTGAGAGATAGAGAATTTGATGAAACATACAGAGAGTTTATTAAATGGCTTGTACGATTAGGCAAAAGAGTCATGATTGATAATATTCTTGTAAAAATCAGTGGATATAATAAGTCTACAATCATCAAAGATTATTTTGTGCAGAATGAAAAATATTCATATCAGAATGTTTTCTTGAATTTATTCGAAGGGACAAGTTGGGTTAGGGATGATGGAGAAGTTAATTGGTGTGAATATATGTTATATCCAAGAGCTAAAGATTCTGATTATCCTATGATGTTAGCTTACAAGTATTTTAATGATGAGGAAAATGATAAAGAAGTAGAGAGAAGAATGAAATATGAGAGGAGTAAATGAAAAAGTATAAAGAGAAATATAAAACAGGAATGATATTCAGAAGCAAGAAATACCCCTGGACAGATTTTGTAATTGATTTTGTTTCGTATACTAGAGGATCTGAAACAGCTTATACATTCAATATGAACTCAATTATAGACTGGGTAAGAATTAACGAAGAAGCATTTGATAAACATATCAGTGTGTCAAAAGGAATTGATTACAATAAAGTCAAAAACCATGAAGTGAGTACATTTCCATATCCATTTTTCGGAGAGATGCATCAGAAATCTATGGATAATTATATCAGAGAATATGAAATGGAATTTTGTGGTATGAGTGATAAAGAAGTTATTGTATTCAATGATGATGATTTTGAGTATAGTTCTGGATTTAAAAAGTAACATCATGATAAAAATTAAAATATGGAGGACACAAAATGAAATTATTTAAAACAGTAGATGAGAAAATAGCAGAGATTGGATTTACAAAAGTTGAAGAAGATAAATATGGATGTAGCTATGAAAGAAAAGATAAGAAATATAATTTTACACAAAAAGTCGACATTTTACACAAAAAATCTGGTAGACATATTTTGCAGTCTTATGATCCAGATTTAGGAGATGATAAAGGAATTGGAAATACTTGTGTAGGACTTACAGGATACGAAATGAAACTATTTCTTAAAAAGATGAAGCGGATGAAAATGTATTCTGGAAAGAAAGTAAGTATTGAATAATGGAAAATAAAAAAATGAATAAATGTAAATATTGTGATAAAGGTGTTCCACTTATAATAGGTAAAACTAATGATTATGGTATAGCAATTCAATATCCTAGAAAACTTATTGCATACGGATATGATATTCATGGATATGATTCAAATGGATTGGTTGTTAAAATTAATTATTGCCCTATGTGTGGTAAGAAATTGAGCTAGCAGAAGAAATTGGCATTTCAAAGGAGAAAATATGTTAATCAGAAGTCAAGATAGAACAAAATTAGTAGATATTGCAGGAAAAACAATTTCAATTAAAAGAATCAATTCGCATATAAACAATATTGAAATTACATATGCTAATAGTTCAGTAGTATTGGGAGCATATAATGAAGAAAATGCGTTAAAAGTTTTAGATGTAATTGAAAAAACTTATTGTAAAAGGGATTCTGAATATATTACGTTTAGAATGCCAAAAGATGAAAATGTGAGCAAAATACGTATGTAATAAAGTATATTGGAGGTTTAAATGAAGAATAGAGAAAAATTTGCTAAAGAAATTTTAGATGTTGCGTGTAAAGGTTTAGAATTTGCAGTTACAAAGTCAAGCAAAATTACCTATTGTAGTCAGATTAGTTGTAAGAAGTGTATATTTAAAAGTCCTAAAGATTCTGAAAAAACTTGTAGAATTAAACGATATGAATGGTCAGAATCAGAATATGTAAAGAAACCTAAGTATACAATTACATCAAAAGAGAAAATGTTCTTTGATTTGATTTTGGCTAAATGGAAGTACATTGTAAGAGATAATAATGGTGTATTATATGCTATTGATTCACTACCAATTAAAGAATATGATGGTTGGCGTATCGAAAATATGTCAATGTGTGACTATTATTATATTTCTAATAATCTATTTGGTAATATGTTTGACTTTATCAAATGGGAAGATGAAGAACCTTGGAGTATTGAGGATTTAAAGAAACTAGAGGTGAAAGATGAATGATTTAGACGATTACGAAGAAGATCCATATGATTACTGTTATGAATGTAGTGGTTATGGTGATGATTATTATATGGACGAATATGGAGAATTAGTTTGTAGATGTCCTGAATGCCCTATGAATCCTGATTATGATTATTGGGATGATTAATACATATCGAGTAAATTTCTATGGGTGATCACCCAAATTATTTCCAAGAACAAAGAAATATTATTTTCAACTAAATGACTCAAATTCCCTTATTTTATAGGGAGTTGTACAACTACTTTATCCTAGGAGTTACCTAAATTCCTTTCTATAAACTTTGTAATGCTGCATAAATCGGACATTCATGACTATCCGATAAAAATAATAATTCATCGGAGAATGGATTAAGAGTATTAAGTCTATTTGATGGTATATCATGTGGCAGAATTGCATTGGATAGATCTGGATTTAAGGTTAAAGATTACTATGCTTATGAGATTGAACAGAATGCAATTAAGATAAGTAGATATAATTATCCATCAATTTATCAATGTGGTGATGTTTTTGATGAAGATTTTAGTAAATATGATGGTATTGATTTGTTAATTGGTGGTAGTCCCTGTACTGAATTTTCAGCAGCAAAGTGTTCTAAAACTGCAAAACATAAAAGAGAAGTCGTGCATGGTGGAGATGGTTGGAAATTGTTTATGCAATATGTAAGAGCGTTACATGAATCGAAACCAAAATATTTTCTATATGAGAACAATTATGGCATTGCAGATTCTATACGTGATGCTATCACAAAAGAACTTGGTGTTGAACCTGTGCTTTTAGACAGCCAATTAGTTTCAGCTCAGAGGCGCAAGAGATTATATTGGACGAATATTCCAATAAAAGGAGAACCAGAAGATAAAGGAATTTTAGTAAAGGATGTGATTGTAGATGATTCTGAACTGATTAAACATTTTGATGATCGTATCAGAAACACATTGATTAAATGTGAGAATTACATAAAGTATGATTTAAGCGGAAAAGGACATTTTTCTCAGCAAGATAGGATGTATTTTCTTGATAATAAAGCACCAACAGTTCCAAGATGTAGAACTGAAACTAAATTCAACGTTTGGTTAGGTGGAGAAACATATAAGAAAACTTGTCCTGTTGAGATAGAAAGACTTCAAACATTACCAGATGGATATACGGAGTTTGGGTTGAACGAAGATGGAAACATTGTAAAAATGCCAAAGACAAGAAGATTTGAAGCTATTGGTAATGGTTGGACTGTTGATATGATAGCTTGGATATTTAGTTTTATGAAGAAATAAAATATAGAAGAAAAGAATAAAGGAGAAAACACCATGGGAATTACATGCAAGCAGACAGGAAAATCCAGAGGAATGATGAGAAAAATTGAGAATGAGCATCTTAAAATTAAAGCTGATTCTGTGAAACGTAAGAAGAAAGACAGTAATAAAAATGCCTGATATTACAATGTGCTGTAGTAGTGACTGCCCTAAACGTAGTCATTGCTACAAGGCGCAAGCCAAACCAGATAAGTTGCAGAGTTATTCAGACTTTTCTGCTGAATGTTTTCAATATAATTTCTTACAATTTTGGAGTGTAAGTAGGGGATCTGATGAGATGAAAGGTTGATTTCAAATGAGATGGTTAATTAATTATATACGAAGTTGTTTTTGTAAACATGACTGGGAATTAATTTTTGATACTCAAGTGCATGGTGAAAAATTAGATGGAAGTCGTTATGAATATCCATTATATCGTGTAAAAACATATCGTTGTAAAAAATGTGGAATGGAGAAGAAATATAAAAGTGTTAAATAAATTTCCAATAATGCATTTGATTGGTAGTACGAAAATAGAAAATGAACAACAATTTATAGATGCTGAGAAATATTATACTAAGAATGGATATATAGTATTTAAGCCTGTATTTTTCGGATTAGATCAAAATGATAAAAAGTTGGCAATGTATACTGATATGTGTACACAAAAATTAAATATGTGTGATGTAGTTTGTGTCGTTACTGAGCATATTGGAAAATCTACAAGAAAAAGAATTGAACAAGCAAGAGAACTCGGTAAGGAAATTATATATTTTAATTTGGAGGAATAAATAATATGATTAAAATTGTTTGTATTGTGAGCTTTGTTTTACTTACATGTGTTGCTATTGGTGCATCGTTTGAATAAAGATGAAAGAAATCTTTCATAGGAGGTATTGAAATGGGATGTCATACATGGTTTAGCAGACCAATTACTGATAAAGAGTTTGAGAAAATGAAAGAAAATGCACCTAAAGAAATTTATGAGCTAACACATTATGGAATTGATAATTCTTGTGATTCATACAATCCCTTTCCTGATAATATTTATTTATATAACAAACTTATGGAATCATATAATGATAAAATTCCCTGTGTTGATGGAAAATACTGGTGGCAATTAGGATATGGCGCAGGAGATGACGTATATAAAGAAATTAAAAATGGATCTGGTTTATATATAGATGTGATTAAATATATAGATACATTTAGAGTTCCTAATTATCCACGAAGAATTATTAGAAGTCGTAGAGATTTGAGAAGATTTTTACGAAAAAGATATTTTAAATTGACGGATAAACAATTAGAACGAGTATCACAATTTTTTAGAGAATATCCAGGTGGAGTAATTACATTTGGTTGAAAGGAAATATATGAGTAAAGAACCGAAATTGAGTAAGCAATTTGTTAAATGTAGTAGTTTATCAATGTATCATAAGAGAAAACGTGTAAGAAAGAAGAATGAAAATAGAGTTGATAAACTTTTAAAAAATCTTCCAGATGTTATTACAGATGCTTTTATATAAGGAGACATTATGACAAACACAAAAATTTTAAAAGAGGAATTTGGAATGAGATTAGTTAAAATCGTAGATATGAAACTTAAAAAATCAGATAAACTGTTTCTATTAGATATCAAATTAGATGTTGGAGATTCATATATTTATGCTACAAACATTGTAATTGGTGATATGGATGATGTAATAGATAAAGTAAATATTGAACAAGATGGCTTAACTGGTGAATGTACGATTTCGGGATTATTCAAAAATAATTTATGGCTATTAAATAATACTATAGAGCATGAACAAAAACCAAAAGAAATGACATTAGAAGATATTGAAAAAGCTCTTGGTTATCCTGTGAAGATTGTGAAGGAGAAGGAATGATTACATGTACGACAATTTTGTTAGTTGTTATGTGGATTGTATGTACAGCAATTTCTATGACTGGAATGATATGTAAAAGAAATATAGATGTTGTTAGTATAATGAGCATCCCCTTAATAGTAACTATTTTTGTAATGTTTTTACATGATGAAAAATTTATTTCATTTTAGAAGGTGATTTGATGATTAATATTCAAGATGTTTCGTTATTAAAGATAACGAAAGTGAGAGATTGGTCTATTCTTTTTGATTATGATGGAAAACATTATTTATTGCATGGAACTGGCGAAAGTGGAGAACCTGATCGACAAGAATTGTACGAGAGAACTCTAAATCAAAATGGAAAATATGATTTAGAGTATAAAAATGCTTGCTATGGAACTGAATATGTATCAAGAGATTACATTAAAAGTAAGAGCAACAAAACTATTGTTTATAATCAAATTGATAAAGATTTTTTCGCTTATAAATTGACTAAACGAGGATTTGCGAAAGGTATTATGGAAGATAAAGTAAAATATGAAAACGATAGAATAGATAAGATTCAGAAGCAAATTAGAATATTTGAATATAAAATTTCTGAACTGAGAAGAACAATACAAGATTATATTTAAAATATTTTAAGGAGAAATAATATATGATTAAATATATCTGTGATTTATGTGGAAAAGAATCGAAGTATTTAGAAAGATATTATATTCCAATGATGCATTCAAATGGCAAATTCAAATCAGTACAATTACATTTATGTGATGATTGTTGTAATAGAATTGATTTATTCATACGTGATATAGCATCTAAGAATATAGGGAAAAGACTGGATCAGATGATGAACGCAAACGATAAGGATGATCTTTGGTAGGAGAAATCATATGTGGAAAGTAGATTATTACACTTTAGCGGTCGATAAAGATGGCTATGTAGGAAAGGTAAAACAATATAGTGATGTTTGGTATACAGAATATGGACTTCCAATTTTGTTTGATAAATTACAAGAAATTACAGACAAAAGAAAAGGCAAAAATAAATATAGACCTGTAATTTTAAAAATTGAGTCTGTAAGAGGACACGGTGATATATGTTAGATCATTATGAATGGAGAAGTCAGATATACTTACATCCACCATATAAAATGAATGATTTGTATTATAAAGTTTGTTGTTATTGGAATGTAAAGACTGAAATGTATGATTCTATTTTAGCCGACAGTTATCTATATGACTCAGCATACATTTCAAATTCTAAACTTCGTGGCTATTCTGCCGAATATTCCCGTCAGATATTTCTGTTTTGTCAACACGTACTTATTTGTGAATGTGATAAACCGTTTGATGAAAACTTATGGAAGAATATAAATAACAATAGATATACTGCTCGTCAGTGGATGAAAGAATATGAAAAATTAAAGTCTAATGGAGAATTAGATTTTATAGAAAAATATAATAAATAATGAAAAGGAGATTGAATGAATTACGAAGATTTTCTAAAACAAAAGGATTATGTTCTGGAAAGTAGTGGATTTAATATTGATAAGATAAACTAAATTCAATTGAATCATTGGAAGAATTATCTGAAAAGTGGGAAACGCAGCTATTAAAAGATTGATAAAACAATATTAGATATAAAGTGTACAATATGCACAAAACAAGAATTGGAATATATTGATTTCTCGTTGCATTTCAAACGAATTTTTGTGCATATTGTATAGAGGTATTAGATGAAACACGAGTTTCAAAGGAGGAATAATTTATGAGTTATATTATTAAATCACCAGACGAACTAAAAGATCCATTCTTATGTTATTGTGTATTCCATAGATTTATGGAAGAAGCTGGCGAAGATTATATTGATTACAATGAATGTATTGTAAACGGGACACCATTATTGTTCTGGATGCTTGGTAAAGGATATATTTCAGACAAAGAAACAGAAGAAGTGTTAGAGAGAAGTAATGGGAAATATATTTATGTTTCAGATATTTTAAAAGACGATGTAATTTTTAAAGAAAGTTATGGCGATACATCAATTGGATCAGTAAAATCATATAGCATTTTAGCAGAATATATGTGTCAAATTTCTGAGTTCAGACAAAGATTATACGATAGTGTAAACAATAATGCAACAGGATTTATAGATGACAAATTCTATAAAGATGAAGATGGGATTAGCCTTGCGTGTATTATCAGTGATGAAAATATGATTGAAAGTAAATTATATTCTTTAGAAGAATTAAAAAATATGACAGTATATGAATTTGATAATTTATCATATAAAGATCAGTTTAATGCAGTAAGAAATCTTACTATTGAAGAATCCGATAGTGTAGAAGAAAAATATGAATAGTTAAAAAATTAAACACTGGTTTCATGACAATAACAACACCATATATAGCATATTGATTGATGAAATGTACTATATAACGTATACATAAAAGGAGAAGATATGAGTAAATATTGGAAGAATATTGGTAACAATAAATATGGGAAATCATGCCATGCATTGTATTTTACATCATTTGATGAAGATGAAAACGATGATAATATTCTTGCCATTGTAGCACAAGATAATGAAGTTCCAGAATATTATAATTATGTGTCAAGAGAAATGAATGTAGAAGATGATGATTTAATTGCTGAAAATATTGAGGATGCAAAAATACAGATTGAAGAGAAATTAATTGAATTTTGGGAAGATGAAATTGCAGAAATAGAAGATAAAATAGAAAAGTTTAAAGAGGGATAAAATATGATTTTAAAAAGAAAATACGAAGGATGCTGTAGAGATGAATACGTTTGCGAATTAACAGAAGAATTGGACATTCTATCTGGATTAAATAAACGAGAATCATATAGATATGGATATAAGCATTATGTATATGTAACTGATTCTGACAAGAAAGAACATTGTTATGCCATTAGAGTTCCTGGTGGAACATTAGGAGATATTGTAACGGACAATGATGATTATATTATTGATGTGGTTATAGATATTGATTATGTGATTAAAACATATCCAAACAATGTAAATGAGATTATTAAGAAGAAATACATTGGTAAAAAGATTGAGTTTGAGAGGTGAAGTAGATGATTGCAATAAGCAAAATTGCCTTTGAAGCATTACGAGATACTGACGGAAAGGTTTCAAGAAAACCAGTGGAATGGTGGAGAAGAAGTAAACTGGCATGTATTTGGTTCATATTGTGTCTGTTGGCAGAGATTCCAATAGTAATATTAAGATTTGTACTTATGGCAATTTGTTTTATTCCGCATAAAATTTATGAGCATTTAGAAGATATGTCTTTTTAGGAGGTAGAATAATGGAGAGATTAACACTTGAAATGCCATCAATCGTTCAAGAAAATTAGCAGAACGTCATAGATGGAATAGTGAAAACACAAAAAGAGTATTTTGAATTAGTGATGGAGAAATATTATGGATGAGAGAGAAGCATTTGATAGGATGACAGATCACTTTGCAAGGCATAATGACGGTAGGCAAACACCATATCTTGATGAAGCTGTGGCTATTTGGCAGTTTGCTGCATGTAAACAAATTCCAGAAAAACCTAAAAACATGAAAAGTATTTTTGATTTTTCAGGTAAATATTATACGACAAAAGGTGATTGTCCTAATTGCGGAGCAGAAGGATTATTTATAGCGATGTCATATTGTTGCTACTGTGGGCAGAAATTAGATTGGGGAGGGATAAATGGATAGAAGAAATAGAAAATATTATTTAGTGAAATTACCATATTATCATAATGCATGTGTTAAAAAACTAAAAGAAATTAAAACGGTAAAGATTGCAAATCCTTATGATTTCGATAAAGATAGGGAGTATGAATACGCAAACTGTTTAATTGGATTTTCTAATAATGTAGAAAATTCTATTCTTACAATTTTAAATTCAAAATGGGAGTATGGTTATAAAGCCAAATATAAAGAAATTACTAAAGAAATGATTAGACATTAAAGTTAAAACGGCAGTTTCATTTGGAGAAATAAAGCACATAACAATAAATAATATATAAAACAGCCTGCAAATAAAAAGTCAAGGCTAAATTGAAAGAATATTGAAAAATTTATACAGGTTGAAAATTGGGTATCAAAATTAGACCACCACGCCAGTGCTGGTCTGAAAATTTTGGTGGATAATTAAGACTCTGGAAGAGATGCGAGATATTCTTTCACTCGTCCGTAGTAGATTCTTAGAAACTTGTTGGCACCTGCAGTCATATAGACATAGTAAGGCTTGCCTTGAGCACGTTTCTTATCTAAGAACTGATAAACAGGATCATCTTGAGGATGCGTTTTAATTAGGACATCCATTACCTGAAATAAAGTCTTTCTTAGATCAGCGGAACCTCGTTTTGAGGTAGGAACACTTTTTTGTTCATAGGTTCCGGATTCATTAACACCGGGATCTACACCGGCAAATGCAGTAATAGCACTTTTGTGAG
>OFML01000017.1_pt1 | contig 191922 bp, 188 predicted proteins | sample 1541831 | NCBI WGS metagenome assembly OFML01 (sample SAMN04209237, study PRJEB22552) | human gut metagenome | biome: gut; material: feces | host: Homo sapiens | place: USA: Oklahoma | reverse complement strand
TCGCGGTCAACGAGTACGGCAAGGGCCGCGGCGTATACGTCTCCGGTCTGCCCTATTCGGCCGCGAACGCCCGTCTGCTGGAGCGAATCCTGTTCTGGGCCTCCCACAACGAGGACAAGTACACGGCATACAGCTCCACCAACCCCGAGTGCGAGGTCGCGGTGTTCCCCGATGCCGGCCAGTACTGCGTGATCAACAACACCGACCGTCCGCAGTCCACGGATGTGGCTCTGCCTGACGGTTCGGTCGAGCATTTCGACCTCGACCAGAGCGCCATCGCTTGGCGCAACCTCTGATCTGTGCAGTCCCCGTCCGTCCCACGGCATGATGCGGGACGGACGGGGACAGATGGATCGGACAGCAAGACTTGAGGATCAGGGCTTCCGTGCTTTCCTTCTCCTTCCTCCGGAGGCCCTGACACTCAGACCCATCGGTGGGGCAAGGCATGACGATATGCCTTGCCCCACATATTCGTCAAGGATGTGCGAACCGCGCATATCCGCTGTTACGTAAGGACACAACACATGACAGTGCAGGATACAGCACAGCAGACACCTGCCGACCGCTTCCGCGTCGGCATCGACATCGGCGGCACCAAGATCGAGGCCGTTCTCGTCGATCCGCAGGATAATGTTCGCAACGACGTGCGCATTCCCGCACGACGCGGCAACGCGCAGGTCATCGACGACGTCGTATCGATCACCCATGAGGTGGCCGGCGATCTGTTCGATCAGGTCGCCACGGTCGGCATCGGCATCCCCGGACAGGTCAATCCAGAAACCGGTCGTGTCGACAACGTCGTCAACCTCGACATCGATACGCTGGAGCTTGGTACCGAAGCGGGCAAGCGCCTCGGTATTCCCGTGCACGTCGAGAACGACGTCAATGCGGCCGCGGTCGGCGCCGCGCGTATGGTCGGCGGATCCCACCCCGAAGGAACCATCGTGTTCCTCAACTTCGGCACCGGACTCGCCGCGGGCATCGTCGTCGACGGCGTCGTCCAGCACGGTTTCAGCGGGGCCGCCGGCGAGATCGGCCATATCCCGATCGACCCGAACCGCTTCCCGTGCCCCTGCGGGCAGAGCGGCTGTCTTGAGACCGTGTGCTCCGGAGCGTCGGTCGGTCGCCACTGGCCGGTCGAAGGCAAGCCTCCGATGCCGGATCTCATCGAGTGCGCCCGTCGCGGCGAGCCTGACGCCCAGCGCATACTCGTCATGGTCACCCACGCCATCGTCGACGCCGTGCAGATCGTCGCACAATCCTATGACCCGCGCATGATTATCTTCGGCGGTGGCATGGCGAAGACCGGCCAGCCGCTCATCGACGTCACCCTGGACGAATTGCGCGTGCGCGAGCGCACCTGCCCGTTCCTGACGGGCCTGCATCTCGGCGAACGCATCAAGCTTGCGCAACTCGACCAGCCGGTCGGAGCGCTGGGCGCCGCGTGGGCCGCGCCGGAGGCCTGATAGGCACACCGGTACCGGCGACGGAGTTTCCAAAACCACCCGGGCCGCACGGCCGGATGTGAGCAGAACATGAATCGAGGGCCGCTCCCTGAACGGGGGAGCGGCCCTCGATTCATATCGCAAGGACCTTTCGGTGGTTCTCTCAGTGACCGTTCTCGATGTAATGATGAACCACGTCGATGGCGGATCCGCGCAGCGCGATATCCGAACCCACCTGGCACCGTCGCACGGAGGTATGCTTGTGGAACTTCGACGACGACACCATGTCCACACGGCGCTGCGTCGCCTCCAGGAACGCCGCGTTCACGATGTCCGGCGGGCCATACACGCATATGTCGTTGATGTCGAGCAGGCCGATTGGCATGGCGAGCGCCGCGGCGAGCTGCTCGCCGCAGGATCGGATGATGTCCAGCTGCTCCTCGGGCGTCGACGCGCGGCGAATCCGCTCGCGAATCACCGGCGCTGTGACCATCGTCTCCAGGCACCCGCGTTTGCCGCACGGACACAACACCCCCGACTCCGGGTCGAGGGAGATATGCCCGATCTCGCCTCCGGCATGGTTCTGCCCGATCACCGTCACATCGTCGATCAGCGTCGCGGCACCGATGCCACGGTCGATCTTGATGAACAGCATGCTCTTGTCACCATGCCCGAAGAATCGCTCCGCGAGCATGGAGCAGACGACGTCGTTGCTGATGGTGACGGGGAATCCGAAACGACGTTCCAGCATGCCTCTCAGATCAAGGTCCCGCCATCCCAACACCGTCGATTCGCGAATGACACCGTCCTCGACGACACCAGTCGTCGCTATGCCGATGCCGATGATCGTGTCGGCGTCGATGTCGGTGCGCAGCTGGTCGACCAGCTGCACGATCATGTCCGCGTTGATGTCGTTATCCGGTCCGAGCGCCATTTCCATGCGCTGCTGTGGCGTGCCCAGCAGGTCGGTCACGGCTCCCTGCACCAGATGCTCCTGGGACAGGTCGACGCTGATGATGTGCAGACGCGACGTGTCGATGCTCAGCAGCGTGCCGCGCTTGCCCTTGCCGGAGGCGTTGACGTCGAAACCGCTCTCGCAGATCAGCCCTTCGTCGAGCATGCTGTTGGCGACTCCCGATATCGCCACGCGCGAGAGTCCGGTCTGCCGCCCGAGGTCGGCGCGGGATAGTTGCCCGTTCGGGAACAGCAGCCCGAACACCAGGGAACGGTTGTTGCGGCGCACGTCGGCGGGACTTGCCTTCGTCGTCCTGCCGGGCGTGTGCAGGGGGAACGAGATGGTGTTGGCGTACGAAGTCATTGGTTCAGTCGTTTCTTGTCAGAGCGCCCATGATTCGGATCATGCGAGCTGCGGTGTGGTCATGTTCAAATCCACAGTCTTTATATTATAGCAATAGAAAAGGGGATTCAGGAACTATAAACGCCGAAGAATGGCGGTTTGTCATTTATGTAACTATAATTAACAAATAACGGTGCGTATGCGCCAACAGCTGCTGCGTCGCAGTGGCACAGCAGCTTCAGATAGGGGGTCGTTGTGGCGGTGAAGACCGGCGGCAACCTGCGGCACAACAAGGAAAAGAGGGTTCCACATGACTGACATTGATCCGAAACTGGCGGCCATCGTCGATCAGTTCGCCATCGACGGCGACGTCAAGGGCATCACCGCATACGGTGACGGCCACATCAACGTCACCTTCCTGATCAACACGGATCAGCACCGGTACATCCTGCAGAAGATGAACACGGACATCTTCCCGGACACCGTGCACCTGATGCGCAACATCGAACTCGTCACCGCCTACCTGCGCTCCAAGAACCAGGAGACGCTCGACATCGTCCCCACCAAGGACGGCGCGAGCTACATCGAAAACGAGGAGGTGGACGGCGCCTGGAGGATATACAAGTTCATCGAAGGCACCATCTCCTACAACCTCGTCCCCAACGCCGACGTGTTCCGCGAGTCCGGCGCCGCGTTCGGCGAGTTCCAGAACTTTCTGGCCGGCTTCGACGCCTCCCAGCTGACCGAGACCATCGCCCACTTCCACGACACGCCGAGCCGCTTCCGCGACTTCAAGGCTGCGCTGGAAGCCGACAAGATGGGCCGCGCCGAAACCTGCAAGCCGGAGGTCGACTTCTTCCTCGCCCACGAAGACCAGTACTCCCGCATCATGGACGGGCTGGCCGACGGCTCCGTTCCGCTGCGCGTCACCCACAACGACACCAAACTCAACAACATCCTGATGGACGCGAAGACCGGCAAGGCCCGTGCCATCATCGACCTCGACACCATCATGCCGGGTTCCATGCTGTTCGACTTCGGCGATTCCATCCGCTTCGGCGCGTCCACCGCGCTTGAAGACGAGAAGGATCTCGACAAGGTCCACTTCAGCACCGAACTGTTCCGCGCCTACGCGGAGGGCTTCGTCGGCAAGGTGCGCGACAGCATCACCGACAAGGAGGCCGAGCTGCTCGCATTCGCCGGCAACATGATGACGATGGAATGCGGCATGCGCTTCCTCGCCGACTACCTCGCCGGTGACACGTACTTCGCCACCAAGTACCCCGATCACAACCTCGTGCGCGCTCGCACCCAGATCAAGCTCGTGCAGGAGATGGAGCAGAAGGCCGACGAGATTCGCGCCATCGTCGACGACGTCATGGAAAGGACCGCCCGCTGATGACCACGGAAGAGAAGAAGGACGACTGCGCCTGCGGCGGACTCGACGCCGTCTACGCGAGCATCGACGCGCTCGTCGACTTCGCGCGCAAGCGGCTTGAACTCGACCCGCGCGATGCCGACTGGACGCGCAACCGCATCTTCGAGCTGTTCTCGCTCGACTCGTACCGTCCCACCGGCGCGACCAGCGACGACACGCTGCCCGATGACCTGCTGACTCGGTTCCGCGCCGCGGCCGTCGCGGCGGGGCTGTTCGACGCCGACGAAGGACCCGTGTACGCGGACATCGTGATGGGCATGCTCTCCGGCACGCCGTCCGCCGTGCAGGACCGGTTCGAGGCAGTGGAACGCGAACATGGCGGCATGGAGGCCATGCGCTGGTTCTACGACTACTGCGTCGCCAACAACTATGTCAAGAAGGGCGTGCTCGACAAGAACCCGCGCTTCGATTCCCACGGCCTGGTCATCACCATCAACCTCGCCAAGCCCGAATTCAAGAACATGAAGAAGGCCGCCGCGGGCAATTCGGTGGCCGGCGGATACCCCGCATGCACGATCTGCCATGAGAACGAGGGTTTCGCGGGGCGCAACAAGCGCACGCTGCGCACCATCCCCGCCACACTCGGCGACGAACCGTGGTTCTGGCAGTTCTCCCCGTACGGGTACTTCTACCAGCACGGCATCTGCGTGAACGACGAGCACACGCCCATGCACGTGAGCCGCTCCACGTTCGGGCACCTGCTTGACTTCGTCGACCGGTTCCCCGGATACTTCCTCGGGTGCAACGCCGCGCTGCCGCGCATCGGCGGCTCCGTGCTCGCCCATGACCATTACCAGGGCGGCGGCGAACTGCTGCCGATGCACAAGGCGGCCGCCTGGGCGACGATGACGCTGCCGGAATACCCGGACGCGACCATCGAGATCCTCGACTGGCCCGGCACCGCCGTGCGCGTGGTCGCCAAATCGCGCGACACGATCATCGAGGTGTGCGACAAGATCCGCGAAGGCTGGATCAACTACTCCAACCCCGAGCTGGACATCATCTGCGAAGGCGAGGACGGCAAGCGCTCCGCGGTGTCGCCCAGCGCGATCATCACCGAGCGCGGCTACGAAATGAGCCTGATCTTCCGCAACAACTCGGTCAGCGAGGAACTGCCGGAAGGCATCTTCCATGCGCATCCCGAGTTCTGGCCGGTCAAGCAGGAGCCCATCGGCCTGATCGAGGCGCAGGGGCTGTTCATCCTGCCCGGCCGTCTCATCAACCAGCTCGGCCTGATCGAGGACGCCCTCGCCGAGGGCAAGCCGCTGCCGGAAGAGGTCGGCGAGTTCACGCTCGAATGGGACGAACTCACCGCGACACTGAACGGCGAGCGCGACCGCGACGCCATCCACGCCGCGGTGCAGGACGAACTCGGCAGCGTATGCGAGCGCATCCTGGGCAACACGGCCGTGTTCAAGCACAAGGAACTCACCCGGGACTTCATGGAAGGCCTCGGATTCCATACTCAGCATTAGAATGACTGTTGGAGTCATCCACAGCTGTTTTTCAAGGAGGAACACATGACTACCATTCTGGTAACGGGCGGCGCGGGCTACATCGGTACGCACACCGATGTCGAGCTGCTGAACAAGGGGTACGACGTTGTCTGCGTGGACAACTACAGCAACTCGTCGCCCAAGGCGCTCGATCGCGTCGAGGAGATCACCGGCAAGACCGTCAAGCGCTACGAGGGCGATGTCCGCGATGAGGCGCTGATGGACCGCATCTTCACCGAGAACGACATCGACTGGGTGATTCATTTCGCCTCGCTCAAGTCCGTCGGCGAGTCGGTCGCCAAGCCGATCGAATACTACGACAACAACCTCAACAGCACCATCGTGCTGCTCAAGGCCATGCGCGCCCACGACGTCAAGAAGGTCATCTTCTCGTCGTCCGCCACCGTCTATGGCACGCCCAAGGAGCTGCCGCTGACTGAGGAGAGCCAGATCGGCGGCACCACGAACCCGTACGGCACGACCAAGTTCTTCGAGGAGCAGATCCTGCGCGACGTGCACGTTGCCGACGACTCCTGGACCGTCGTCATCCTGCGCTACTTCAACCCGGTCGGCGCCCACGAGTCCGGCCTGATCGGCGAGGATCCGAAGGGCATCCCGGCAAACCTGACCCCCTACATCGCCAAGGTTGCACTCGGCGAGCTCAAGGAGGTTCAGGTGTTCGGTGACGACTATGACACGCCCGATGGAACCGGCGTGCGCGACTACATCCACGTTGTCGATCTGGCCAAGGGCCACGTCGCCGTCATCGACAAGGTCGAGAGCCCCGGCGTGTTCACCTACAACCTGGGTACCGGTCACGGATACTCGGTACTTGAGGTCATCAAGGCGTACGAGAAGGCTGCCGGCCACGCGATTCCGTTCGCGATCAAGCCGCGTCGCCCCGGCGACATCGCCGCCTGCTACGCCGACTCCTCCAAGGCCGAGCGTGAACTCGGCTGGAAGGCCGAGCTCGGCATCGACGACATGGCTGCGTCGTCGATGAATTGGCAGACCAAGAACCCGAGCGGTTACCGCGACGCCGAGTGACATCGGCCCGTGCGATCGGCCGATCGGCGTGATTTGATCGTCTGGCCGTCTTACGAATGATGCCCGGTGGCTCCTGAGATTCAGGAACCACCGGGCATCATTCGTTTTTTGCCGTTGATATTCGCCGGAACGTTGGCAAGGTCATGGGTCAAGTCGCGTTTGCGTGCTTAAGTGCGCGTCGGAACGACGAGTGCGCGAACATAGGAACGCAAAACCGGTGGTTTGCGTGCTTAAGTGCGCACGGTCGTCGTTCCGGCGCGCACTTAAGCACGCAAAAGGGTACGGACAGGCCCGATATGTGTGGTGTTTGTTCAGTGGATTGCCGTGAAGTGATGCGTGTGTCGGCAAGGCGTACCGAAGGAAGCGGTACGAGGGTACCGCGACTGAGGAACAACGCAGCCGACACTCCATCACTCCTCGGCAACGAGGTCGAGATATGAATCGTTCCACAGATCCTCGTCCCCGTCGGGCATCAGCAGGACACGTTCGGGGTTCAGGGCCTGGACTGCGCCCTCGTCGTGGGTGACGAGGACGATGGCGCCTTCGTATTTGGCGATGGCCTTGAGGATTTCGTCGCGGGAGGCGGGGTCGAGGTTGTTGGTGGGCTCGTCGAGGAGGAGGACGTTGGCGCGGGAGGTGACGAGCGTGGCGAGGGCGAGACGGGTCTTTTCGCCGCCGGAGAGGACCCGGGCGGGTTTGAAGGCGTCGTCGCCGGAGAAGAGGAAGGAGCCGAGGATGGAACGAGCCTGAGTGTCGTTGAGCTCAGGGGCGACGTGGGTGAGGTTCTCAAGCACGGTGGCGTTGAGATCGAGGGTGTCGTGCTCCTGGGCGAAGTAGCCGATCTTGCAGCCGTGGCCGTATTCGACGACGCCGGTGTCGGGGTCTTCGATGTGGGCGAGCAGGCGCAGGGTGGTGGTTTTTCCGGCGCCGTTGTAGCCGAGGATGACGACGCGGGAGCCCTTGTCGACGGCGAGGTTGACGCCGGCGAAGACGATGTTGGAGCCGTATGCCTTGGAGATGTCCTTGGCCATGATGGGGGTGCGGCCGCAGGGTGCCGGTTCGGGGAAGCGGATGTCGGCGACCTTGTCCTGCTTCTGGGCATCGGAGGTCTCGGACAGGAGCCGTTCGGCGCGGCGCATCATGTTCTGGGCGGCGACGGCCTTGGTGGCTTTGGCGTGCAGGCGGATGCCCTGCTTCATGAGCCGGTCGGCTTTTTTCTCGGCGACCTCGCGTTCGCGGCGACGACGCTCCTCGTCGACGACGCGCTGGTGGAGGTAGGCTTTCCAGCCGAGGGAGTACATGTCGATCTGGCCGGTCTGCGCGTCGAGATGCCAGACCTTGTTGACGACTTCGTCGAGCAGCTCGGTGGAGTGGGAGATGACGAGGAATCCGCCTTCGTATTTCTTGAGGAATCCGCGCAGCCATTCGATGGAGTCTGCGTCCAAGTGGTTGGTGGGCTCGTCGAGAATGAGGGTGTCGGCATCGGAGAAAAGGATGCGGGCGAGTTCGATGCGGCGGCGTTGGCCACCGGAGAGGGTGCCGAGGGGACGCTGCATGACGTCCTGGGGGAGGCCGAGGCTGTCGGCCATGGCGATGGCCTCGGATTGTGCGGCATAGCCGCCGGCCTTGTCGAAGTCCTGCATGGCTTTGTCGTACCGGTTCATGGCTTTGGTCATGATGTCCGGGTCCGGGTTGGTCATGTCTTTTTCGGCTTTGCGGATGCGGCTGATGATGGAGGCGATGTCGCGGGCGCTCATCATGCGGTCGAGCGCGGTCTGCTCCTGGTCGGCGGCATGCGTGTCCTGGGGGAGGTAGCCGAGCTTGCCGGATACGCGCACCTTGCCGCTGGTGGGGAGCATGTCGCCGGTGATGACGCGGGTGAGTGTGGTTTTGCCGGCACCGTTGCGACCGACCAGACCGATCTTGTCGCCTTTGGCGACGTGGAAATCGGTGGGATGGAGCAAGGTGCGCGCGCCGATCTGAATCTCAAGTCCCTGCGCCTCAATAGCCATGTGTCCCGCTCGTCTTTCTGTTGTTGTCCGTATTCGTTGAAGTCCAACCGTCCATCATAGCGAACACGTGCCGACTGGCGGTCAGGGTACTGGCTCAGGGGTGTCTCGGGGTTGTCATCCCCGCGGATCATAAGCCGTTTCGTCCCCGTGGTCGATGGCCGGGAAACCTTACGAATCCTAATGTTTATGGTGATGTTGCGATGACGGCAGACCAGTGAAGGAGCGACAGGCATGGAACGGATGATGACGGGAGATGGGCGCGTTCGGACGTTCGCCGAGTGCCGGAACAGAAGGAACCGCAGGACGCTGCTGCGCGTGTCGGTCGTGCTGGGCGTCCTGCTTGCCGCCATACTGGCGCTGCTGTTCTGCCTGGGGCGTTTCGCGGGCCGGGGGCCGTTTGCGCCCGGCGTCGCGCAGGCGAAATACTCTCCGTCGAGCTGGAGTCTGATTGTCGTCAACCGGTGGAACAGGATTCCCGACGACTATCCGGCACCGAAACTGACCAGGCTCAGCAACGGCGAGAGCGTGGATTCGCGCATCTATCCCGATCTGCAGCGCATGTTCGATGACATGCGTGCCGCGGGGCTTCACCCGGAGGTCACGTCGGCGTACCGTACGGAGGCCGTGCAGCGGCAGCTGCTGGACGAGAAGATATTCCTGTATCAGAACGAGGGCGCGTCGAAGGAGGAGGCGAGAAGACAGGCGTCGCAATGGGTGGCCGAGCCGGGGACCAGCGAGCACGAGCTGGGCCTGGCGGTGGACATCAACGCGAGCGGGGCCACCAGCACCAAGGACAGCGTCAACGAGCACCAGTGGCTTGCAGACAACGCGTGGCGGTACGGATTCATCCTGCGCTATCCGCGAGGGAAGACCGACGTGACCGGCAACGCGTATGAATCATGGCATTACCGGTATGTGGGAGCCGAGGCGGCGAAGGCGATGCATGAGTCCGGCCAGACGCTTGAGGAGTACGTGAAGTAGCTGGACGGGCCGTTGCCGCAGTATCAATCTATGCCGACGCGATGGTGATGGTGGCGCGGAACGATTGCTCGTCCGGCCTGTCCAATTCCAGCGTCGCGCCCATGGCCTCGCATGCGGCGTCGGCGATCGACAGGCCTAGGCCGACGCCGGGCTCGGCGCTGATGCGTGAGTGTTCGCCGCGGTGGAACGGCTGCTTCAGATTCATCAGATCGCCCGGCAGCGTTTCGTCGGTGCTGTTGGTGATGGTCACGATGATGGCGCAGTGCTCCTGCCTCGCGGCGATGTCGAGTGTGCCCGAGCTGATGTTGTGCATGATGGCGTTACGCAGCAGGTTGCCGATGGCCAAGTCCATCAGCGATTTGCTGGCCTGGACCTGCACGTCGCCTGCGACATCGCGCGTGGTGACGAGGATGTTGCGCTTATCGGCCTGCTCCTCCACCTCGGCCAGCTCGTCGTCGATGAAATCGGCGAGCTGCAGGGCGGTGACGTCCTCGGCATCGATGACGCCGCTCTGGATGCGCGAGAGCGTGAGCAGTGCCTGCACGAGGTCGCTGCCGCGACGGTTCGCGGCGAGCGCCCGCCTGATGGCAGGCTCCACGTCGGCCGGGAAACGGCCTTGGGACAGTGGGGCGTCCAGATTGGTCGCGACGGCGGCGATGGGTGTTCGCAGCTCGTGGGAGGCGTTCGACACGAACCGACGCTCCGCTTCCGTGGCGTTCTGCAGTCGGTCGAGCATGCCGTTGATGGATTCGATGAGCTTGCCGATCTCGTCATCGCTGCCGTCGGGGGCGATGCGAGCGTCGAGATTGCCGGGCTTCAACGCCTCCACCTGCTTGCTGATCTTGGCCACGCGTTTGGACAGGCGAGAGCCGACGAGCCAGGACACGATGAGCGAGAGCACGGCGAAAATGATGAACGTGCCGATGGAGATGAACTGCATCATCGTGATGAAGGAGTCGGTCAGGGCGCTCGCCGTCTTGCCGATATGCGTCACCTCGATCTTGGTGACGGTGGACTCCGGGTCGGAGGTCTCGACGGTATCCTCCTGTACCGAGAGCATCGGGGAGCAGACGGCGGTGGCGGAGCTGCCGACGGCGTCCGGCGCATCCTCCAGATCGAGGTCGTAGCTGGTCTGGTTCTTGTCGAAGTACACCGTGATCAGTTCGCCGGTGTCCTTGTCGGTGCACATGACGATGTTGTTCTTCTGCTGCCGTGCCGCCTGTGAGACGATGATGTTCTGCGTGATGATGACGGTGGCCAGCATCGCCAGGGCGGCGATGGATATGGTGGCGATGAGCCGGCCTCGGAACGTCGACGGCCAGGGGAATCGGCGGCGACGGCGTGTATGGCCATTGCCGCCGGCGGTGTCTTTGGCGGCGGCAATGGCCGCGGCCGTGTCGGTGACCGGGGCCGCCTCCGAGGTTGCGTCTGAGTCTGTTGCGGCGTCTGCTGCGTGTGATGCGGTCATGACAGACGGTACCCCTTTCCTCTGGTGGAGGTGATGCCGTTGCCCACGCCGAGTTTGCGTCGCAGCGAGTATACGGTGGTTTTGATGGCGTCCGTGAGGTCGGTGGCTGATGCGCCCGCCCACACGGTGTCGAACAGTTCCTCGGCGTTGACGTAGCTGCCGTCCGCCTTCATGATCTCCAGCAGCACGCCGTATTCCTTCGGCGACAGGTTGACGGGCTTGCCGTCACGGGTCACGGTGTGACGGACCGTGTCGAGGACGATGCCGTTGTGTGAGAATTCGGTGCCGGAGAAGTCGCCCTTACCGGCACGGCGTTGCAGCGCCCGTATGCGCGCGAGTAGCTCGGGATAGGCGAACGGCTTGATCAGGTAGTCGTCGGCGCCGAGTTCGAGACCGTTGATGCGGTCCCTGACCTGCGCTGCCGCGGTGAGCATCAGCACGGACACGGGGATGTCGTTCGAGGCGATCGTCTCCATCACCGCGTCGCCGGACATGATCGGCAGGTCGCGGTCGAGCAGCACGATGTCGATGGATTGCTCGGCGAGCATGCGCACCGCTTCCAGCCCGTTGTATGCGACGCGGGTCGCATACCCCTCGAACCGCAGCGCGTCGTCCAGCGCGGCGGCGAGGTCACGGTCATCTTCGACGATCAGTATGCGCATGGGAACCTCCTCGGATACGTAGTTTGCGTGAGAACCAATCCGTTTCCATTATTGTCGCGGTTTTCAGAGCTGAGTGAGCATCCGGCGGCTGGTCATGGAACACTCAAACGTTATTAAGAGGATACGATGAAAGTTGTATAGGAACCATGGTCGGCATGCAATGAATGGTATCGTATTCCGCCATCGGAGTATGAAGATGGGCACGGTCGCCCATCCGGCTTGTTCAACGGATCTCTTACTGGAAAGAAAACGCTTATGAGTGGTAAACGGTTGATGGGGGAGCTGACATGCGGCGTTGTGCTATGTGAGGGAATGTCGCGCCAAGGGACTCACCTTGGTCAAGGATCCCGCACGTACCGGAAGGAGTGACAAGCCTGGCAAAGGCTCTGTCATCGTCGGCGACGAATGGGCGTTCTCGCAATACTCGGACTAGGAGGAGATGATACGCCGGATTAGTGCGATCTGCGTGCGCACGAAATCAGGCAACGACGAAAGGATTCGCCGTATCCTCGCCCACGCGGCGAACATCGGCGGCTCCGGCGTGTACGTCACCGCGTCGGCTGACCTGTCACAGGCGAGAAACACCGCGGACGACTCGCTGACGACGCTGGGCCTGATGATCGGCGTGATAGCGCTGATCGTGGGCGGTATGAGCATCGCCAACATGATGATCGTCACGGTCATGGAACGACGAGACGAAATCGGCTTGCGACGGGCACTGGGCGCTGCGCAGCGAATAGATGACGGCGCGTGCCGGATTCGTGCGTCGTCTTGCAGCGAATATTGTGGCATCGCACAACGAGTACCCGTCAAATATGTGGAGTATTTCGTCAGCCGGACATGAAATGGCGGTATATTGAAACCATCATATTGGACTGACACAGAAAGAAGTTAGCCATGACATATCCGCAGCAGCCCGGCCCGCAGCAGCCGCAAGCCCCGCAGCAGCCCGCGTATCAGGCGCCTTATGGTGCTCCTCAGGCTCCTCAGGCTCCGCAGCAGCCCGCCGGATACCAGTATCCGCAGGGGTACCCGCAGCAGCCGGGGTATCCCCAGCAGCCCGGCTACGCTCCCCAGCCGCAGGGGCCGAGCTTCCTCGACACGATGAACGTGCGCGCGGTCACCAAGATCTCCGCCATTCTCATGGTCGTGTTCATCGGCATCGAGACGTTCCTGTCGTTCCTCAGACTTGTCGATGCCGGCAACAACATGAGCGGATTCGGCTACAAGTTCCTCTTCGGCTCGACTCCGTGGCTCATGCTCACCGCAATCCTGGCGGTGTGGGTCATAGGTCTCAACGTCGTGCAGCACGGACCGCAGTGGTTCAAGATGGCCGCGTTCGTCGCCATGGTCGCGGCCGCCGGCCTGAGGGTGCTCGCGTGGCTCATCTACCTGTTCTCCGGCAATTCCGGATATTACGGCTACGGTTACTCGGACGGTGCCGCCACCGCGATTGCGTGGATTGGCTTCTTCGCGCTGCTCGGCCTGCTTGCTCAGGTGATTGTTCTGCTCGTCGGCTGGCTGCAGCAGCGGGTGTGAGGGCGTGTGCATGATCGTGTGACGGTCGCGGAACGGCCGTGATGCGGTTTCGCCGTGCAAAGCCGGATGGTCTGATGGCCGTCCGGCTTTTGCGTATTCGGGGGCGTCGCGGATCGGACGGTGTATGGTCCATGTGTTTGAATATGGGACACGCTATCGAACTGATGTTCGACATTTGTCTTGAAGTCGGGTATTGTTGAGCATGATCTACCGTTGATGATGGGATGTGCGAGGAAAGGCGGGGTTGTGACTGGACGCAAGACGTCGAAATCGGGCGGCGGGGACGTCGTGATCGAACGTGTGATGAGCAGCGACACGTTCCTGTCGCGCGAGATCCGCAAGGCACCGATGCGCAAGACCGACTCCTCATTGGTGGCGGACATCTCACATATCCCGAACGATCTGAAGATCACCATCCAGGGTGCGCGTGAACACAATCTGAAGAACGTGGATCTCGCCGTGCCGCGCAACAGGATGGTCGTGTTCACCGGACTGTCCGGCTCCGGCAAGTCATCGCTCGCGTTCGATACGCTGTTCGCGGAGGGGCAGCGCCGGTATGTGGAGTCGTTGTCCGCGTATGCGCGTCAGTTCCTCGGGCAAATGGACAAGCCGGATGTGGATTTCATCGAGGGATTGAGCCCTGCGGTGTCGATCGACCAGAAGACCACAAACCGCAATCCGCGTTCGACCGTGGGCACGATCACCGAGATTTATGACTATCTGCGACTGCTGTTCGCCCGCACAGGCGTACCGCATTGCCCCGAATGCGGCGAGCTGGTCAGCGCGCAGACCCCTCAGCAGATGGTGGACACGCTGCTGAAGAACCCGGAACGCACGAGATTCCAGATTCTCGCGCCCGTTGTACGCGGCCGCAAGGGGGAGTTCGCCGATCTTCTGGAGCTGCTGCGCGGCGACGGCTATGCCCGCGCGCTGATCGACGGTGAGGAGCGCCAGCTGTCCGACGACATCAAGCTCACCAAGCAGAAAAAGCACACCATCGAGGTCGTGGTGGATCGTCTGATGATCCGCGACGGCATCCGACAGCGGCTTACTGATTCGATCGAGACCGCGCTGCGGCTGTCCAAAGGTGTCATCGTCGCCGATTTCGTGGACTTGGACGAGAAGGACCCGAATCGGCGTCAGCCGTTCTCGGAGCACAGGGCCTGTCCGAACGGGCATCAGCTGCAGTTGGACGAGATCGAGCCCCGCACGTTCTCGTTCAATGCGCCATACGGGGCCTGCCCTGTGTGCGATGGCATCGGCTACAAGCTGGAGATCGACCCCGATCTGGTCATCGCCGATGATTCCAAGTCGCTGTCCGACGGCGTGATCGAGCCGTGGGGAGGCGGCAAGACCACGACCGAATACTACGGGCATGTGCTGCAGGGCCTGGCCGACGAACTCGGGTTCTCCATGGACACCCCATGGCGTGATTTGCCTGAGGACGTGCGGCATTCGATCCTGTACGGGCATGATTTCAAGGTCAACGTCTCATATCGCAACCGGTGGGGGCGGCTGCGCGAGTATTCGACCGGATTCGAGGGTGTCGTGCGCACGCTGATGCGCCGGTATCACGAGACCGACTCGGACCAGATGAAGCAGTACTACGAGTCGTACATGCGCGAGGTTCCCTGCCAGGCGTGCAATGGCAGGAGGCTGCGCCCCGAAGTGTTGGCGGTCACCGTAGACGGCGAATCCATCGCCGATGTATGCGACATGCCCGTCGAACGCGGGCTAGCGTGGATCAATGGGCTGAAACTGGAGGGAGCGGCGGCGACGATCGCCGGCGAAGTGGTCAAGGAGATCCGGGCCCGGCTGGGATTCCTCAACGATGTCGGCCTGAACTACCTGACGTTGTCGCGCGCGGCCAAGACGCTGTCCGGCGGCGAGGCCCAGCGCATCAGGCTTGCCACGCAGATCGGCTCCGGACTGGTCGGCGTCATGTACGTGCTCGACGAGCCATCGATCGGACTGCACCAGCGTGACAACGCGCGTCTCATCGAGACGCTGCACCATCTGCGCGACCTCGGCAACACGCTGATTGTCGTCGAACACGACCAGGAAACCATCGAGAGGGCGGATTGGGTGGTCGACATCGGCCCCGGTGCCGGCGAGCACGGCGGCGAGGTGATTTACTCCGGTCCGGCGAAGCGCCTCATCGAGGCGCCCCGGTCCGTCACCGGCGATTACATCGCCGGCCGACGGAGCATCGAAGTGCCGGCCGTGCGGCGCAAGCCGCATGCCACGAAGCGCCTTCGCGTGGTGGGGGCAAGGGAGAACAATCTGAAGAACATCACCGTCGATTTCCCCCTTGGCGTGATGACTGTGGTCACCGGCGTCTCCGGCTCCGGCAAATCGACCCTAGTGAACACGATCCTCTACCCGGTGCTCGCCGACAAGCTCAACGGCGCGCGCATCGTGCCGGGCAAGCACACGCGCGTCGAGGGCCTTGACCAGTGCGACAAGGTCATCCACGTCGACCAGAACCCGATCGGGCGCACTCCGCGCTCGAACCCGGCCACATACACCGGCGTGTGGGACAAGATCCGCACGCTGTTCGCTAAGACGCCGGAGGCGCAGGTGCGCGGTTACGGCCCGGGGCGGTTCTCGTTCAACGTCAAGGGCGGCCGCTGCGAGGCGTGCCACGGCGACGGCACGCTCAAGATCGAGATGAACTTCCTGCCCGACGTGTACGTCGAATGCGAGGAATGCCACGGCAAGCGGTACAACCGCGAAACCCTGGAGGTCAAATACAACGGCAAGACCGTCGCCGACGTGCTTGATATGCCGATCGAGGAGGCCGCCACGTTCTTCAAGGCGTACCCGTCGATCTCCCGCTACCTCGACACGCTTGTGCAGGTCGGACTGGGGTATATTCGCCTCGGGCAGCCCGCGCCCACGCTGTCTGGCGGAGAGTCGCAACGCGTCAAGCTCGCCACCGAGCTGCAGCGCAGGTCCACCGGCAAGACAGTGTATATCCTCGACGAACCGACCACGGGCCTGCACTTCGAGGACGTGCGCAAACTGCTGCTTGTGCTGCAGGGGCTGGTAGACAAAGGCAATACCGTGATCGTCATCGAGCACAATCTCGACGTGGTCAAGTCCGCCGACTGGATCATCGATTTGGGTCCGGAAGGAGGCGACGGCGGCGGCACGATTGTCACGCAGGGCACACCCGAACAGGTGGCGCAATGCGAAGCGTCCTGGACGGGCAAGTTCCTCAAGGACATGCTGTGACGAACGATATCGAGCGGCATTCACCCGAAGTGTGGAGAAAAGCGGCCGATTCGCTGCGCGGGGAGGCGGACGCTTCGGATGCGGTCGCCAAAGTGAACAGGAACGGGGCTCCGCTGCTGGGGGACACGCGCGACCTGTTCCGGCCGAAGACCGGAGATATCCCCGCCCAGCCCGGAGTCTACAAATGGCGGGACGGCGAAGGACGCGTGATCTACGTCGGCAAGGCGAAAGGCCTGCGCAACCGGTTGACCAACTACTTCCAGCCGCTGTATCTGCTGCATCCGCGCACGCAGACGATGGTGCTCACCGCACGTAGCCTCGAATGGACGGTCGTCGGCACCGAACTGGAGGCGCTCACTCTCGAATACACGTGGATCAAGGAGTTCGATCCCCGTTTCAACGTGCAGTTCCGCGACGACAAGACCTACCCGTATCTGGCGATATCGTCGGGGGAGGCCGTGCCTCGCGTATGGGTCACCCGCAGCCGCAAGAGAAGGGACGCCCGCTACTTCGGCCCCTACGCGAAGGTGTGGGAGCTGAGACAATCGTTGGACAAACTGCTGCGCACATTCCCGGTGCGTACCTGCACGACCAACGTGTTCCACAAGGCCGAACTCACCGGGCGACCATGCCTGCTCGCGTCGATTGGCAAATGCTCGGCGCCATGCATCGGGAGAATCGCGCCCAAGGAGCACCGGCGCATGTGCGAGCAGCTGGTCGGCGTGATGACCGGTCGGCTCGGCAAGAGCTACATCGCCCAGCTGACGCGGGACATGAAGGACGCCAGCGCCGAACTCGAATTCGAGAAGGCCGCGCGGCTGCGCGACGAAATCCAGATGCTGCAGACCGTCATGCAGCAGAACGCGGTCGTGTTCGATCAGGACGTGGACGCCGACGTGTTCGGCATGGCATCCGACGAGCTTGAGGCGTCCGTGCACGCCTTCATCGTGCGTGACGGCTCGATTCGCGGAGAACGCAACTGGAGCGTCGAACGCGTCGAGGACGTATCCGACGGCGAACTCATCGACGACCTGATCATGCAGGTGTATTCAGACGTGGCCGCCGACAACGGATTGAACGTCGATCCTCATGATGGAACGGACCCTTCCATGGCCTCGCCCTCCGGGAATGAGGGCGTGTCGACGGCCGAAGGGGGAGCCTCCATCGTGGAGAGACGCGACGCCATCGGCAGCACGCAGACGGTGACGGCCAAGAGCAGCGTCGAGCGCGCGCAGGCGACACGCACGAGACGCGAACGGCAGGAACAGACCGGTCGCGCGGACCTGCTGGCGCCAATCGCCCCAGTGCCGCGCGAGGTCATCGTGCCGGTCGAGCCGGCACGCCGTGCAGAACTCGAATCATGGTTGAGCGGGCTGCGTGGCGCCGTGGTCACCATCCGCGTGGCAAGCCGCGGCGAGAAGAAGGCGCTGATGGACCGGGCGAACGAGAACGCCGGGCAGGCGCTGCAACGCAGCAAGATGAGCCGCATCAGCGACATGGGCACGCGCACCGCGGCCATGAACGACGTCGCGAAGGCACTCGGGCTCGCTCAGGCACCGCTGCGCATAGAATGCTACGACATTTCGAACACCGTGGGCGGGGCGTTCCAGGTCGCCTCGATGGTCGTGTTCGAGGACGCCATCGCCAAGAAATCCGAATACCGCAGATTCGCCATTCGCGGTGATGACGGCAAGGGTGCGCTCGACGATCTGAGCGCCCTTTACGAGACGCTGACGCGACGGTTCAGACACGGCAACATCGCCGGCGACTCCGGCGACAGCATGGACAACGAGCGCCGTGCCGAATCGTCCGATACATCCGCATCCACGACGACGGCATCGTCTCCTGACGGCATACGGGACGCGGGAGTCGTCCAGCAGAACACGAACCGGCATCATTTCGCCTACATCCCGAATCTGGTCGTCGTCGACGGCGGACATCCGCAGGTCATGGCCGCGGCGAAGGCTCTGGCCGATTGCGGCGTGAACGATGTGGCCGTCTGCGGTCTGGCGAAGCGACTCGAAGAGGTCTGGGTGCCGGACGACGAATACCCGATCATCCTCAAACGCCAGTCCGAAGGCATGTACCTGCTGCAGCGGGTGCGTGACGAGTCGCACCGCTTCGCCATCACCTACCATCGTCAGACGCGACGCAAAGGCGCGTTGCGCTCCGCGCTGGATGGCATTCCCGGCGTGGGTGAGACCTACCAGAAGCGCCTGCTGAGCCACTTCGGTTCAGTGCGTGCGATGCGTGACGCCAGCGTCGAGGAACTCGAAGCGGTCAAGGGCATAGGCCATGCCAAAGCCGAAGCCATCCACACCGCCCTTCACGCCGAATAACCGCACACCTCGTTCGCCCCCGCTGGCGGTCTATGAACCCCGCCCCGTCAGCGGGGCGCCATGGACTCCGTCCCCGCTGGGGCGCGAAGTCCATATCCCGCCAGCGGAATTCATTGGTCTATGACGATTTTGTTAAGAACATTTACGGTACGATGGTGGCAGTGAATGATATAGGCAGTGAGCAAGGAGGGGTATGACCGTGATTGCACATCGTTGCGCCGTGCTCGGCAAGCCGATAGCCCATTCGTTGTCGCCGGTGCTGCACAATGCCGCATACAAGGCGCTCGGGTTGGATGACTGGGCGTACGAGCGGCACGAGGTCGGCGAAAGCGATCTCGACGGATTTCTCAAAGGGCTTGATCCGACCTGGCGCGGTCTGAGCCTGACCATGCCGCTCAAGAAAACCATTCAGCCCTATGGCACTCCGTCCAATATGTGGGCGCAGCGTCTCAAAGTCGCCAATACCGCGATTTTCGACTGGCCCGCCGAACCTGGCATCACCCCCGGTGCCACCCCCGACGGCACCTCCGCAACGGGCTCGCTGCCAGCGATCCGCCTCTACAACACCGACGTCATGGGCATCGTGCTCGCCTTCGACCATGAGCTCAAGGCCCTCGGGGAGCCTGACCGTTGGAAGAGCGCAACCTCCGCCGCCGTCATCGGCAACGGCAACACCGCGGCCTCGGCCGTCGCCGCATGCACGGTCATGCTGAAGAACGGGCAGACGAACAAACGCATCACTGTGGCGGCGCGCCACCCGGGCAAGAACCGGCAGCTGCCAGACATCATCGGCGAGGGCGACGCCATCGCATACGAGGAGAAGACGATCGACGCGTCGGCCGACACCCTGCGGGACGCGGACATCGTCATCAGCACGATTCCCGGCCACGCCGCCGACGCGGTCGCCGAAGCCATCGGGAACGACGACTCCTTCCGGCCGCGTGGCATCCTGCTCGACGTGGTCTACGACCCCCGCCCCAGCGCATTGATCCGCGCATGGAGGGCCAAGGGAGGGCTGGCGATCGGCGGCGAGGAGATGCTGCTGTGGCAGGCCATCCTGCAGGTCATCCTCATGACCGGCGCGGACACGGCCGACAGCTCCCTGATGGATGTGCTGGAACCCGCGATGCGACATGCCCTTGAGGAGGCACTGTAATGAACGATCACGCAACCATGAGCCCGGCCGGCGCGCCTGTGCCGCCGGCGGGCGGGAACAGGCCGGAGCCCGCGGACGACTTCGAGGTCCTGCTCATCACGGGCATGTCCGGCGCCGGTCGCTCCCATGCCGCCGACTGCGTGGAGGACATGGGATGGTACGTCGTCGACAATCTGCCACCGAAACTACTGGTCCCGCTGGTCGACATGATGACCAATGCCGGCAAGGACGGCGTGCACAAGCTCGCGGCCGTCATCGACGTGCGTTCGCGCGAGTATTTCGACGACCTGTCAGCCGTGCTCAGCCATCTCGACGACCTGGGGGTGCGCGCCCGCATCCTGTTCCTTGACGCCAGCGACGAAGTGCTCATCAAGCGGTACGAGTCGGTGCGCAGGCCCCATCCCCTGCAGCGTGGAAACCGTCTGATCGACGGCATCCTTGAGGAGCGCAGCCTGCTGGACAACCTCAAGGAACGGGCCGACATGGTCATCGACACATCCTCGCTGAGCATCCACCAGCTGTCGACCAAACTATACGAGGCGATGCTCGGCTCCGGCCCGTCCACGGTGGCCGTGCACATCTTCAGCTTCGGATTCAAATACGGGCTGCCGATGGACGCCGATTTCGTGGCGGACGTGCGGTTCCTGCCGAACCCATTCTGGGTGCCGACGCTACGAGAGCTCAACGGGCAAGACAAGCCCGTCAGCGATTACGTGCTGTCAAGTCCGGGCGCGGGCGATTTCCTGGACGCATACGAGCGGGCCATCCTCGTGGCGTTGGAAGGCTACGCTCACGAGGACAAGCATTTCGTGACCATCGCCATCGGATGCACGGGCGGGCAGCATCGTTCCGTCGTCATGAGCGAGGAACTTGCGAGGCGGCTGCGCGCGCACGGCATATCCGTCACCGTATCGGCCCGCGAGCTGCACCGGGCGCGCGCATAGCGAGACCGTGCAGCCACTATGCAAACATTTCGTTTCCATAATCCGGCAGCATCGCGTATTCTTGTCCAAGTGATTAGGTATCACAGTAAGCCGGTGGCAGTGCAGGGAGCAGAACCCAGCAGGCCGGGGAAACATTGAGAAGAAACAGGACATAGGAGGTTGGCTCTTGGCTCTTCTGGATGATGTCAAAAGCGAGCTGGCCGCAATCGATAACGAATTGCCTGCGGCGAAAAAGGCGCAGGCGACCGCTATGATTCGTTTCGGCGGCGGGCTGCGGCTGGTACAGCGCCAGATCATCGTTCAAGCGCAGTTTGACTCGCTCAAGGCCGCCCAGTGGCTTCAGGACACCATCAGGGATCTGTATGGGCATGAGGCGGTCATGACCCAGGTTTCTCGCTCGACGCCCAACGGCGCCACGGTGCAGCGATACATGATCCACGTGGAGCGCGGCGGTGCAGCGTTGGCATTGCAGACCGGCCTCCTCGATCGGCGCAAGCGTCTGGTGCGTGGACTTCCCGCGGATATCATCAGCGGCAACATCGCTCAGGTGAAGGCCGCATGGCGTGGAGCCTTCCTGGCTCATGGCGCTCTTTCCGACCCGGGCAAAGCCGGCTTCCTTGAAATCATCTGCCCGTCGAACGAGGCCGCCCTCGCGCTTTCGGGCGCCGCACGCAGGCTCGGCATCACGGCGAAGCCCCGACAGCTGCGCAGTTCGGAGCGTATCACGCTCAAGGACCCCGACGCCATCGAGCGCATGCTCATCCTCATGGGCGCCCCGCACTCAGCAAGGGAGTGGACAGGCAAGCGCACCGACGGCGAGGCACGGGGCAAGGCGAACCGTCTGGCGAACTTCGACGACGCCAACATGCGCCGCAGCGCGAAGGCCGCTGCCGAAGCCAGCGAGAAAGTGCGCCGCGCATTCGAGATTCTCGGCGACGACATCCCCGAAAACCTTCGTGCCGCGGGCCAGCTGCGCCTTGAGCACGGGGATGCGAGCCTTGAGGAACTCGGACGTCTCGCCGACCCGCCCATCACCAAAGATGCCATCGCAGGCCGCATCCGCCGTCTGCTACAGCTCGCCGACAAGACCGCGAAGACCCGCGACCGGGAACAGTCCGGCGCGTCCGTCGGACGCTGACGGCGTCCCTCTGCTCCTGAGAAGCGCCGGAATCAAATCCCGTCATGCACCGCGTCCATGTTCGCTATGGGCGCGGTGTTTTGTTCCGTGCCGCTTGTAATATTCGAATTGGCTAAAACCGGCCATTCCTCGCATATGCGGATAGGAAAGGATACACATGAAGACACTCAAGGATCTCGGAGATCTCAAGGGCAAGCGCGTTCTGATGCGCGCCGATTTCAACGTCCCGCTGGACGGCACCACGATTACCGATGATGGCCGTATCAAGGCCGCGCTGCCGACTATCACGGCGCTTCGCGAAGAAGGCGCCAAGGTCATCCTGATGGCCCACCTCGGCCGTCCGAAGGGCAAGGTCGTCCCTGAGCTGTCTCTGGCCCCGGTCGCCAAGCGTCTGGGCGAGCTGCTCGGCGTCGAGGTCCCGCTGGCCAAGGACACCTACGGCGAGGATGCCCAGGCCAAGGTCGCCGCGATGAACGACGGCGACGTGGTGCTGCTGGAGAACGTTCGCTTCAACCCGGAGGAGACCAGCAAGGATCCCACCGTGCGCGCCCCGTACGCCAAGAAGGTCGCCGCCCTCGGCGAGGTCTTCGTCTCCGACGGCTTCGGCGTGGTCCATCGCGCCCAGGGCTCCGACTACGATGTGGCCGCCGATCTGCCGGCCGCCGCGGGCAAGCTGGTCGAGAAGGAAGTCAAGGCCCTGTCCAAGGCCACCGAGAACCCGGAGCGCCCGTTCACCGTCGTGCTCGGCGGCTCCAAGGTCTCCGACAAGCTCGGCGTGATCGAGAACCTGCTCGACAAGGCCAACCGCCTGGTCATCGGCGGCGGCATGGTGTTCACCTTCCTCAAGGCCAAGGGCTACGAGGTCGGCACCTCCCTGCTCGAAGAGGACCAGCTCGACAAGGTCAAGGGCTACATCGCTACCGCCGAGAAGAACGGCGTCGAGCTCGTGCTGCCGACCGACGTGGTCGTCAACGCCGGCTTCCCGGCCGGTGACACCCCGGTCGCCCCGGAGGTCGTTGCCGCCGATGCCATCCCGGCCGACAAGATGGGCCTGGACATCGGCCCGGATTCCCAGAAGCTCTTCCACGACAAGATCGTCGACTCCAAGACCGTCGTGTGGAATGGCCCGATGGGCGTGTTCGAGGTTCCCGAGTTCGCCGCCGGCACCAAGGCCGTGGCGCAGGGCCTCGTCGACGCGACCGCGGCTGGCGCATTCACCATCGTCGGTGGTGGCGACTCCGCCTCCGCCGTGCGCAACCTCGGCTTCCCGGAGGACGGCTTCTCGCACATCTCCACCGGTGGCGGCGCCTCCCTTGAGTTCCTTGAGGGCAAGGAGCTGCCGGGGCTGAAGGTCCTCGACTGATCTTCACCCGCAATTCGGCTCCCCGGGCGCTTGACGCCGGGGAGCCGCTCCATACGGAAAGGACATCAATGGCGTCACGCATCCCGCTGCTCGCGGGCAATTGGAAGATGAACCTCGACCATCTTGAGGCCACGTATTTCGTGCAGAAACTCGTATGGCTGCTTCGTGACGCACGCTTCGACTACTCCCGTTGCGAAATAGCCCTGATGCCGTCGTTCACGTCGCTGCGCAGCGTCCAGGTGCTGGTCGAAGCCGACAAGCTCAAGATCCGCTACGGCGCGCAGGCCGTGTCGGTGACCACACAGGGTGCGTTCACCGGCGATGTCTCCGCTGACATGATCGCGCACCTCGGCTGCTCGTACGTCATCGTCGGGCATTCCGAACGCCGCAAGTACCATCCCGAAGACGACGTCAACATCGTCGATCAGGTGCGTGCCGTATTGGCGGCCGGCATGCAGCCGATACTGTGCGTCGGAGAAAGCTTCGAGGAACGCCGCCAGGGCATCGAGCTCGACTTTGCCGTCGGACAGGTGCATGACGTGACCCGTGACCTTTCCGACAAGGAGGCCGCGAAGCTCATCATCGCGTACGAGCCGGTCTGGGCGATCGGCACCGGCATGGTCGCCACTCCGGACACCGCCCAGCAGGCCGCCAAAGCCATCCGCGACGACCTCGGCGAGATGTTCGGCCCCGCCGTCGCCGATACTGTGCGCATCCTATACGGCGGATCGGTGTCGTCCAAGAACGCGACGCATCTGATCGGCGAGCCGGATGTCGACGGATTCCTGATCGGCGGCGCGTCGCTCGACCCCGACGAATTGGCGAAGATCGCCCGGTTGACACTCAAGGCGACACGTCGATAGGGAAACATGCGCATATCCGCACGTTTTTCAATGCCCTGCGCTATGCTATGACACAGTACGTTTAATGGAGGTTTCCCCGTGCATATTCTGAAGATCGTTCTTGAGATCATCGTCGTCATCGCGTCCATCCTGCTGACGCTGCTCATCCTCATGCACAAGGGCAAGGGCGGCGGTCTGTCCGATATGTTCGGCGGTGGCCTGACCCAGAACGCCGGCACGTCTGGTGTCGCGGAGAAGAACCTGAACCGCTGGACCATCTTCATCGCACTGGTCTGGGTCGCCATCATCATCGCCCTCGGTCTGATGACAAAATTCAACTTGGTGTGAGCGCGATTCGCTGAAGCACTGTATGCAGCACGTTGAGCCATGGTCACTTGATCATGGCTCATTTCATTGGGCAACGTTTATCGGATATCGTTTGAGGAGCATCTGACATGGTCACCATGAACAGGAACAAAGTCGTCATCGTCGGCACCGGGCAGGTCGGATCCACCGCGGCGTTCGCCATCGTCACCCATGGTCTGTGCAACGAGCTCGTACTCATCGATCATTCCGCCGGCAAGGCGCTCGGCGAAAGCCATGATCTCGATGACGGCAGCGAATTCCAGGACCGGCACGTCAAGGTGCGCAACGGTGACTACGGTGACTGCAAGGACGCCGACATCGTCGTCATCACCGTCGGACGCAAGCCACCGGCCAACTCAACCCGACTCGACGAACTCGGCTTCACCATCGGACTCGTCGGCGACGTGGTCGACCGGGTCATGGCATCCGGGTTCAACGGCGTCATCGTCATGGTCTCCAACCCGGTCGACGTCATGGCATGGTACGCGTGGAAACGCTCCGGCCTGCCGCGCACCCAGGTGCTGGGCACGGGAACCGCGCTGGACACCTCGCGTCTCAAGACCATCATCGGTGAGGAGACCGGGCTGGACCCGCGCAACGTCGGCGGTTTCGTGATGGGCGAGCACGGCGATTCGCAGTTCACCGCATGGTCGACCGTCTCGCTCGGCGGCAAGCCGTTCACGCAATTCCTGAGCGACAACGCCGACCGATTCTCATCCGTCTCCACGCATGAGATCGAAGAGAAGACCCGTATGCGAGGCAACGAGATTGTCGCGGCGAAGGGCGGCACGAACTTCGGCATCGCCTCGACGGTGGCCGGCATCGTGCAGACCATCCTTTGGGACGAACGCCGCATCGTGCCGGTATCGACCCTGCTCGACGGCGAATACGGCGAGCGCGACGTGTTCCTCGGCGTGCCGACCGAGCTGCGTGCCAACGGCGCCAACGAGATTGTCGAGCTGGAACTTGCCGACGACGAGCTCGCCAAACTGCATCATTCCGCGGAGCTGGTCCGCTCCTACTGCGAAGGGCTGCTGTAGCCGCAGACCGGCACGATTCTTTTTTCCCCCTGACAGGCTTTACGGAGAAACGCCATGACCAACCCTGAACAGCGACTCATCGTCACCGACCTCGACGGCACGCTGCTGCATGACGCCCCCACCTTCGAGGAGCGGTTTATCACGCAGCGCAGCATTGACACAGTCAAACGCATGCACGATGCCGGTTACCGGTTCGCGGTGGCGACCGCCCGGCCGGTGAGCACCGGCTTCGAGTACGCGGGTAAGTTGCCGGTCGACGCGTACATTTATCTCAACGGTGCTCTGATTGATTTCGCGCCCGAACGTTTCGATTACGATCTGCTCACCTCGGGGCGGCTCCCCTCCGACGGGCATCTGCTGAAGGTCGGCTTCTCCTCCGCACGGGCCTGCGAGGTGTGCCGGTATCTGCTCGACGAGATACCCGGCCTCAGCCTCGGCATCGTCATGGATGACGTGCGCTACACGAACTTCGACGTGAGCGTGTACTGGAAGACACAGACTTGGCAATTCACCGATTTCACCGACGTCCCCGACGGTATCGCCGACAAGATCATTATCTTCCCCAAGTCGGAGCAATGGGCACATCTGAAGACGCTGGTTCCGCCCGATTTCGACGTGGCGATCTCCGAAGGCTCGATGTGGATGCTGATGAATCCGCTGGCGAACAAGCGGCAGGCGTTGAAGACGCTGTGCGAACGCATGGACGTGCGGCTCGACGGTACTGTCAGTTTCGGCGATGACCTTATCGACATCGGCATGATGACGACATCGGAAACGGGCGTGGCGGTCGCCAACGCGAACCCCGAGGTCATCAAGATCGCCGACGAGATCTGCCCGCCCAACAACGATGACGGCGTCGCGCAATGGATCGAACGGCATCTGCTGGCATGACGGCGGACAGCTCCGGGCTCGGCACGAAACCGGTCGCGCGGCTCGCCCTGACGATGTCGGTTCCGACCATCGTCGCGCAGGCGGCGAACGCCTCATACACCATCATCGACCGACTGTTCATCGGGCATATCCCCGAGGTCGGCGACGCCGCGATGACCGGCGTCGGCATCTGCTTTCCGATCCTGCTGGCCGTCACCGCGTTCGCGTCGTTGATCGGCGCGGGCGGCGCGCCGAGGGCGTCCATCGAACTGGGTCGCGGCAATTTCAAGAAGGCCGAACGCATCCTGGGCACCAGCGCGGCGTTCCTCGTGGCCATCGCCCTGACGCTCACCGTCATCCTGCAGGCGACGAAGGAGCCGGTGCTGCGCGCTTTCGGAGCCAGCGACGCCAACATCGGATATGCGGTCGACTTCATCACCATCTACCTGGTCGGCACGGTGTTCGTGCAGCTCACGCTCGGACTCAACAACTTCATCTCCGCGCAGGGCAAGACCACCATCGCGATGACCTCGGTGCTGATCGGCACCGGTACCAGCATCATCCTCGACCCGGTGTTCATCTTCGTGCTCGGCTGGGGCGTAAAGGGCGCGGCCGTCGCGAACGTGATCGCCCAGTTGATCTCATCGGTGTGGATCATCCTGTTCCTCGCCTCCGGGCGCAGCGCCATCCGGTTGAGGCCGTCCAACATCCGCTTCAATCGAGTCATCGTGCCGATCCTGACCCTCGGGTTGGCGCCGTTCATCATGCAGATCACCGAATGCCTCATCAACGTGGTGTTCAACGTCGGGCTGCAACGATACGGCGGTGACGACTATGTCACGTCAATGACCATCATAACCTCGCTCATGCAGGTGGTCAGTGTGCTGACCAACGGTTTCCAGCAGGGCATCCAGCCGATCATCGGGTTCAACTTCGGTGCCCGGCGCATGGATCGCGTGCGGCAGGCCATCCGCGTGGCATTCATCGCGCAGATCACTTCGGCCACGGTGCTGGTGTCGATTCTTGCCGCATTCCCAAGCGTGTTCGCCGCATGGTTCACGTCGTCGCCGGAAGTCATCGGCATCGTGACCCGCATGATGCCGGTCTTCGTCGCCGGATGGGGCGTGTTCGGCATCCAGATGGGCGCGCAGTGCGCCCTTGTCGGCATGGGGCAGGCCAAGCAGTCCGTGTTCCTGGCGATCTTCCGCAAGATCATCATGCTGGTGCCGCTCGCCCTGACACTGCCTCACTGGATCGGAGTGACCGGCATCTTCCTCGCCGAGCCGATCTCCGACGCGACTTCCGGCATCGTCGCGGGCATCCTGTTCTATGTCACCTACCGTTCGCTGACACGGGCGGATGATGCCAAGAACCGGTGAAGGCGGCGCCCGCCGTATTGCCGGCTGCCAATGCTCATTGGGGGGGGCATGTTCGTGCAATGGTGTCATGGGAAGGAGGCGGGAGCGCCCGGACCGGGCGAGCACCGGCTTGATGTCGAAGCAGACATGATGACGATGCGTTCATATCATCAGACGAGGATGCGGGTTCCGGCAATACTGGCGGTCTTAGCCATGATACTGGTTTTTGCCGGATGCGGCGGTCGGGTCGTTTCCGTGGCCTGTGACGCCGGCGTGCAGTACGGCAATCTCAGCGATGCCGTCGCTGCATCGGATAGTCACCGTTGCCACGATTGACAGGATGAAGCAAGCCGATGGCGACCAACAGGATCTGTATGACATGACGCTGAAATCTGGACGCGTCTCAAGGGGTCTGTGGAAGGTAGTGATATCACGGTCACCGTCAATCTTGGATGCGAAGGAGCGGGCGCCAAGGACGATTTCATCGCGAAATATGGTGCGGAGACCAAGATCATTGTCCTGCTCGCCAAACGGACGATGGAGCCTATCAGCTCTCTAATCTGCCCCAAGGTATCCGGCGATACGATGACACGGCCTTCAAGGAGTGTCGGACGCCGTAGCGTAGTTTGTGATGACCACCCCAGTCCGTCCTACGCGTTCCATCTCCTATCTCGATTTCGAGGGGTTGATTCCGGCGTCCCGGAACATCTATCTGCGTTTCAAGGGGTTGCCTGAATGCGGTACCCGGAGTATATCGGGGTGTTCAGCATTGGAATCATGCGGTTCCCATGGTGTTTATACTCGGGCACCAACCCCTCGAAACGCAGTTAGATGTCTGAGCGAGCCTCAATCAACCCCTCGAAACGAAGATAGCCCTCGAATCAGTCGGTCATCGTTTGAACGACGAATGTGCAGCACTGTCAAGCACGCCGATGAGCAAGCCTGCCAGCGCCGGAATGATCCATCCCAGCTGGAATTGCTGCAGCGGCAGCATGTTCAATATGGCCTCTAGCCATGGCAGGGAGCCGCCGAATACCGTGACGATGCTCGCCAGACATGTGGCGAATGACACGATGGCCACCAGCAGTACCATCCAGAAGTACACGCGCGGAAAATGAGCGGCGAGGATTCGATGGGTCAATGCGAGCGTCACCAACACGATGGCAATCGGATACAATGCGGCGAGCACGGGCACGGACACCTTGATGATCATGCTGAGTCCGGCGTTGGACACCACGAAACTGAACACGGTGAACAGTGCCTGCCATGCGCGATAGCTCACGCGGCGACCGGCGACGGTGGCGAATCGCGTGTGGAAGTATGTGGCGCACGTGCAGATCAGACCCGTGCAGACATTCAGACAGGCGATGACGAACACGATGCCTAAAAATACCATGCCGAACGTGCCGAACAACGAGGCCGTGAGATTGGTGAGTACGGTCGCGCCTGTATCGGTCGCTGGATTGACCGAGGCAATGCTCCCGGACACGACACCCACATAGCCGAGCACCGCATAGATCACGATCAGCAGGATCCCGGTGCCGAGACCGGCGTACGCGGTCTCCCGACGAATAAGCGTGTTGTCGGTGACATGCATGGCGCGGACGTTCGCCGAAATCACGATGCCGAAGTACAAAGCAGCTAGCAGATCCATGGTTTGATAGCCGTCCAGGAAGCCCCGGGACGCCTGATGCACCGCATAATCGCCTGTCGGTTGCGTCGGTGTTACCGCACCATGCGCCAGGCAGGCTATGAACAGCACTGCGATGAACGCCAACAGCAGCGGCCCCATGAACCGTCCCAACACGGCCGACAGTTTCTCGGGATGCTGGGCCAGCAGGAAAGCCACGGCGAAGAACACCAGCGAGTACGCCAGCTGCGTCGTCCAGCCGCCCCATCCAGTGCGGGAGGGCAGGAATGGCGCCACCATCATCTCGTATGACGTGGTCGCCGTGCGTGGGATGGCGAAGCACGGGCCGATGGTGAGCATGATCGCCACGCCGAGCAGCGAGGCGAACGCCGGGGACACACGACGGGCGAGCTCGTCGAAGCCACCCGCGAACGTGACGGCGAGCACGCCGAGAATCGGAAGGCCGACCGCCGAGACGATGAACCCGATGATGGCGGGAACGGTGGCAGCGCCCGCCTGCGCCCCAACGAACGGGGGAAAGATGAGGTTGCCCGCACCGAAGAACATCGAGAAGAACGTGAACGCCATGACGAGGCGTCCGGAGAACGGGAGACGGCACCGACCGCCGGATTCGGCGGTGTTGATGTCTGTCGGTACGGGAGTCGTTGCCATAACGGTACTGCTTTCTGTTGCGGCGGCTCGGCGCCTGTCTTCTCGGCACCTGTCTTCTCGGCACCTGTTTCGGACTCGGTTCCCGGCGGTCGGCATGAATCCACCCGCGTCGGGTGGCCCGACCCGTGATAAGCCCATGGCAGCGCAGTTTAACACATTGCTGTGCGTTGGGGAATAGGTCAGTGGCGGGCGGTCGCCCATGCCGCCGTGGAATGCGCGTGCGCGAGCATCATGCCGATCACGGCCAGCAGACAAGCCAGAGCGACCATGAGGATGATGTCCTCATGTCCTTTCGACTGTAGCGCCGCGCCCGTCAGCGCTCCGAGAAACATGGCCAATACGGCGACGGCGCGCCGGCCGAGTTTTGACATCTCATGGCCGTGGGCGGATGTGTCGGCGACGATGCCGGTCACGGTCATCGTCAGCACGGTCGTCGGCAAGTCGGGCACCGCGAGCCGCCGGGCAGTGGAGTTCTGGATGCCCATCGCGGGGGCGATCAGCACGATCAGCATCAGATGATGGACGTCGATGTGGCGGGCGGTGGGGAAGTTGAGGCTCGGCTGCGATGACACCTGTATACTGCCCATGCCCAGAGCCGGTTCCGCGGAATAGTGGTTCAGCAGGTACAGCCCGATCAGCGCGGCGAGGATGAACGCGGCCTGCACGATCGACGAGATCAGCAGATGGCGGGCCCGGTGTTCTCCGAACCGGCGTATGATGCGGCCTCCGATGAACGCGCCGAAGGCGAAGCACACCAATGTCAGCGCCGATGTCCACCAGACGAACCCCTGTGCGTGGGCGAGCGCGAAGCCAAGGAAGACGATGTTGCCGGTGACGTTCGCCACGAACACATGTCCCAAGGCCAAGTAGCTCAGTGCATCGACCAGACCGGCGATGAACGTCATCAGCACCATGGCGGGGGAGAGCAGCCCGTATTCGTCATCCTTGCGGGGAATCAGCGTGCGTCCTGCCTCTGCCAGATGCAAGTTCATGTGGTTGACGGTCCTTCTGTTTGTAGTTTCTGCTTGAGTGATGCGCTGGCGCATGTTCGCGGCGAGAGAAATACCCTTCGGCATGATACACGAAGGGGCGTCATTCACGGCCTTTCCCGGTTTCGATATGGCGTTCGTGTGCGGTCTAGCAGTGTATCACGTGAAAAGCCCTCGGCCGTTATCGGGTCGGGGGCTTCTCACGATTATGTGGTCAGGCGTATGTCACGCTTGACCGGTCGGTCTCAGGCGTTCACGCGGTCGATGCCGGACTGCACGTCGGCCAGCACGGAATCCCAGGACTTGATGAAGGCGGCGACACCGTCGGCCTCCAGCTTGTCGGTGACGTCCTTGAGGTTGATGCCCAGCTCGGCCAGCTTGTCGATGACGGCGTGGGACTCCTCGTAGGTGCCCTCGATGGACGGAGCGCCGTTGCCGTGATCGGCCAGAGCGTTCAGGGTCTTCTCGGGCATCGTGTTGACGATGTGCTTGGCAACGAGCTCGTCGACGTACTTGCAGTCGGAGTAGGCGGCGTTCTTGGTGCCGGTGGAGGCCCACAGCGGACGCTGGACCTTGGCGCCCTTGGCGGCCAGGTCAGCCCAGCGAGGATCGGCGGCGAACTTCTTCTCAAAGAGCTCGTAGGCGAGGCGGGCGTTGGCGACAGCGGCCTTGCCCTCAAGGGCCTTGGCCTCATCGGAGCCGTTGGCTTCAAGCAGCTTGTCGACCGCGGTGTCCACGCGGGAGACGAAGAAGGAGGCGACGGAGCCGATGTGCTTCAGGTCGTGGCCGTTGGCGGCAGCCTGGGCGATGCCCTCGATGTAGGCGTCGATGACCTGCTCGTAGCGCTCCAGCGAGAAGATCAGGGTGACGTTGACGGAGATGCCCTTGGCGAGGGTGGCGGTGATGGCCGGCAGGCCTTCCAGGGTCGCCGGGATCTTGATCATCGCGTTCGGGCGGTTGACCTTCTCCCACAGCTCGACGGCCTGCTTCTCGGTGTTCTCGGTGTCGTGGGCCAGACGCGGGTCGACCTCGATGGAGACACGTCCGTCGACGAAGTCGGTGGCCTCGGCGATCTCGCGGAAGATGTCGGTGGCGTTGCGCACATCGGTGGTGGTGAGCTCGCGCACGGCGGTCTCGACGTCGACCTTGCCGAGTTCCTTGAGCTGGGCGTCGTACGGACCGACCTGGCTCAGGGCCTTCTGGAAGATGGACGGGTTGGTGGTCACACCGACGACGTTCTTGTCCTTGATGAGCTCCTGCAGGGAGCCGGACTCGATACGGGTGCGGGACAGGTCGTCCAGCCAGATCGAGACGCCGTTGTCGGACGTGCGCTGAGTTGCTTCAGTCATATTGTTTTCTCCTTTGATTCCGTAATGGAACAAATCTTCAATGGCGCCCCTCCTGCGAGGGGCTTGTCGGCCGTGCCGACCGGGAGGGAGCCGCCCGCCGCGTATTCGCCTCGGCGGGTGGCTCCCGATGGATCACTTGGCGGCTTCGGCTTCCGCGATGGACGCCTTGGCGGCCTCGACCACGTGCTCGGCGGTGATGCCGAGGTCGATCATGTTCTGCGCGCCATCGCCCTGCAGACCGAACTGCTCGATGGAGACGGGCTTGCCGTAGGAGCCGAGGTACTTGTACCACGGCATCGCCACGCCGGCCTCGACGGACACGCGGGCCTTGACGGAAGCGGGAAGCACGGCTTCCTTGTACTCGGCGTCCTGCTCCTCGAACCATTCCATGGACGGCACGGACACGACGCGAGCCTTGACGCCCTCACCGGCCAGGGTCTTCGCGGCGTCGACGGCCCACTGGACCTCGGAACCGGAAGCCATGAGGATGACGTCCGGGGTGCCCTCGGTGTCGACCAGGACGTAAGCGCCCTTGCGCACGCCGTCCTTGGCCTTGGCGGCGGTCTCGGCGAGCACCGGGACGCCCTGACGGGTCAGCACCATGGCGCCGGGCAGCGTGTTCTTCTTCTCGAAGAAGTAGCGGTAGGCTTCGGCGGTCTCGAAGGCGTCAGCCGGGCGGATGACCTCAAGCTGCGGGATGGCGCGGAAGGAGGCAAGGTGCTCGACCGGCTGGTGGGTCGGGCCGTCCTCACCGACGGCGACGGAGTCGTGCGTCCACACGTACAGGTTCGGGATCTCCATGAGGGCGGCCAGACGGACGGCGGAGCGCTCGTAGTCGGAGAACATGAAGAAGGTGCCGCCGAACGGACGGGTGTGGGAGCCCAGCAGGATGCCGTTGGTGATGCAGCCCATCGTGAACTCGCGCACGCCGAAGTGCAGCTGACGTCCGAACTCGTTGCAGACCGGCCACTGCTTGGTGGCGCACTCCGCAGGAGCGAAGGTGGCAGCGCCCTTGAGGTCGGTCTTGTTGGAGCCGCCGAGGTCGGCGGAGCCACCCCACAGTTCCGGCATGACGGCCGCGATGGCGTTGAGGACGGAGCCGGAGGCGCCACGGGTGGCGACCTTCTTGCCGACCTCGAAGGTGGCCTCAAGATCGTCGAGGGCCTTGTCGAAGCCTTCCGGCAGCTCGCCGGCCTTCAGACGGTCGTACAGGGCGGCCTTGTCCGGGTTGGCCTTGCGCCAGGCGTCGAACTTCTCGTCCCATTCCTTGTGGGCTTCCAGACCGCGCTCTGCGACCTTGCGGGCGTGGGCGAGGGCTTCCTCGTCAACGTGGAAGGACTCTTCGGGGTCGTAACCGAGCAGCTTCTTGAGGCCGGCGACGGCTTCGGCGCCCAGCTTGGAGCCATGGGAGGACGGGTCGTTGGTCTTGCCCGGGGTCGGCCATGCGATCAGGGAGTGGACCTTGATGAGCTTCGGCTGGTCAGGCGCGGCCTTCTCGGCCTTGGCGATGACCTCGGCCAGACCCTCGATGTCCTCCTTGTAGGAGCCGTCGGGCTGGATGAAGCTGAATTCGTCGGTGTACCAGCCGTAGGCCTGGAAGCGCTTGAGCACGTCCTCGGCCAGCACCAGGTTGGTGTCGCCTTCGATCTGGATGCGGTTGGCATCGAAGATTACGGTGATGTTGCCGAGCTTCTGGTTGGCGGCAAGAGCGGCGGCTTCGCCGGAGATGCCTTCCTCGATGTCGCCTTCACCGCAGATGGCCCAGATCTTGTGGTAGAACGGGGACTCTTCCTTCGGGGTCTCCGGGTCGAGCAGGCCGCGCTGGAAGCGTTCGCCGTAGGCGAAGCCGATGGCGGAGGCAAAGCCCTGACCCAGCGGGCCGGTGGTCATTTCGATGCCTGGGGTCAGGCCGTACTCGGGGTGGCCCGGGGTGCGGGTGTCCGCGCCGCCGCGGAAGTGCTTGAGGTCGTCCAGAGTGACGCCGTAGCCGGAGAAGTACAGCTGGACGTACTGGGTGAGCGAAGCGTGGCCACCAGAAAGGATGAAGCGATCGCGGCCTTCCCAGTTGGGGTCGTTCGGATCATGCTTGATGAAATGCTGGTAGAGGGTGTAGGCGACGGGCGCCAGGGAGACGGGGGAACCGGGGTGGCCGCTTCCAGCCTTCTCAACCGCGTCGGCCGACAGGACCTTGGCCATGTTGATGGCGCGCTCGTCCAGCTCGGTCTCCTTGAATTCGGTCATGGATGTACTTTCCTTCCAATACTTCGGGCACCACGCATTTCGGCTTATGCCGCGCCATGCATGCCCTCACATTGCAATCCCATACTAACGTTGTGAACAGACTTAGTGGTTCGCTTTTGGCGTGTTTTGGTAGATTATGTTATGTTAGCGCTCACAACTTGTGACTGACTCATGCCGGCGGCTGCGTCATGAAATCATCTGATAACGAACGCGTTAGCACTCAAGGGCAAAGAGTGCTAATACTGGGTACGTCATCGTTCGACCGACCCCACTCCGGGAGTGTCGGGCGTGTCGTGAATACGGGAAAGCCGTGAAGGCGTGAATGCCGGGGAAGAACAGGAGGAGACATGGCGCAACCACGACGCATGGTGGTGCTTCGCGCCATCGTGGAGGATTACATTCGATCCCAGGAGCCGATAGGATCGGCCGCTCTGACGAAGAAGCACGACCTCGGCGTCAGCTCGGCGACCATCCGCAACGACATGGCGTCCCTCGAGGAAGAGGGGTATCTCATCCAGCCCCACACGTCCTCGGGCCGCATCCCGACGGAGAAGGGCTACCGGTACTTCGTGGACCGCCTGTCCACCGTCGTCCCCCTCTCCGACGCGCAGCGCAAGGGAATCGCGGCGTTCCTGTCCGGATCCGTCAGCCTGCAGGACACGTTGCAGCGCGCGGCCAGACTGCTTTCCCACATAACCGGTCAGGTGGCCGTGGTCGCCTCCCCGTCCCCGGCCAAGGCGAAGGTGCTGCGCGTGCAGATCGTCCCCGTCTCATCCACGTTGCTGCTGATCGTGGTCATCACCGACGCCGGCAACGTCGCACAGCATACGCTCGCCCTGTCGCCCCAGCCGACGGATATCACGCTCGCAGACGTGGGATCCGTCGTGAACGGAGCCTGCCTCGGGCTCACCTTCGCGCAGGCTGCCGAACGGGTCCGTTCCCTCAAGTCGTCGCGGCGGGAATCCGTTGCGCTGCTTGAAGGGCTGGCGCAGGTGTTCGAGGCGATGGGAGACAACGAAAGGTCCAGTGAACTGTATATGGCCGGCGCGTCGCACCTGGCCCATCGGCGTGACATCGCCGACATGGCGCCGCTGTTCGACGCGCTGGAGGAGCAGATCGTGCTGATGAAACTCATGAGCGCGCTTTCGGAGGACACCGACGCCTATGGGGTCGGTGTAGCCATCGGTTCGGAGACGCACACGCCGGAACTGCTGCATGCTTCGGTGGTCACCAGCGGCTACGGAAACTCGCCGGCATCCCGGACGGAACCGGCGGAATCGGACGCGGGACATGAAGACGGCGGTGGATCCGCGCTTGGCGGCACGGCGCATGCCAATACGGCTCAGAACGGCATGGCGGGGGAGCCCCGCATAACGGATGACGCCGACGCGGAGCCCGGCAAAATGGACGATGGCGATAGCGTCGCGATGCCATCTCTCGACGGCGGGTCGGGCGGATCGGGCGAATCCAGCGGGCCGGTGGCCTTCGTCGGCTCCATCGGACCGACGCACATGGACTATGCCGCGACCATAGCCGCCGTACGTGCCGTGGCCCGGTACCTGACCCGTGCGATATCGTCGTACGATGACGGCGACGGCAACTGACTGAGCCTTATGGCACAATAGCTCCCCGAACACCAACAAGAAAGAACGAGCAGTGGCAGATTACTACGAGGTGCTGGGCGTCGACAAGTCGGCCAGCGACGATGAGATCAAAAAAGCGTATCGCAAGATGAGCCGCAAGTATCATCCCGATATCGCCGGCCCCGAATACGAAGACAAGTTCAAGGAAGTGAACAACGCCTACGCGGTGCTCTCCGACCCCGACAAGCGCCGCATGTACGATTCCGGCGTGGACCCCAACGACCCCAATGCGGGCGGATTCGGCGGCGCATCGGGATTCGGCATGGGGGACATGTCCGACATCTTCGGCCAGTTCTTCGGAGGAGCGTTCAGCGGCGGCTCGCAGGGCCCCGTTCCCCGCACCCAGCCGGGCCGCGACGCGCTGGCGAGCGCCACCATCGATCTCAAGACGGCGGTCTTCGGCGGCACCACGCACATCAAGATCAATACTTTCGGTCTGTGCCAGCAGTGCGGGGGCTCGGGCACCGCCAACGGTTCTCAGCCCACCACCTGCCCGGACTGCCACGGCCAGGGGTTCCGGCAGAAGGTCGTGCGCACGATGCTCGGCCAGATGATGACCTCCGCGCCCTGCGAGCGGTGCGAGGGACACGGAACGGTGATCTCCGACCCCTGCCCGTCCTGCATGGGTCACGGCCGCGTCCGGACATCGCGCGAGGTGGGGATCTCGGTTCCCGCTGGCATCGCGGACGAATCGCGCATACGCCTCGCCCATCAGGGCGAGGTCGGTGAAGGCGGCGGCGCGGCCGGCGACTTGTACGTCGACGTGCGCATCAAGGCCGACAAGCGCTTCACCCGCAGCGGCGACGACCTGCATTGCTGGATTCAGGTGCCGATGAGCTGGGCCGCATTGGGTCACGACATGGAGATCGACACCTTCGACGGCAAGCAGAAGGTGACCGTGCCGGCCGGATGCCAGCCCGAGGAGACGATTGTCCTGAAGAACCTGGGTGTCACCAAGCTGCGCCAATCCGGCGAGCGCGGCGATCTCGTCGCCCATGTCAACGTGCACATCCCGACCAAGCTGACCGACTCGGAGCGTTCGCTCATCGAGCAGTTCGCGGCCAGCCACGACGCCTCGGCGTCGCACATCGCGCAGAGCTCGCGCCCCGCCACCGGCAGCCAGCGCAAGGGATTTTTCAGCAAGTTGAAGGACGCGCTGAGCTGAATTCGGCTATGCCCGTCCATGCTCGGCAGCGCTCGTCATTCGCGCCGATCAGCGGCTTCGGCATTGAAAAGGGCTTTCAGACACTCTGGTCTGAAAGCCCTTTCCCGTACATATGCCTCTTGTTGCGGGCTCCTGCTACTTGAGCAGCGAGCGGCACATGGAACGGTATTCGCTGATGTACCCGCCGCCGAAGAACACGCAGTGCCCGGCGATCGGATACAGTTGCCACAGCGTCGTGCGCTCCTGCCATCCGGCCTTCAGCGGATGCACGCTCTGGTAACCGTCCATGATCTTGGTCAGATAGCTCATGCCGAACAGGTGCAGCATCGCGAGATCCTCCTCGCGATGACCGCCGTGTGCGGCCGGGTCGATCAGCACGGCCTCGCACGAGCCTCGGTCGTCGGCCCACATCACGTTGCCGCTCCACAGGTCACCGTGCACTCGTGCCGGCTTGTCCTGCGCCGCACGCCCCAGAAGGTCGGGCATCGCGTCGATGACGCGGTTCGTCAGGTCCATGTCGGCCTGGGTCAGTTCTCCGCGACGCATGCCCAGTTCGACCATCGGGACCAGCCGCCCCTGCGCGAAATAGGTGATCGGGTCATCCCACGCGCCGGTCGCCATCGGCACCGGATCCTGCAGCGGCCCGAAATAGCAGGTGCCGTCATATCCGGCCGGAGCCGAGCCGAAGTGGTCCGTCCCCGCGTCATGCATCCGCGCCAGGGCCGCGCCGAAATCGTGGGCCGCCTTGGCCGTGGGGGAGCAGGGGGATACGCGTTCGATGTCGAGAAAATCCTTGCCCCATTCGTAGACGTCCACCACGCGGGGTCCGCCCTGCGCCTGCGCCTCACCGAGCCATTGCAGACCGCGGCCCTCGCACTCGAAAAAGCCCTGCGGCGCCCACATCCTTGACTTGCGGTATCGTGCCATAATTCCTCCCCGTGACGTCCCGACTATCCACCCCTCATTGTGGGTTTTCTGTACGACAATACGATGTTTGACACATTCTTAGGGGACGCTGAGTACCCTTGTCCACGGTAAAGGACGGACAATCATTCAAGAGGGATCATGAATTTCTTCCAAGCGATTATTCTGGGAATCGTGCAGGCGCTCACCGAGTATCTTCCGGTGTCGTCCAGCGCGCATATCCGCATCATCGGAGATCTGATGCTGGGCGCGGATCCCGGCGCGGCATTCACCGCCATCATCCAGATCGGCACCGAGCTCGCGGTGATCCTGTATTTCCGTCGTGACATCATCAACATCCTGTCGCACTGGTTCGGATGCCTGTTCGGCAAGAACGGCCCGGACTGGCGTGCGCGCATGGGTCGCGGCGACAAGTACGCGACGCTCGGATGGAACGTCATCGTCGGCTCGATTCCGATCATCATCCTCGGCTTCACGCTGCAGAACATCATCGAGACGTCGCTGCGCAACCTGTGGATCACCGTTACCGTGCTGTTCCTGTTCGGTCTGCTGCTGTGGATCGTGGACGCCCGCTCCCGGCAGATCAAGACCATGGACGACATGAACTATCGCGACGCCTTCCTGTTCGGCCTCGGCCAGTCGATGGCGCTCATCCCCGGCGTGTCCCGCTCCGGCGGCACCATCACCGTCGGCCGTGCGCTGGGATACACGCGCGAATCGGCCGTGCGCCTGAGCTTCCTCATGGCCATCCCCGCGGTGTTCGGCTCCGGCCTGCTCGAAGCGGTCAAGGCCGTGAAGAACGCCGGGACCGATCGCATGTTCCCCGGCTGGATTCCGACTATCATCGCGATGATCATCAGCTTCCTGCTCGGCTACATCGTCATCATCGGGTTCCTGAAGTTCGTCTCCACGTTCTCGTACAAGGCGTTCTCCATCTATCGCATCGGCCTGTCGGTGATCGTCGCGCTGCTGCTGCTGTTCGGCGCCCTGAAGCCGTATGAGCCGGTGAAGGCCGCCAGCGCGGCCAGCGTCGTCAATCCGGTCAGCATCGTCACCGTGGAGCAATCCGCAGCCGCGGTCAGATGACGGCGGCAGGGTGACGTTGCGGTCATCGCCGTAACGTCACGAAACACGCTTGGATGGCGTCCGGGTCGCGGCTTCGCGGAACGGGCGCCATTTGCGTTGACGTGAGATTATGCGGCCCGCGTCATTTGCCGCGACTGCGCAGGAAGGCCTCCGCCTCGCGCACCAGCTGTTCCGCGGCCGGAGCGCCGAAGCGCGCCACCTGATCGGCTTTCTCCTGCATGTCGTAATCATGCTCAAGGTGTTTCACGTATTGGGCGAGGTCGTCGTTGCAGCGCGTCAGCACCGAAGCCTGCGCCTTCCACTGTTCGGCCTTGCCGGCGAGGTCGCCCGGATCCAGCTCGACGCCGATGCGGTCGGACAATGCCGCGAGCATCTGCATGGTGGCCTGCGCGCATTCGTCGCTGCCGAGGTATTGCGGGACGGACACCCACATCGATGTGGTCGAGAATTCCTCCTCGCATGCCATGCAATCCAGCACGGTCGGGATGCCGACAGGGCCGCTGTATTCCCGGTCCATGTCGCACTGACACTGCTGGTCGCTGATGTCGAGCGGCAGCGCGCGCGTGTGCGGGCAGTCGGCGAACATGGCGCCCATGGTCACGATATGGCGGACGTCAAGCTCCTCGGCGATGCGCATGCTTTGACGGCAGTAGTCATTCCAACGGTAGTTGGGCTCGGGCGCGATCTGCGCATACAGGGTCGTCGAGGGCGCCACGTCGATGGCGTAGAACGTCGTCTGCGGCCATAGGATCCGGCGTCGGCCCGTCACCTTGCACAGCATCGGGCGCGCGACCTGGTAGTCGTAGTACCCATCGCAGCGGATGTGGCGGATCTCGCGTGAATCGTAGCGCGACACGAGATGCCGGATGACGTTGGTGGCTGCCTGGCATGCGTCGTTCCAGCCTTCGAATGCGGCAATCATCACCGGTTCATGCGCTTTCGCTTCTTCACTCATATCAACTAATGTAACGGTTCCTCGCAGTTGGTGCAGGCGGCTTATGCCATCAGAGAATCGCGGTATAGCAAGGCCTGTGGGTGATCGGTCGCAGGCCGTGACATCGCGCGACACGCCGGATTTGGCAAATCCCATGGTTGTCACTATAGTTGCTATCTGTTGCTTGACGGCATGACGCTGGTCAAGGAAACGCGGACATAGCTTAGTTGGTAAAGCGCAACCTTGCCAAGGTTGAGACCGCGGGTTCGAGTCCCGTTGTCCGCTCTAAGGTCCGAAGAGTTGACGACCTTTGCGGTGGGTTAGCCAAGCGGTTAGGCAGCGGCCTGCAAAGCCGTATAGACGAGTTCGACTCTCGTACCCACCTCTCGTTTGCATGGAATCCGAAACATAATGGTTTCCGTCAAATGGCACAGACCCGGGCGGTTGGCGCAGAGGTAGCGCACTTCCCTGACACGGAAGGGGTCACAAGTTCGAATCTTGTATCGCCCACCATGTTCCTCTTATATGTAGCGCCTTCGGGTGTTTTTTGGCCTATAACCCGTTTTTACCGTGCCTCATTGCCTCCGCTGGCAGGCTGATACCCGGTATCTCCGCTTCGAGGGGTTGATCTCGCGCTCTCGGAACATCTATCTGCGTTTCAAGGGGTTGCCCAAACGCGATATCCGGAGTATGCGGGGACATCCCGCATTGGAATCATGCGGTTTCCGGCCCGGCTCTACTCGGGCACCAACCCCTCGAAACGCAGATAGATGGCCGAACGAGCCTGAAGCACCCCCTCGAAACGCAATTAGGCTCCAGAACCCCGCCCGATTGCTCATCCCGCGTTGCATTGCCCGGAGTGGATGCGTTCCGCAGCCCGGTCGGTGAACGCATCCATGCGATACTGCTTGTGCCCGGTGCTGGCCGCGTAATCGATGCTCTGCTGGATCAGGGCGCGGTTCGCGCCCATGTACTTGACCGCGTAGCTGTTCGTCACGCCTTCGGTGCGGTTCACGCCGTTCTGCATGATGGCCTCGGGCTCGATGGTGCCGCAGCGCATGTGGATGGCGTGGTGGGACAACTCGTGCCTCACGCCCGCGGCCGGCGCGTAGGTCATGTTCCAGTCGGGCATGCTGCGGTTGCCGTAGATCACGTTCGGCGTGGCAGGGCAGTAGAAGCCGAACGTTTCGGACTTCGTCAGCGCCTTGTTGTCGCCGTCGTCGGTGCCCGCAAACGCCGGGCACTGTCTGAATCCCTCGTCGATGTCCCAGCTGAGCTTCATGTCCGCGAGCTCCACCAGTTTCTGCGCGCTGGCGGCGTTGCCACTCCCCAGCGAGTTCGAGGCTTTGGCGACGCGCTGTTCCAGCTCGTCCCAGGTAGGCCTGAGCGTGATTGATTTGCTGCCGTCGACCGTGTACTTCTTGCCATCGTTGCCGGTAACGGTCATCGAAACGCCGAGCGCCTGCCCTTTCTTAAACCGTGCTTCAAGGGTGTCGACGGTGGTTCGGTACGAGTCGATCTTCGCATCCAGCGCATCGGGGTCCTCGCTGGTCTCGTCCGCTGCCGCCTTGGCCTCGTTCACGGTGCCCAGCAACGCCGCCATGTATCCCGTCATGTAGTCGGTGCCGTCCTGCGTGTCGGGTATCCGGTATTCGCTCATGAACATGGTGTTGTTGTTGAGTATCTCGTCCTTGTAATGATCGAGTTTGTCGGTCACGTAGGTCACCATGCTCTCGTATCCGGGCCACTCGTCCATGCGGTAGACGGTGGCGGTCGGCTCGGGGTCGGCCTGATTCGGGTCGGAGGGAGACGCGTTGCCGTAGCTGTTGGTCGGCTCGTTGGCACCTTGGCTGATATGGTTCTTCGCCACCGTCATGAGCCCGGCGGTCACGGCGATGAACAGCAGCGCGGGTATGACGATTACGGCGGCGACTATCGCCGTGATGCCGCCCGCCCCGATGCCTGTTTTCCTCGGGGGCTGCATCGGGCGGTACTGCTGGTATGGCGGCATCGGGTACGGCGGGTATGGGGGATGGGCCTGACGATTTGTTTGGCCCGTGGTGAACGGGGATGATGCCGACGATGATGCGCCGTTGAGCGTCCTGGACCATGGGGCGGGCGCTTCGTATGAGCCCTGTGTCGCACGGGCTTCAGGAGTCGGGAAAGGGCCGGGCGCATACGGCCCGGATGTGGGAGGCCGCGTGGCTGAAGAGAATCCGTATGGGGTGTGCGGTTGTGGTGCCTGGCGCTGCCGTGATGCTCCTGTCGGGCCCGACGCGCCTGTGATGGGTATCGACTCGGTCGGCATTGATATGGTCGGCACTGACTCGGTCGGCGTGCCTTCCCTGTATGACTCGTATTGCGGATCGCCATAGGGTTCCTGCGGCTGCTGTTCGGTCATGACGTCTCCTTTGCCCCCGTTGCGTCGATTATCGCGTGTCGGTCTGCGTTGTTCAAGTCATGTGCTTTCGTCGTAGCCGCGGACTGCATGGCGACTCGCCGTAATGGTTGCGCTCGCCGATGATGTCACGTAAAATGAACATTTGTTGTTTGCGGGTGATTGGCGCAGCGGCTAGCGCACTTCCTTCACACGGAAGGGGTCGTAGGTTCGATTCCTACATCACCCACGATGCCGGTCTTGTATCGGTATACTGCGGACATAGCTTAGTTGGTAAAGCGCAACCTTGCCAAGGTTGAGACCGCGGGTTCGAGTCCCGTTGTCCGCTCCATCAATCCGCTCTGGTCTATGGGGCTTCGGATACGGTGTTTTCAGCGCCCGTACAATACCCCGCTGCTCGCTTCGCGTTTCACCTACCGGCGTAAGAGCTTCAGTCATTTAGGTAATTGCCGCAGTCCTCTGCTCCCAACTTTGAAGCGGTACTGTTAAGCCCTTATCGAAAAAACCGATAGCACTTCCGAAATGTTGTTTCGTCCGCTACTGTACGGTGAATCGATGGAATCAAGAGCGGTGCCGCACCTGTATCAGGCGTCGCGTCGTCATGACACGAAAGGAGATGACATGTCCGATACGGCATGGAATTGGGTGGCGCTGGGTGCCACTGTTGTGCTGTTTGCGGGTTTGGCTTATCTGAGTATCAGGAAGAAAGCGGGATTCAGCGTCCGCGTGCTGATCGCGACCGTACTGGGCATTGTGGTCGGTATCGCGTTCAAGGGACATACCGACTATGTGGCGGCGTTCGGCAGCGTATGGTCGAACGCGATCGCGGCTATTGTGGTGCCGTTGCTGCTGTTCAGCGTGATCGCGGCGATCACCAATCTGGGAGAATCGCTCAAGCTGAGGAACATCGGTATCAAGACCGTGGTGTTCCTGCTCATCAATACGTTTACCGCCGCGCTGATCACGCTGGGATTGGCCCTGCTGTTCCGCGTGGGCGAGGGCTTCAAGTTCACGCTGCCCACCGACTACCAGCAGCGCGAGGTGCCCGCTGTGCTCGACACGATTGTGGCGCTGTTCCCGACGAACCTCGTCCAGAACTGGTATTCCAATCAGGTCGTGCCCGTGGTGATCTTCGCGATCCTCGTGGCCGTCGCCTACAACTCCGCCGCCAAGACCGCCAAGGGCGCCGCGGCCGTCAAACCGTTCAAGGCGTTCGTGGATGCCGGCAACGTAGTGCTGTCCAAGGCCACGCAGATCGTTGTCGGATTCACTCCGTACGCGGTGCTCGCGCTGATCGCCGCCGCTGTGAGCAACAGTGATGTGGCGGCACTGCTACCGCTGGTCACCGTGCTCGTGGTCGCGTACGTCGCGATGATCCTGCAGCTGTTCATCGTGCAGCCGCTCATCCTGTCCGTCACGACGCGCCTGAGCCCGATTCCGTTCTTCAAGGCGTACTGGCCCACCGGCGTGGTGGCGTTCACCTCCGAAAGCAGCATCGGCACGATTCCCGTGACCGTGCGCAACCTGCGCTCCAACGGCGTGCCCGGCGATATCGCGTCCTTCGTTGCCAGTCTTGGCGCGAACCTCGGCATGCCTGGATGCGCCGGCGTGTGGCCCGTGCTGCTCGCTGTGTTCGCAGTGAACGCCCAGGGAATTTCGTACTCGCCCGCCCAGTTCCTGTTCCTGGTGGTGCTCGCCCTGCTTGTGTCCATCGGTACAGTGGGCGTGCCCGGCACCGCGACGATCACCGCGACCTCGCTGTTCGCGGCGGCCGGTCTGCCGATCCCGTTCATCGCGATCAGCCAGCCGATCTCGCAGATCGTCGATATGGGCCGCACCGCCCTCAACGTGGCCGGTGCCGCCAACACGGCGGTGATCGTGGCCGCCACCGAGAAGGACCTCGACAAGGACCTCTACTATGGACGCAAGGAGTTCGAGGATGAGGACGCCAGCGAGGACGAGGACGCCGTCGCGGCCGCGCAACCGGAAGCCAAGGCGCCCGTCGAAGCGCCGGCGGCAGGCAAGCCCGCCGGTCTCGGTGCCGTGAAGGGCGCCTCCTCCGCCAACCTGCTGAACTTCTCTCCAGCCTCCGCGCTGGAGGGCACCGGTGAGGAACAATGCGGCATCAAGCCTTCCAGAAAGAAGGACTGATACTCCGCCTCCAAGGTACGTTGCCGGGGCCGTCGCCATGGTTCTCCCCATGATCGGGAACCGCGGCGACGGCCCCGTTCGCATGTCCGGCGGCCCCGGCCGCGGAGCATGAACGAGGCATTGTCTGCGCGGGTTCCTATCGTTGCCACTGTTGATTACCAGTCCAGGCCTGCACATTGGTAACGCGGGCCCCGATAGCAAAGGACACATCATGGCGCTAAGCTCCATCTCCATCACAGTCAACGGCGAGGCGAAGGAGGTGGAAGCAACCACCACCGGCGTCGAGCTCTTCGCGGACGACAAGGACATCATTGCCGTCCGCCTCAACGGCGAACTGCGCGACCTGTGCACGCCGCTCAGCGACGGCGACGAGGTCGAACCCGTCTCGATCGATTCCGAAGACGGCCTCGGCATCATGCGCCACTCCGCCACGCATGTCATGGCCCAGGCGGTCCAGGAGCTGTTCCCGAACGTGAAGCTGGGCGTCGGCCCGATCATCAAGGACGGCTTCTACTACGACTTCCAGGTCGACGAACCCTTCACTCCGGACGACCTGAAGGCGATCGAAAAGCACATGCAGCGCATCGTCAAGTCCGCCCAGTCCTTCCGCCGCCGTGTGGTCACCGAGGAGGAGGCCCTCAAGGAGGAGGCCGACCAGCCGTTCAAGATCGAGCTGATCGAGGACAAGGAAGCGCATCTCGACCCGTCCACCGCCACCGAGGTCTCCGGCAAGGAGCTGAGCTTCTACGACAACGTCGACCGTGACGGCAACACCGTCTGGAAGGACCTGTGCCGCGGACCGCACCTGCCGAACACCCGCTTCATCAAGGCGTTCAAGATCGAGCGTTCCGCCGCCGCCTACTGGCGCGGATCCGAGAAGAACCCCACCATGCAGCGCATCTACGGCACCGCGTGGGCCACCAAGGAGGACCTCAAGGCCTACCAGACCCGCCTGGAGGAGGCTGCCAAGCGCGACCACCGCAAGCTCGGCGCCGAGATGGACCTGTTCTCCTTCCCGGAGGAGATCGGACCCGGTCTGGCCGTGTTCCACCCCAAGGGCGCCGCGGTGATCAACGCGATGGAGGACTACTCGCGTGAGATGCACCGTAAGCACCACTACAGCTTCGTGCAGACCCCGCACATCACCAAGGGCGGCCTGTACGAGACCTCCGGCCACCTGCACTGGTACAAGGACGGCATGTACCCGCCGATGCACCTGGACGAGGAGTACGACGCCGACGGCAACATCACCAAGCCGGGCGCCGACTACTACCTGAAGCCCATGAACTGCCCGATGCACAATCTGATCTTCAAGTCGCGCCAGCGCTCCTACCGCGAGCTGCCGCTGCGTCTGTTCGAGTTCGGCACCGTGTACCGTTACGAGAAGTCCGGCGAGGTCCACGGCCTGACCCGCGTGCGCGGCCTGACTCAGGACGACTCCCACATCTACTGCACCCGCGAGCAGATGAAGGACGAGCTGACCAGCCTGCTGACCTTCGTGCTGAACCTGCTCAAGGACTTCGGCCTGTCTGACTTCTACCTTGAGCTGTCCACCAAGGATCCGGACAAGTACGTCGGTTCCGACGAGATCTGGGAAGAGGCCACCCGCACGCTGCGCGAGGTCGCCGAGGCATCCCACCTCGACCTCGTGGCCGACCCGGGCGGCGCCGCGTTCTACGGCCCGAAGATCTCCGTGCAGGCCCGCGACGCGATCGGCCGTACCTGGCAGGTCTCGACCATCCAGCTCGACTTCAACCTGCCCGAGCGTTTCCAGCTCGAATACATCGCGAAGGACGGCACCCACCAGCGTCCGGTGATGATTCACCGTGCCCTGTTTGGCTCCATCGAACGCTTCTTCGCCGTGCTGCTGGAGCACTATGCCGGTGCGTTCCCGGCATGGCTCGCCCCCGTGCAGGTGCTCGGCGTGCCGGTGGCCGACGAGTTCGCGCCGCATCTGGCCGGTTTCGTCAAGTCGCTGGAGGACGAGATGGTCCGCTGCGAGATCGACTACTCCGACGACCGCTTCGGGAAGAAGATCCGCAACGCCTCCAAGTCCAAGGTGCCGTTCATCCTCATCGTCGGCGAGGAGGACATGAACAACAACGCGGTGAGCTTCCGCTTCCGCGACGGCAGCCAGCTCAACGGCGTGCCGGTGGACGAGGCGCGCGAGAAGATTCTCGCCGTCATCAAGATGCGCGCGCAGGTCAACTCCGCGGACGACTTCGCCGCCGCATTGGCATAAGGTGACGCACGGGCCCCTCGCGCCCGTTGAAGACCCCCGTCAGCAACCGTTTCGTTGCCGACGGGGGTCTTTCCATAAGTGATGTCAAGACTCGCTCATTTTGTGCACTATATTTACAAAAATGGGATGACGTGATATATTGACGCTGGATTGTAAAGTCGCGGTCCATTCAATAGGCCGGATAATGGTGTGGTTCAATAGCGAGCCTGCCAGGAGATACAGAGAAAGAGCCATCATCCCATGAATATCAAACGACGTGGCCTCGCAAGATTCATGTCACTGATCTGCGCATCGGCGATGCTGCTGGTGCCGGCCTCATCGGCCTTGGCGCAGCACAACGCAGAGGCGGCGGCAGCGGCGGAATCATCCACTTCCACAGTGTCCAACCTCGCGACCATGGCGACGGTCACCGCGTCCGGTCGCGAAGTCAGTTCCGGATTCGGGCCGGAACTGGCCGCCGACAACCAGGATCTGCCGGACAACCCCACCGACAAAAGCGTGCACAACGCATCCGGCGCCTCGCGCTGGAGCGCCGACAGGGGGAGCGGCCCCTGGTGGCTGGCCTACGAATTCCCCGGCGAAGCGACGATTTCCAGTGTGAACATCGCCTGGGGCAACACCTATGCGACGAACTACTCCATCCAGACTTCCGATGACGGCTCCAACTGGACCGATGTGAAGACGGGACTCAAGGCGACGGCACAGGCGCAATGGGTCAAAACCACATTCGACACGCCGATCAAAACCCGGCACATCCGCATGATCGCGACCACGAAAAGCCAATCCTGGTCGCTTTCCGTGTGGGAGATGCGCACGATGGGGACCATCTCGGCAGTCGCCACCGACCCGTTGAGCCGGCTCACCCCGAGGCCGCTATATGCGCAATCCGCTGATGGAGAGGCGTTTGAACTTAAGAAGAACACCTGCGTGTCCGTGAGCGACGGCAGCCTCCTGCCTGCGGTTGACGTCATGCGTGACGAGCTCGGCACCTCGTACGGCCTGAAACTCGCCGAAGGCACGAACTGCCCGATCACCTTCACCCTTGACGAGAACCTGGACGTCACCGGTCACGTCGGTTCCGCCCAGTCGATCACCGCCGATGAGGCCTACACGATCGTCTCCGACGCCGACTCGGTCACCGTCAAGGCCCGCAGCGCCACCGCGGGCATATGGGCGGCGCAGACGTTGCTGCAGCTGATCGGTCCGTGGACGAACTCCACGGTGAAGCTTGCCGATGTCGCTTTCATCCCGGCCGTCAACATCGCCGACGCCCCGCGTTACCAGTGGCGCGGCGTGCTGGTCGACCCGGCGCGTTCCTTCTACCCGCTCGATGAGATGAAGCAGATGATCGACGTGATGTCGGCCTACAAGATGAACACGCTGCACCTGCACCTGAGCGAGGACGAGGGCTTCCGCGTCGAGATCACCAATGACGGGCGTGCGGATGGCGATACGACCGACTACACGCAGCTCGCGATCAAGTCCGGCGCCATCAGCTACCAGTCCGCGTGGACCAGCAACTGGTCCCCGGCACAGGACGGGCGCACCGGCTACTGGACGCAGAGCGAGTTCATCGAACTGGTCGCCTACGCCGCCGATCACGGCATCGCCATCGTGCCCGAGATCGACGGTCCCGGACATTCCTTCAGCCTGCTGCACGGCCTTGCCGAGCTCAACACCGGCAACTCCAACCCGAAGCCTGCGGCCGGCGAGGACACCCCCGCCTTCATCCAGTCTGCGCAGGGCAGGAGCAGCCTCGCGACTGACGCCGACATCACCTACACCGTGCTGGGACATATCATGGACCAGCTCGACGGCATGATCGACAAGGGCATCAAGGCGTCCACCATGCCTGCGTCCGAGCTCAAACGCATGTACTTCCACCTGGGCGGCGATGAGCTGTTCCTCAGCGGCGGCGCCGGCAACAAGACGGAACGTCTACAGGAGTATCTCGGACGGTCCGGAGCGCTGGTCAAGGAACGCGACAAGACCACCATCGTGTGGAACGACGGCCTCGACGCGGTTGACCAGATCCCCGAAGGATCCGTGGTGCAGCATTGGACCGGCAACGCAGCCAACAATGCCAGCATCCAGAAGCTGCTCAACCAGCGCAACGGCAAGATCATCATGTCGCCGGCCGGCAACACCTACTTCCCGCAGCGTCCCGGCACCGAGACCACTGGCGTGACCTGGGCGTGCGGCGCCTGCACGACCAGCAACTTCTACCAGTGGAACCCGACCTCATCCGCCGGCACCACCGAGGACAAGGTTCTGGGCGTCGAGGATGCGCTGTGGAGCGAGCACCTGCGTTCTCTCAACGACGCCGAGTTCCTGATGTATACCCGCATGATGGCGACCGCCGAGGTCGGCTGGACCCAGCAGAACCGCAAGGATTACGACAACTGGAACAAGCGCGTCGGCGACATCGCCATCGACCTGATGAACCGTGGCGCCAACTTCCACAAGGCCACTGAGGTGACCAGCTGGAAGGGTTCGTACGCGGCTGTCGACGCGGCCGAGCAGAAGGTGACCGACGGCAAGGTGCTTGTCGGACGGTACGCCGAACCCGGCCTGACCGGCACCGATGGCCTGAGCTTCACTGCCACGTACACGGCCGAGGGCGGTACCGCGGTCAATCTGCCGGTGACACCGGACATGAAGCAGACCTACAGCCAACAGCAGCTGAAGAACGGTCGTCTCGTCGTCAACGGGGCGCACATGAACTCCATCGTCGACGTGTACGTCACCTTGCCGTCCGACGTGCTCGCGGCCGACAGTGAGGCCGTAGGCCGTCTCGACGTCTCCGTGTCCTCCTCCACCTACCCGATCCCTTCGGATTCCTCGATGAGCATCGCTATCAAGGACGGTAAGGTGACTCAGACTTGGACCGGCGACGAGCGTCCGACGCCTGATCCGGATCCCGAACCGGAGGTGACGGTCATCTCCATAAAGGCCTCGACCTCGCAGTCCGACGTGAAGGTCGGTGATACGTTCGATCCGTCGAAGGTGAAGGTGGTCGCCACCAAGAGCGACAAGACGACCGCCGTGCTCGCAGCCGCGGATTACACGATCGCGGTGACCGACAAGGACGGCAACGCAATCGATGTGACCAAGCCGTTCGAGGCCGCCGGGGATTTGACCGTGACCGTGGCACTGAAGGATGACGGTTCGATCAAGGATTCGTTCACGATGACCGTCACTGACAAGGGCACGGTCGATCCTGATCCCGATCCGACCCCCAAGCCGAATCCGGACCCGCAGAAGCCGTCCGGCGACAACAAGCCCCAGATCAAGCCCGAAGGCGGAAAGCCCGGTGATGTCGTCGCTGAGACCGGTGCCAGTGTCTCTGGCGCCGCACTGGTCGCGATGATCTGCGCGGCAGGTGCCATCGTGATGCTTGCGGTTCGCCGTCAGCGTCGCTGATTCGAATCGGAACCCTCTGACCAATGAACGAGGCCTCCGCCGTACATTTCACGGCGGAGGCCTCGCCGTATTGCCGGCCCGGCAGGCGTGCGCAGCTCCATCATCGTCCGTCATCCCGCGAAAGTCCCATTTCTGTGTCATCAGATGGGACTTTCGGCGGTGCCTGCGGTTCCTCTTGCGGCGTAATGACCGGCAGCGGCAGAACCCAGGACTGCCGTTGTCGTCTTGCCGCTTTATCATAGTGACGTTTGTCAGTATCCGTATACCTGTAGGAGCATTATGTCAGGGCATTCCAAGTGGGCGACTACCAAGCACAAGAAGGCCGCCATTGACGCCAAGCGCGGCAAGCTCTTCGCCAAGCTCATCAAGAACATCGAGATCGCGGCCCGTATGGGCGGCGGCGACCCGGATGGCAACCCGTCGCTGTACGACGCCATCTACAAGGCCAAGAAAGCGTCCATGCCGGCCGACAACATCAAGCGCGCCGTCAAGCGCGGCTCTGGTGAAGAAGCCGGTGGCGCCAACTACGAGGACATCGTGTACGAGGGCTACGCGCCTGCCGGCGTCGGCCTGATCATCGAGTGCCTGACCGACAACCGCAACCGCGCCGCCGCCGAAGTCCGTTCCACCCTGACCAAGGGCAACGGCTCGCTGGCCACCAGCGGTTCCGTCAGCTTCAACTTCGAGCGTAAGGGCCAGATCGAGGTTCCGAGCGAGGGCGTCGACTTCGACGACCTGTTCGAGAAGGCCGGCGACGCCGGTGCGGAAGACGTGATCGACGACGGCGACGTGTTCACCGTGATCACCGATCCCTCCGATCTGCATACAATCCGCAAGGCTCTGCAGGACTCTGGTTTCGACTACGACTCCGCCGATATGGTCATGCGCCCGAAGAACGAGGTGTCGCTCAGCCTTGAGGACGCCCAGAAGGTCTCCAAGCTCATCGACAACCTCGATGACCTGGACGATGTGCAGAACATCTACGCCAACTGGACCGCATCCGACGAGGTGATGGCCCAGCTCGCGGACGAGGAGTAATCCCCTGTGATCATCCTTGGCGTCGATCCCGGGCTGACACGCTGCGGGGTCGGCGTGATCGAAGCCGGCGCTAACCGCCGGCTTTCGTTTATCCACGTCGATGTGGTGCGTTCGGATCCCCATACGTCGCAGGACCTCCGACTGCTGACGATCTACAACGGGCTGTGCTCCAAAATGGACCGATTCATTCCCGATGCGGTGTCGATCGAGCGCGTGTTCGCCCAGTCGAACCGCAACACCGTGCTGGGCACCGCCCAGGCCGCAGGAATGGCCATGCTCGCCGCAGCGCAACGGGGGATTCCCGTGGCGCTGCACACGCCGACCGAGGCGAAGCTCGCGATCACGGGCAACGGCAAGGCCGAGAAGATACAGATCGAACGCATGGTGGCCAAGGTGCTGGGGCTGAACACGTTGCCGCAGCCCGCCGATGCCGCCGACGCACTGTCGCTGGCGATATGCCATGCCCTGCGCCCGCAAGGCGCCTTGCAGGGAGGCGAACGGGAACAGCATCTGACCGCGGCTCAACGGCAGTGGGCGCAGGCGGCGCAGAAGGCCGCCCGACGCGCCGGCGTCCGCAGCGGCATGTAATGTGTGTCGAACAGATGTTCTGCATTATGTGGATGGGCCGTCTCGACACCATATCCCGCACGACGTGCCAGTTCGGGGCGGGCGCGTTCGGTATGTGCTTTCGTTATGTGATGCGGGGCGAACGAGCTCGTGGCGGCCCATTCCGCGTGCGGTTCGGCGAGGAAAGGACGACGTGATGATCAGTACGTTAACCGGGCGCGTCGAGTCGGTGGAGGCATCCAGCGCCGTGATCGAGGTTCATGGCGTCGGGTACGAGGTCCGCATGGCAGCGGCCGATCTTGCGGCGTTGCATGCCGGTCAGGAAACGCACGTCTTCACTTCGCTGACCATATCGCAGGATGCCGTCACCCTGTTCGGGTTCCTGTCACCCGCGTCCAAACGCATGTTCCTGCAATTGCAGAAGGTCAGTGGCATCGGGCCGAAGGTCGCGCTTTCCCTGTTGTCGACGCTGCCTCCGGACCGTCTGGCCAAGGCCGTCGCGGACGGCGACACGGCGGCATTGTCCAAGGCTCCGGGCCTGGGCAAAAAAGGCGCACAGAAGATCATCCTTGAACTGGCAGGCCGCATCGACCTCGACCAGATACGGCCCGAAGCCGATGGGCCGTCGGAAAGTCGCGACCCCGGAGCCAGGCAGGTGATCGAAGGACTCGTCTCTCTGGGATGGCGCCCCCAGACCGCGGAGGAGGCCGTACGTCAGGCATGCGACGCCGCGTCCATAGCCACCCCCATCAGTGCGGAGGACGTGCCGCGGGTGCTCAAACTGGCATTGTCGTCGCTGGACAGAGGAAGGTGATATTCCATGACATCCAACATCGACATGCAGGATGGGCGGACCAACACCGGCGTCTCGGAGGACTCCCTACGCATGGTCTCCGCTACCGCAATCAACGACGAGCCGATCAGCGACGAGGAACTGCGGCCTCATGCCCTTGACGGATTCGTCGGGCAGCCGCGGCTCAAGGCCCAGCTGCAGCTGTTCCTGGACGCCGCCCGCAAACGTGACACCGCCCCCGACCACATCCTGCTCGCCGGCCCTCCCGGATTGGGCAAGACCACGTTGGCGATGATCGTAGCCAACGAGCTGGAGGTGCCGATTCGCATCACGTCCGGTCCGGCAATCCAGCACGCGGGCGACCTGGCTTCGATACTCAGCTCGCTGGACGCAGGGGAAGTGCTGTTCATCGACGAGATCCACCGTCTTCCGCGCGCCGCGGAGGAACTGCTGTACATCGCCATGGAGGATTTCCGCGTCGACGTCATGGTGGGCAAGGGGCCCGGCGCCTCGTCCATCCCGTTGACGCTGCCCAGATTCACCGTGGTGGGCGCAACCACCCGGGAGGGCATGCTGCCTTCTCCGCTGCGTGCGCGTTTCGGCTTCACGGCCCATCTCGACTTCTACCCCCACGATGAGCTCGAAAAGCTGATCGAGCGATCCTCCGGCGTTCTGGGAGTGTCATTGGGGGAGGGGGCTGCCGCGGAACTCGCCCTGCGTTCTCGAGGCACGCCACGAATCGCGAACAGGCTGTTGCGCCGTGTGCGTGACTGGGCGATCGTGCATGACCTGCAAGTCGTGGACGTCGATGACGTGCGCGCCGCGCTTGCGCTCTATCAGATAGACTCCGAGGGCCTCGACCGGCTGGACATCGCCGTGCTCAACGCGATCGTGCGCAACTTCAACGGAGGGCCCGTCGGCCTGAACAACCTGGCCGCGATGGTCGGCGAGGAATCGGAGACCGTCGAAACCGTATGCGAGCCGTATCTGGTCCGTGAAGGATTTCTGATCCGCACTCCCAAAGGCCGGGTCGCCACGGCCAAGGCCTGGTCTCATCTGGGTCTGGAGCCACAAGGTGAAACAAACGGAGAGGATGTCAGCAAGCTCTTCTAACATTGGTTGTTTGTTGACCGACGTCCATAGAGCATTCGTTCCCTACTGCAAGGAGAAATCATGCCGCAAGGTTCATCATCCTATCTCATCATGATCGTTTCCATCGTGCTGATCGGCATCATGATGTGGTGGCAGTCCCGCAAGGCCAAGCAGCAGCAGCAAAAGATGAAGGACTTCCGCTCCTCCCTTGAGCCCGGAACCGAGGTAATCACCATCGGCGGCATCATCGGCAAGGTGGTGTCCGTGGACGAGGAATACGAGGAGATCGTCATCGACTCCGAGGGCTCCCTGCTGCGCTTCACCTTCCGCGCCATCAACAAGGAGTACACGCGTCCCGCCTTCATCCATGACGACGAAGTGGAGGACGCGGAGCAGACCGACGAAGCCGACGACCAGGCCCAGGTACCGGTGGACAAGGCGCTGGAATCCGCCGAGAACGCAACGCAGTCCGACGATTCCGCGCAGACCGCAGACGCCGAGAAGTGACGGGGGAGCGCGAGACCATGACGCAGTCTGACATCACCATTGAGAGACTGGCCGATGTCGGTGCCGGTGACGCGGCATACCTCGTCTCGAAGATTCGCACCATACCGGGATTCCCCAAAGAGGGCATCAAATTCCGTGATTTCATGCCGGTGCTGGCGGATGGCAAGGGGCTGCGCATTCTCATGAAGGCGCTCCAGGCCAGCCTTCCCGTCACCGAAGACTCGTTCGACGCGGTGGCAGGGCTGGAGGCCAGAGGGTTCCTGTTCGGCCCCGCCCTCGCGGCCATGCTCGGCAAGGGGTTCATCGCGATCCGCAAGGCGGGCAAGCTGCCGCCGGAGACCATCGCCGAGGAATACGATCTCGAATACGGCACCGAAAAAGTGGAGATCGAGACGTCGGCCATCCGTCCGGGCGATCGGGTGCTGATCGTCGACGATCTCATCGCGACCGGCGGCACGGCGAAGGCAGCCATGGATCTGGTCGAGGCGGCCGGGGGCACGGTCGTCGGATTCAGTTTCGTCATGGGGCTGCGAGGACTCGACGGACTGGACAAACTGGGCGACAAACCCAGCAGCACACTGGTGTCGATGCCGGCGTGACCCGGCGGTGCCGTGCGTCGGGACGCGCCGCACGGCACCAATCATCATTCGAAGAACACATCATAGGAACGTGAGGCGTCGAACATGGATCTTTATGAATACCAGGCACGAGAATTGCTGGAGGAACAGCATATTCCCACGCCGCGGGCCGTTTTCGCCCAGAACTCCCACGAGGTCGCCGAAGCGGCCGATGCCATCGGATACCCGTGCGTGATCAAGGCCCAGGTCAAGATCGGCCATCGTGGCCAGGCGGGCGGCGTCAAGATCGCCCACAACCGGGACGAAGCGATACTGCTGTCCGAATCCATCCTCCCGATGACCATCCACGGCCATAAGGTCAACGGTGTGCTCGTCGCCGAGGCGAAGAACATCCTGCACGAGTACTACGTGTCGATATCCGTGGACCGCACATCGCGGGACTTCGATGTCCTCGCCACCGCGAACGGCGGCACCGAAGTCGAGGAGATCGCCAAGGAACATCCGGAATCGGTCAAGCGTCTGCACATCAACGCCCTCGGCGATTTCGACATGGAGGCCGCCAAGCGCATGGCTGGCCAGATCGGCTTCTACCACGCCGACCTGGATCAGGCCGCCAACATCCTGCTGCGCATGTGGCAGTGCTTCAAGGACAACGACGCGACGCTGGTGGAGATCAACCCGCTCGCCAAGATCGGCGATCCCGACGATGAGGCGTCCAAATCACTGTGCGCCCTCGACGCCAAGATATCGTTGGACGGCAATGCGGCGTTCCGGCACGACGGGTGGGCCCGCTTCGACGATCCGATGCAGGCCGATCCGTTCGAGGCGGCGGCAGCCGAACACGGGCTGCACTACGTGCACCTCGACGGTCAGGTCGGCGTGATCGGCAACGGCGCCGGATTGGTCATGAGCTCGCTCGACGCCGTCTGGGACGCCGGCAAGGAGCAGGGCACGAATGTCACGCCTGCGAACTTCCTCGACATCGGAGGTGGCGCGTCCGCCGCGGTGATGAGTGACAGCCTGTCCATCGTGCTGTCCGACCCGCAGGTGGAATCCGTGTTCATCAACGTCTACGGCGGCATCACCTCATGCGAGCAGGTCGCCAAGGGCATCCTGCAGGCGTTCGAGGAGCTGCACACATCGAAGCCGCTCGTGGTCCGCTTCGATGGCAATGCCGCAGCCGAGGGCCTGCAGATCCTCGCCGCGGCGAACAACCCCAACCTGCATGTGGAAGGCACCATGGAGCAGGCCGCAGCCGAGGCCGCCCGTCTGGCGGCGAACGCCAAGGCATCGAAGGAGGCCAAGCAATGACCGCATTCATCCAGGAGGGTGCTCCCGTCATCGTCCAAGGCATGACCGGGCATCAGGGCATGACACACACCGCCCGCATGCTCCGTGCCGGTACGAACATCGTCGGCGGCGTCAACCCGCGCAAGGCGGGCAGCCAAGTGACGTTCGAGGCCGCGCGTGAGGGCAGGGACGTCTCCGTTCCGGTGTACGCCACGTGCGCCGAAGCCAAGGAGGCGACGGGCGCCCAGGCCAGTGTGGTCTTCGTGCCGCCACGGTTCGCCAAAGGCGCCGTGGTCGAGGCCGTCGAAGCCGGAATCGGGCTCATCGTGGTCATCACCGAAGGCATTCCCGTTGCGGACAGCGCCTACTTCGTCGAACTCGCCCTTCAGCGTGGCGTGCGCATCATCGGACCGAACTGCCCCGGCCTGCTCACCCTGCCGTCGCAGGAGAACGAGCATGGCGTCAACCTCGGCATCATCCCCGATGGCATCGTGGGCCGTGGCCCCATCGGACTGGTCTCCAAGTCCGGCACACTGACCTACCAGCTGATGGGCGAGCTGAGCGACATCGGCTTCACCGCCTGCCTGGGCGTCGGCGGCGACCCCCTCGTCGGCACCACGCTGCTGGAGGCCTTGCAGGAATTCGAGCAGGATGCCGACACGAAGGCAGTGGTCATGATCGGCGAAATCGGAGGCAGCGCGGAGCAGGACGCCGCGGCATGGGCCGCAGAGCACATGACCAAGCCCGTCGTCGCATACATCGCCGGATTCACCGCGCCGGAAGGCAAGCAGATGGGCCATGCCGGCGCCATCGTCTCCGGAGGCAAGGGAACCGCGCAGGACAAGAAAATCGCGCTGGAAGCCGCCGGTATTCCCGTCGGACGCACTCCCGGTCAGACCGCGGACCTCATGCGCAAGGTGCTCGCCGAACGCTCGCTGGTATGAGGAAGCGTATCCAGGCCTGGCTCAGGGGGCCGATCATCGCCATCGGCTCGATGGCGTTGTACGCCATCGCCCTGGGCTGCTTTCTTGCGCTCATGCTGCTGGTCATCTCGATGGAGGAAGGTGGGGAAAACCTGTCGTCCTCGACGTTGGACATGACCCGCATCGTGGTCCTGCTCAGCCAGGGCATCGGATTCGAGACCGACTCGCTTTCCCTGTCCATCATGCCGTTGCTGCTCACCGTGCTGCTGATAGGTCTGGTCTGGTCGTTCAGCCGGAAGATATGCACGGATATCCGCGCATACGTCAGCGGCGTGGTGGTCTGGATTTTCATCAACGTCATGGGCACGCAGTCACTTCCCGTCGGATTGCTTGACTGGCCGGCTCTGGTATGCGTCAAATCGGCCGTGGTGTTCTCGCTTGGATTCGCCGGCGCCGCGCTGTCGAAGGGCCCGTTCTCTGGGCAGCTGCGTGAACTTATCCGTCATCATGTGTCCGACGGCGTGCGCCGCACGATCAGGACCGGCCTGATGGTGGGTGTCATCATGATGGGCGTGTACCTGGTCATGGGACTGATCACCGTCATCGTGTGGGGCGTGCTGAACCGTTCGGCCATGGACTCGCTGTTCGCCGACATCGGCATGGGGACCGGCTCGCGCATACTGACGACGATCGCATCGCTTGCATGGCTGCCCAACCTGTGCATATGGGCGGTCTCGTGGCTGTTCGGTGCCGGATTCCACATCGGAGAGCTTGCGACATTCACCCTTTGGATCGGGCAGGGGCGTTCGCTTCCGCCTCTTCCTGTTTTCGGCCTGCTTCCGCAGGCAGTCGGCGATGAAGGCATACGGTTCGCCGTCGTGCTGATTCCGCTGGTCGTCGGATTCGTCGCCGGGCTGGCATCCATGGCGATGAAATCCGGTTTCCGCATCATCGTCGGCAGCGCGTCCGATCCCCTCGACCGCAAGGACCTGATTCTCGAACTCGCCTACCCGGCGGGCGGGTTCTGCCTGTCGAGCGTGGTCATATCTCTGCTGTCGTCGGTCATGTTCGGGGTGTCGAACGGGTCGCTGGGAAAGGCCAGGCTCAAATACGTCGGCGTCGACGTGATGCAGTCCGCGCAGGCCGTCGGACGTCCGAGCGCCATGGGACTGTGCATGGCCTGGGTGCTGGCGCTGATTGGCGTCGCCATTGTTTTCGGGATACGCTGGATTGCACGAAGAACGGGGGCACAACGAGCCGCAACAACGCACCCGCGTACCATCGTTTCCCGCAAGTCCATACAATCAACAACCAAGAAGGAGCACGATGACCAACACGAATCGACCGATACGACGGGCTCTGGTGTCCGTCTTCCATAAGGAAGGCATCGAAGTACTGGCTGAGGCCTTCATCAAGGCCGGCACCGAAGTGGTGTCCACCGGCTCGACCGCCAAGCGCCTCGCTCACCTCGGCGTCGCCGTCACTGAGGTGAGCGAGGTCACCGGATTCCCGGAGTGCCTCGACGGCCGTGTCAAGACGCTCGACCCGCACATCCACGCCGGCATCCTCGCCGACATGACCAACCCCGATCACGCTGCCCAGCTTGAGAAGTTCGGCATCAAGCCCTTCGACCTGGTCGTCGTCAACTTGTACCCGTTCGCCGATACGGTTCGTTCCGGCGCCGACGAGGCCGCGGTCATCGAGAAGATCGACATCGGCGGCCCGTCCATGGTGCGTGGCGCGGCGAAGAACAGCGCCACCGTCGCCATCGTCACCGACCCGGCCGACTATGCGCTCGTCGCGGCCCGTGTGGCCAATGGTGAAGGCTTCAGTCTGGAGGAGCGCCGCTGGCTGGCCGGCAAGGCGTTCGCCCACACCGCCGCCTATGACGCTACCATCAACGAGTGGACCGCCAAGCACTGGCCCAAGCCCGCCACCGTCGAATCCGCCGACCCGGCCGAAGGCGAGAACCCGGTCAACGAGGCGAAGTTCCCGGCCGCGTTCACCCGCACCTGGGACCGCGCGCACACGCTGCGCTACGGCGAGAACTCCCACCAGCAGGCCGCCCTCTACCTCGACCCGCTCGACCGCGACGGCTTCGCGCACGCCGAACAGCTCGGCGGCAAGCCGATGAGCTACAACAACTACGTGGACGCCGACGCCGCATGGCGCGCCGTGTGGGATATGGCACCCGCCATCGCCGTGGCCGTGGTCAAGCACAACAACCCGTGCGGCCTCGCCATCGGAGCCACCGCGGCCGAGGCTCACAAGAAGGCCCACGCCTGCGATCCGGTGAGCGCCTACGGCGGCGTCATCGCCTGCAACACCACCGTCACGTTGGAGATGGCCGAAAGCGTTCGCCCGATCTTCACCGAGGTCATCGTCGCCCCCGCCTACGAGGACGCGGCGCTTGAACTGCTCAAGACCAAGAAGAAGAACCTGCGCATCCTCAAGGTGTCCGAGCCGCCGAAGGGCCACACGCAGTTCCGCCAGATCGACGGCGGCCTGCTCGTGCAGGACATGGACCTCATCAATGCCACCGGCGACGATCCGGACGCATGGAAGCTCGTGGCCGGCGAACCCGCCGATGAGGCCACGCTCAAGGACCTCGTGTTCGCCTGGCGCGCCATCCGCTGCGTCAAGTCCAACGCCATCCTGCTCGCGCACGACCAGGCCACGGTCGGCATCGGTATGGGCCAGGTCAACCGCGTGGACTCCTGCCATCTGGCCGTCGATCGTGCCAACACGCTGGCCGACGGCGCCGATCGCGCCACCGGTTCGGTCGCCGCGTCCGACGCGTTCTTCCCGTTCGCAGATGGCGCCGAGACGCTGATGAACGCCGGTGTAAAGGCCATCGTGCAGCCCGGCGGATCCATCCGTGACGAGGAGGTCATCGAGGCGGCCAAGAAGGCCGGTGTGACGATGTACCTGACCGGCACCCGTCACTTCTTCCACTGATCCGCCGCCCGGTCACCGATTCACGGATCGGCCGCCGACCGTCAAGGGTTCGCGGCCGATCCATCACGATAACCAATCCCCGAGGAAGCTCCATGAATCAGCATCATCCATACGTGTCCGAAGTCCACGAGGGCAAGCCGGCATTCGAGTGGTGCGTGCTCGGCGTCGTCATCGTCGCCCTGGTCGTCGCCTTCCTCGGATATACGATGGCCGCGACGGTGATCATCGCCGTCACGGCCATCGTCACGGCCCTGCTGCGCATCATCATGCGCGAGAAGAGCCCTTGGAAAGTCCGGTCAGTCCTGTTCGACGCCATTATCGGCATCGGTTTGGGGCTGGGACTGCTTCTGTTGTATTTCGCACCGTCACTGTTCTGGATTCGTTGACGGAACCTGGGGCGCCGCATTGACCGCCGCGTCCACGGCGATGTCATGTGCATCCGCCTCAGCGTCCGTCGCCTCGTCGATGGGCGCATCCGCAGGCGTCTTCGGCTTGCGTTTCGACGCCATATCAGCGATGATCATGACCAGCGCCACGATCGCCGCGGCCAGGACCGGCGCCAGCCAGAAGATCCACAACTGCTGCAGCGGCTGCGTTGAAAGACCCTGATTCTGCCCGAACAGCGCGATGCCGGTGGCGCGGGCCGGGTTCAGCGCGGCACCGGTGACCGTATAGGTCATGGCCACGCCGAGGCCGTATGCGGCGCCGATCACCGGAGCGTACGTCGCATTCGGCTTGCCGTTCGCATCGGTGTGACGCATCGCGACCGCGATGATGATGATCGCGGCGATCACCTCGACGACGATGGCCATGGAGATGCCGAAGCTCACCGATGCGCTGCTGGTGGTGGCGCTCGATACGGAACCGGTGCCATAACCGTTGACGGCGGGCGTCAGCCACGTCTTCATGGTGACGGTCTGCGAGGTCGGCAGGATCCACCTGACCGCGCCGGCCGCCGCGATCGCTCCGACCACCTGCACGATGACGTACAGGATGCCGGCGACTACCTTGGTCTTGCCGGTGAGTATCGCCGCCACGGTGATGGCGGGATTGAACTGGCCTCCGGAGACACGCCCGAGCATCGCGGTGACGACCGCGTACGCCAACGCGGTGCCCACGACGATGTACGCCAGGTCAAGCCCGTAGATCGAAGTGCCGAACGTGCAGATCATATAGATGGCGAAGCAGACGAGGAAGCTGCCTGCAAGCTCCGCGCACACGCGCGCCCCGATCGGATAAGCGCTTGGCTCGGTGTTCTGTTCTTCAGTCATGATGTTGTAGTGTCCTTTTTCTGATGTTGCGGGCTTTGCGACCCGCCGAACGTTGCAAGTTTACCAACGGGGGGACGATACGATACAATGTATTGGCTGTGTTTTCCCTGTGAGTTTGTCCGGGAGCGCAGATTCATTGTCAATGTCCGGCCACGTTGGGAGAACGATGCCAAACGCATATTCGCGCGCACTCAAAGCGCATGACGACAACAACAACGAAGGAATCCGCCTGCAGAAGATCCTCGCGCAAGCGGGCTTCGGATCACGCCGCAAGTGCGAGCAGATGATCACCGATGGGCGTGTCGAGGTCGACGGGGAGCTGGTGACCGAACTCGGCACCCGCGTCGATCCGAAGAAGCAGCACATCCGTGTGGACGGCTCGCGCGTCCACCTCAACCCGAACCATGTCACGTTGGCGCTCAACAAGCCCAAGAAGGTGCTCAGCGCCATGGACGACCCGAAAGGCCGCTACACGCTGGCCGACATCATCGGGGACAAGTACGAGCGCGTGTTCCACATGGGCCGCCTCGACTACGATTCCGAGGGCCTGATCCTCATGACCAACGACGGCGAGCTGAGCCAGCACGTCATGCACCCGAAGTACGAGGTGGAGAAGACCTACATCGCCACGATTGATGGCAAGATCGGCGGCAACGTCTGCCGGCGCCTGGTGACCCAGGGCGTCCAGCTGGATGACGGCCTGGTCAAGCTGGACCATTGCGCCATCATCGACGCCAACCGCGACCAGACCATCGTCAAGGTGGTGCTCCACTCCGGCAAGAACCGTATCGTCCGCCGCATCTTCGGCGCCATCGGATACCCGGTTCGCCGTCTGGTGCGCACCCAGATCGGGCCGATCAAGCTCGGTGACCTCAAGTCCGGCACCTATCGTGTGCTGTCCCAGGTCGAGGTCCGTTCCCTGCAGAAGGAGGTCGGGCTGTGATACGAGTCGCCATCGACGGCCCTGCGGGCGTCGGAAAGTCCTCCACTTCGAAGGCGCTGGCCCGCCATTTCGGCTTCGCCTACCTCGATACCGGCGCCATGTACCGCGCATGCGCCTGGTGGTGCCTGCATCAGGGCATCGACCTCGACGGCGATCAGGTGGATGAGCAGCAGATCACCGAAGCAGTCGCCGAATTCTTCACCGGCGACCACTTCGACATCGGCGTCGACCCGGACCATCCGAGCATCACCGCCGACGGCGAGGACATCAGTGAGGCCATCCGCTCCTCCGAGGTCTCCTCGCACGTGTCGAAGGTGTCGAACGTCATCCCGGTGCGCCACGTGCTCATCGCCGCGCAGCGCGCCTACATTGCGCGCGAGTCCGCGGCCGACTCCTTCTCGCTGGGCCGCGGCATCGTCGCGGAGGGCCGTGACATCACCACGGTCGTGGCTCCCGATGCCGAGGTGCGTGTGCTGCTGACCGCCCGGGAAGAGGTGCGTCAGGCGCGCCGCACGGGGCAGGCCGTCGCCGGCGCCGGCGTGGGGGGCGAGGACGTGGCCGCCCGCGACCGCGCCGATTCCAAGGTCACCAGCTTCCTGACCGCGGCGGACGGCGTGACCACCGTCGACAACTCCGATATGGATTTCCAGCAGACGCTGGATGTGCTGATCACGCTGGTCGCGGACGCGGTCGAAGTGCAGGAGTACGAGCAGTATGCCGCCAATCTGAGCGATTACGAACTGGATGAGGGCGACGAGCAGATCATCGCCGGTTCCCGGTACGGGATCGAAGACGAGTCGCCGGCTCCCAAGGCCGTCGGAGTGCTCGCCGTGGTCGGCCGCCCGAACGTGGGCAAGTCGACGCTCGTCAACCGCATCCTCGGCCGTCGCGCCGCGGTCGTCGAAGACACGCCCGGAGTGACCCGGGACCGTGTCAGCTACGACGCGGAATGGTCCGGCACCGAATTCAAGCTCGTCGACACCGGCGGCTGGGAGGCCGACGTCGAAGGCATCGAATCCGCCATCGCCTCGCAGGCGCAGATCGCCGTGCAGCTGTCTGACGCGGTCATCCTCGTCGTGGACGGCCACGTGGGGCTGACGGACACCGACGAGCGCATCATCAAGATGCTGCGGGCCAGCGGCAAGCCGGTCACGCTCGCGGTGAACAAGGTCGACGACGGGGCCAGCGAATACCTGACCGCCGAGTTCTGGAAGCTTGGCATGGGCGAGCCTTACGGGATCTCGGCCATGCACGGCAGGGGAGTCGGCGACCTGCTTGACGCCGCGCTGGATTCGCTGCGCAAGGCGGACAAGACCTCGGGCTTCCTCACGCCGACGCATCTGCGGCGTGTCGCGCTCGTCGGCCGCCCGAACGTGGGCAAGTCGTCGCTGCTCAACCAGCTCGCCGGCGAACAGCGTGCCGTGGTCAACGACCTCGCCGGCACGACCCGCGACCCGGTCGACGAGACCATCGACATCGACGGCGAGGACTGGCTGTTCATCGACACCGCCGGCATCAAGCGTCGACTGCACAAGGTGTCCGGCGCCGACTACTACTCGTCCCTGCGCACGCAGGCCGCAATCGAGCGCTCCGAGCTCGCGCTGGTCTTGTTCGACTCGTCCCAGCCCATCTCCGACCAGGATCTGAAGGTGATGAGCCAGGCGGTCGACGCCGGCCGCGCGGTGGTGCTGGTGTTCAACAAGTGGGACCTGATGGACGATTTCGGCCGGCAGCGGCTGGAGCGCCTGTGGAAGACCGAGTTCAACCGCGTGACGTGGGCGCAGCGCGTCAACCTGTCCGCGAAGACCGGATGGCACACGAACCGCCTCGCCGACGCGATGCGCAACGCGCTGGAATCCTGGGACAAGCGCATTCCCACCGGGCGTCTCAACGCCTTCCTCGGCCAGATCCAGGCCGCGCACCCGCATCCGCTGCGCGGAGGCAAGCAGCCACGTATCCTGTTCGCCACGCAGGCGTCCACGCGTCCGCCGCGCTTCGTGATCTTCGCCACCGGATTCCTGGAGCACGGCTACCGCCGGTTCCTTGAGCGCTCCCTGCGCGAGGAGTTCGGCTTCGAAGGCACCCCGATCCAGATCTCCGTCAACATCAGGGAGAAGAAGCGCCGCAAGTGACGCGGGGTCTCTCCCTGCACGGATGAGCGTGCATGCGCGGCCGTCGCGGATTCCTCCGCGGCGGCCGCCTTCGTTGCCGGGCCGCGATCCCGGCCCGCTCCGGCCCGCGGCCACGCCCAGAATGTAGGACGGAACGCGCGGTTGTCGTCTGCCATGAATTACAGTGGCGACTGACCGAACGATCTATAAGGGAGCATTATGTCGGTTTTGGACGAATTGGTTGCCGGGGCGTTGGAAGACCAGCGTTCCCGCGAATGTGTCGTGTCTCTTGAGGATGTGAGGCGGGCCGCTCTGGCCGCGCCGGCGCCTATCGACGCGACGCGATGGCTCAAGCGTCCGGACGGCATCCCCGTGATCGCCGAAATCAAGCGCGCCTCCCCATCCAAGGGGCATTTGAGCGATATCCCCGACCCGGCGGCCCTGGCCCGCGAATACGAGCGCGGCGGTGCGAGCGCGATTTCCGTGCTCACCGAAGGCCGGCGGTTCCTCGGCTCGCTGGACGATTTCGACAAGGTCCGCTCGGCGGTTCACATTCCGCTGCTGCGCAAGGACTTCATCGTCACCGACTACCAGATCTACGAGGCGCGTGCCCACGGCGCCGACCTAGTGCTGCTCATCGTCGCCGCGCTGGATGACGACAAGCTCGCGCACCTGCTTGAACTCGCCCACGAGCTCGGCATGGCTGTGCTCGTCGAAACGCACACCACCGAGGAGATCCGCCGCGCGGTCGCGGCCGGCGCCCGGATCATCGGCATCAACGCGCGCAATCTCAAGAACCTGAAGGTTGACGTGAACAAATACGCCGAACTCGCCGAAGGACTGCCCGATGACGTGATCCGCGTCGCAGAGTCGGGCGTGTTCGGTTCGGTCGAGGTCGAGGATTACGGTCGCGCCGGCGCGGATGCCGTGCTGGTGGGCGAAGGCGTGGCTACCGCCGACGACCATGTGGCCGCCGTACAACGACTAGTAAAGGCAGGTCAGAGAGTGAAAGCATCCGAATCGACCCCGTTGAGCGAGCATCAGGGACCATATTGGGGACAGTTCGGCGGGCGATACGTGCCGGAGGCACTGATCACCGCTCTGGACGAGCTGGAGCGCGTCTATGATCAGGCCAAGGCCGACCCCGAGTTCCGTAAGGAATTCATGACGTTGCAGCATCGGTACGTCGGCCGTCCGAGCCCGCTGACGGAAGCCCCGCGATTCGCCGCGCTGGTCAAGGACAGGACCGGACTCGACGCCCGCATCTTCTTGAAGCGCGAGGACCTCAACCACACCGGCGCGCACAAGATCAACAACGCGCTCGGCCAGGCGTTGCTCGTCAAGCGCATGGGCAAGACCCGCGTGATCGCCGAGACCGGTGCCGGACAGCACGGCGTGGCCACCGCCACCGTGTGCGCGATGCTAGGGCTCAAGTGCCGCGTGTACATGGGGCAGATCGACGCCCGACGTCAGGCCCTCAACGTGGCCCGCATGCGTATGCTGGGCGCCGAGGTCGTCGAAGTGACACTGGGCGACAAGATTCTCAAGGATGCAATCAACGAGGCGCTGCGCGATTGGGTGACCAACGTCGCCGATACGCACTACCTGCTCGGCACGGTCGCCGGACCGCACCCGTTCCCGGCCATGGTTCGCGACTTCCAGAAGATCATCGGCGAGGAGGCCAAGCAGCAACTTCAGGACTGGTACGGCATCGACCACCCGGACGCGGTGTGCGCGTGCGTCGGTGGCGGATCCAACGCCATCGGCGTGATGAACGCGTTCCTCGACGACGAGCGCGTGAACCTGTACGGCTATGAGGCGGGCGGCAACGGGCCGGCCTCGGGCCATCATGCGATCCGTTTCGCACCGGGCACCGGACAGCTCGGCATGTTCCAGGGTGCCAAGAGCTACCTGTTGGAGACCGATGAAGGACAGACTCTCGACACGTATTCGATTTCGGCCGGTCTCGATTACGCTTCCGTCGGCCCCGAGCACGCTTGGCTCAAGGAGATCGGGCGCGTGAACTACTCCTGGGCCACCGACGAGGAGGCTATGAACGCCTTCCGCGACCTGAGCCAGACCGAGGGCATCATCCCCGCCATCGAGAGCTCGCATGCCGTCGCTGGCGCCTTCAAGGCCGCCGCTGATCTGAAGGCCAAGGGATACGACAAGGCCGTGATGATCGTCAACATCTCCGGCCGCGGCGACAAGGACATGGCCACCGCGGGCAAATGGTTCGGATACCTGACCGACGAGCAGGCCGCGGCGCTCGATGTCACCGGCGCGCAGGGCGACACCGTCGCCTGAACCGGTCCGTGAAGCAGAAGGATTTTTTGATTATGACGAATACAGCAACCACACCGTCCGGACAGCCGCTCGGCATCAGTCACAAGCCCAGCGCGACGGAAGCCATGTTCGACCGGCTCAAGGCCGAAAACAAGCCGGCCTTCATCGGATACCTGCCGTATGGCTTCCCGAACCCCGACATCTCACTCGACGCGCTCAGGATCATGGTCGAGCACGGCGTCGACGCGGTCGAGATCGGCCTGCCGTACTCCGACCCGGTGATGGACGGCCCCGTCATCCAGGCGGCCAGCCAGATCGCCCTGAACAACGGGGAAAGCATCAACGGCGTGTTCAAGGCGGTCGAGACGGTGGCCAACGCCGGCGGCGTGCCACTCATCATGAGCTATTGGAACCTGATCTACCATTACGGCGTCGAACGGTTCGCCTGCGATTTCGAGAACGCCGGCGGTGCCGGCCTGATTACCCCCGACCTCATCCCCGATGAGGCTGGCGAGTGGATCGAGGCTTCGGATCGTCACGGACTCGACCGCATCTTCCTGGTCTCCCCGGATTCGGCCTCCGAACGTCTCGAACTGGTCGCCCGCAACGCACGCGGCTTCGTCTACGCGGCATCCCGTATGGGCGTTACCGGCGAGCGCGACACCATCAGCGCATCGCCCGAAACGCTTGTCGAGCGTGCCCGCAACGCCGGGGCGAGAAACGTGTGCGTGGGTATCGGCGTATCCACCCCGGAGCAGGGCGCGAAGGTCGGCGCCTACGCCGACGGCGTCATCGTCGGTTCTGCTCTGGTGCACACCCTGCTTGACGACGACAACGCCACCGCGAAGGCGCCGAAGGAAGGACTGCGCGACCTGGCCGCCAAGGTCGAGGCGCTGTCCGAGGGCATCCACAACGAGTCACGCTGACACACCCCGCGCCGGCGGGCTGCCTTTACCGTGCATCCGCCGGCCATGGGGTAGGGTAGATGGCGGTAACAGCGGTCTAGACAAACGAGGCACTGCATGAATCTTGCGTATATCCCCTCACCGGGGTTCTCCAAGTTCTCCATCGGACCGGTGACGATCCACATGTATGCGATCTGCATCCTGACGGGAATCATCTTCGCCGTGTGGATCCTCACCGTCAGATGGAAGAAGAACGGGGGCACCTTCGACCAGGTGCTGGACACCACGCTGGTCGCAGTGCCCTGCGGCCTGGTCGGGGCCCGTCTGTACCACTGCATCACGACGCCCGACATCTACTTCCCGCCAACCGGCAACCTCATCAACATCCTCAAGGTGTGGGAAGGCGGCATGGCCATCTTCGGCGGCATCGGGGTGGGGGCCTTGGCCGCGTTCCTGTGGTGCCGCCACCGGCGTTATCCGTTCGCCCTGCTGGCCGATTGCATCGCGCCGGCGCTGATGGTAGCGCAGGCCATCGGACGACTGGGCAACTGGTTCAACCAGGAACTGTACGGCATGCCGACCACGCTGCCATGGGGCCTCAAGCTCAACGATGCGGACGCCATCGGCAAAAGTGAGATCTGCTACAACGGACAGGCATGCCCGACCGGCACGCTGTTCCACCCCACGTTCCTGTACGAGATGATCTGGAACCTGATCGGCGCCGCGATTATCGTGTGGCTCGGCCACAAACTCGTCGACGTGCTCAAATCCGGACAGCAGTTCGCCATGTACATGATGTGGTACGGGCTTGGACGCACCTGGATCGAAAGCATCCGCATCAACTATTCGACGATCATCCTCGGCCTGCGAGTCAACGTGTGGACCGCGATCATCGTGTTCCTTGCCGGGTGCATCCTGTTCGTCGTGTTGTGGCGCTTCGGCAGTGAGACACGCGATCTGACATCCAGACTGCGCGCGGTCACGGCCGACGAGATGGAACGTCAGCGCCAGCTGGAGGAGCGGGCCGCCGCGAAATCCGGCAAGACGGCCAAGACCGCGAAGCCCGAGACTCCCGGCGAAACCGCCGAGAGCGAGGTCCATCAGGACTGAGCGCCCGCATCCGTCCGAATCAGGATATCGCACAAGATCATAGAAAACCGCAATACCATAACACACAAACAAGAACGTCGTGTAGGCGCAAGCCGTCTCGTCGTTCTTCCACCATAGAATGAGAGCCATGAGCATACAAATCGCACCCAGCATCCTTTCCGCTGATTTCTGCAACCTCGAACGCGACCTCAAGGCCATCGCCAACGCCGACCTCGTGCATGTTGACGTGATGGACCACCACTTCGTGCCGAACCTCACCCTTGGCGAGCCCATCGTCAAGCGCATCTGCGAGGTCACCGACCTGCCGGTCGACGTGCACCTGATGATCGAGGACCCCGACCGTTGGGCCCCCGAATACGCGAAGCTCGGTGCCGCCTCCGTCTCGTTCCATATGGGCGCCACCCACGCGCCGGTGCGTCTGGCCCGCCAGCTGCGTGACATGGGCTGCAAGGCATGCTTTGCCGTGCGTCCCGCCGAGCCGGTCGAACCGATTTTCGACATCCTCGACGAGTTCGACATGGTGCTGATCATGACCGTCGAACCCGGTTTCGGCGGACAGAAGTTCCTGGACAACCAGATGGCGAAGGTTCGTCGCCTGCGTGACGAGATCACGCGTCGGGGCCTGTCCACCCATATTCAGGTCGACGGCGGCGTCAGCCCGAAGACCGCCCACATCGTCGCCGAGGCCGGCGCCGACGTGCTGGTCGCCGGCTCCGCCGTGTACGGCGCTGAGAGCCCGGCCCTGTCCATCGACCAGATCAGGGACAAGGCCACTGCCGCATACCGCGACTGACGGCGGAAACGCAGAACATGGCACGCGACGGCTCCGACACCAATGCCGGACCGCGATCGCGGCGACGCCGTCGAGTGCCTCAACCATGCACAATCTCAAGGGACACATATCATGAAGACGTTTGAATCGCTATTCGCCGAACTGTCCGAGAAGGCCGCCACCAAGCCCGAAGGCTCCCTGACCGTGGACGAGCTCGCCAAGGGCACGCACTTCATCGGCAAGAAGATCATCGAAGAGGCGGGGGAGACCTGGATTGCGGCCGAATACGAGGGCGCGGACCGCACGGCCGAAGAGATGAGCCAGCTGCTGTACCATCTCCAGGTCATGATGATCGCCAAGGGCATCACCCTGGAGGACGTTTATAAGCACCTGTGACAAACAGACCGGCCGGTCTGGAGGGAGAAACACCATGCTCAGAATCGCAGTGCCCAACAAGGGCATGTTGTCGGAGCCCGCTTGGAACATGCTGTCCGAGGCGGGGTATCGTCTGCGTTCCAATCCGCGTCAGCTCGTGGTGGAGGACCCGGACAACGACATCGAGCTGTTCTATCTGCGGCCGCTCGACATCGCCGTGTATGTCGGCCGCGGCACCATCGACGTCGGCATCACGGGCCATGACCTGCTGCTGAACTCCGGCACCGAGGCCAGCGAGCACATGGAGCTCGGCTTCGGTGCGTCCACGTTCCGCTTCGCCGCGCCGAACGATTCCGACTTCCATACGCTGCAGGACATCCAGGGCAAGCGTGTGGGCACGTCCTTCGACAAGCTCGTGCACGACTATCTGGTGGCGCACGGCATCGAGGCCGAGACCATCCACCTCGACGGCGCCGTGGAGTCCTCGGTGCAGCTGGGCGTGGCCGACCTCATCGCCGACGTGGTGTCCACCGGCACCACGCTGCGCAACGCCGGCCTGCGCATCTTCGCCGACCCCATCATGCACTCCGAAGCGGTGCTCATCCGCTCCCCGCGCCTCGACCCCGAGGACGAGCGGCTCACCATCCTCAGCCGCCGCCTGCAGGGTGTGCTGACCGCGCAGCGCTACGTGCTGATGGACTATGACATCCCCGTCGGCAAGGTGGCGGCCGCCGTCGCGGTGACCCCCGGATTCGAGAGCCCGACCGTATCCCCGCTGCACGACAAGCAGTGGAATGCGGTGCGCGTGATGGTGCCCAAGGCGAAGGTCAACCAGCTGATGGACAAGCTGTACGAGGTGGGTGCCCGGGCCATCATCGTGACCGCGCTGCAGGCCTCCCGCATGTGACGAACGGGGTTCGACAATGGGTACACAGCAGCACGCCGACGGCGGATACCGCCAGAAGATCAAGCAGAAGTTCAACCAGGAGTACAGCCCCGAGCCGAGGGACATCTACTTCACCGTGCCGAACCTCATCAGCGTCCTGAGAATCGCGTCCATCCCCTTTATCGCATGGCTGGTCGCCGATCACCGGATGGTGCCCGCACTGATCGTCCTCGCCGTTTCGGCCATCACCGACAGCCTCGACGGCATCATCGCGCGCGCCTTCAATCAGGTGAGCAAGATCGGGCAGATCCTCGATCCCATCGCCGACCGCCTGCTGATCATCTGCAGCGTCCTCGCATTGGGCGTCGCCGGGATCATCCCCTGGTGGATGATCATCATCATCGCGGCCAGGGACGCATGGATGATGCTGCTCGTGCTGTGGCTTGCTCAATACGATTACGGCCCGCTGCCGGTGCATTTCGTCGGCAAGGCAGGCACTTTCATGCTGATGGTCTCCATCGTCGCGCTGATTTTCTGCGACATCTGGGTGAACCCCTTCGTCGGGCTTCTGCACCTCGCCGCGCTGGCCGCCGGCATCTGGGGCGTCGGACTGTACTGGCTCGCCGGTTGCATCTACAGCAAGCAGGGCATTTCACTGCTGGTGAAAGAGAAACGTGCCGATGGACGCTGATCCGATCAAGCCGCTGTCGTTTTCCGTGCCGGCCGAGAACGCGCCGGTGAAACGTCGCGCGGTGTTTTCGGATTCCGTGGCCCAGTCGCAGTCCCGGCATGTCAGGCCCGCGGAAGGCGGGCAGACCATGCCGGCCCGCCGCAGACGGCTGCATGACGATTCACTCAAGCTCATCGACGATCTCACCAACCGCCCCATGGATCCGCTGTTCTCGGATTCGAGGCTCGACCAGCGTCCGCGCTCGCGCCTGTCGACGTGGGCGACGAAGTTTCTGGTGTTCGCCATGTGCATCACCGTCGGTTTCTACGGGTCGCTGTTCATCGAACGGCTGCATTCCGACCCGCGCAAGGTCGTCAGGCAAAGCCTCGCCAGCGAGCTGCGCGAGACGCGCGGCCAGGCCGACACGCTCATGAACGAAGTCAACGATCTGCGCAACCAGGTCACGGAACGATCGAAGAAGCTGGGCGGCACGGGGGAGGATTCGACGCTGGTCAACGACGAGATGGTCAACGGGCTTGTCGCCGTGGAGGGGCCGGGCATCAGCCTGACCTTGGCCGACCCCATCGCCGCCGGCTCCGACGGGGCATCGACGCCACGCGAGTCCAGCGGCATGCAGATTCGCGTGGTCACCGACGCCGACCTGCGGCTGCTGGTGCGACTGCTGTGGCAGGCGGGCGCCGAGGGCATAGCCATCAACGGCAACCGGCTCGGCGTGCAGACATCGGTGCGCAAGGCGGGATCGAACATTCTCGTCGGCGTCACCGCCGTGACCAGCCCGTACACGATCCAGGCGATAGGGGACCGCGACACGCTGGCCTCCGCGGTCAGCAAGTCCACGCAGCGCAGTCTGTATGATTCGTTCGCCCAGGCGGGCATATACCCTCAGGTGAATAAAGAGAGTTCGATTACACTGGAAGCGGCACCTTCCGGCGAATTGTCCTATGCAAAGAGGAGCGAGTAGATGGCAGCGGTACTAGGTCTCATCATCGGCGTGGTGCTCGGCGTGTTCGTCAAGCCGGATATCCCCATCATTCTGCAGCCGTATCTTCCCATCATGGTGGTCGCCGCGCTTGACGCGCTACTGGGAGCGGCCCGCGCGTACTTCGAGCGCAGCTTCTCCGACAAGGTGTTCGTCATCTCGTTCATCTCGAACGTGGTCACCGCGACGCTGCTGGTGTTCCTGGGCAATCAGCTGGGCGTCGGATCCCAGCTGCAGACGGCCGTCATCGTCGTGCTGGGAATCCGTATCTTCTCGAACGTGTCGGCAATCCGTCGCTTCATCTTCCGGGGGTGATGAACCATGGTGGCGCACAAATCGTCTCGTGACGTGCTGTCGCAGCTGCACGAGCAGCATGCGCAGGACAAGAAGAACGATCGCATGGAGACCGGCTCGTTCCCCGTAGTGCGCAAGAAGCCGAAGCGCCCCGTCAAGGACGGCTCGGCGCGCATGCGCCTGATGACGAGCGTGCTCATCCTCATCATGTGCGCGCTGCTGGGATACGGGTACATGATCCAGATCAACAACGCCGACGCCACATACGAGACGCTGAGCGAGGACGAGCTGACCAGGCTGATCAGCGAGACCGGCACACAGGTGCAGAACCTGGAGCAGCGCAAGTCGGAGCTGACCAATCAGCTGGAATCGCTCAAGGCCGCGGCGAACAAGACGCAGGAGGCGGAGCGCATCGCCAAGCAGAACGAGGAGACCAACGGCATCCTCGCCGGTCGTTTGCCCGCGACGGGCAAGGGCGTGTCGATCAGCATCTCCCAAGGGTCGAAGACGAAGATCGACGCGGCGACGATGTACAAACTCATCGAGGAACTGCGCAACGCAGGCGCCGAGGTGATGGCCATCAACAGCGTGCGTGTCGTGACGAAAACCTATGTCAGCGACACGGACGACGGACTGGAATGCGACGGTGTCGCGCTGCGCGCGCCGTATCGGATCCTGGCCATCGGCGATCCCCAGAACCTTCAGAACGCCGTCAATATCGCGGGTGGCGTGGGTTCGAGTCTGAAGGTGAAGTACGGCGCGACGGTGAGCGTGACGTCCTCGGATTCGATTACCATCAGCCAAATTCGCAAGTCAACCGACAATACGTATGCAAGGGCTGTAGAATAGCGTTTATGACAGATCCGATTCCAAGTGCAGGCGAGACGACCATCATTGGTCTGCCCGCCATCCAGATTCCCATCACCACCACAGGTGACCGTCCCCTCACGCAGGAGGACATCGAAACCATCGCGCGGCTCGCACCGGGCACCGCACTGCTCATCTCGACCAGAGGCGCCGTTTCCGGGTCCCGCTACCTGCTCGATGAGGACGAGGTGACGGTCGGGCGCGACTCCCGCGCCGACATCCTGCTGGACGATTCGACGGTATCCCGTTCCCATGCCGTGTTCCGCCGCGTCGGCGACACATTCGCGGTATACGATTCCGGCAGCCTCAACGGCACCTATGTGAACCGCCAGCGGGTGGACCATCAGCAGCTGCGCAACGGCGACGAGATCATGATCGGTAAGTTCCGTCTGGTTTTCTTCACCAAATCCGCCGTTATCGCGTGATGATGCGAAGCCGTGCGCGTTAGACTGGGACGGTACGTCATTCATGTGATCGTGCATGTGCCGGTCCGGCGCATGCACAGGACGGGGGAGTGCGATGGCTGAGCAGACAGGGAGCCAGATGGCCGGGCTGCATCTGGTCGTGCCGCTGGAGCAGAGGCTCGATCTCGGTGCGTCCGACGCCGTGCAGGGGGAGCTGTTCGTCGACGAAGGCGCCCGCCGCCCGACACGGGGCTACCGTGGTACGGTGGCTTCCAAGGTCGCCGGCATCACGTACCGTCAGCTGGACTATTGGGCGCGCAAGCAGATCGTCGAACCATCGATCACCCCATCTCACGGATCGGGGTCGAGGCGACTGTACTCCTTCAAGGACGTGGTGATTCTCGCGGTGTCCAAGAAGCTGCTGGATGCGGGCGTGAACCTGCAGAACGTCACTACGGCCATCGGGTTCCTGATGCAGCGCGATGTCGACCAGCTTGAGCATGTCACCATCATGTGCGATGGGGAAGAGGTGCATGAATGCACCACCAGCGACCAGATGATCGCACTGCTGCAGAGCGGCAAGGCCGTGTTCGGCGTGTCCGTCGGCTCGCTGTGGCATCAGATTCATGACGCGCTGGAGACCGAGGACTACGTCGATCTGCAGTCGTCCTCGGCGAACGTCGGCTCCGCAGGGTCGGGACGTGTCGCCGGTCGGCCAATCGACGAGCTTACTGCCATGCGCATGCGCAGGAAGATTGCCGCCCAGCGTGCCGCACGCGAGGCGGCATAACCGGAGGCTGGCGTATGGATGAGCTGCTTCCGCTGTTGTTGTGGGTGTTCGCCGTCGTGTGGATGCTCTCGGTGTGCGGCATCTGCATTGTGAGAAGCCGGTTCGGCACGGGGGAGAGGCACCCCGAGGTGAACCCCGTCAGCTGGAATGTGGTGCTGGCCCAGATGGTGTCCGTGCTGTTCGCGGGCATCCCCTTCATGGTGTATCTCATGGCGAGCGAGGAACTGTCCCCCGCATTCCACGATTTCTACACCGACCACTTGGTGATCGGCGCGGCGATAGTCATCGCGCTGGTTTTTGTGGAGCTGTTGCTGATGGGTATCCAGGCGCATCGTGCGCATCTCACCGAAGTCGACCGTGTGGTCCGCGGCGCCACGCATACCGAGGCGTGACGCATGCGTCTGTGAGACGAGAATATATCGTTATGGATTGGGGTTTGCCATCATATGGCAAACCCCAATCCATAACGATATCTGGCCGTACGTTCACCGCTGCAAGTGTTATAGATTACGATGAATGCGTTCGTACCAAGAGCATCCGGCGTCAGTTTCGTCGCGTCCAATTCGATGTTCCATGATCCCGAGCTGTCGGTTTGGAACGTGATGGGCAGTTCCCCCAACAAAGTGTCTCCCTGCACCTCGTTGTCGTCGTTGCCGAACTTGACCTCTACGACCGGCATGTTGACCGTCTGCTTGCTGGTGATGATGCATGAGAAGTCATCGAACGCGTTCATGGGCGCGCGCCTGCTCATGGACCGCGCGCACGAGTACGACAGGCTCGACGAGGCCTTCCTCGCCGACCTCCGGCTCATCCTCATCGCCACCTACCTGAAAAACACAGCCAAAATCTGCACGAAGATATCTTTATCCGGCGAAAGTCCCATAATCACGTCTTGAAAAATAGGACTTTCGCCGGATAAAAGTGCAAAAGCGGAACGTCAACTGCCCCGAAGATCATAAATCTGACATAACGTACATTATCGGCTAACTATTCGGGAATCTTAGAAACGGCTTAATTTCAACGGTCTTCATTTCGCACAGGTAACTGTGGATGCCTCTGAGTGGCCCGTTGTGGCTACGCATTTGGCTACGCATTCCACACGACGGGAGACCAATGATGGCAATGGGTGGCGGCGGCTCGACATACAAAAGCGCCGATGGAATCTGGCACGCCGCGATAGACATAGAGCCCGACAGGGCCACCGGGCGCAGGCGGCGGCTCACGGCCCAAGGCAAGACCAAGGCGGTGGCGAACGCGAGGCTCAGGATGAAGCTGGACGCATACGTGCGCAAGGGAGGAACCCGGCCAAGATGGTCCGCCCGGTGAGCGCTTCGAGCAGTTCGCTGAAAGTCAACCCACCTTCACTACCGGATGACGGATGACGGTTTTGAGGTTTTCCGGTTTTGCTCGGCGCGGATCGGATATGTAGATTTCGTGATGTCGGCGGGCGTCGGAGAGGTCGAGCTCGTAGCCTTGCGAGCGCGCGTAGTCATCCAGAATCGCCACGGTTGCGGGCTCGTCGTCGTACGGGCCCTTGTGCATGACCTGCGCGACCACGCCTTCATCGAAATCGAAGAGATATGCGCGATTGACGTCGGATTCCGGGTGTTTGGCGGCAAACGATGCCTTGGCCCACGCAAAGACCTTATCGGTCACGAATTCCGGCAGACGAATCATCGAAGTCCAATGGAAGTCGGCTTTGTGCGCGTAATCGACGCCGGGCACACCCTCCCCCATGCTCCATAAGCCCTCCAGCGGAGGCACGGTGTAGTCGAAGTACCCGTCGATATGCTCGGCCGGGTTCTTTGACTTCTTGCTCATTTTGACGGTGAACGAAATGCCGTAAAGCAGTTGCATCGCCTTGGCATAATCGCCGCCTTCTTCGTTCGGGTCGCCCACACCGTCCACCGCGACGAACCGCATCGCCGGTACCATGACGATGGCCGGCATGGTCTTCGGCTGATACAGGTCCTTATACTCCTTCTTATAATCGAACGCCATCGCTCATTCCCCTTCCGCCACCGCATCGATCTCGTCCTGATGCCGCCACCGCTTGAGGTTTGGCAGCAGCGCCGACATGCAATCCTCGGCCTGTTCGACGCTGATATGGCAGGATTCCGCCATCATCGGCGCACACGCGGCGACCAATTCATCGCTATTGGCATAGTCCTGAAGAAAAACGCCGTCGTCATAGCAGTAGTTGCAATAATCTCCGCTTCGCGTTCCATCCGGTTCGGTGCCATGGTCTTCCGGGCGATAGAACGGCATGGCGCAACTTTGGCAAAAACCGTTGTCCGGCATCTCCATAAGCCTCGCCATCGGCACCTCAAAACGGGTGCTGATAAGCCGAATCATGTCGATGCTCGGATCTGCCGTTCCCTTCTCCCAGCGGGAAAGCGCCTGTTGGGTGACGAACAGCTCGTGCGCGAACTGCGACTGCGTAAGACCTCGCTCCTCGCGCACGACTTTGATAACCTGACCGATTGACATGACTACCTCCCGACATCGGAAAACGATTCGAGCGCCTCGCTGTGCGCTTGCTGATTCCATTCTAAGGGCATGGCCCGTTCGCCAAGCGCGGGTACAACAAACCGTTGTTCGCGCTTGCATCCCGGAGGAAGAAACGGCTCGGTCGAACCTATTTCCTCTCCGCCCCCTTCAATTCTCCCGGTTCCTCTGACTTCAGCGTCTCCGCGCAGGACATCACCGGGTAGATCGAGGGCCCCGGCCACTGCACCATCGCCAAGGCGACGAAGCGCTCCGTTCTGTATGCGCCCGCTTCGATTGCGGCCCGCCAGACGCCACGCGCGTGCCGGCGTATCCAAGCCCTGTGCCTCGCCCTCGTCGTGGAGGACACCTTGGTCAGTGAGGACATGAAATGCTCCGTCGGGATATGGAACTCCACCGCGTAACCAGTCATGCCCTTGGCTGTCCGGCCGCTTTCCGCGCCATGCCTTAGACGGATAGGAAAACAACGTCGAAAGGTTGGCAAGCATATGTCGAAGGAGCTGGAGACCATCGCGCTGTGGCGCGACGGGGGCGGCGGACTGTGGATGGGGCGGAGCGGGCCGGAACGCCCGTGGAACTGGCTGACGGGGACGGACGCCTCGCTGGACGACCTGCTGTCGGGCGGGAGCCGGAAGGTCGAGGAGCCGTTCGGGAGAATCGACCCCGACGACGTGCGCCCGACGCCCGACCTGCCCGACCGCGACCCGCGCAACGTCCTGACGGACACTTGGCGCGTGGTGCCGGACGACCGCCTCGTGACGTTCGAGCCCGGCGGTCTGCCGAAGTCATGGCGAATCTCCGCCGTGAGGCGCAACGCCGCCGACCTGAGTCTGGTCGTCAACGACCCTGTGACCGGCGAACCCGTCGAACCCGATCTCATGGCCCTTCTGAGGGATGGCTGCTTCGACTTCGACAGGAGCCGCGCGACGCCGGAATGGCAGGACTTCTGGAGGTCGGAGCGCGGCACGGTGGCCTACCGCGACGTATCGGGGCTCGTCCGCAGATGGACGCCAGGCATGATGAAACCGCCCCACGGCAAAGGGCAATGCACACCCCGAGGCCGTGGGCCGCTTCATCCCCATAGCCAATTGTCATATACGGGTTTGGCTACCTTTGGCAGGCTTCGGTCCAAACCACTGATTAATATGGCTTCAAACCGTTGAAATAAGGCCATTCCTGAAGCCCGGTCGAATCACTGTCGCACAGCGTAATTATCGGATAATAGTACGGTATGTCAGATGGTCACTTTGCGAAATAATCATTCACCGCGGCGGCAAGCTCATCGACGGTATCGATGATGCGGTATGCGCCATGTTCCTCAAGCTCACCGGCTTCGGCGTACCCCCAACGGCAACCCAGGCAATCGAGCCCGCATGCGATGGCGCCGTCGACGTCGGTCCAACGGTCGCCGACCATCAGGGCGCGGTCACCGGCATCCGCATCGAATCCGATGCTGTCGAAGCAGTATCGGATGACCTGATCCTTGTCGATGCGCGAATTGTCTGTGCTGGCGCCGTAGATGCCGTCGACCATGGTATCGAGATGGAAATGCTCGCACACTGGCTCGGCCTGATATTGCGGCTTGCACGTGGCGATTGCCAGGTGCAAGCCGTCGGCGCGCAATGCCGCCAGCTGCTCGGGAATACCGGCGTACACGCTGTTGTACAGTCGTCCGGGAATTTTGTGGCCGGGATTGTTCGGGTCGTCGAACACCGCCTTGTCCGCATAGTATTCGCGGTATATCTCCACGCCGCGGTCCAGCAGCTCGTCCGGCATATGGTTGCGTCTGAACGACTCGATGATGGCCGGTCCGATGAACCGGTGCATCTCCTGATCGTCGGGAACCGGCAGGCTGAGCTCCTCGAACGCCTTGGTGGCGCAGGCGATGATGCCCGGGTCCGATTGCGTCAACGTACCGTCAAGGTCGAGCAGCACCACGTTCCTGCGCTGCCGGGTCGTGACCTGATGCTGAGACATGCCTCTCCCCTTACTCGTAGTCGGGAATCCAGCCGCTGTGGTGCATTTTAAGACGCTTGTCCAGCAGCTTCTTCAGTTCGTCCTCGCTGCGACGCTCCAGCAGCATGTCCCAGTGGGTCCTGGTGGGCTTGGCGATCTCGTTGGCCTCCTCGTCGCCGTCGCCCTCGCGGTGCGCGATGGTGCCGCAGCGGCATTCCCACTCGTCGGGGATTTCGGCGCCCTCGGCGAACGGCAGGATGGTCCGGTGTCCCTTGGGACAGATGTACGCCACTTCGCTGCGTGCGGCGAAGTCCACGTTGTCGTCGGATTCCAGTGATTTCGCGCCGATGCTCATACCGCGTAGGCTGCGTTCCGCCATGACGTTCCTCCTTGTGGTCTTTCTTGTCGATCTTTCCCGAAAACTATTATCACGCTACAAAACAGTTCGGACGAGTCGTATATTCCCCGTTCCGGTCCTGCCTTGCCGCCTGCGACGATTCCGTCAGCCCTCGCCAATGCCCGAATAGGCGACGATGCCGCGGTTGACCAGTTCCATGGCCTCGTGCGCGACCTGGGCGAGGTGCGCGCTCCCCTGCGGCAGATACGGCTCTGCCGCCGAGATCTGCTGGAGGATGTCGGACAGACGCTTCGCGTTGCGCACGAAATCGCCGCCGGTCATGTCCCGGTCATGCAGCACATATGCCAGACTGTTGCCGCTGGCCCAGTCGTACATGATGTCGACGATGCCGAAGTCGAGTTGCTGCAGGTCGTCAAGCCCCTCATCCTCGCACAGCATCGTGAGCTGCGCATGCAGACAGTCCAAAGATTGCGAAGTCTGGGCGACCGGGCCTTGGATGCCGCCGGGCCAGCGCCTCGGTTCTCCCCCGGTGCCTCCCCTGGCTTCGAACACCAGGGCGGAGAGCACCGCGGCGAGCTGTCGCGCCGTCAGATGGTCGAACATGCCGCGTTCCAGCGCTTCGGCAAGCACGATGTCCTGCTCGCTGTAGATGTGGCGCAGCAGTTGCCCCTGCTCGCTCAATCGCATGTCCGTCCCGTCGCGCTTCACGTATCCCAGCTGTTCCAGGATGGAGCAGATACGGTCGAACTGCCGGGCCACGGACCCGGTGCGCGACTCGTACCTGTGCTGCACCCGCTCGTATTCGCGCATCTCGCGAATCCAGCGATGGCCCCATTTCATATGCTGCTGCATGTCGGGGCACTGCCGGCACGGATGTTCGCGGTCGCGCTTCTTCAGGGTCTCGATGGACTGGTCCAGCTCGCGGAACGTGTTCTTGCGCTGCTCGTCGGTCGGGAAGGCGGTCTGCTTGAGCTTGCGCCGGCCGTTCTTCTCCAGGTCGGACAGCTCCATGCGGATGCGCATCAGAGACGCGAAATCCCCGTACTCGCAGTGGAATGCCTGCTCATAGCCGTCCAACGCCTGTTTCAGTGTGGTCAGTTGCGATTCGAGCTGCCAGGCCGACTCGTTGGCCTCCCACTGGGCGAAGGAATGGTCCAGCGTGGCGCGAGTCGTCTCGTAGTCGCTGGTGTTGAGCAGATTGACGGCCATGTTGAACGTGGCATGGAAGCTCGAATGCAGCGGGTAGACGCGCTTGCTGGACAATGCGGCGGCGGTCGCAGGTACGAAATCGCGATGGTCGACGACGATCGCGTGTCCGATCGTATCGATGCCGCGACGGCCGGCGCGGCCGGTCAGCTGGGTGAACTCCCCCGGTGTCAGCGGCACATGCCCGCTGCCGTTGAACTTCTCCAGCTTTTCGACGATGACGCAGCGCGCAGGCATGTTGATGCCCAGCGCGAGCGTCTCCGTCGCGAAGACCATCTTTACCAGTCCCTCTTCAAACAGGCGTTCGACTATCTGCCGGAACAGCGCGACCATGCCGGCGTGATGGGACGCGAAGCCCTCCTCCAGCGCGAACCTGAACCGGGAGAACTGCAACGCCTTGAGATCCTCCTGGCTCAACTGCCCGGCGACCATCTCGTCGACGATGGCGCGGATACGCCGCATCTCGTCCTCGGTGGTGAGTTCCAGCCCCGCATTGATGCACTGCTCGACGGCCTGATCGCAGCCGTTGCGCGAGAATATGAAATAGATGCCGGGAAGCATGTCGAGATAGTTGAGCTCGTCGACCACCGCCCAGCGCTTGGGCGTGTGGCGCTGCGCCGGCGCGTGGCCCCGCGAATGGACGCGGCCGCGGGAGCGTGAGTTCTCGGCGCCGCGGCGGCGCGCCGCCTGACGGTCAAGCTGATCGAGCCGGTCGATCAGGCGCACGTTGAGCTTGGTGGTCTGCTCGCCCTGGGCGTCACGCCGGTACAGGTCGAGCAGCTCCGGCTCGGTGTGGTCGTCGGCCTGCACGAGCACATGCTGCTCCAGCGGGACGGGACGGCGCTCGGAGACCACCAGCTTAGTGTCGCCGCGGACGGAGGATATCCAGGACGAGAAATCCTCGACATTGGAGACCGTGGCGGACAATCCGATGACGCTGACCTGCCGGGGAAGATGGATGATGACCTCCTCCCAGACCGGGCCGCGGAACCGGTCGGCGAGGTAATGGACCTCGTCGAGTATGACGAACCGCAGCGCGTTGAGCGTGGTCGAATGCTCGTAGAGCATGTTGCGCAGTACCTCGGTCGTCATGACGACGATGTCGGCCTCGGAGTTGATCGAGATGTCGCCCGTCAGCAGCCCGACGCGGTCGGCGCCGTAAACGGCGGTCAGGTCATGGTACTTCTGGTTGCTCAACGCCTTGATCGGCGTGGTGTAGAACGCCTTGACATTACGCTCGCGGGCCAGATACATCGCGAAGTCGGCCACCACGGTCTTGCCTGCGCCCGTCGGGGCCGCGACGAGCACGTTCTCCCCCCGCTCCAACGCGTCTATCGCGTCCTGCTGGAAATCGTCCAGGTCGAATGGCAGCGTGGCTGCGAAACGCGCGGCGACGCTCGCGTTATGCGCCTGACGCTTCTGGAATGCGGCATACCGCTGGGAAGGCGATGGGCCGGGTCGATCCGCCGCCGAATGTTTGCGCTGATGTTTGACCATGCGTGAAACCCCGTTCGTCACAGACGGCCATCGCCGTCGGATTCTCATATTCGCCTGCGTGCATGAGACGATGCCGCGGGCCGCGCCACAGCTTGCAGCCGCAGTCCGTCAACGGTTGAAGCGTGACCACCGCGCCCACGCACGCGCGTGACGTTCGCGCTTCGCGTTCCGGCGCCTGATGACGTCGACCTGCGCATCGTCATACCGGCTGATGGCGCTGTTCAACGGTTGGGTGAATGTCGGAGGGGCGAGCGGCTCGCGTGCGTCCGCACCCTGCGGAACGTCCGCGAGCTCGGAGAGGGGCTTGCCGAGACGGCTGCCGATCTCCGCAATGCCGTTCAACGCCCTGAAGCCGTGAAGGGCGGCGTACGCGATGCCTGCCACGATCATCGCCAGCATGAACAGCGAGAGAATGAGCCAGATCCACCAGGGCATGAGATCACTCCTCTTCCGGGGTGTCTTCTTCACGTGTGCCGAGGCTGAGCTCGCGCTGCGCACGGGCGACGATCATCGTGCGCAGGGTCTCGGGCGCGACCGCGGTGATGTGACGCGCATGGGCGATGCAGAAGGCGACGAACCAGGAATCGGACGACACGATGATATGCACCTTCTCGCCCGGGCTGCACGGCTCGACGGTGGCTCCCGGCATCGACTTGATGAACGGAAGATCCGGCTGATCCGTGATGAACACGGCCGGAGTGCCGTTGTCGAAGCTCCACTTGCGCAACTCGCTCACCGGCATGTCGGGAATGTCCACGCGCTTGACCGGAGCGATGACCTCGGCGTGCTCGATGCGGGCGAGCCTGAGCACCTGCCATGTGCGGGGCTTGCCGTTCGCCTTGTTGATGAGCTGGTCGCGTGAGACGAACTTGCGCCGGTCCTCCGGAGTGGAGTCCAGCACGTCGGTCCAGACGGCGGCATAGTAGACGCCCTCATCCACGAAGATCTTGGAGGGGGCGACGACCTTGCGGCGGGTCCGTCCCGCGCCGTCCGTGTATTCCATGTCGAGCAGCGATTCGGTGGAGATCGCGCGCTTGACGACGGAGAAGCAGTGGGGCTCCAGCTCGTAGCCGGTCAGGCTCAGCCAAGGGGTCTCCCCCGGCTTGACCAGCTGGCGCAGACGCTGATACAGCGAGGCCGCCTGCGTGCGCTGCGCCTCCGGCAGCAGCGGCGAATGCGCGAGGTAGCTCACCGAAGCGGTGAGCATGCTCAGGTATTGCGGGGAGATGCCGGCGAGGCGTTCCAGTCCGAGCGAATTCGTCGCGGACACGATGCCTTCGGCGTCAAGCAGCGACCAATCGATGTCGAAGAACTGGCTTCCGGCCATCTCGCCGTCGTCGGAGACCGTGGTCAGCGTGTTGATGTCTTTGTGGATCACGTTGACGTATTTCTTGAGCTCGTCATCCGACTTGGGCCTGCCGATGAAGCGCTCCGCGAGTTCCGCGAGGGAGAATTCCTCACCGAGGTGGGCGGACAGGAAGAGCATCAGGCGCAGTCTGCGGTCGACCTCGCTGCCGGTCTGGAACGAGGTCCCGGACTTCTTCTGGTGGTTTTTCTTGGGGTCGGCGTCCTCCGGCTCGGGGGTCGTGCTGGTGATGGTGGGCGTGGCGACCGTGGCGCTGCCGGTATCGTCCGACGATCTGTCGGCCAGCATCATGTTTGACGCCGCCTGGAGACGACGGTTGAAGGCGTCGACGGCCTCCTGCGGGCTGACGATCACTGCGCCGGGATGTTCGAGCACGAACATGGCGAGGTCGTCGGAATCGGTGTAGGCGACGTTGATGTTCTCTCCGTCCACGTCGACCGTCGCCGCGAAACGGCGGGAGTCGACGACGCGCACGAGAGCCGGCGGAATCGTCTGCGTGCCGAGTCCCGGGGCGATGGAATCCAATCCGAGGCCGGGGATGGGCGTCTGCGGCACCCTTGGCGTGGTGCGGGACACATGCTGCGGCGTCACGGTCTGCGATTGCGTGGACGATACGGAAATCGAACGTGCGAGATAGTTGGCCGCGGCGAGAACCGGCAGATCCTCCTGCTCGAAGCGCAGGCGGATGCGCGGCTCGTCCCCGAGCTGCAGTCGGTACGACGCGAAGTCCTGTCCCTCGGACTTCGAGGAGTATTCAGGCTGGCGTGACTCGATGGCGATTCCCATTGCCGCGAGCTTGGCGCGGTCGCGCTGGAACTGCTTGGCGAACGCGGCCTTCGCGGCCTGATCGGCAAGCTCCCCGTAGGAGTCGGCATATGCCTTGACGCGCTGGGCGATTTGCCGCGAGGTCAGCCACTGCGGAAACGCAGACGACAGCACGGCCAACACATCCAACTCATGTTTGCCCCATTTGTCGGAAAAGCGGCGTCTCCCGTTCGATCCCTCTGCCATTAGTCCTCACGTATCGTTAGCATTCCAATTAAATATGCATGGGTATCACGCACACCACATCCCATGATAGAGGGTTTTGTTGTGTGCGGCTTGCATTTTGTCAAAAATAGGTATTTTTTCTTCGTACGGCGGACACATCACACCCAATCACCGGGCTCGATGCCCATCGGTCCGACGTATTCGCCGTTGGGTACGTAACTGGGCTCGTTTCTATCTTCCAGACGCGCGTCGGCGAACATGATGACGTCACGTCCGAATGTCCAGTCTCCCTTGATGCTGACCGAGTTCGCGGCGGCGAGCGACGGCACGTTGTAGGGGAACCGTTCGTTGAAGTCCTCGATGTTCTTGTAGTACCGCGGATCGAGGTCGACGTTCGGGAAAATGTAGTTGCCGTCCTCCATCTCATACGAGTCCGTAAGGTGGAACCGATCGGAACGCATAATGAACAGGTCGTTGGTCGTCTTCACTGGCAGGAACCGCATGCGGTCCACCTGCACACAGATCGCGCCTTCGAACAGGCCGATCGCCGCGCCCATCGCGGTCTCCAGCTGGACCACCGCCGGGGACTGGGGGTCGATCGGGTCGACGGTCTTGTTGTTGATGATGACGGGAAGCGGCAGCACGCCGTCATGCTCGGCGAGCATGTCGCGCAGCACGTCGATGCGCACCCAGATGTTGTTCGTGTTGAAATACGGGTGCTTGGCGATGTCCTGGGCCGCGTCCTTGTCGTCGGGATGCACCTGCGACATCTCCCGCAGGATCAGTCGACCGGTGGCCGTGTCGCGCACGATATGGCCACCCTTGCGGTCCGCGTACGTGCGATTGGCGACCTCGACCATGAACGGGGCGCCCGTGTCCTCGAAATACTGGGCGAGCGTGCGAGACGGGCGCGCACCCAGATTGTCGGAGTTCGAGATGAACAGGTATTCGAAGCCATGCTCCAGCAGAGTGTCCAGCAGGCCGGACTCCCACAGCGTCGAGAACAGGTCGCCGTGGCCGGGCGGGCACCACTCCAGATCGGGGTTGGCCGGCCAAGACGCCGGCGCCCCGGTGGCCGCGTCGATCTTCGGTTCCTGATGCTGGATGATCTCCAGCGGGATGTCGGTCTGCTTGAACTTGCGCTGGTGTCGCAGTGCCTTCATCGTGTCATCCGAAGTGCGGAACGAGTTCATGAACGTGACCGGCAGAGGCACGTTCAGCCTCGTGCGCGCGGTGAGCACCTGACCGAGGATGATGTCGAGGAAGCGCATCTGCCGAGCCTTGTGGCGGCGCACCGGCAGCAGCGACTTCGCGCATTGCAGGCCCATCGAGGTTCCCAGGCCGCCGTTGAGCTTGAGGAATGCGGTCTTGGCGAACGCGTGCACTGCCTTGTCATGATCGATGGTCTTGTACACGTCATGGAAGCTCCGCACGCCGCGCAGCGGCTCGACGGCGTCCTCGCGGATCCACGCGCTCTCCTTCTCGCTGGCCCACACATGGTATGCGTGCCTGAACTGCGAGATGGCGATCTCGCTCATGCCCTGCTCGCGCATCTTCTGCGCCGACTGCTCGAACACGTCGTCCACTGTCATCTTCTCCGTCCGTTTCAGATCTTCGGCAAACATTCCTATAATCTACTCGCGTGGTGCTTCGTTCGCCAATCATCCCGCAGACGTATCCATTACGGGGGTATCCGGGGTGGGGCGGCTGGCTGCCGCACTGCAATGGTATGCGCAGATGGAACTTGGATAAGACTTGGATGGGCCATGCCGTCTATGTAGCTGGTGTCTCCCTATTGCGAGGTGATAGTCGGGAATTACCCGAGTCGCGACACGCTTGTTTTGCGTTATTGACGTCATATGGTAAATTCTCTTCTTGGTGCTTTTCGCACTGTTCGGGCCGTAGCGCAGTTTGGTAGCGCACTTGACTGGGGGTCAAGGGGTCGCGGGTTCAAATCCCGCCGGCCCGACAAGAATGGCGGGATCCCAACGATTACAAGTCGCTGGAATCCCGCTTTGTCATACTTGGGGGACATGAACTTCACGAACACGGTTCCACCACGTGTTCCGCGATGAACCGCCCCCGACGCGCATGAGCGCCACCGCGATACGGCGCAGCCGCCTGCCGGCCCCGAAGGTCCCGGCACCCACATTCAACCCGGCGACGCACCAGTCAGCACAAGACGTGACGGCTTATCCCGGACACACATTCTGGCCTATAACCCGTTTTTACCGTGCCTCATTGCCTCCGCTGGCAGGCTGATACCCGGTATCTCCGCTTCGAGGGGTTGATCTCGCGCTCTCGGAACATCTATCTGCGTTTCAAGGGGTTGCCCAAACGCGATATCCGGAGTATGCGGGGACATCCCGCATTGGAATCATGCGGTTTCCGGCCCGGCTCTACTCAGGCACCAACCCCTCGAAACGCAGATAGATGTCCGAACGAGGGCGTGGTCGGCAAGGCTATCCGCGAATCAGAGGTGCCGCGAGAGGACATCATCGTCGCGTCGAAGCTGCCGGGTCGTCATCACCAGTACGATCAGGCACGCGTCACGATCGAGGAGTCCGTGGCCCGCATGGGACTCGACTACATCGACCTGTATCTGATTCATTGGCCCAACCCGTCGCAGGGCCAGTTCGTCGAGGCGTGGCAGGCGCTCGTCGACGCGCAGAAGCAGGGCATCGTCAAGCACATCGGCGTCAGCAACTTCCTGCCGGGTCATATCGACTTGCTGATCCGCTCCACCGGAGTCACGCCGGCCGTCAACCAAGTAGAGCTGTACCCCTTCTTCCAGCAGGCCGGGCAGCGCGCCTACGATCAGGCGCATGGCATCATCACCGAGGCGTGGAGCCCATTGGGCCACGCCAACCAGATGCTTAAGGATCCGACGATCGTGCGCATCGCCGCGATGGACAATCCCGAGGGACGTTCCTTCGCGCAGGACCCGCACTGGCACGAGGAAGCCTGACGGCCCGCGCCGACTGTCACGCCTTCGCCGCCGCGTCGGCGATGCACCGCAACGCGTTGAGCGTGCGCGGATAACCGATATACGGCGTGCACTGGGAGACGACGGCGATCAGGAACCTCTCGTCGTTGCCCACGCGCATGTTAGCCACCGCATGGGAGGTGAGCTGCGGCTCGCACCCTCCCTGCGCGGCCAGGAAGCACAGCGTGATCATCTCGCGTCGGCGCGTGTCGAGCCCGCCGCGCGTGTAATAGTCGCCGAAGCAGTTGCCGGCCAGCCACTTGTTGATGTGACGGGTCTTCTCCGGCCCTGATTGCGCGAAGCCTCGCATGCGCTCGCCGAAGATGTCGATCTGCGCCTGCTCGCCCGCCTCAGCGCGGGTTTCGGGCGTCGTGGTGGATTGCGGTTCGAGCGGGAGGTGGATGTTCTTCGCCTCCAGTATCTCATTGGTCTTCTTCAGGAACTGCAGTACACGGCCGAAACCGAGATATGCAACCGCCTGGTAGACGATTTCCTTGACCTGGACGGCACCGACGCCGGATTCGAACGCGACCGGCACCATCAGCTCGAAGTCGTCGAGACCCTGGCATCCGATCAACGCCGCCAGAATGGCCATGGAGCGTGTGGCGTCGTCCAGATCGGGGTGATTCGCTCCCGGCTCGTTGACGACCTCGTCATAAGCGAAGTTCGAGAACAGCTCGACGAATTCCGGGTCTGTCTGTGCCAGCGTCCTGTCATCGTTCCAGAACTTGTTCATGCGGCTTTTCAGCTCATCGAACATGATATCTCCTTGCGGTTTGACTGCGATCGGCGGTCATTATGACTCGCTTTGAGATGTCACGGTAGCCGCTTCGAGCGCTTGAAGTACAGCGGCGGCGACACTTCCGCGTGTCGTCGCCGCAGCCGTCACGTGAGAGCCCCCACGGTCCAGCCGTCCGCCGCGAGTGCTCGTACCGCTCGCGCACGCGAACTCGTGTAACGGTATCGCAGACGCGTCGCCGCGACGGCTCGACAGCGAGTAGAGTGGAGGGACGGGCAAAGTCCGATTGATGGAAACGATCCATGAACCAAGGAGGATGCATCATGGCAGGGCAGACAGATGAGAACAGGCTCCACGTTCTTCGTCACGCCGCCTTCACGGCGCGAGACGTGCGGGAGATGGAACGGCCACTGCTTGAGGACGGTGTCCCCCTGATGAGGATGGCTTCCGCCGCCACAGCCCATGTTGTCGCCGAAATGCTCGAAGATGAGGGCGTCGCGTTGGAGGAGTCGAACATTGTGCTGCTCGCCGGCAGCGGCGACAACGGCGGCGACGGGCTGTTCGCCGCGACGATGCTGGCGGGCAACGGCGCTTCGGTCACCGCCGTCGCGGTCGGCCGCACGCTGCATGGCGAGGGCTTCGCCGCATTCGTCCGCGCCGGCGGCAAGGTGCTGATCCTCGACCCGGCCTCCGAGATTCCGGGGTGCGCTGCCGGCTTCAGCGCGGGAGAGGCCGGTGAAAGGCTTCGGGCCGCGGTGGAACTCGCCCAGCACGCGCATGTCATCATCGACGCGATGACGGGCATCGGCCTGAGCGGGGCGCTGCACGGCATCGCGGGCACGGTCGCATCCTCGCTGGGCGTCGACGGCACGATCCCCGACCGCACCGCCCTCCCCGCCGGCGACTCGACCGGTGAGTTCCCGTTGGTCGTCGCGGTGGACGTCCCCTCCGGCGTGGGAGTCGACGACGGTGCCATCACAGGCCCGTATATCCCTGCCGATGTCACGGTCACGTTCGGCGCCCTGAAGCCGTGCCTTATGCTGCCTCCCGCGGCGTACGCCTGCGGTCGCGTGACGCTGGTGGACTTCAGTTTCGACATCGACGGCCATATGCCGTTCGTCGAGGCGGTTTCCGGCGACAACGCGGCTGAGACCGTCCGACTCCCCCGGCTTGCAGACACGAAGTACTTACGTGGCGTGACCGGTCTGATCACCGGCTCCGAACGGTACCCCGGCGCCGCGGTGCTGTCGTGCAAGGCCGCGGCCAAGACAAACATCGGCATGATCCGCTACATGGGTCCGCAGGTGTGCCGTGATATGGTGCTCGCCGCGGTCCCGGAGGCCGTACTCGGCAAGGGGCGCGTGCAGGCCTGGGTCGTAGGCTCCGGCGTTCCGACGGGTGAGACCGAGGATGATGATTTCCAGCGTGAGACCATCGCCAAGCTTCTGACGCATTATGCGCTGTCCTCTGACGATGACCCGGATGACGATGATGACCTCGCCTATGATATGCCCCCGCTGGTGGTCGACGCGGGCGCTCTCGACCTGCTGCCCGACGAGGTGCCGCCGCAGGTCGTCATCACCCCGCACGCCGGGGAGCTCGCCTCGCTGCTCACCGCCAGGGGCGAGGATGTGGATGCGTCGGATGTGCAGAACGAGCCATTGCATTGGGCGTTGCGGGCCCATGAGCTCACCGGCGCCACCGTGCTGCTCAAAGGCGCGGTCACGATTGTCGTGGGCGAGCCGGCCGACACCGATCGGGAGTCGGATGCGCAGGGTGGATTCGCGGATGATGAGCAGCATGTGCGTGTGGTCGTCTCCGGCCGCGCCCCGGCGTGGCTGGGCACCGCGGGGGCGGGCGATGTGCTCGCCGGCATGCTGGGGGCGTTGCTCGCCCAACAGGACGACGAGGACGTTTCGGCTCCCGATGTCGCCGCCTGCGCTGCCTACCTGCACGGATATGCAGCCGCTCAGGCGTCGCAGTCGGATCAGCGCGGGTTCACGCCCCCGACGATTTACGGTTCCGATGACCGTCATCTGCGCACCAAGCTGGGGCATCCCATCGTCGCATCCGATGTGATCGGCATGATTCCCGCGACTTTCGCGGAACTGCTGTCGTAAGGGCGCGAGGGCGGTCAGGATGCGGAGGCCGGTATCGCATGATACCCGGCGTCGATGCATCCCGACCGTTTGCGCGACTGCGCCGGCCGGAGACCTATTCCGTCCGGATCAACAAATCAGACACCATCCTATTCCCCCTATTCCAACGTTGAGGAGCATCATGAGCAACTCCCCCATCACCGATGTGATTTTCGATTTCTGTGGCGTCCTGCTGGACTGGCAGACCCGCGCATGCCTGACCGGGCATTTCCCCCAGGACACGGTGGACGCGATATGCGCGCCCGACGACCCGCACGGGTTCTTCCGCTATGAGGACCGCATGGACGCCGGCGAGGACTTCTCTCACATCTACCCCGACGTGGTGCGGGAGCAGGGCGAGGATATCGCTCCGATCTTCGCCTACTACATCGAACATTACGGCGACGCCCTGCCGCGCATGCTGCCCGGCATGGAAGATCTGCTGCGCGACCTGAAGCGGCATGGGTACGGTGTGTGGGGACTGACGAACTGGTCTCATGAGACGATTCACATCGCGTTCGAGAAATTCCCGCAGATTGGCGAACTGCTGCAGGACACCGTGGTCTCCGGCATCGAGAAGATGCACAAGCCGAACGCCGACATCTACGAGCTCGCACTGCAACGATTCGGCCTCGAAGCCGGGCATTGCGTGTTCTTCGACGACACGGCGAAGAACATCGTCGGGGCCAACGAGGTCGGTATCCACGGTCTTCTGTTCGACAATGCTCTCCAGGCCCGCGAATCGCTCGCTTCGCTCGGTGTGAGGCTGTAGGAATAACCGGATTCGGTGCTCTCAAAACTCGCAGATATGGGGCAAAAAACGTCAGTCGTCCGGTGTATCTGCGAGTTTTGAGAGCGTGCCTTGCGCATACCGCACCGCAAGCCCGCCGCATGATAAATTGAGCTTATATCCCCGCACCTGGTGAAATGCCGGCAATCCCAATGATTTCAATGGTTTCGTCCATGGTCGGCCTTATAAATGCTGCTTATGACACTGCTGCAGCTGAAATACATCGTGAAGATCGTCGAGTGCGGATCCATGAACGAGGCGTCGCATGAACTGTACGTCTCCCAGCCGGCGTTGAGCTCGTCGGTCAAGGAACTGGAGAACGAGCTCGGCATCGAGATCTTCACTCGTTCCTCGCAGGGCATCGCCCTGACGGTGGACGGCGCCGAATTCCTCACTTACGCCCGTCAGGTGCTCGACCAGGCCGACCTGCTTGAGGAGCGCTACAAGAACGCGAAGCCGCGCAAGCAGCTGTGCTCCGTGTCCACGCAGCACTACATGTTCGCCGTCGAGGCGTTCGTCGAGATGATCGACTCCATCAAGTCCGACGAGTACGAGTTCACGATCCGTGAGACCCGCACGAAGGACATCATCAACCAGGTCGCGAACATGCTTTCGGAGATCGGCATCATCTACCTGTCGGACTTCAACAAGGACGTGATCGGCAAGATGCTGCGCGAGAAGCATCTGGAGTTTCATCCGCTGTTCCGTGCGCCGCTGCACGTGTTCATCTCGCGCAACAACCCGCTCGCCGGCAAGAAGAAGGTCACGATGGACGACCTCAAGCCTTTCCCGTTCATCCAGTACGAGCAGGGCGAGGAGGGCAGCTTCTTCTTCGCCGAGGAGGCCGTGTGGCCGGAGTACTCCCCCAAGCAGATCAACGTGACCGATCGTGCGACGATCCTGAACTTCATCATCGGCCTGAACGGGTACACGGTGTGCACCGGCATCGACAACGGCGACCTGAACAACGAGAAGATCGTCACCGTGCCGTTGGACACCGACGAAACGATGCTGGTGGGCTGGGTCACCAATGAGCGCGCCAAACTGTCGAAGGCCGCCGAGACGTATATCGAGAAGCTCAAGTCCGTGGTTGCCGACCACGGTTACAAGCTGATTGACTGAATGCGATTATGGGCTCCCTGTGGCGGGGAGCCCGATTTCGATCCGTGTCTCGTTCAGAAGCCGCGCACGTTGTAGTCCGCGGACAGGTCATTCATCGCGTGCAGCAGCTTGTATATATAGATGAACGGTCCCACTGCGATGAGCGAGCCGAGGATGCCCCACAGCCAGAATGTCGAGGCGGTGACCGTGACGGGCAGACCGCGCGCGGCCTGTTCTTCGCCGATGCGGCCGGATACGCGGTGATACCACACCAGCCAGCCGATGCCCAGCGTGACCCATCCCACCAGGAAGAACATCAGGCAGTAGTGCATTGTGTGTTTGCCGTCGCGTTTGAACGCGAGCAGGTTCAGGCTGTCTCCCACTTCGCTCATCTGCCAGATGTCGTAGATGCTGAACGTGACGAGACCGAGCAGCACGTATTTCAGCAGTCCGCGCTGCGTACGCAGGGGTGCGACCGGCCGGGGAACATAGGGCTGTTGCGGCTGGAACTGGGGCTGCGGTTGAAATCCGGATTGCTGCGGCTGGGCGGCATACGGCGCGTTCGGATTGGTCATGGATCCTTCTTCCCAAGAAGACCTTCACTGTTATGGGCAAACGGCGTTGATTTACCCTGTTTCCCATTATAGGTCCGTGTTCCTGAATTATGTGATCCATCAGTGGATGGCGCATTTTGGCGCACTCCCGTTGCCGTCAGCGCCGGTGGTCGATGATGCGCCGGATGCCGTCGCGGATGGACTGGGGGTTGCGTGGTTCCCCGCCCAGCGCCCGGTGCAGTGTCAGGCCTTCGATCATCGCGTCGAGCAGCACCGTGGTCTCGGAGTCGAAGAACCGGCCCATGACCTTCTGTGTCGCCGACATCCAGCGGTCACTGATGTCGCGGAAGGACAGGTCGCGCGCGGCGAGCGTGTAGAACTCAAGGTTGATGTTCAGGTCGCGCTGGTTGCCGAGCATGTCTCGTTCGATGCTCAGCGCGATGGCGTCGCAGGCTTCGTCGACGGTCGAGGCGGACTGCATGCGCGCGGCGAATTTCAGTACGGAGGCCCGGGCGAACTGGTCGAACGCCTGGTGCAGCAGATCGTGCATGCCGTCGAAATAATATGTCATGGAGCCGAGGGGCACGTGCGCCTCGGCGGCGACGACGCGATGCGAGGTGCCTGCCACTCCACGTGACGCGATGACGCGCAGCGCGGCGTCGATGATGTGCTGCTGTCGCTCGGGGTCGACTCGGGATGACTGGGATGGCATATCGGCAATCATAGCATTCATGCGGGTTCCGTGCTGTCCCCCTCGTATATGTACGTTCGTACACATCAGAAAACGGGACCTCTGCCCCTCCTGCAGTCGGCCATTGCCGGCCAATGCGCCGCTATTGCTCGGAATCGAGCACCGAATCCACAGCGGCCCAGCGCCGACGCAGCAGCATCCACAATCCGATGATCATGGTCAACGCTCCGAGTCCGATGCCGAACAGCCCGGAGGATTGTGCGGCATGTTGCGCGCCCTCGGCCTCCGGCAGAACGTCCTGCGTGACCACGAGCGAGAGCATCGCGTCGATGAACGTCACGAACTTCACCGATGCGTCGACACGTCGCACAGCTGGAAATCGATGTCCGGGTAGGCCTTGCGAGCCGCCTCGATCATGTCCGGCGAGCTGTCGACGCCGAGAATCTCGGCGTGCGGGTAGCGTTCGCGCAGCACGGCCGTGCTGTTGCCCGGCCCGCAGCCGATATCCAGCATGCGCTTGACGCCGCCGCCGTCCTCCGGCAAAGGCCACCTACAAGCGCCGGATAGGACTGACACGACATGATGAATGCTACCAATATAGTAGTAATTACTATATAATTTCATAAGTATTGCTAAAATATTAGTATGTATGATTTGTTAGATGAGCCGCTTCCCGGAGAAGTAATGGCCGGTATCGCCCGGCGAATGACCATGAGACGCAAGGAACACGGCATGACGCAGTCCGATCTCGCCCGAAAATCAGGGGTGAGTCTCGGGTCGATTCGTCGATTCGAACAACTCCATGAGATATCACTGAACGCACTGGTCGGCATCGCCTTCGCCTTGGACTGCGAACAGGATTTCGACGCACTGTTCTCCCAGCCGTATTACCGCTCGATCGATGACGTGGTCACAGCGACGCGCCACGGAAAGGACATCGGATGACCCCGCTACTGGATGTAGACCGCGTGCGCGTGCTGCTCGCAGGCAATACCGTCGGAATGCTTACCATGTCACCTTCCCGCACACTGGCGTTCGCCTACGACAAGACCTGGCTGACGCACGGTTTTTCCATCAGCCCGATAAGCCTTCCGCTCAGAGATGGCGTGTTCGTCGCCCAAAGAGATCCGCTGAACGGCATGTTCGGCGTGTTCGACGACAGCATGCCCGACGGATGGGGACGACTGCTGACCGACCGAATGCTGCGTCAACATGGCATCGACCCGTATTCGGTCGGCCCGCTGGCGCGTCTATCGATCGTAGGTCATGGCGGCATGGGCGCACTGGAATACGAACCCGCTTCAACAATCGACGATGACCTGCAATCATTCCCCGATCTCGACTCACTCGCCGAGGAATGCCTGAATGTGATGAGCGCCGACTTCTCGAATGACCTCGACCAGCTGTTTGTCCTTGGCGGTTCGTCAGGCGGAGCCCGCCCGAAAATCCTCACCACAATCAATGGCGAGGAATGGCTCATCAAGTTCCCCTCATCCGTGGATGCACCCGATATCGGCGAGATGGAATACCACATATCGAATCTTGCACGCACTTGCGGAATCGACATGCCGGAAACCAGGTTGTTCCCTTCACGTCGATGCGCAGGCTATTTTGGCGTCAAGCGCTTTGACCGCATACCGCTCACGAACGGCGAAATCGGCAAGGTGCACATGGTTTCCGCCGGCGGCCTGTTGGAGACTTCACACCGCATCGCCAATCTGGACTACGCCTTGCTGATGCGATTGACCATGCGCATGACCGGCGGCATCAAGGAATGCGAACGATTGTATCGACTCATGTGTTTCAATGTGTTCATCGGCAATCGCGACGACCACGCGAAGAACTTCTCCTACCTGCATGATGCGGAGTCCGGCGCTTGGAGCCTCTCCCCCGCGTACGACCTTACCGAGAATCCCGGTATCAACGGCGAACACACCACTGCGGTCAATGGTAAGGGGCGCGGCATCACCGTTGAGGACATGGCAGACATCGGCATGAAAGCCGGCATCCCACGAACCCGATGCATATCGATTGCGCGGAACATGCGCGAACGCATCGCGGATGCCGGTTTTACCGTACGCAACTGAAGGTGGACCGAACACCTTCGAGCGAACCCGACCTCACCGGAAGTCGTTTCAGCGGAAACGTTCGTCGAGCAGGGCGTCGCGGCGGGCGTGGTGCGGATGCGGCCGTGCATCGGGAAGCCGCATACGCCAAGTATTTCATCGGGCAGAGCTATCTGGCACCGCTGATCTCGGGCAAGGAAGTCAACGTTTCCAACGTCACATTCGAGGCGGGCTGCCGCAACAACTGGCATATCCATCACAAGGCCTGTCAGATTCTCATCGCCGTGGGCGGGCGCGGCTACTACCAAGAGTGGGGCAAGGAGCCAGTTGAGCTCAACCCCGGCGACGTGGTGTACGTGGCGCCGGAGACCAAGCACTGGCATGGGGCCGCGCCGGATTCCGACTTCGCGCATATCGCCATCATGAACGCGGTGGACGGCGCCTCGAACGAGTGGCTGGAGCCGGTCGAGGCCGAATACGACGCGTTGCGTTGAATCGAAGGACTGTCGCTCGCGCTCGTCAGAACACCACCGCCGACACGATGGTCAGCGAAAGCAGCGAGAACAGCGTGCTTACGAGCACGAAGCCGACCGCGTAGTCAGGCATGTTGTTCCTGCGGGCGGTGAACATGGCGATGGTGGTCATGGTCGGCAGGCCGGCCACCAACGTGATCATCATGATCATGTCGTGGGTGATCGGCAGCTCCGGCAGCGCTCCGGCGGCCGCGGTGAGTAGCGCGTACAGGCCCAGCGGGAAGGCGATCATCTTGGCGACCAGCCCCACGTACAGTTCGTAGCGTTTCAGCACGCCCCACCATTTGGTCAGCGCGAACAGGCCGCCCAGGTAGATCAACGACATCGGCGTGGCCATGCCTCCGATGGTGCGCAGCGGAGTCAAGACGATCGAGGGAATCCTCACGCCGAGCATGATCAGCACCAAGGCGAGCATCACCCCGATGAACGCGGGGTTGACGAACCTCCCCAGCAGATTGCGCACGCGCAGGCCGAGCGTGGGCCGGCCGGCGGCGTCGGGTGATGCGACGGTACCGGGTTCGGGAACCGGCTCGCACAGCCATACGCCGTACGTCCATAGCAGCGTCTGATCGACGATCGACATCAACGCGACGTAGATCGCACCCTCGTGCGGCCATAACGCCATGATGATCGGAATGCCGATGAACCCGGCGTTGCCGAAGATCAGTGCCGCCTGGAACACGTGGCTACGCGATCCCTTAAGCCGCAACGCCCACGCGACCAAGCGGAACACGAGGATAAGCAGGGCGTACATCACCGCGGTCAGCAGCATGGCGCCCCAATTGGCCTCGACCTGCGCGCGGTCCGCACCCGCCATGGCGTTCGAGAACACCAGCAACGGGATAAGCACGTTGAGCAGCAGCGAGCACATGCCGTCGAGCGCGGTCTGGCCGTAGAAGCGAAGCCTCACGCATCCGTATCCGACTATCAGCATGATGAAGAAGCCGACCAACTGGCCAACCATAATAGCGAATTGACCCATTGCCCCTTACATCTCCAGCATCGAACGCAGCCATTCGAGTTCGGCGGCGATCTGCGCGTCATGCACGGTGATGATACCCTTGCGGTACGGGTCGTCGATCTGCTCGGCGCTCAATGGATTGCCCGCGTCACAGTAGAAGAAATGCACGTCGTGTCCGTTGAGCAGATCGTAACGGCGGCGCAACACCGCGTCGCGGTCGGTTTTGTCTGGCATGACGGACAGGAAGGTAAGCACGACGGTCCACCGGGTGAAATCGGTGAGATTGAAACCACTGGTGCTTTTAAGCTCGTCGATCAACTTGGCGCGACCCACGTCCAGCAGGGTGAACACGCGACGCTGGCGGCCGTCGCGAATCGACGCCTGTTCGGAGATCAATCCCGCTTCGACGAGCCTATTGGTCGCCGGATAAATCGCGCCGTCGCTGAATTTGCGCGTGTACCCCTGCAGCTGCTCCATCTTCTTGCGCAACTCGTAGCCGCACATGGAACGCTCCGAAAGGAACCCCAGAATCATCATCTCAATCAAGCTCATGATTGTCCATCATAACTCGTTTGAACATACCCGTGGCACCGTCTCGTCACTCCGTCGGGCGAGGAGCAGCTTCTCCCGGTCGCCACGACTGGAGAAACGACTCGTTTTTTGCCGCATCGTCGCGGTAGGCTTTGCCGAACTCGTCGATGAGCCCATGGAATTCCTGAAGGTCGGCGACGTCCAGCCCGGTGTTCAGCACCACGGGCGCATACGCCTTATGGAACGCCGGGTATCCGGCCGGCGCATCGAAGCCGAGGAACGCGAACAGGCGCCGTGCGTAGGTGTCGGCCACGAACGTGCGGCGGGAGAACACGTAGAGCATCATATCGTCGGCCGTTTCGCCGCCGATGCCGAACAATCCGAGCAGTTCGGCGCGCAGCTCGGCGTCGGTGATGCCGTCGGCTCCTTCGGGAGAGGCGTCGCAACGCTCCACATACCAACGGCTCAACGAGCGCAGGGTCTTGGATTTGTTGACGTAGAAGCCCGACGGCCGAATCAGCTCCTGCAAACGCTCCGGTTCCACGACCGTCAACGCATGGGGGTCGAGCATGCTCTCCGCCTTCAACGCCGCGAGCGAACGATCCACATTGCCCCACGCGGTGTTCTGCGTGAGCACCGCGCCCACCATGATCTCGAATGTGGTGTCCGCCGGCCACCATCCGGTCGGGCTCAGTTCCGCGGACAGCGCGCGGTACAGCGACTCGATGTCGCCGGCTGCGGGCCTGCGCCGGGATTGCCTGCCATTGTCGCGCGCCGATGCCATGGTCAACGGTACAGGCGCTCGATGAGAATGTCGGAGACGGTGAGGCGCGCCTCGCTGAGCAGGTTGTCGAGCACCACGCCGGCGAGATCGGCGGCGGGCATGAACGTGTGCTGCTTGTCGAGTGAGACGTAGTCGTGGCTCTCGCGGTAGAAGTCGGTGTCGATGCCGCCGGGGTACACGCCCACGACGGTGACGCTCGACCCCTTGTACGCGGCCTTGAGGCTCTGTGTATACCCCTTCTCACCCCATTTGGTGGCGCAGTACACGGATTCGTTGGCGTTGCCGCGCGTAGCGGCGGTGCTCATCACGTTGGCGATTTTGAGGTTCTGTTCGTCGCATGCCTTGAGCGTCTGGACGCACCACAGAATCATGCCCTTGAGGCCTTTGAGGCATTTGTCCACGTCGGCGGCCTCGTAGGCGGTCGGCGTCTTGAACGAGGGCTGCCCGGCATTGTTGATCAGCAGGTCGATGTGCCCGATCTTGGCGATATCGGCCACCGAGGCTTTGACGAAGTCCTCGTCGGACACGTCGCCGACGAACCCGCGGTAAGAGCCCCGGGGGAATTCGCCGGCCAGTTCGGTCTGGCGTTCGGCGTTGAAGTCGATGCCGGCGACGAACCATCCGCGGTCGATGAGCTGTCGCGTGAGTTCATAGCCCAGTCCGAGGGCGCTGCCCGTCACGATGGCGATGCGTTTGCCGTTCGTCCGTTCCATGATTCGTATGCCTCCCTGCCTTCGTTGGTTCGTCGCTGTCCGGCGATCACTGCCCGATGCCGCGACGAAACGCTGTTGAAAACGTATGCACAATGCATTTTATCGAATCCGTCCGACCCGTCGTCGCCATCGCCTGCGCATGGGGCGGCGAATCAGCTCAATTCGCGTAGGATGCGGCGCATGAATGGAATGGTGACCGCGATGGTGAGCACGTCGGACACCGACTGTGCCATTTCCACGCCGAGTACGCCGAACGCCAACGGCAGCACCAGTACGATCGGCGCCAGAAACAGGCCCTGCCGGCACAATGCCAGGAACGAGGCGATGCCGGTGCGGCCCATGGTCTGGGTCATCATATTGCCCATCATGTTGAAGCCATTGAACACCACCGTGCAGCATTGAATGTGCAATGCGGACACACCCACCGCCACCACGGCCGGGTCGGAGCGGAAGATCTCGACCAGATGCGGGGCGAACATCCACAGCAGCGCGGCCAACGCCACAAGCACGCCGGTGGCGAGCCGCACGCAGAACCAGTACCCTTCCTTGACGCGCGCGTACAGGCCGGCGCCGTAGTTGTATCCGCACACCGGCTGGAAGCCCTGGCCGAGGCCCACGATCACCGAGTTGGCGCCCAACATGATGCGCATCACGATGGCCATGCCGGCGATGGCCGCGTCGCCGAACGGGTTGGCGGCGATGTTCACGCAGGTCACAGAGATCGAGCCCGCACCCTGCCGAATCAGCGAGGGCAGGCCGCCGCCGGCCACCTCGCGCATGAGCAGCACATCCGGCCGGCAGTTGCGCAACGACAGTTTCATCACGCCGAATCTGGCGCTCATCGTCGTCAGAATCGCGAAGCTCACCGTCTGGCAGATGGCGGTGGCCAGCCCGGCGCCGAATATCCCGAGGCCCGCCACGAAGATGAGCAGCGGCGCGAGCAAGAAGTTCAGCAGCGCGCCCGAAACCAAGCCGATCATGCCGAACGCCGACTGGCCTTGGTAGCGCAGCAGCCCGTTGAGCGCGAACGACCCGCATACGCAGGGCGCGGCGACCAACAATGGCGTCAGGTATTGCACCGCGTACGGCGCAATCGTGGGAGTCGAACCCAGCATGACGACCAGCGGCCGCAACGTCAGCAGCCCGATCGCGGCGATCGTCAGACCTGAGATCACTGCGCCCGCGAAGCCTACGGCCAGCAGCCGGGATGCCCGCTCGTTGTTCTGTTTGCCGAGTTCGCGGCTCATCGAGTTGCCCGCGCCGTTGCCGAAGAAGAAGCCGAGCGCCTGCATCACGGTCATGATGGAGAACGCGATGCCGATCGCGCCGGATTGCGCGGTGCCCATCTGACCTATGAAAAAAGTGTCGGTCAAATTGTAGGCGGTGGTCACCAGATTGGAGATCACCGCCGGCAGACACAGTCTGAGAATCAACGGTTTGACCGGCTGACCGGTCATCTGCCGGTATTTCGCGTCCGCGCTCGCGCGTCTGATGCCATGAACCTGAACCACGGACGGTCATCCTACTCGCGCGGCATCCCTCGCAGCCGTGCATGACCGCCATGTGGGTCGCCCACGGATACAGTCACCTCAGGTACCGGCCCGTGATGCTGTTCGCATCGGCCGCGATCTGCTCCGGCGTGCCGGCGGCGACGATGCGCCCGCCGCTTTCGCCGCCGCCCGGCCCCATGTCGATCACCCAGTCGGCGTTGGCGATCACGTCGAGGTCGTGTTCGATGACCACGACGGTCGCGCCGGACGCCACGAGTCGGTCAAACACGCCGAGCAGCACCCGCACATCGAGCGGATGCAGGCCGATGGTCGGCTCGTCGAACACGAACACGGCGTCCGACTGAGCCCTGCCCATTTCGCTGGCAAGCTTCAGGCGTTGCGCCTCACCGCCCGAAAGCGCCGGCGTCGGCTCGCCGAGCGTCAGGTAGCCCAGACCCAGATCGTGCAGCGTGGTCAGTCGCGCATGCACCTTGCGCATGTCGCCGGTCACGGCCAACGCCTGATCCACGCTCATCGCCATCAGCTGCGGCAGGGTGAGTTCGCGCCCGTCCTTGGTCGTGCGGTGAATCGAGTCGGCTTCGGGCGCATACCGGGAGCCCCGGCAGTCGGGGCATTCGATGTCGACGTCGGGCAGGAACTGCACGTCGAGCGAAATCGAACCGGTGCCGTCGCATGTAGGGCAGCGCAGTCTGCCGGTGTTGTAGGAGAAGTCGCCGGCCTTCCAACCGCCCGCCTTGGCTTCGTCGCTTCGGGCGAAGGCGCGGCGCAGGTCGTCGTGGATGTCGGCGTAGGTGGCCACGGTGGAACGCACGTTCGCGCCGATCGGCGTGGCGTCGATGAGGTTCGCACGCTCGATGCCGTCGGCGTCGATCGAGCGCACATGCTCGGACGGCTTCTCCCCCGCAGACCGTGCCTTGAGCGCGGGAATCAACGATTCGAGCACCATCGTGGTTTTGCCGGAGCCGGATACGCCGGTCACCGCCACCAGACGGCCGCGCGGAATATCAACATCCAGCGGCTTGACCGTATGCAGCTGACTGGTTGTCATGCGAATATGCCCAAGGTCGAACATATGCGAGACGGGCATGCACCCGCGTTCACGGACACTTTCGCCATCGGCCAGGAACGGCGCGATGCGGCTGCGTGGATTCACCGCCACGTCGCCGACCGTGCCCTGCGCGATCACATGCCCGCCTTCGGCACCGGCGACCGGACCCATTTCAATGAGATGATCGCATGCCTTGAGCACACGCACATCATGGTCGACGACCACCACGGAGTTGCCATCCGCCACGAGGTCGCGCATCACGCCGAGTAGACCGTCCACATTCGCCGGGTGCAGGCCGATGGACGGTTCGTCGAGCACGTAGAGTACTCCGGTGGTGCGGTTGCGCACGGCGCGGGCCAATTGCACGCGTTGGCGTTCGCCGGTCGACAGGGTCGCTCCGGCGCGATCGAGCGCGAGGTAGCCGAGTCCGAGCTCCAACAACCGGCGGGCCACATCGAGGAAGGATTCGCAGATGTTCGTCGCCATCGGGCGCATGTCGGCCCCGAGCGACCCGGGCACGCCACGCACCCAGTCCACCGCCGCGTCCAAGGTCATCGCGCTCGCCTCGGCGAGATTCAGTCCGCGCACCCGTGGGGCGCGCGCCGCCTCGCTGAGCCTCGTGCCGCCGCAATCCGGGCAGGTTTTCTCCTCGAGGAACCGCGCCACGCGTTTCAGCCCCTTCTCGTCCTTGGCTTTGGCGAGCGCGTTCTCGACGGTGTACACGGCGTTGAAATACGTGAAGTCGAGTTCGGCGAAGTCGTCGCCTTTCTTCGGCTTGTACAGGATGTGCTTCTTGACGGCCGGGCCATTGAAGACGATGTCGCGTTCTTTGGGGGTGAGGTCCTTGAACGGCACGTCGGTGCGCACGCCCATCGCGCCGGCGACCTGTTTCATCAGGTCCCACATCAACGAACCCCATGGCAGCACCGCGCCCTCGTCGATGCTTTTCGATTCGTCGGGTACGAGCGCCGCGCGGTTCACCTCGCGCACGATGCCGGTGCCGGCGCAGGCCGGGCATGCGCCGGCCGAGTTGAAGGCCAAGGATTCAGCGCCGGGCGCGTGAAAATCCTTGCCGCAATTCGCGCAGACGATGGGCAGGCCGGCGGCCACGTTGAGAGTCGGTTCGTTGCGTGTGCCGCAATGCGGGCACACATGTGAGGCGAGACGTGAGAACAACAGACGCAGGCTGTTGAGCAATTCGGTCATCGTGCCGAAGGTGGAGCGTATGCCGGGCACCGCGGGCCGCTGGTGCAGGGCCAGCGCGGCGGGCACGTGCAGTACTTCATCCACCTGCGCGCGGCTCGCTTGAGTGAGGCGGCGGCGCGTGTACGTGGACAGCGCTTCCAAATAGCGCCGTGAGCCTTCGGCATACAGCACGCCGAGTGCGAGCGAGCTCTTGCCCGAACCGGAGACGCCGGCCACACCGACCAGTTCGCCCAGAGGCACGTCGACGTCGACGTTCTTGAGGTTATGCACGCGTGCGCCGCGCACCTCGATCGACTCCGGGCGCGCATCGTCCCGTATCCGCTGCATATCGGGCACCCCTTCACTCAAGTCTCCTACGACGCGTCACGTCATCACCCATTGTAGGGACGCCAACTGGCCGACAAGGGACATATTCGGACCGTTGCAAGCATCTATCTTCGTTGCAAGAGGTACATTCGACCTCCTGCAGAATGCTAACTGTCTTCAGAGAGGTACCGAATGGGAACCCTCGAGTACAAACGCCGTCATTGCAACGTTGATACTCGGGTTCTCATGTTTCAGGCACCTCATTGAACGCAGATAGCTCTCCGCAACAAGACAAATGTACCTCTTCCAAAGGAGAAACATCTACGAGGCATAGGCGTACGCCTCATAGGAGGCGTACTTGGGCAGACCATAGATCTGGATGGAGAACGCGCGGGATTCGCCTTTGGCCGGTTTACGCACATACTCACTACGCCAGAACACGAAGTTCCCCTTCTCGTCGCGCAGGATGAGCGAAATGGCGACATCCGAGCCGTAGACGCCATCACCGTTGTCATCGTCGCGCTCGCCGACGTAATGGTCGAGCGTCACGCCGTCCACGTAGTCGTAAACGACCACGAACATGTCGGGCAGCTCGTAGGTCGCCTCGACGCGCGGCACCGCGACGAAGCGCATTCGGCGAGTGTGGGGACCACAGTCGCCGCCTCGCCAGCCGCAGCGGCATCTTCTTGCGCACGAACGGCCCGACTCCATCGAGGCTCACCATTTCGGTGACGCCGTATGCGCCGTCCGCCAGCACCCGTTCGACGCAGTAGGCGTCGTCGAGCATCATGGCGTGCATGGTCTGCCGTTCGTCCATAATCGTCGTCGTCCCCCGAGCGCCGCGGTCAGTCCGCGTCGAGCAGCATCGGCTCGTTCATGCGGTACAGCTCGTCGTCCGTGGCGCCGCGGTCACGACCCTGTCGCAGGCACCAAATGATGATCGCGTCGCGCCGCTGCCTGCAGTACAGTTCGGACACTCCGGCGAGACGCAGCAGCCGTTGCGTTTCGATGTCGTCGCTGGCGAGCAGACGTTCCAGCAGTTCCTCGGTCAGATGCGCCAGATCGTTGACGTTCATGCCTCGCCTTCCCTTGGTATGTCTTCACGTGCCGGACCGCCGGGAGATCTCCCGTCGGGAGCGTCAATCGACTGGCCCGTTCGTTTCACTGTGACCAGACTACATGGCGCGGCGGCGTGCGACACGGCTCCGGTGCCGGAATCATCCATGCGGAAAAAATTTCCGAAATTCAGTTGGCAACTGATGACGGGCCGCCGCATCGCCCATGACAATGGACGATGTCACCAGTGTCCGCGCATAAACGCGCGATTGAAGAGAAAGAGCAGACCATGACGAACCCATCCGATTTCACGCCACAGCCACCCCAAGGATCGGGGCCGCAACCCGTCCAGCCCACTCAGCCCGTGCCGGTCCAGCCCGCGGGGAACACCGTGCCGCCGCAGACGCCGGGCGTCATCCCCATCGCCTCCGGCACTCCTAACACTCCCAATACACCCGACGCACCCAATGTCCGCAACAAGAAGACCTCCAAGCTGGCGGTGTTCGCGATCATCGTCGCCGCGGTGTTCCTGCTGATCACCTTCATCGGTGTGAACAGCTGGAGTCTGTTGGCGTTCTTCGCGCTGTTGCCGGTATTGTTGTCCGGATTCGCCGTCTACACAACCCGCAAGGACGGCAAGGCGCAGGGGCGCGTGCTCGCCTGGGTCGCGGTCGGTATCACCGTGGTGGCGCTGATCGTCGGCGGCGTGGGTGTCGTACGCAACGGCCTCGAGGCCAAGGCCTCTCATGACGCCGCGGAACAGGCCGCGAAGGAAGCCGCGAAGGCCCAATGCGATGCCTACTCATGGCCGACGACCGACCTGGCCAGTCAGCTGCCCAAGCCGGAATCCTCCAAGGGTAAGATTGAGAAGGACAGCTCGAGCACGTTCTACATCAAGGTGTGCGGCACCGATGCCACAGCGTACGACAACTATGTCAAGGCTCTGCAGGAGAAGGGATTCACCGTCGACTACTTCAAGAGCTCCTCCGCGTTCAACGCGAAGAACGCCGCCGGCTACTCGGTCAATATCAGATACGATTCCAAGGGCGACTCCATCATGGCCATTCTCATCCTCGCCCCGGACGACTCTTCGACTTCCAGCACGTCCGGGAACGGCGCCACGCAAAACAACGATGATTCGGGTTCCGGCGACGCTTCCACCGGATCCAGCTCCGACGCCGATTTCAAGGCCGCGATGGACAGCTACGAGTCGCTGATGAACGAGTACGCCGACTTCATGGAGAAGTACAACGCCGGCGGGCACCCGGCGAGCATGGCGGCCGACTACGCGAAGATAATGGTCAAGTACAACGATGCCATGAAGAAGCTCGACGCCATCGACGAGAATTCGCTGACCCCCGAGGAGCAGCAGTACTATATCGAGGTTCAGACCCGCGTGAATCAGCGACTCGCTTCGGTGGGCGCCTCGACGGCGCAATAGACGCGCGCCGGGTGTTCAGCGAACGGTTCTCAATAAGAAAAGTGCGAGCCGCCGCTGAGGCCAAAACGAACAAGGGGATGCCCGGAACGTTGCAATTCCGGGCATCCCCTTGATGTTCGATTGTGCTGTTTTGTGAGGAATCCTCGCACGTTTCTTATTGAGAACGATTCGCTGATACAACCGCCTCGCCTAGAGGCGAATCAGCGCCTTAATCACCTTGCGCTGGTCCATGGCCTCATAGGCGTCCTGGATGTGGTCGAGGTCGTACTCGGCGGTGAACACGCGACCGGGGTTGATCCTCCCCTCAAGCACCGCGTCCAGCAGACCGGCGTCAAGATCATAGTGGCGCACGGGAGCCGGACCGCCCTTGATGCCGATGTTGCCGTAGAACGTGCCTTCGGCGCTGATTACCACATTATGCGGCAGGCCCACGCGGCCGATCACGCCACCACGACGGATCAGACCGATCGCCGTGTCGAAGGACTGCTTGGAGCCCACGCATTCGAGCACAGCGTCGGCACCATAGCCGCCGGTCATCCCCAGCACCTTGTCGACGGCGGCCTGATCGCGCTCGGGCACGATATCAGTCGCACCGAATTCGCGGGCGAGCGCCGCGCGATCCTCGTGACGGCTCATGGCAATAATGCGCGTGGCACCGCGCATCTTGGCGGCAATCACACCGCACAGGCCAACTGCGCCATCGCCGATGACCACGGCGGTGTCACCGGGCTTGACATCGGCAGAAGCCGCCGCGTGATAACCGGTGGACATCACATCGGAAATGGTCAGCAGCGAAGCGAGCGTCGCGTCGTCGTAGTCTTCCGACGAACCGGGCACCTTGACCACGGTGCCGTCCGCCTCCGGTACGCGCAGGTATTCGGCCTGACAGGCGGAGAAGTAGCCGCCGTGCGGGCACACGGATTCAAAGCCGGCCTTGCACACCGGGCACTTGCCGCAACTGTACGGGAACGGCACAACCACGAAGTCGCCGGGCTTGACGGATTCGACCGCCGCGCCAACCTCTTCGACCACACCGATGGACTCGTGACCCACCTGGCTGTGTGCGGCCTGTCTGCTCAGCCCACGGAAGAACCACAAATCGGAACCGCACACGCAAGTGCGCACCACGCGAATCACGATGTCGTCGTCCTGCCGAAGCGTCGCCTTCGGCACCTCCTCGACGGTCATCTTGCCGGGCTCCACGAATATCGCAGCCTTCATCATTTCGATCATGTCAATCACTCCTTTGTTGTGAATATCTGTCGGTTGCCGGCTATTGTTTGGCGTCGGGCTGCAGGCGCTTCACCTGCTCGATGATGTTCCGGTTCTCTTCGATGAGCTTTTCGAATAGGCGCGATGCCCCGAACTCGGGTCACGGGCGATGGGAGCGATGATGCCGATCTGCTCGTAGTAGCGCAGCGTGGACTCCGGAAGCCCGGAAATCATCGCCGCCTCGCGAATCGTATGCCATGCGGTTGTTGTGCTCATATCGTCAACTCTAAAAACCTCAAGTACTTGAAGTAAAACGGCGACACGCCCATAAGAAAACGGGCTACGGCAAATGCAATGCCGCAGCCCGTCAGCGCCGGATACGAATCAGGCGCCGTAGCGTTCGAGATAGTCGTCGGCCGCGCTCTTGATGGCGTCGGTCACGTACGGCTGGCCGTCGGACGTGACGATGTTGCGCCCGGCCTCGAAGATCTCGCGCACATTGGCGATGGCGAGCACGGGGAATCCGAATTCCTTCTCGACCGCGGCCACCGCGGACAGGTCGGAGTCCTTCGTCTTCTCCATACGGTCGACGCTCAACACCAGACCGACGATATCGACGTCGGCCTCGGCCTTGAGCTTGGGGATGACCTCGCGCACCGCGGTTCCTGCGGTCATCACGTCGTCGACGAGCAGCACCTTCATGCCGTCGGCCAGCTGCGTGCCGACCATCATGCCACCGTCGCCGTGGTCCTTTTTCTCCTTGCGGTCGAACGTGTAGCCGACCTGCATGCCGTGGCCGGAGGTCAGCGCGATCGCGGTGGATACGGCCAGCGGAATGCCCTTATAAGCCGGGCCGAACACCGTGTCGATGTCGTGCGGAAGACGCCCGGCCTTGATCTCCTCGGCGATCTTCTCGGCGTAGAACGCACCCAGCGTGGCGATCTTGCGACCGTCATTGAACGCGCCGGCGTTGATGAAATACGGCGATTGACGCCCTGATTTCAGGGTGAAGTCGCCGAACTTCAGCGCGTTCGATTCCAGCAGGAATTCGGTGAAGCGATGGTCAAGAGTTGCGATGGTCACAATACCCTCCTCAATTGATGGTTATCTCCAAGTTTCCCCCGCTGCGAGCTTCGCCGCAAGTTCGGGCCTTGAATCCAACAGGTCGTCGAGCTCGCGGGCCACGCGCAGTGGTGCCGTCGGATCGTACAGGGCAGCCGCGCCGACCTCGACGGCGTTCGCGCCCGCATACAGGTATTCCAGTGCCTTCTCCCCCGAGTCGATGCCGCCGATGCCGATGATCGGAATGTCGGGCAGCGCCTGACGCACGCGCCACACGTAGCTCAGCGCGATCGGGAAGATCGCCGGGCCGGACACGCCGCCCGTGCGGTTCGAGAGGATCGGTTCGCCGGTGCGGATGTCGATGCGCATGCCGACCAGCGTGTTGATGAGGCTCAGCGCGTCGGCGCCGGCATCCACCGCGGCCCGTGCGATCGTCGTGATGTCGGTGACGTTGGGCGACAGTTTCACGATCATCGGCTTTGAGGTGATCTTGCGCAGGCGGTCGATCAGGCGGTGCAGCGCCTCCGGGTCGGTTCCGACGCTCATGCCGCCGTGATTGACGTTGGGGCAGCTGACGTTGATCTCCAGCATGTCGGCGCGCGAGTCGGCCAGTTTCGCCACGACTTCGGCGTACTCGTCGTCGCTATGCCCGGCGACATTGGTGATGACCGTGGCTCCGAGGTCCTTGAGCTTGGGCAGCTCGTCCACCAGATAATGATCCACGCCGGGATTCTGCAACCCCACGGAGTTCACCATGCCGGCGGGGGTCTCCGCCGTGCGCGGGCCGGGATTGCCCTGCCATGGCTCTGGGGACACACCCTTGGTGCAGATGGCGCCCATCTGGTTCACGTCATAGAACCAACGGCATGCCGCGAGCTGGAACGTCCCGGACGCGGTGCCGACGGGGTTCTTCCATTCGACGCCGGCGACGATGGTCGAATGCTTCCACTGGTGCGGCTCATATACGTTCGTGTCGGTGACGGCATCCATGGTCACGCCTCCCATCCGAGCTGCTGGGCGGTGAACACCGGTCCGTCAGAGCACACCTTGCTGCGCCCGGCGACCGTATCGACCACGCAGGTCACGCATGTGCCGTATCCGCATCCCATGCGCTGCTCCATGCTGAGCTGGCATTCGATGCCCCGCGCGGTCGTCCACAGGGCCACCGCCTTCATCATCGGCAGCGGGCCGCACGACAGCACGACCGGCTCCAGGCCGCCGGCCGCCAGTTCTCCTTGTGATTCCATGCGGTCGAGCAACGTGATGACGTTGCCTTCCGACTCGTCGATGCTCAGCGTGCGGTGTGCGTAAGAGCTCACGATCTCATCGGCGAAATGCACGTTCCTGTAGCCGAACACCGCGGTCGAGTGTGACTTTTCCGATGCCTGCAACCGTTGCGCGGCATAGATCAGCGGCGGCACGCCCAGGCCTCCGCCGACCAGCAGATAGTGTGCGTCGCGTTTCGTGTTGAACGGGCGGCCGAGCGGGCCGAGCACGTCGATCCGGTCCCCGGCATGAAGACGCGAGAACTCCTGCGTCCCCTTGCCGACGACGGCGAAGATGACGCTGACCAGATCGTCGCGCACCTCACTCACCCCGAACGGACGCGGCATCAGCATCATGCTGTCATGGCTGAACAGGTTGACGAACTGCGCCGCCTTGGCGTGGGCGGCGATGTATCCGTCGCGGAACGTCAGGCGGAATACGCCGTCCGACAGCCTGCGCACATCGGTGACGTCGACGGCATGTCGTCCGGGGAAGAAACCGGCGGAAGTCGCTTGGCTTACGACATCATCGACCGGCGTGAAGGTGGCTGCTGGCATACACTCCTCCATCCATGTGACCATCAGTTCAAGATTACGGCATGACGATGCCGTGACGCGCTCGTGGCGCAACGAAATGCGGTGATTCGGCGGCGTCTCCCGAAGCCGAATCACCGCATGCGGTTCACCGCCTCAGCGGTACACGTTGACGCGCAGGTCGTCGCGCATGTCCTGCGCGGCCTTGCGGGCGCAGCGCGCCACCAGGTCGAGCGCGTCGTCGGCGCTCATGTCCTCGCGGTATTCCTCGCTCTTGCGCCATGCGCCGATGATGCCGCGCGAGGAGTTCACGATGGCACCGGAGCCGTCGGCGTCGAACATCCCGGCGACGTCGCCCGCCTTGCCTCCCTGCGCACCGTACCCCGGCACGAGGAAGAAAGTGTGGGGCATCCGGGCCCTAAGCGCCTTGCCCTCCTGCGGATGGGTCGCGCCGACGACCGCGCCGACGTGCGAATACCCGTGGCGTCCGATGGTGTCGGCGCCCCAGCCCTCCACCAGGTCCGCTGTACGTTCGTACAGCTTCTCGCCGCCGGCAAGCTCCAGCTCCTGCAATTCGGAGCTGGAAGGGTTGGACGTCCGTACAAGAACGAAGATGTCCTTGTCGTGCGCCGTGGCTGCCTCGACGAACGGCGTGATGCCATCCGTGCCGAGATAAGGGTTGACGGTGACGGCATCCTCGTGCCAGGGGTCATACAGGCCGTCGCCGTCGGTGACTCCGGACAGATGACCGGCGTATGCGGCGGCCGTGGATCCGATGTCGCCGCGCTTGATGTCGCCGAGCACGTACAGGCCCTGCTGCTGGGCGTATTCGCAGGTCATCGTGTATGTGTCGACCCCGGCCGGGCCGATCGCCTCATACATGGCGATCTGCGGCTTGACCGCGGGCACGATGTCGGCGACCGCATCGATGATCGCCCGGTTGAATTCGAAATACGCTACGGCCAGACGTGCCGCGGGCAATTCGGACTCATCCTCGATGGATTCCCGCACCTCGTCGGTGAACGAATCCACGACCTGCGGCGGGACCAGCGCAGGCGTCGGATCGAGTCCTACGATGCTGGGGTTCTGTGCCTCCTCAATGGCTTCGATCAAACGATCCATGCGTGGTACTTCCTTTCATGTGTCTGTCCCGCCGCTGACGGCGGGTTTGCGGGCCGGTTCGAATCTGCCGTCAGTGAATGCGGCTGAATACCAGCGTGGAGCCGATGATGGTCGCCAGCGGACGCCCGGTGACATGCCATCCGCCGAAGGGCGTGTTGCGGGCCTTGGACAGGAACTTCTCGGGGTCGACGGTCCATGCCTCGGACGTGTTGAGGATGGCGAGGTCGACGTTCTCCGGGTGCTCCACGGTGGACAGGTCCAGAGTGCGCTTGGACGCGCAGGGGGCGGTGACGTTGAGCAGCGCGGCGACGTCGGTCGGCCGGTGGCCCATCAGGCGCGAGGGCGCGACGCTCATCAGCTCGATGAGCCGCTGGTCGGAGATGTAACCCCCGTCGACCAGCACCTTGTGGCACACGCCGTACGCGCATTCCAGCCCGATGATGCCGTTGGGCGCCTCCAGGAAGCCGCGTTCCTTCTCCTCCAGCGTGTGGGGCGCGTGATCGGTGGCCAGCAGGTCGACCGTGCCGTCCGCGATCGCGGCGATCGTCGCCTGACGGTCTGCGGCCGAACGCAGAGGCGGGTTCATCTTTGCCAGCGTGCCGTATTCGAGCAGATCCTCGTCGCACAACGCCAGATAGTGCGGCGCGGTCTCACAGGTGATCGGCAGCCCCTCCGCCTTGGCCTTGCGGATCGCGTCGAAGGAGATGGCCGTGCTGACGTGCTGGAAGTGGATGTGCACGCCGGTCGCGCGCGCCTTCTCGATGTCGCGCACGACGATCTTCAGTTCGGTGTCTTCCGGGATTCCCGGCACGCCGAGCTTACGGGAGACCGGGCCGTCGTTGACCGCACCGGTGTCGTGATGCTCGCAATGCTCGATGAGATACAGGCCGCTCTCCTTGACGTTGGCGAGCACCTGGTCGAGGATGCCGGGCGTCACCGCGGCCCCGTCGTCGCTGATGGCGGTGACCGGGTGGGCCAGCTGCCACGCATCCTTGCCATTCATGTCATGGCCGTCGAGATGGCGCAGCCAGTCGGCCGGGTCGCTCGCCTCGACGCCGGCGCGGTCCTTGGAGGCGCATACGCACAGGTCGTAGCGCACCGGCAGCGACACGTCGTGCACCCGCTCGTAATGCTGCAGGTAGTCGATGACGTCGCTGTAGCCCGCGCTCAGCACCTCCTCGGCGCCGGGTTCGCCGGCCTTCACCGCACGCCCGTCCATGGCGGGGACAGTGTTCGGCATGATGAGCACGTTCGTGTAGCCGCCCGACGCAGCCGCCCTGCAGCCGGACACCATGGATTCCTTATAGGTCTGGCCGGGATCGCGGAAATGCACGTGCGGATCGGCGAAGCCGGGGGCGACCGTCAGCCCGGTGGCGTCGAAGTCACCTTCGATGACGCCGCCGTCCTCCGGCTGATTGCGTGCGTCGGCCGAGGGAATCACCATGTCGATGATCTCGCCGGTGTCCCAGACGCGAATGTTGCGTAAGGTCAGCATATGCATCTCCTTGTGGGGTTGGCTCTGATGAAGACGGTTGCACCCGTCGTTTCGCGGTTTCGGACGTCAAGTCCTGACGTCCGAAACCGCGAAACGACGGGCGTGAGGTCAGAACTTGGCTTCCTCGTCGCAGTAGTCGCAGCGGTATTCCTGACGCTGCGAATGCACGAGATGGAACATCTGGTCGATGCCACGCTCGGTGGTGGTCACGCAACGGGGATTCACGCAGGTGATGATGTTCACCACGTGTTCCGGCAGCGTGGGCTTGAGCTTGCGGACGATCTTGCCGCCGCGCACGATGCCGACGGTGGCCTGACGGGCGACCAGGCCGAGCACGTCGAGATCGACGTTCTCCTCATCCTCGATCTTGATGATGTCCTTCGTGCCGTACAGGTGGCTGTCGGCGTTCATGATGAGCGCCAGCCGCGTCTTGGACGGATCGATCTTCAGGTACTCCAGCACCTTGAGCGCGGTGCCGGCGGGCACATGGTCGATGATGATGCCGTTTTGAATGCTGGTGACTTCCATCAGGCCTGAACCTCCTTGGGGTCGAGTGGCTCATATCCCGGCAGCTGGTCTCCGACCAGCGAGCTTTCCAATGCCATACGCATGAGCATGCCGTTCTTGACCTGCTCGAAGTAGGCGGCGCGCGGGTCGGCGTCGACCTCGACGGCGATCTCGTTGATGCGCGGCAGCGGGTGCAGCACGGCCATGCTCGGCTTGGCCTTGGAGAGCTTGTCCTCGTCGAGGATGTACGTGTCGCGCAGACGCAGGTAGTCGTCCTCGTTGAAGAAGCGCTCCTGCTGCACGCGGGTCATGTACAGCACGTCGAGGTCGCCGATCACGGAGACGAGGTCCTTGACCTCCACGTAGGAGCAGGACGGCGTCGCCTTGATGCGGTCGATCACATAGCGCGGGGTCTTGAGCTCGTCGGGGCTGATCAGCACGAAACGCACGTTGCCGAAGCGGCACAGCGTCTCGATCAGCGAATGCACGGTGCGGCCAAACGTCAGATCGCCGCACAGGCCGATGGTCAGGTCGGTGACACGACCGAAGCGCGATTGCAGCGTCGCCAAGTCGGCGAGCGTCTGCGTGGGGTGCATGTGGCCGCCGTCGCCCGCGTTGATCACGGGCACGGACGCGGCGCGCGAGGCGACCAGCGCCGCTCCCTCCTTCGGGTGGCGGATGGCGACCACGTCCACGTAGTTGGACACGGTCTTGAGCGTGTCGGCGATGGACTCGCCCTTGGACACCGAGGCGAGCTGCGCGCCGGCGAACCCGATGACCTGGCCGCCGAGCCGCAGCATGGCGGTCTCGAAGCTCAGGCGAGTGCGCGTGCTGGGCTCATAAAAAAGCGTGGCCAACACCCTGCCGCCGCAGGTATGCGCCACGCGTTTGCGGTTCGCATCGATGTATGCCGCCTTGTGCAGCAAATCTCGAATCTGGGAAATGGAAAGCGTATCCAGCGTGATGACGCTTTGACCGACCAACGGCGTCTCCGCCGGCTCCTCTGTGACTGACACGGCTCACCTTTCATGCGTGAAGCGGATAAGGTGGCCACTGAAGTGACCTATCCGACTATAATGCAGATTTCTGATTTTTCACAGCGACACACACGACCGTCTCATATCAGCGTCCATAAAACAGATGCTCTGCCACGTCGCGGGCCTTGCGCATCGTTCCCATCAGGTCGTTTTCGAAATGCTGCCCGCGGTGGGCATCGTATCCCAGATACACGGCGATGCCGCCCAGCGAATACATGTCGTCGGGCAGGATGTCGGCCTGCGAGACGCGTCCGTTCCACAGGTAGTTGCCGTTGCGGGCCGCCGTGCACATGCGCCACGCCTTGCGCAGCACCGCCGCGTCCCCGCGGTCGATGAACCTGCGGCGTTCCAGCTCGTCCAGCGTCGCGAGTGTCGAATTCAGCCGCAGCGAGGCGTTGTTGCCGGCATGCTGCAGTTGCAGGAGCTGCACGGTCCATTCGACGTCCGACAGGCCGCCCTTGCCGAGTTTGAGATGCCTGTCGCGCCTCACGCCGCGCGGCAGGCGTTCGGCTTCCATGCGCGCCTTGAGCTTGCGGATCTCGCCGAGCTGGGCGTCGGTGAGCGGGCTTATCGGGTATCGCAGCGGGTCCGCGATGTCGTGGAGGAAATCCTCGCCGAGCGCCCGGTCCCCGGCGACGAACCGGGCGCGCAGCAGCGCCTGATGTTCCCACGTGTTCGCCCATGACGAGTAGTACTCCCGGCAGGAGGCGTACGAGCGAATCAGCGGGCCGTTCTTGCCTTCGGGGCGAAGGTCCAGGTCGATCTCGATCTTCGGCTCAAGCGTGGTCGGCCCCTGCAGCACCTGCCGCAGCGCGTCGACCACCTTGCGGGCGAACTGGTTGGCGACCTGCTCGTCGGCGCCGTCCGCGGGCCTATACAGCAGGATCATGTCGGCGTCGGAGCTGAAATTGACCTCCTGGCCGCCGTAGCGTCCCATGCCGATCGCCACGATCGCGGCAGGCGGCTCGCCGAGCCCCATCGCCGATGTCTGATAGCGGATCGCCCATGTCAGGGCCGCATCGATGATGGCGTCGTACACGTCGGTCATGCCGGTCAGGCACGCCGTCTCGTCCATCACGCCGCTGAGCCGGGCCAGACCGATGCGCTCGATCTCGTGGCGCCTCATGGCTCGCATCGATGTCGCGAAATCGTTGATGCCGTCGGCGTTGCGGCTCAGAGAGGACCGGCATTGCACGTCCAGGCTCTCGCGCGAGCGTGCGATCAGCGCGTCATCGTCGCCAAGCCAGGTGACCGACTCCACGGACTTGTTCAGCGCGTCGCCGAGGAAACGGGAGTTCGACAGGACGTGGCACAGTCGTTGCGCGGCCGAATTGGAATCGCGCAGGAAGCCCAGGTACTCGCTGTCTGTGCCGAAACGCTCCTCAAGCTTGCGCCAGTTCAGCAACCCCATGTCGGGGTTCTGCCCCTGCCCCAGCCATTGCAGCACGGCCGGCAGCAGTATGCGGTTGATCTTGGAGGCTCGGGACACGCCTGCGGTGAGCACGGCCACATGCCGCATGGCGGCCTCCGGGTCGGCGAATCCGATGGACGCGAACCGTTCGTAGGCCACCTGCGGGGCGAGCGAGAAATCCTCGCCGTTCAACGCCGCGATCGGCAGCATCGGGCGGTAGTAGATGTCCATGTGCAGCCGGCGCACCTCGCGCCGCGTCTCGTCGTATTTCGCGACCAGCTCCTCGGCGTGCAGGCCAAACGCGCGGGCGAGCCTGCGCAGCTCGGGGTTCTGGCTGAGCTTTTCGACGTTGACGTCGCGCTTCTTCTCAAGTCCGCCGACGCTGCCGTCGCCGAGGTCGGGGAACAGGTGCGTGCGTTTGAGCGCCCACATCTGCTGACGATGCTCCATCACCCGTTCGAAGCTGTAATCCCGGGCGAGCTTCGCGGCCTGCTTGCGCGACACGTAGCCGCCCTCGGACAGCCTGCGCAGCGATTCCAGCGTGGCGCTGGCGCGCAGCGTCTCATCGGTGCGGCCATGCACGAGCTGCAGCATCTGCACGGTGAATTCCACGTCGCGCAGGCCGCCGCGGCCGAGTTTGATCTCGCGGTCCTTGAGCGCGGGCGCGATGAGGTCCTCGACGCGCTTGCGCATCTGCTGACAGTCGTAGACGAAGTTCTTGCGCTTCGACGCGCTCCACACCATAGGCCTGGTCATGCTCATGTATGCGTCGCCGATCTGCGGGTCCCCCGCGACCGGGCGCGCCTTAAGGAGCGCCTGGAACTCCCAGTTCTGCGCCCATTTCTCGTAGTATGCCTGATGTGATTCCAGTGTGCGCACGAGGGAGCCGTCCTTGCCTTCCGGCCGCAGTCCCCCGTCAATCTGCCACAGTGCCGGTTCGGCGACTCCCATAATCACCGACTGGCACACGCGCTGCAACATCGTGCCCATCTTCGTGCCGATGCGGTACAGCTGCTGCTGGCTGGTGTCCGCGTCGGCGGCCTTCACCACGTAGATCAGGTCGACGTCGGACACGTAGTTGAGTTCGCGCGCGCCGAGCTTGCCCATGCCGATGATGGCGAAACGGCAGTGCTCGCTGCCGGCGATCTCATGCCGGGCTATGGCGAGGGCGCCTTCAAGGGCCGCATCGGCGAGGTCGGACAGCTCACTGCTGATGCGCGGCTGCAGGGCGATGGGGTCGTCGCTCATGGTGTCCTGCGCGATGATGGCGGCCAACTGGTTGCGGTACGTCCTGCGCAGGGCGGTGGCGGCGTCGGCAAGGTCCATCGTGGCTGTCGGGGACATACGGTCGTTCGGGTCGGCTCCGACGGATTCGAGCACGTGCGCCCGGCGCTGGTCATGGTTGTAGAGGTGACTGTTGCAGTGGTCGGTCGCCGCGGCCTGAACCAGGTCGGGGCGGAACCGCATCAGCTTGCCCATCGCGTCGGAGACGCCGAGCACGGCGACCAGCTGTCGGAACGCCGTGTCGTCGGGCATGATGTCGTCCAGCGCGCGGCCCTGGCTCACCTGCGCGTTGACGATGTCGACGAGGTTGCGCAGCGCGACATCGGGATCACAGACATGCTGAAGCGCGTCAAGCAGCAGGCCGCAGCGTGCCGCATCGAATCCGCTGGCGGAGAGCTGGCGGAACAGTGAACGGGCTTCGTCGAGATTCTGCAGGCCTGCGTGGATGAGTTCGCGTGCGCTGGTGTCAAAGGTTCCCGGAACAGTCATAACCTACAATTTTACAAGAAACCGTGCCTCCTCGGCCGCGATGACACGGCCGTGTCGTGGCCGGATGGACATAATGGCGGTATGCAACTGTCATCCGCAGAACTGATCGTAACCATCGTCTTCGCCATCGTCGGCTTGCTGATGGGCTTTGTTTCCGGTGCCATGCCGCTGCAGCCGCAGAGGATGACGCCTGCGCAGGCGACCGCGCAGAAGGTGCTCGGCTTCGCCATCGTCGCGGTCGTCGTCGTGCTTGCCCTGGCCTCCATGAACGTCGCCATGTGGACGACGCTCATCGCCGTGGCTCTGGGCATCGCTATCGCCAACGTTCCGGTGATTCGCCGGGCCGTGACCACGCGGATCGCGTGGTTCGCGCCCAAACCCGACTTCAGGCGTAGCAAGCGTCGCCGTCGCTGACGGCAGATACGCGGCGTGCTGTTGCCGGCCGCGCATTCTCATATGGTTGGGGCCAGACAGCCGCATGACTGTCTGGCCCCAACCATTTTGCCGTAATCGGCTGTCTGCCGGGAGTATCATTCCACGGTGAACAGCGGCTCCACGTTGTGCCATATGCGGCGTGTGGTGGCGGGATGATTCATCGAATACAGGTGCACGCCGTCGACGCCGTGGGCCACGAGGTCCGCGATCTGGTCGGAGGCGTAGATGATGCCGGCCGCGCGCAGGTTCTGGATGTCGTCTCCCCAGCGGTCGAGCAGCGCTTCGAGCTTAGCCGGTATGCGCGAGGCATTGACCTTCGCCATGCGCCGCACCGACTTGCCGCCGCGCACGGGCATGATGCCCGCCTCGATCGGCACGTCGATGCCGGCCGCATGAGCCTTGTCGAGGAAACGGTAGAAGTCGTCGTTGTCGTAGAACAGCTGGGAGATCAGATGCGTGACGCCGGCGTCCACCTTGATTTTCAGGTTCCCGATGTCCTCGTCGAGCGAGGCGGCCGAATAGTGGCCTTCAGGATAGCAGGCGCCGAACACCTTGAGGTCGGGCTTGCGGTCGTGGATGTAGGCCGCGAGGTCGCTGGCGTGGTTGAAGCGGCCGACCGGCTCCTCGCCGTCGATGTAGTCGCCGCGCAGGGCGAGCACAGCGGAGACGCCTGCCGCCTCGAACATGTCGAGCGCCTCGTCGATCTTCGCCTCGTCCGAGTACAGGGCGGTCAGATGCGCCACGGCTGGGATGCCGTATTCCCCGTGGATCGTGTTGGCGATGCGCGCGGTGGCGGTGCGGTCCGAATGCGTGCCGTGCCCGTAGGTGACCGAGATGAAGTCGGGGTTCAGGCCTTCGAGCCCGTCAAGCGTGTCGTAGATGGTCCCGACGGGGGCGTCCCGCTTGGGAGGGAACACCTCCAGCGAAAACATGGGTGTGTGCATATCAGGTTCCTTACTACAAGTATGAAGTTGCCCCCGCCGGCGGGGCTGTCCGGCCGATGCCGGACTGGGGGTGGTCGGGTCATGCTCCACCACCCCCAGTCGCCTACGGCGACAGCCCCCGCCAGCAGGGGCCTATAGGGTCCTACTTCGTGATCTTGGCGCGAACCGCCTTGGCGGCGGCGACCATGTGCTCAAGGCTCGGCCAGGTCTCGGCGTTGCCACGGGTCTTCAGACCGCAGTCGGGGTTGATCCACACCTTCTCGATGTCCATCTTCTTGAGAATCTCGTAGATGCGGTCCTCAATCTCCTGCTCGCCGGGGATGCGCGGCGAGTGGATGTCGTAGACGCCCGGGCCAGCCTCGGTCTCGAAGTGCGCGTCATGGATCGCGTCAAGCACGACCAGATCGCCACGGGACGCCTCGAAGGAGATTACGTCGGCGTCCATCGCGTCGATGTCGCGGATGATGTCGTTGAACTCCGAGTAGCACATGTGCGTGTGGATCTGCGTGGTCGGCTTGACTGCGGAGTGCACGAGACGGAACGCCGGGATGGCCCAGTCAAGGTACTTGGCGTGCCAGTCGGTCTTGCGCAGCGGCAGCTTCTCGCGCAGCGCGGCCTCGTCGATCTGGATGACCTTGATGCCGGCGGCCTCCAGGTCGAGCACCTCGTCGCGGATGGCGAGGGCCAGCTGCTGGGTCTGCTGCTCGTGCGTGATGTCCTCGCGCGGCCAGGACCAGTTGAGGATGGTCACCGGGCCGGTGAGCATGCCCTTCATCACATGGTTGGTGCGGGACTGCGCGTAGGCGGACCATTCCACCGTGATCGGGTTGGCGCGGGAGACGTCGCCCCACACGATCGGAGGCTTGACGCAGCGCGTGCCGTAGGACTGCACCCAGGCGTTCTTGGTGAACAGGAAGCCGTTGAGGTTCTGGCCGAAGTACTCGACCATGTCGTTGCGCTCGAACTCGCCGTGGACCAGCACATCGAGGCCGATCTGCTCCTGGTGCCTGATGCAGGCGTCGATCTGGGCCTTCATGAACTCGTCGTATTCGGCCTTGGTGATCTCGCCCTTACGCAGCTTGGCGCGTTCGGCGCGAATCTCCTTGGTCTGCGGGAAGGAGCCGATGGTGGTGGTGGGCAGCAGCGGCAGGCCAAGGGCGACACGCTGCTCCTTCTGACGCTCGGCGCGGGCCGGCTGGCGCACGAAGTCGGCGTCGGTGAGCTTGGCGATGCGCTCGGCGACCGCCGGATCGGCGGAAACGCGGGTGCCGTCGAACAGCGCCTGATTGGCGGCCAGATCGGCGGATGCCTTCTTGGCGTCCTCATCGGAGTCGGCGAGGACGGCGATCTCCTTGAGCTCGGTCAGCTTCTCGACAGCGAACGCGAAGTGCTTGAGCACGGCCGGGTCAAGGGCGGTCTCACCCTCGGTGCTGAACGGCACGTGCAGCAGGGAGCTGGCGGTGGACACCGCCACGTTGTCGGTCTTCTGGCGAAGCGCGTCGATCAGGCCGAGGCTGACGGCGTAGTTGTTGCGCCAGATGTTGCGGCCGTTGACCACGCCCGCGAACAGGGTGGTGTTCTCGGCGACGCCGTACTTCTCGACTGCGGCGAGGTTCTCGTCCTTGCCTTCGTTGAGGTCGAGGCCGATGCCGTCGAAGCCCAGCAGGTTCACGGTCTCGTACACGTCGGCGATGTGGCCGAAGTACGTGTTGAGCAGCACCTTGATCTTGTCTTCGCGAGCGGGCAGGATCTTCGCGTACAGGCTCTTGAAGAGGGAGACGTCGCCGTCCTCCTTGTCGAGCACGAGGTACGGCTCGTCGAGCTGCAGCCACTGGGCGCCGAGTGCGGCGAAGCGCTTGATCACTTCCGCGTAGACGGCGGCGACCGCGTTCACCAGGCCCTTGTCGTAGGTGAGCTCCTCGGCCTGCGCGTTGCGGGCGAGCTTGAGGAAGGTGTAGGGGCCGATCAGCACCGGTTTGGTGAGGATGCCCCGGGCCTTTGCCTCGTTGAACTCGTCGAACGGCTTGGTGCCGTTGAGGCGGATCTCGGTGCTCTCCTCGATTTCAGGAACGATGTAGTGGTAGTTGGTGGTGAACCACTTCTTCATCGGCAGGGCGGTCACGTCGCCCTTGTCGCCCTGATAGCCGCGGCCCATGGCGAACAGCGTCTCCTCGGGGTTCGTGAAGGCGAGTCGCTTGTAACGCTGCGGGATGACGTTGAGCAGGATCGCGGTGTCCAGCATCTGGTCATAGTAGCTGAAGTCGTTGCTGGGGATGAGATCGACGCCGGCCTGTGCCTGCAGCTTCCAGTGCTTCGCGCGAAGTTCCTTGGCGGTGCCGCGCACCTCGTCGAGTGAGGCGGCGCCCTTCCAGTAGGCTTCGATGATCTTCTTCAGTTCACGATTCTGTCCGATGCGCGGGAATCCCGAGACGGATGTAAGTGCAGGCATGAATCCTCCGTTATGTACGACTATGACCCGCCTAGATTACCAAAACCCGCCGATTGCGAGGCCATCAGAAGCATTAAGGTGTCGTTATAAACGGTGGTTATAGCCTGACGCGCCACAATGCGTTCTCGTGGTTGGCTCCGCGTTTCAATGTCACTCAAATGTCACTCAGAACCGACTCCAATCTTCTGTTTGCTCCGTATGATATCACCCGAAACAAGAAAAGGCCCCTCCCCCAGCATTGTGAACCGCACCTCCGATCATCGAATCTGAATTTCTTCAGTCCAACAATCGGGGTGCGGTTCAGGCTGAGGGGCTTTTTTGTTTATCCGTTTTTTCCCTGTTCACCCTGTTTTTCCGTGAGAATGTGGGCAAAATGTGGGCAAAAATAGGGTGCCGAGAATGGTGTGGATACGGTGTGTCGGGGTTCCTCCGGCTTGACATTGTAACCCGTTTGGGTTACAATGGAGGAGTCGGCAAGGAAAGGAGGTGAACATGCAACAGGTCACGGAGCTGCTGAAGGCGGCGGGCGAATTTCTCGCCGGGCTCGGGGCGGTCATAGCACCCATAGCCACGGTGGTGATTGCCCTCCACCGGAAGCCCGAACCGCGCAGGCCGCCACGGAGGCGGCGCAGGCGGTGAGGAAAGGGCCTTCCGAATATCCCAACTATCCGGAAGGCCCGGCTCCCATCCTATCGCATGGGACATCATGAACGACAGACTGGGATTATGCTCGCTGGTCATGGCGCTCGGCGCGTTCGCCGCCGGGCTGTCCGGACACTCGATACCGGCAGGCGTGCTGGCGCTGTGCGCCGGGACGCTCGGATACCTGGCGGGGAGGCGGAACGGATGACGTTCGCGGATATGCTGGATGAACGGGGGATACGGCAGTCGCAGATCGCGCGCGCCGCCGGACTTACCAGACAGCGGGTCAACGAGTGGGTCAGGGGCGTGCGCGACCCGAGGCTCATGGCGCTCGGCACGGCCAGAAGAGTGGCGGACGCGCTCGAGATGACGATCGACGAGTTCGAGTCCCGCCTCTGACGCAGATATGCAGAAGCGCCCCTCGGCTCCATGCATAGGAGTCGAGGGGCGCTTGTGTTTAGAATCTGCCGGTGTTGAGGCGGCTTTGGAGTGCGCGTGCGGTGCCGGGGCCGAACCATGAGTCCTGGGCGACGCCGAGGTGTTTCTGCAGGGCGCGGATGGTGGCGGGGCCGAGGAGCCCGTCCGCGGTGAGGTTGAGCTTGCGTTGGACGGCGCGGATGAGGTTGGATCCGCCGCCACCGTAGCGCACGCACGAGTCCACGAGCGCGGGTCGGCCCCATGTCCGGCCGTCCGGCCTGTACTGGCCGCTGATGATGCCGTCCACGCTGGTGCCCATGACCTGCTGCCAGCGGCGGATGGTGGCCGGCCCGCAGGAGCCGTCTACCGTGAGCCGGCCCGTGCCGCCGCCGGACGACGTGGCGCCGCCGTTGTAGGCGGGGCGCAGGATGGCGGCGATGGTGTTCCATGCGCGGGTGCGGCGTGCTACGCGCCCGTTGTTGGTGTTGCCCTCGATGGTCTGGATGTACGAGCCGTGGTTGGCTTCCACGAAGCCGATGTGGTCCACCACGCCGCCGTCCCAGTTGAATATCACGATGTCGCCGGGTTTGGCGCTGCGCGTGCTGACCGCGCGGGAGCGTCCCGCGCTGAGCACGTATGGCACGTAGGCGGCGGGCAGTCCCGGGAACGCTTGGCCGGCACGGCTCATGACCCAGCTGACGAACATCGCGCAGAACGGGACGCCCGACGCGCCATAGTATGAGCCGTGGGATTGGGCGTACCAGCGCCCGTACTTCGTGCCCGGCTGCGGGTCGGTCCAACGGGAATAGCCGATTTCGCCCGCCGCGATGCGCAGGACTTCACTCGCCGTCGCCATAGGACACCTCCTCGATGGGTGCCACGTCAGCGGTCGCGTCGGCTCCCCTGGAGTCGGACACCGCGTAGGCCGCCTGAGCTGTCCCGGTCGTGGCGTCGGTGGCGGTGGCGATGATATTGGCTTTGATCGCGTTGGTGAGCTGCTGTCCCTGCACGGCGGCACCGGTCAGGTTGTTGTTGCGCCACCACGCGTACACGGATGCGATGACGGCGATGACGCCGGTGATCGCCGTGCTCACCTGATCGGTGGTGAACGGGAGCTGGCTGATGCCGGCGATGCTCAGGCCGGTCTGCGCGACGCTGAATAATTGGACGATGAGCAGGATGATCGCCTTGGTGCGTTCCACGGTCAGGCCGGGAATCGCCGGGCCGGTGGCCTTGTGGTCGGCCACGCCGGTGGTGTTTGCCATAATGGTTCTCCTTACAAAAGAAGCCCCACGGGTGTGGGACTTAGGTCAGTCGGTTTTATAGAGGCGGACGCTCAGATGGGCGTCCGCGTAGGTGACGCCGAACATCGTGGCCGGCATCGGAAGCCACCGTCACAGGTGCTCCCGCACGGTGACGGGCGCATCAACCTACTGGGTGTCAGCCCGGATGGTCAATGTGGCCGTGCCGGGCTTGACGCCGTTGATGGTGATGCTCATGATGGCTTTCCTCCCAGCCGGGGCGCAATGGGCGCATTCTGGATATCGTTGTTGACCTGGGTGCCGTGGCCGTTGCCGCCCAATCCGTGATAGGCGTCGTAGACACGTTGGGCGCGGAGTTTGAAGTCATTGTCGGCGACGCCGTGGTGGTCGTGCACCATCGTGTCCTGCTGCTGTTCGAGCTTGCACAGCAGAAGCGTGCGCAGCGCCTCGTCTACGAGTTTTTCGTGTTCGCAGCCGCGCCTCATGTCGGCCATCAGCTGCTCATGCTCCGACCTTCGGGTCTCCTCGTCGGCGATCTGCGAGCGCAGGTTTTTGAGTTGGTGCCAGAGGCCGGCGGCTATGGCGCTGATGGCGGCGATGAGGAGGCCGGCGACGACGCTGGTGATGATGTCGTCAGCCATGTGGCTCCTCTCTGATGGGATGTCGCATTGGCGATCCTCTCTGTGTGTGGTGGTGGAATCCCACGGTGCGGTCGAGCCGGTCGAGACGTTTGGGGGCCATCCGACGGCCGCGCCCCGCCGGAGGAGACGAGCGCGACGAGGACGGTCAGCCATGCGGGCGCGTCCATCAGTGCTTTGCCCTGAGCAGCAGGGTGCATGGGTCGGGTTGGGCGGTGTCGGCCGTGTTGGTGGTGGTGCACACCCACTTGCCCGTGATGGCGTCGTAGTTGTAGGTCTTGGTCCTGGCGTTGCCGCCTGCCCCGCCGTTTCCGCTCTATCCCGGGCGGTAGCGGCGGCATCGGCCTTGACGGTGGCGGTCTGCGCCGCCCGGGATGCCGTGGCCGCATCCTGCTTGACCTGTCCGGCGGTTTCGGTGAGCTGACCGGCGATGGTCTTCGCCTCGCCGATCAGACCATTGGCCGTGATCTCCGACTCGTGCGCCGCCTGTGCGCTTTTGGCCGCCTCGGACTGGGAGGATTGCGCCTTGCCTGCCGCAGCGGCGGCCTTCGCGCTTTCCTGGCTGGCCACCGTTTCCGACGCCTTCGCCGCAGCGGCCGAAGCCGCGGCGGACTGCACCTTGTCGTCGATCGTGCCGATCCGGTCGAGCACGCCCTGCGCGGCACGCGTGACGAGCTCCCACGCGGCCACGGTCTCCGAGGATTGGTCCAGGGTCTTGGGATCCACGTCCGCCAGCCCTGAGTATTCCGCCGACTCCTTGTCGGGCACCTCGACGTATCGCACGATTCCGCCCGCCACGAGCTCAGACGCCCTCCACGCCCACTGGGTCGTCGAGGGCATCACCTCCGCCGTGGCCTCGCCCGCCGTAAGCCTGACGGTCTGCGCGACCGGCAGACGGATAGCATCGGCGACCGTGACGCGCCTCGTGGGCACGAGGCTCACGCTGCCATCCAGACCGCGCCCCTCGGCGTCGGTCAGGTGGAAATGCACCAATGTCATGAGTGCTCCTTCCTTGTAAGGCTCCCGGTGACGCTGATGATGATGGCGTCCATGCTCAGGCCTCGGTGAGGATGAGGGTGGCGGCGTCCAAGCCGGATACCGCGCGCACGCCGGCCCAGCGCCCGCCCCCTCCGTACGAGAACCGCATCTGTTCGCCGTCGGTGGAGAGGAGGGTGATGCCGTTCGTGTCGAACGGGTTGGCCACCAGCGCGGTCAGGCTCGAGGAGCCGGCCTGCCGGAGAAAGGCATAGAAGTATGGCAGTCGTGTCGTGCCGTCCGTCTGCATGGCGAACGAGTTGAAGCAGCACAGCCATGTCCTGTCGGAGACGCGGACCGCGTATCCCTGCGCCGCGTTCTCGTATCCGACGAGCTCCCTGTACTCCACCGGGCCTGTCTGCGCGACGGCGGTGATGGTGCCGTCCGCGGCGGCGGTGATGGTCTTGCCGTCGGGCTTGACGCCGCCGATCGCGCCCGCCGTCGCCGCGGGCAGGTCAAGGTTGAGGGTGCCGTCCACGGCGACATGGATGCCTTTGCCCCCTCCCCTGACGATGCCGAGCGCGTCCTGCGTGGCCTTCTTCAGGCCGATGGTCGTGTTCTCGGTGCCGTAGAACTCGATGCCGTCGGGCATGGCGTTGTCTCCGAGTTTGAACGACAGGCCGAGTTTCTCGCCGTCGCACACGACGACGGGGAACGTGCGGGCGTCCGTGTAGTCGACCTTGCTGACCTTGACGCCGCCGAGGGTCGTGTCGCTCGCGACGGGCAGCTCGTACTGGGCCGCGGCGGCGTCGAGCGTGCCGTCGGCGCGCACGCTCAGGTTGTCGCCGGGCTTGACGACGCCGGCGACGGTGGCGGTGGCGACCTGCCCGGCATCCCCGGGATCGCCCTTGTCGCCCTTCTCTCCCCGCGGCAGGCCGAACGCGAGCGTGGCGTCGCCGGCCGCGTCCCGGATGGCGGTGACGGTGGCGTCCTCGCCGGTGGCGAGGGTGCGGGCCGTCACGCCGGCGATCCGGCTGCCGCGCGGGATGTCGAGGATGAGGCTCATGTCGCCCGCGCCGTCGGTGGACATGCTGGCGCCCGCCTCCTGGGAGGGGTTGACGGTGTTCGCGCCCACGCCGATGATCCTGCTGCCGCGTGGCACGCCGACCATCAGCGTGTAGTCGCCCTTGCTTCCGGCCTGCAGCATGCTCGCGGTGGCGGGCTTGTTGGGGTCCAGCGTGGTGGCTCCGGCGCTGGTGACGCCCGCGCCGCGCGGGATGGACAGGTCGAGGATGCGCTGCAGGCCGCTGCCGCGCAGCGAGGACGTGGCCGGCTGGTTCGGGTCGAGGGTGGTGGTGTTGCCGCCGGTGATGCGCGCGTCCGCGATGACCTGGTTGGCGGCCGCGACCGCGTTGTTCGCGTCGGTGATGGCGTTGTTGACGCGGATGATGGCGGCGTCGCCGTCCGCGATGAGCTGTTCGAGGCGGGTGAGGCTGTCCTGCCCCTGGGTGCTTTCGGCGTCCCAGACGGCGCGTTCGACGACGCCCTTGAAGTTGCGGGAGCAGACCTTGACGCCGTCCGCGGTGGTGACCTCCACGCCCAGGGCGATGACGCCGGGCTTGGCGATCGCCCGCCTGGGCAGCGTCGCCCGGTATGTGGCGGTCGCCTGCCCGCTCACGGGGGTCATGGGCACGCGGTCGCCGACCTCGACGCCCGGCGCGGTGTTGTAGGCGAGCGCCACGCTCTTGATGCCGGTCGTGGAGGTGATTGGCTGGCCGTTGTCGGTGATGGCGACGGTGATGGTGCGTCCGTCCTTGTCGCCGGCGTTGAGTCGGATGTCGGCGATCCAGCTGTTGGAGAAGTCGAGGCTGATGGGCGTCTCGGTGACGTCGCGGAATCCGTCGAGGGTCATTTCCCTGTTCCTTTCGTGAGGTCGTTGAGGTGGGCGATGGCGTCGCGCAGGCGCCGGCGTGCGTCGTCTCCGGAGGTGTCCGCGGCGGCGTCATTGGCCGCGGCGAGCGCCGTCTGTGCCGGCTGGGGGTCGAGGATGTCGGCGACGGCGTCGAGCGCGTCCGTGATGAGCGTGACGCGGCTGGCCACGTAGTCGGGTGTGGTGATGGTGTACGAGGCTGGTTCGGGTTCGGTGACGTCGCTGGCGTCGACGCGCAGTCGGGTGCCGTCGTCGAGTTCGGCGATGAAGATGATGCCCCGGTCCTGCGCGGCCTTGAGCGCGGCGGGCTCGTATCCGGCGAGGATGCCCTCGCTGTTGCCGATGGGGTCGTGCGCCCAGTATCTGGTGATCCTTGGCATGGGTGTCCTTTCAGTTGATGCAGAATCCGTTGATGTACTCGGTCGTTGATTGGAACCAGGTGATGGTGCCGTCCGAGGAGGATGTGATTTTGGAGATGTAGCTGTGTTTGCCGTTGTAGGCGTGTGTGGTGGTGACGTGGGTGTCGGTGGTCTTGGCGACGGACAGGATGGGCGTGCTGATGCGCAGGCATCCGCCTTGCAGTTGGAGCCCGTAGTAGACCTTCGACGGGTTGGATACCTCGTACATGCCGCCCGAGTAGTCGATGTAGCCGACCTTCTTGCCCTTGCGGTAGCCGGCGAGCTGTCCGATGCTGTTGAGCTCGATGCCGTACCAGTCCTTGCTGCCGCACGCGAAGGTTCCTTCGGCGGTGATGCTGGTGGCGGTCATGCCCCGGGTGGTGAGTTCTCCGGTGTCGAGGTTCCATTGGTTGTGGCCGGCGGCATCGGAGAGCTTGCCTGTGTATATGGTGTTGGCGTAGATGCCGTTGCCGTCGGCGAGCGCGCGGAAGTCCCAGTCTCCGTTCGCCTTCTTGCTGTTGGCGATGCGCCAGTATCCGCCTCCGATGTGGATGCATTGGGTGGGGTTCTGGTCTTCGGGCTTGTCGTACACGTAGATGCCTTGGCCGGGTTTGAGGTATGTGTAGCCGCCGGTCGTGTTCATGATCTGGTTGATGCGGTTGATGAGGTCGGTGATGTATGGTTTGGTGCCGGTGGCGGCGTCGTTCCATGCGCCGGAGTTGGAGATGAGCTGGTCGAGTTGTCGGCGCCATGCGTCGTCCTGGCGGGTGATGCCTGTGGTGATGTTGCCGAGGGTGATGGTGGTGGCGGTCTGGTCGCCGGCGAGGTCCTGTTCGATCTGCAGGATGCGTCCTTCGAGGCGCAGGGGCGTGGGGAAGCTGGTGTCGATGATGTGGACGGTGTCGCCGATGTCGGTGCCTTCGGCGTTGACGCCGGCGGCGGCGAGGCTGGTGACGTCGCATTCGTATGAGACGACCGGCTGGCTGCGTGTCTTGAGCGCTTCCTTGGTGAGCGTCAGGAGTTGTTTGGGGTCTTCGCAGTCGGGGAATTCCGCGTCTGCCTCGCTGTGGATGCGGGTTCCGTTGGGGCCGGGGATGCCCCATATGGCGAGTGCCGTGGCGTCTTCGACGTAGGCCTTGCCGTCGTTGATGTCGGCGAAGCTGATCTTGCGGCTGTACCCGCCGGTCTCTTCCCCATCGTCGTCGGTCGTGGCGACGCCTTTGCCCCATCCGTAGAGGCGTGTGGCGACCTGGGTGGCGTCGATGGTGCGGCGGATCGAGGCGAGGTCCTTGCCGTAGGTGAAGCGTTTGGTGGGGGTGGTCGCGCCGCGCCGGCTGACGAGGCTGAGGGTGCGGGTCGCGATGCGCGTGCCCGTCGCGTCGGGCTGGTAGGTGGTGACGGCCTCGAGTCCGAACGTGGCGCAGATGTCCTGGATTGCGGAGAGCGCGTTGGTGTGGTAGAACGCGAGGTCGGCCTCGGTGGTTTTGGTGCCGTCGTGCACGGTGCCGAGAATCCATCGTGTGCCCGCGAGCGCTTTTTTCGCGCATGTGAGGGCGGTGGCCGTCCGGTTGCGTTTGTCCTCGATGTATGTGGAGGCGAGTTCCTGGATGGCGTCGACGCAGTGCGCGGTGGACAGTGGGAGCCGGTCGGAGCGTGACGTATCGGTGCTGTTGACCAGCCATTCTCGCCACAGGCCCATGTGGTCGCGCCATGCCACTCGGTCGCCTTTTTCGAGGTCGAGGTCGCTGAGCAGGTCGAGGTTGTCGGTGCCGTCCACGTTCTGCGTGCGCCGGGCGGCGAGGACGGTCATGGGGGCGGGTTTCGGGTTGCCCCACCGGTCGAAGACGTGGAACATGTCAGATCATCCATTCGGGTTCGTGCTCGCAGCTGCCGGCGGCGCCGGACAGGGTGAGCGTGTTCATGCCCGGCAGCAGGGCGAAGTAGTCGGTGTCGAGGCTGACCGGGGCGAGGGTGCCGTTGGCGCGCGTCGTCTGCGCCTTGCAGTCGACCAGCACGCTTGTGCCGGCCGGCAGCGTGGCGGCCGGCCTGATGCCGATGGTGTGGCCGCGCCCGTCCTTGATCGACAGGGCCGAGACGGCGCGGGAGGTCGTGAGCGTCAGGACCGGCCATGCCGGACGGTTGCCGGTGACGTGCAGGAGGTTGGCGCCTTCCCTGAGCGCGTGACGCTGGGCGCGGCCCATGATGTGCGGGTATGCGTCCATCACGATCGTGGTGGCGCAGTCCACGCGGCATGGTCCGAGCATGCGTTCGTCCCAGTCCTTGATCGTGACGCGGCCGCGCCACTGCCCCGGCAGCTCCCGGTAGGATAGCGTCGAGCTGCGGCCGATGAGCGAGCCGAGGCGGCGGCGCGCGTCCATCATCTCGTCGTCCTCGCCGACGGTCACCACGCCGAGCGCGATCCTGCGCAGCCCGGGGTACGCGCAGCCGAGCGGGTCGTCGAGGGTCACGTCGTGGCTTCCGGCCATGCCGGGCGCGCTCTGGTATGCGACGGCCAGGTCGGGGGCCTCGATGGCGAGGACGCCGTCCGTGGCGGACAGCCCGTACCAGTCGAGCGGCCTGCCGTCGAGGAGGATGTGCATGAGCGGGTCGGCCGGCATGCGTTGGAAGACGCTCACAGTCCCATTCCTTTCCTTCGTCCCAGTTCCCTGTCCATCGCGGGGGCGAGCCGCGCCGCGACGGTGCGGTCGTCGAACACGAGGGTGACCGAGGTGCGTTCCAGCGCGTCCATCACGCCCTGGGAGATGTCCGCCACCGAGGGCCCCGGCTGTTCCGCGCCGCCCGTGAACATCTCCCTCGGAAGCTGGCGGCGGTTCATGGCCGCATACGTGTCGGCACCGTAATATCGGACGCTTTTGTCGTTGCTGACGAACTCGCCGCTGCGCAGCCTCGCGTTGGCGAGCGTGATGTTGTCCGCCTGCGCCGACAGGGGCGGAGTGCCGGGCAGCAGCCCCTCCACGATGCCGCCGCCGTAATAGCCGCGCATCGCGAAGCCGTTGCCGGCGTAGTAGCCGCCCGTGTAGGAGGTGGGACGGCCGATCATCGAGCCCTTCGTGCTGCGGATCGTCGTCTCGTTCGTGATCACGTTCGTGCGGATGGTGACGGTCTTGGACTGCAGCAGCTCGATGCCTTCCCGGATGGTGTGGATCGCGTTCGATGCGAGGTCGTTGACCCTCACGGTCGTGGTTTTCTCCGCTGGTATGAGGCGCATGCTGCCGACCATGTTGTCGACCTTGAGCTTGACGTCGCTGGTGCTCAGTCCGAGCCGGTCGAAGGCGGCTTGCAGGTCACCGGTCTGTCCGCTTGCGATGCTCGATTGGACGATGAGGTCCCTGAGCTTGTCGGTGTTCAGCCCGTACGCGTCGGCCGAGGCCTCGGCCTCCTCCTTGCTCATGCCCATCTGCTGGGCGAGCTGGATGTACTGGTCGCGGGCCCTCTGGACGATGGGCGTGATCTGCTCCAGTCCCTCGCCGTTCTTCGCGTGGGCGAGCATGGCCTTCTGCGCGGCCTCGGCCACGTCGTTCAGGGCGCTCGTGTTGTCGCGGCCCTTTTCGGTGTTGATGTCGAGCGTCCTGCCGTTCTCCCTGACCGCTTCGGATGCCTTGTCGAAGCTGGATTCCAGCGCGATAGACGCGTTGGACGCGTCCAGAGCGAAGCCGTAGTAGGTGTTGAGCGCGTCGATGACCTCGCCCAGCGCGGCGCTCGTCTCGTTGACCGCGTTCTTGGTCGCGCCGAAGCTCTCCTGCAGGATCGTGTCGGAGTCCGCGGCCTTGGCGGATGCGTCGGCGGTCCCGGCCAGCGCGTCGTTGCCGGTTATGAGGGCCGCGGTCCTGCCCATGCTGGCCTCGGTCGCGGCCTTCTCCGCCTCGGCCGCGTCCTTGGTCGCCTGCTTGAAGACGTTCTGCTGTTCGGCGAGCGCCTCGTAGGCGGCGCTTGACGGGTTGTTCCACCATTGGTCGATGAGGTTGAGGCTGGCCGCGTATTCGTCGGCCTGGGCGTGGACCTGTTCGATGGCGTCCTTGTCGCCTTGGATGGCTTTGATGTAGGTCTGGTGGCTGATGCCCATGCGGTCGATGGCTTCGGCGATGTCGTCGTATCCGCTGGCCCATCGGCTGAGGAAGTCGTCGGTGTATCGGCTGGATGAGCTGTCGGAGAGTGCCTTGCCGAAGTATTCGGCCGCGGTCTGTCCGCTCTGCAGCGCTTGGGTGAGTTCGTCCACTCGTTGTGCGGCGGCCTGCTGATCCTGCGCGAAATCGAACAATGCGAGACCGGCTGCCGTTATGGCAATGCCCCATGGGCCTCCGAGCAGGTCGATGACGCCGCTGCCCATGGTTTTCAATCCGGTCATGACGCCTGAGGTGCGACTGACGGTGCTGCCGAAAACCTCCAGCTGACGGCTCTGGGTTGAGAACGCCGCCCCGATTTGCGTGGCGCCCGTATACAGTTGCGAGCTCATGGAGATAAGCCGCTGGCCGGGGTCGAGAACCATGCCGAGATTCTTTGACAGCTGGCTGCTGCTTGAATTCAACGGTGCCATCGCGCGGTGAAGCGCGACGATGCCTCCGGCGAGCGCCGTGGAGAGGACGATGGTCTGTTGGACGGGGGCGGGCAGTTGCCCGAATCCGTCCACGAGCATGTCGATGGTCTGGACGAGCTTGCGCAGGGGGCCTTGCCCGCCTTCGCCGAGCTTGATCATCATGCTCTCGAAGCTGCCGCTGAGGTTTTCCAGGTCTCCGCGCAGGTTGTCGTTCTTGGCGGCGGCCTGCTGGGCGGCGTACCCGGAATCGGAGACCTTCTTGGTCCAGTCGGCGATGCCGTCGGAGCCCTCGTTGTAGAGCACGTTGGCGGCGCGGATCGCGTCGGAGCCGAAGATGGTGGCGAGCGCCTGGTTGCGTTGTGCCTGTGTGAGTCCGCTCATCTGGGTCTGGAGCTGGCCGGCCAGGGCTTTGAGGCCGATGAAGTTGCCTTGGGCGTCGTAGGCGCTGATGCCGAGCTCGTCCATGAGGTTCTGCGCTTTTTTGGTGGGGTTGGCGAGCGCGATGAGCATGCTTTTGAGGCTGGTGCCGGCGTCGGATCCGGTCATGCCGGCGTTGGCGAAGCTGGTGAGGGTGCCGACGGTCTCCTCCATGCTGATGCCGAAGCTGTTGGCGACCATGCCGGATTGCTGAGGGCGTAGCCGAGGTCTCGGGCGGAGCCTTGCGCCTTGCCGGCTCCGGCGGCGAGGGCGTCGGCGATGCGGGTGGCGTCGGCTCCGGTGAGGTTGAACTGGGCCATGGCGGAGCTCATGAGTTCGGCGGCTTCGGCGACTTCCATGCCGTCGGACGCGGCGAGGTCGAGTGCGCCGTTCAGGCCGCCGGAGAGGATGTCCGACGTGCTCATGCCGGCCTTGCCGAGTTCGTTGATCGCGTCGGCCGCGTCCGTGGCGGAGTACACGGTGTCGGCGCCGGCGTCGATGGCGGCCTGGCGTAGCAGGGACATCTCGTCGGCGCTGGCTCCGGTGTTGGCCTGGACGGTCGACATGCCGGCGTCGAAGTCGGCGGCCATGCGTACGGCGGCGACGCCCAATGCGGTGGCGGCGATGCCGGCGGTCAGGAGCTTCGTCTTGCCGCCCGACGCCTCCATGGTGGTGGAGGTCTTCTCGGCCTCGGCGGACACCTTGGCCATGCCGGCGGTGAATTTCGACGTGTCCGCGAGCAGGCGGACGGTGATGTTGCGGTTCAGTCCGCCTGCCATGGTGGTCTCCTTATCTTGCCTTGATGGCGGTGGTCAGTGACATGGTCTTGATGCCCGCCTCGCCGTCGTGCTGTTTGCGCCAGTCCTCGGCGGCGATGTCTCGCATGAGGCTGATCTGGCACACGCCCGCCTCGGCCGTGTACCGGGTGGGCGTCAGCTCGTCGTGGCATACGCTCACGGGCATGCCGCAGCGCGGGCATAGGCTGTGCTCGTAGTCGTCGAGGGCGAGCATCCAGTCGCGTTCGGTCTGGTCCCATTCGCTTTCCGGCGTGTACCCGGTGATGCGCCGGTGGCCATCTCGCTCCACGCGATAGGAGGGCTCCCACCCGAGCCAGCGCTTGTAGCTGATGCCGAGCTTGGCGCAGATCCTCAGTTCCCGGACGAGCCCCGGATTATCCTGGAGGCTTGGCCGAGGTAGTCTTTTGGGTCGATCATCCTCGCGTTGAGGTTCTGGATGACGTACCAGACGGGCGACAGCTGCCCGTCGGACAGTTCGGGGATGATGGCGGCTATATCCTCGACGGGCGTTTCCGGCACGCTCTTGCGGATCATCAGCCTGAGCGCGTCGGCGGTGATGTCCTCGAGGCGCTGCGCGGCGCGCCCGTCCTTCGTGGTGGTCGTGTTCGCCTCGAGCACCTGCCTCCACTGCGACAATGGCAGGGCCTCCAACGTGAGGTGCACGATCTGCCCGGAGACCTCCTCGCGCAGCTCGTCGATCTGTTTGGCGATGCGTTTGGCCGCGGCGTTCGCGCCCTCGGTGACGTGCGATGCCGCCGCCCGGGCGAGCTGCTCGCCCAGCTGCGAGATCCGTTCTGCCTTCTCCTGGTCGAGGATCAGGTCGACCTCGACGCGCTTGCGCTTGACTTCCAATGCCATGGTGCGTTCCTTGTCTCGGTTTCGCGTCCCTTTGGTGATGAGGGGGTTCCGTGCGGGGAAAGGAATGCGGAAAGCCCGCACGGAAGAATGATGGTCAGGCGTGTGAGGCCGCGGCCGCCACGATCTCGGCGGTTTCGGACTCCCAGCCTGGCGCTTGCGCGAACAGGGGGATGGTGCTTCGGATCATGGTGTTCGCGTCCGGGTTGAGGACCTTCTTCTCGCCGCACTTGACGCTCACGACGGTGAGCTTCTGCCCTGCGGCGAGGGCCGCGTCCGTGGCCATGCCGCGACGGCGCACGATGAATCCGGAGCTGCCTTCGGCCATGAGCGTGACGGCCTTGTTCTGTTCCGCGTGCTCCGTGTTCGTATTATCGATCACCTCGATCGAGATGTCGCCGGCGCTCTTGCGCCCGGGTGCTCCGAAGTCCTGCGTGCTGTTCTCGCGCTGGTCGCTCACGGTGTCCTGGGAGGGCTCGAAGGTCCAGCCGCCGAGCATCACGTAGTTCGAGATGTCGGTGCCTGCTTCCAGCTCGGCCATGGTCGGGCGCTTGATGTCGGCGATGGTCGGCACCCACAGTGTGGTGATGTTGCCCTCGGCGCTCGTGCCGGGGATCTCGGTGCCCAGTTTCAGGGTCATGATGTTCTCCTTCGATGGGAAAGGCCACCTCGTATGGGATGGCCTTGAAGACTTCTGGTAAATGATTGGTTGACTATGGTCGGGTCCACGTGAAGCGGAACCGCAGGACGCGCACCTGATAGCGGCGCGACGTGTCGTCGGCGGTCAGGCCGGCCGCGTACGCGCCGGAATCCGCGTCGAGGATCAGCTGCCCGACCGTGAACCCGGAGGTTTTCGCGGGCACCCGGTATTTCATCGCGGGGATGATCCGGTCATCGCAGATGACGTTGACCGCGTCGGCCGTCAGGTCCACGACCCGGATCTCCAGCCGTCCCACGTGGGCCGTGTACCGTGCCGCCTCGGTCGACCGGTGGCCGTCCGTGGTGCAGGTGGCGATGACCCACGGCGGCATCTCGGATTCGTCCGGCTCCTGGTTGAGGTACACGGGTTGGTCGAGTCCGGGGATCATGCCGAGCACGGCGGAGGTCATGTCCATGACGCTCATAATCCGATGGCTCCTATCAACATGTCGTCGGCGGCGTCGCCCACGTATTCGGCGAGCGTGGGCAACTCTTCTTCGGCGTAATGCTCGGGGGGCTTGTGCGTTCCGCCGCCTCGCGCGGTGCCGTAGAAGGCGATCGCGGCGACGGTGGGGCCCGTGTGCCCGTGTTCGCGGGTTTTGCCGGAATCTTCGGGGCCTATGTCCGCGTATATCTGCGAGCCGGTGGTCCCCAACTCGTATCTCACACGAACAACGTGCAATCCGCCGTTGCTGCTGGAATTCAGGTCGCTTTGGGTTTTCTCCTTGACGACCTGAGCCCCCTTCTTCACGGCCTTGGCGATACTGACCCCGGCCATCGCGTGAGCGGCGGCGACCCGGCGGCCGAACGCGGTCAGCTCGCCGGCGTCGATCGTGACGTCACTGCTCATTGCTGTTGCCTACTTCCTTGACGTTCCACCGGCATGCGGTGGCGTGCGTTTTCTCGGACTGCATGTTCAGCAGCCGGAACTTCCTGCCCTTGAGGTTCGGGTCCGTGGCCGCGGTGATCTCGGCCACGTCCCCGGGAGACAGGCCCGTGGTCCCGTAGGGCAGATGCAGGTAGAGCGACCACACGGGGGTGACCGCGCCCAAGGCCTGGACGATGCCGCCCTCCGTGTTCTCTGCGGCGAGGCCGCCGCTGGTCTGCACTTTGCACCGGCCCTCGTACCGGACCGTTTCGGGACTGGTCGCCTTCCCGGTGTGGGGGTCCGTGACGGGCCTGCCGTGACTGACGATCCGGCATTCGTCGGTCATGAGACCGGTCGCCCAGGAGCGCAGCCGTCTGAGGCTGGCCGGGCTGAATCCCGCGCTCATCCGGTCAGCCTCGCGTGCAGGAATCCGGGCCGGCCGTCGTCCTCCGACCAGTACGGGGACATGTCCTGGCTGGCATGTTCCCCGCGCGTGGTGGAGATGACGCCGACGCCCGCGATGAGCGGACTGGCGTCGGCCAGGAGCTTGGCCAATGTGGCTTTTTCGCTGGCGGTCAGGCTCATGCCCGGCTCGTCGACCTTGCGGCTGCCGCCGTCCATCGCGTCGTCGATCTGCCTCGACCACTGCGTCTCCGCGTTCGGGTTGAGGTAGAACCGTGCGGCGCACGCGACGGTCACGTCCACCAGCTGTTCGGGCAGCGGGTTGTCCAGCGTCCCGTCGTCGTTGAGCCAGTCGCGGCCGGTCTGGGTGCGTACGAGGTTGGAGGCGGCGCGCAGCACGCGGCGGGCGCGTTTCCAGTCCGCCGAGGTCGCGTCGATGCCCTCGCCGATCCATTCGGCGAGCGCGTCCGGTTCGGCGAACGGTGGTTTTTCGGCCATGGGAGCGTCCCCTCTACTGTTGGGGCGTCACGATCGCCGCGGACTGGACTTCGGACGGCTGGTCGGCGGACGTGGGCGCGGCCATCGCGCCGGACGCGCGGAATGCGGCGAGCACGGCGTTGACCGTGGCGATGATGGCGGCGGTGTCCGCGGCGGATGCGAGGTCGGCGACGGCCGTGGCCTTCTTGACTCCGCCGATGGCGGTGCCGGCGGCGGGCAGCGCGTACGGCGTTCCGGCCCCGATAGCCGAGCGTGCCGCGGCGGCGTTCGTGGCCTTCATCACGGCCCGGCCGGTGTCGGTCGCGCCGTGGAGGGTGTCCACGGTCGGCGCGGATCCGCCGGTGATGGTCACGGGTTTGCCGGCCGCGTCGAACGCGGCCAGTTCGGCGACGTTCTGGTTGTCAAACGGTTCGTCGTTGGTGACGAACCTGACCTGTTTGGCGGTCATCACTTGCCCGCCTTCCTGGAGGCGGCGGGGGTGAGGAAGCCGGCCGGATACTGGCTTCCCTTGGCCGCGATGCGGGTGAGCGGGTTGGCGACGGCGAAGCCGACGCGCATGACCACGCGCATGGCCTGCGCGTCCTGCTGCATGAGGTTGTACACCACGTTGCCCGCGGTGTCGGAGATGACGCCCTGGTCGAAGACCTTGTAGGTGATGTCCTGACGCACGCCGACCACGAACTTCGTCCAGTCGGCCGCGAGCAGCATGGCCTTGGTGGTGTCCCACGCGCCGTTGGCGACCTCGTTGAGCGGGTAGCCGTACAGGCTGGCGGGGTTGCCGGCCGCGACGGACGGCGTGTAGATCGGCTGGCCGTTCGCGTCGCGCAGGCGGGCAAGCTGCCAGTTCAGGCCGGGCTGGGAGGCGAAGCCGTTGACCGCGAAGCCCTTCTCGCTGAGCTTCTGGCCGATCATGGCGATGTCGTCGGCGAGGTCGACTCCGGTGCCGGACGCGACGTTCGTGCCGGCGGCGGTGGCGCCGGCGAGGATGTCGTTGCCCCATGTGGACGGCTTGTCCACGCCGAAGATGCCCGCCTGGTCGATCTTCTTGCCCATGGCCTCGGCGATGAGCGGCTTGACCGTATCCCACAGGTTGATCTTCGCGTCGTCCACGACCGAATCGGGGATCGGGACGATCACCGCGAGCTCCTCGGCCGTGATCTGCACGTCCTCCCATCCGGTCTTTGACGTCTGCTTGAGTCCGCCTTCGGACACCCAGTACGCTTCGGGAAGCGAGGCGAGCACCGGCTGCGTCTTCTTCTTGCTGCTCATCGGCACCCGGCGCGCGCGGGTAAGCAGCACGCTGGACTGCGGAAGCGTCTGGATGATCTCCTGGCTGATCTCGTCGGGGATGAGCGCGCCGCCCAAGTCGCCGCGCAGGATCTGCGAGCTGAAATTGTCTGCCATATCATGTCTCCTTTGATGTGTTGATGCCGCTATCTGGCCAGCGCCGAGCGCATCCAGTCGTCCGTCTTCTTCGAAGTCGGATCCGTGCCCCCGGTCGGGTCGGCCCGCAGCAGCGGGTTGATGTGGTTGGAGTCCGTCTTCGACACGGCCTGCGCGTCGAGACGCGCCGCGAGCTTCGCGGCCTTTTCCCTGACCTCCTGCGGCGAGCCTGCGCCGATGAGGTCGAAGTCCTCCTTGGTCAGGCACTGGTGTTCTGCCATCGCCTCGGCCCATGCCTTCTGCGTGCGGATCGCGTCGAGCTGCTCCCGCGCCTCCTTGAGGTCGCGGTCCGCCTTCTCCTTCTCGCTGAGGTTCGCGTCCTCGATCTCGCGCAGCTTCACGGCCTTCGCGTCGTCGCTTTCCTTGAGCTTGGCGTTGTCGGCCCTGAGGTTGCGGATGAGATTCCACGCCTTCTCCGGGCTGAACTCCTCACCGTCGCGCTCCCATGGCGGCTTTTGGCCCGAATCGCCTGTAGGCTGGTTCGGCTCGTTGCCGGCAGCGTCGGTATCGGGCTCCTTGACCTGGTCTTCGGTGTCGTCTGCCATGATGGTTTCCTTTCCGCCCGGCCTGCGGGCATAAGAAAAAGCCACCATGAACTTCACAGTGGCTTGGGAATTATGATTCGGAAAGGCGAAAGGCCGGGAACCTTCCACCAGACCAAAAGGTTTAAAGGGTGGAAGGCACCGGCCTTCTAACTCTTATTATACCCTTTGAGACGCCGTTCTATAGTCCCGTCTTTGTGCAGGATGATCTCCCTGATTCGACTGTTCGGCCTTTGGAGCTTGCTTTCGCAGTCGGACACGATCTGCTCGAATGGTGTTTGGGCATGAAAAAAGCCACCCGTGGTGCGGATGGCTTGGGTTTGGTTGACCGGTGTCGCGTTACGTCCGGTCGAACATGTATGCGAAGCGGTGGAGGTCTGGCCATTCGGGGTCTCTGGTCATGGCTTTGACCTCTTCGGGGAACTTCGGCCACAGGTCCTTGCGGTCGTGTGCCAGATCGAGTGCATCCATGATTGCCCCGTCCCATTCGCCGCAGTCGATCTCCTCCATGGCGTCTTCCTCGATGTCCGGGTTGAGTCCTTCGACGACCTTCAGTGATTCGAGGGAGAGTCGCGTCATGCGCTCCGATGCGGCGCTCATGGTTGCCTCCACTTCTTCGACCGGCTTGCCTTCACGTCGATTCTACCGTTTTCGGTGTTTCTGGTCACGCCTTCGCCTCCGACCGGATATGCGCGGTCGATGACGTATTCGCCGTCCTGCAGGTACGCCTTGACTTCGATCTGGACCCCATCTATGGTTTTCCCGAATCGATGCAACGCCCTAGGATCGGGAGCGTCGATATGCCAGTCGGGTGTTTTGATGGTCCGGTTGATGGCCGTGGCGATTCGCCGTTCGTCCCATTGCTGCGGGAATTCGGTTTTCCCGGCGACTCCGGTGCCGTACAGGTGGCCGCCGCGTCTGCCGTCGCCTTCGCCTCGCAGGATGTGGTTCAGCGTCTTGTCTCGGAGCCCGGCGATCTTCCTGTCGTACCGTTCGGCCCGACGGGCGGCGAGCGCCGTTTTGGTTCCGCGTATCGATCGGGAGTCCCTGAACGCGCCGTTGCGGCGCATGATCGGCAGGATGTCCTGTGCGGTGCGTGGGGTTCGTTCGGGCAGGCTTTCGGCGGCCTTGTAGTATTCGTCGATCCACTGCTGTTCCTGCTGGGTGGGTTCCCAGTCGCCGTAGACGACCTCGACGGTGCACCCGCAGTGGGGGTGGTATTTCTTGCCGTCGCTGGCGCGCAGGCCGGCTTTCTTTGCGCTGGTGTAGACGGGGCCGCGCGTGACGAGCATTGCGCAGAACGCGCAGGGGTCGCCGTCGGATACGCGCCGCCATCCGATGGCGCGTGTGTCCTGTTGCGCCCAGTGTTCGATGGCGGAGCGGCCTCCGGTGAGCACGGCCTCGTGGAAGACGCCGAGGAACAGTTCGCGTGCCTTGCGGTAGGCGTCCTCGGGGGTGTCTCCGGAGGCGAGGTGCCATTTCACGTTCGTGGATCCGAGCCAGTCGAGTTTTTCGCCGGCACGCCGGCGGTCGAACTGCTGCACGCCGATCTCGATGCCCGGGCCTTCGCCGGTTTCCGCCTCGCGGTATTGCGGCAGGTATGCGAGCGCGGCCTGTTCGCTGATGCGCCACCATGTCTGTATGAGGTTGAGCATGGTGCGTTTCCAGATCGGCTGCGTGCCGGTGAGGTCGTTGAGGTCGAGGGTGGCGTCCCAGGCGCGTCGCGCCTGGCTGTCGGCGGTGATGGCGAGGCTGACTTGGCGTCGGCGGTGTTGGTCGGTCAGGAGCGCGCCTTTACCGGTCGAGGCCATCGTCGCCTCCGGTCGTGGCCGGCGCGAGCTGGCTGGCGTACGCCTGAACGGCCAGGGCGTCCGCGTCGGGATGGTTCTCCTTCCATGCGCGCCATGAGTCGGCTCGTGTCTTGGTGACGCCGGGGATCATGTCCCAGAGCTCCTCCTGCGGCACGCCGAGCATCTTGCTGGCCTTGCCGAGCGCGTCGACGGCCTGGCTGACGGTGCGCGTGTCGGTGTCCTCCCACAAGGGGGTCAGGTCGAAGTTGGCCGCGTCTTCGGTGCGGCCTTCGATGCCGGCGGCGAGGCGCAGCGCGTCGAGGTGGCCGACGCCGAACGACTTGCGGCGCTCGTTGCGTTTCGCGTAGAAGCCGGCGCGGGATTCCTCGATGCCCGCGTCGCCGACGTTGACCATCTTGCCGAACGCGGTGGTGGGGGTCTGGCTGACGGCGGCGAGTTCCTCCACGTCGGCCTGGCGCGCGTTGACGAGGTTGTCCAACGAGGTCTCCGGCAGGGTGCCGAACTTCACGTCCGGCCCGCCGGCGAGGATGTCCTCCTGCGCGAGTTTGGCCTTCCTGTCCTCGCGTTGCGCGTCGGACAGTTCGGTCATGTCCAGTCCGGTGGCGGTGCGCACGCGCCAGCTGTTGTAGTGCTGGGCGAGCATGCGGTCGTAGTTGTCCTTGTTCAAGCGGTTGGCGAGCGCGATGTAGGGTTCGACCTCGCCGGGGGTGCGTCCTTCGAGGTCGATCTGGTTGGTGAAGCGGATAGCTGGGCAGACGGGTTGTCCGTTCGGGTCGGTCGCGTTGTGCGGGGTGGCGTCGGAGAATGTCCACGCGCCGTCGGCGTGGATCCATGTCCAGATGTTGTATGCGTCCCACAGTTCGAGGCTTTCGCGTGTTTCGTTGAGGCGTCGGCGTCGCATGAACAGCTGGGGGTATGTGTCGCGGGCGGGGTCGTCGTACAGGGCGATGGCCTCGCGCGGGCTCCAGCATTCGATGCGCGCGCGGATCCCGTCGGGCCCGTCGGCGGCGCGCACGGTCTCGTAGGCGGTGCCGTAGGCGATGGCGGCCTGGTGCAGGGGTATCTGCCGGGCGGTCATGCGCGAGCGGTCCCATGGTTGCCAGAATTCGCGTGCGCGGGTGTGGTTGTCGTCGTCGCCGGGCACGTCCACGCCCTCCAGGTAGAGGGTCTGGGCGAGCGTGGTGACCACGAGGCGCAGCCATGGCGTGTGGCCCATGTCGCGCAGCATGCGGTGTTCGGCCGTGGCCTTCTTGAGCCGGATGGGCTTGGGGTTCCACCGCCACCAGCGGTCGATGCGGTCCAGCCGGGGCAGTTCCGCGTTCCATGCCGGCAGCGCTTGGCCGGTCAGTGCGGCGAGCGCTTGGGTTTCGTTTTCGTATGCGTTCACCATATCTGTCCGCCTCCTTGTTTTCTGGCGTTGAGGTATTCGCGGCGCATGCCGCGGGCGGCGATGGCGCAGAACGCGAGGTCGATCTTGCGTTTGGATTCGCGGCCTTCCTTGGCGATGCTCATGCCGGCGCGGGTGGGTTGGCGGCGCGCGTTGAGCATGTGCCGGCGCAGGCGCGCGTCGCCGTCGTGGGGGAAGTCCTTGTCGGCTATGGCGGTGTAGGCCTGGTCGACGTAGGCGACGAAGCGTTTCTGCACGTCGAGGCGGGCCATGTCGAACATGACGGCGTGCCGGTCCCGGCCTTCGGGGCGCGCCCAGAGTCTGAGCCTGCGCCCGTAGTCGCGGTGCCATGCGTCGAAAAGCGGGTCCCAGTAGTGCAGTCCGGTTTCGTCGTCGAGCACGTGGCTGGGGTCTCCCCAGAAGGCGACGACGTGGTAGCGTCGCATGGCCTCGCGTACGGTGTCGTCCACGCCTTCGCGCGGCACCTTCCACGTGTCGCCGCGTTTGCCGGGCGGGCGTTGCCACAGTCCGAGGGGTTTGACGAATCCGTCGGCGACGCGGCATGCGACGAGCGCGGTGGCGTCGTCGGTCAGGGAGCAGTCGAGGAACATGGCGATGGCCTCGCCGTCCCCGAGTTCGAGTTCGGGATGCTCGTTGGCGTCCCATTCCTGGCTGGTCACGTAGGCGTCCTCGGGGGCCTGGCATTGGTTGAACCATTTGCGCCGGGATTCGCTGACGGGGTTCTTCGGGTTGATGATCTCCTTGAGGATGCGTCGCGTGGACAGCCAGTCGCTGTCGCCGCGCACGTCGGCGATGACCTTGGGGATCGATTCCTCGGTCATGGGGATGTCCGGGGCGGCTTCGATGGAATCGTAGAGCAGCCCGAAGTCCATGTATTTCGGCCTGAGCCCCTTGTCGGGGCTGTCGGGGTCGCCCTGCGTGCCCTCCCACGCCTCGCGCACCCTCTGCGCGACGCTGTCCTCGCCGTCCCGGTAGGCGTTGCAGATGTCGAGCATCTTCGCGTTCACGCCGTCGGCGCTTTTCGCCGCGTTGCCGGAGAGCACGCCGTCCATGTCGTGTCCGCCGTTCGACGAGTTCCAGTTCTGGGTCTCGTTGCGGATCAGGAACGTGGGCCGTCCGCCCTCCAGGGCGAGCGGCGAGCTGGTGACGGCCTCGATCTGGCGGCTGTCGCCCAGGGCGTACATGTTGAGCTTGCCGAGCTGGATGCCGTAGTGGCGTCTGGTCTCCATGGGGATCAGGCCCGGCAGCAGCTTCATGGTGTTCTTGGTCTGCTCCTGGCTGACGGCGCACACCTGCACCCACGCGTTCGGCTCCTCACGCCCCACCGGCTCGCCGGTGCGCGGATCCCAGTGGTCGAAGGTGAGCGGCGCGAAGCAGCTGGCGACCGCGCCGCCGGCGGCCATCGGGTCCTTGCCCCACCCCTTGAGCCGTTGGAGCACCGCGTTGTCGTGCAACGGTCGGCCCTCGTCGTCGAGCGCGTAGAACCACAGCCAGAAGCGCGCCTGCTCGAGCGTCCATTTCCATGGGGTGCGCGCCTTGGAATCGCGCAGCCAGTAGCCGCACCACGCGAGGAAATCCCATCCGAGCGTGTGCTCGGGCAGCAGCCAGCCGCCGTCCGCCCCGCGCTTCCACGTGGGGCCGATGAGCGTCGGGCCCGTGTTCCATCGGCGCGCCGGCTCGTCGGCGAGCGCGCGGCGGTACCAGTCGGCGATCTCGGCGAGTTCGCGTGTCCTGTCGGGGATCAGTGCGGCCGCGTTGTCGTTGCGCAGCCGTGCCATCAGCCGAACGCCTTGCTCCAGCGGGAGTCGGCGACGGCGCGCATCCGGGCGCTTCTCGTTCCGGGTGTGTCGGCGGCGGCCTGTTCTTCGGGTTCGGGCATGTCGAGCCGGTTGAGGAGGTTGGAGAGGTGGTTTTCGTCGGCGCGCAGCTGGGCGAGGAGCGGGTGGGCGACGATCTGGCCCTGGCTGCCTTCGACGGTGTAGTCGTCGCCGATGGCGCGGCGTTCCTTGACGATGCGGTCGGCGGTGTGGCAGGCGTTTTCGAGGTCGCGGTATTCGGCTTCGGTGAATTCCCATCTGTCGGTCAGGTCGCGCCATAGGCGTTGTCCGCGCCCGTCGCGGGTCAGGCCCGTGGGCATGCGGTGCTTGGTGGGTTTCGGCGTGGGCATGCCATTGTCTCCTTCCCGTCTATCGGAGTCTTTCGATCACGTCGAACAGGAACGTGAGGTCGGCGAGCGTGGCCGGCGCGTGGTGCCATGGGCGGCCGGTGACGGTCATGTAGCGGTCGCGGCTGTACGCCTCTGCGGTGACGAGCCCGCGCGTCCTGACGCCGGCGCGGGGCGCGCAGCGTCCCCAGATGTGCAGCCCGTCGCCGGAGGGGCTGGTCTCGATGTAGGTTCTGCCTTCCACGGGGGCGAGGAGCATTTTGGCCCAGTCCGTCAGGTGGTTGCGCCTGTCGTAGCAGTGGTCGAGGTCGATGCACGCGAACCCGCCGCCGAGTGCGAATCCGAGTCCGTCGCCCGCTGTGGAGCCGAGCGCGTCCCACCATGCGCACCATGTGGCCGGGTCGGTGCTGGACGCGGGACGGCCCGCGATGGTGATGGGCCGCTTGGTGGTGCCGTCGCCGCGTGTGACGCGCTTCCAGCGCAGCCACCGGTCGGCGTGCGTCATCTCGTACGGTATCGCGTTGCGCCCGGCCCGCCGCTCGCGCATGGCGGCGGTGCGGCAGCGGTCGGAGCAGTAGCGGCGCGGCCTGCCGCGTCCTGCCGCATCCATCGCGCTTCCACAGTATTCGCATGTCCCGTTCACACAATCCACTATATCGTGACATCGCTTAAAAAACAATATAACGGCCATATTCCAACGTTTTATTCATAACGTGACATGGCTTGAAGAGGTGAAAGACGGACGGCGAGGAAAGCGTCGCGCGAACATGGAAGGCCCCAGCGAGCCGAGGAAACGGCCACGGGAGGGGCGAACGGGACAAGACCGGCGGAAAACGACGCAGGAGGAAAAACGGGGATTCCAGGCGCATGCACAACCGGAGGTGCTATCCGGCGGTTATACCGGTGTCGCCGGGGAGTCCCCTCCCACCCGGCGTGGCGTCCAGTCTAGCAGTCCGGGTTGTCTTTCGCTCGGATGCAGTCTCATGAGCTTGCGCCGCCGGTTGCGTTCGGCGTTCTCCCGCTCGGTCTTGGCTTTGTGGCATTCGTGCGACAGCCATTGAAGGTTGTCGAGGTCGTGGTCGTCGCCGGCGACGATGTGGTCGCACTCCGTACCCACCCCGTTGCATCCGGGGGCGTGGCTGGCGGCCTGGCATCTGCCGCGTGCGCGTGCTCGGACGGCGGCCTTGCGCCGCCCCCAGTCGGAGGGCAGCCGGTGCCGCCTGTCGCTGGTGTACCAGCGCTCGCGTCGGCTCGCGGAGGGCATGGCATCCACCTCTCTCCACCGTCGGGGGCTTCGGCGCGTCGTGGTGTCTGAGGCTTACATATCTATAGTAGTTATGTTACTATAGATATGTCAGCCAAGGAAAGGAGGTGACATGGAACTCAAGGATTGGATGCAACTCATCACCAGCTGGGCCGCCATAGCGGTGACCATCTGGATCGAGGTCCGCAGGGGCAAGCCCGACAAGAAGGGCCGGTCCAAGCGGAAACGCAGAAAGAAGTAAAACGGGTTCCGGCTAGGCCTATTAGCCGGAACCCCTCCGCCAATCCTATATTCCATGGAACATCATGAGCAAATCAAGAACACTGGGAATCATGAGCATGCTGTTCGCCGTCATATCCGCCATGTTCGCGGCGTCGGGACAACCCTACGGGGCTGCGGGATTCGCCGTGGCCGCCGGGCTTGCCGGTCTGTTCGCGGGCTGGAGGCGCAACGATGGCGACTGAATACCTCGGCGTCAAGCAGGTCGCCGAACGCCTCGGCATAACCAGTGGCGGCCTGCTCAACCTCAAGCTCCCCGAACCCGACGCCATGATAGGCCGCACGCGCGGCTGGCTCCCGGAGACGATAGACGGATGGAACGCGAAGCGTCCCGGTCGGGGCGTCGGCGGAGGCAGGCCACGCAAGCACGCGGACTAGCCCGCGTCGAATGTCCGCGCGAAGCGCTCGCAGGCCTTGAGCAGCAGCGCCCCGAACCCTTGTGGCTGGATATGTGAAAGCCCTAGAAGAGCGCATCTCCTAGGGCATTCACACTAATCCTGATACGGAGTATACCACGGGATGGCGGCAGCCTACTCCCGCTTGAAAAAGTTTTCTCGCGCTTTGGCCGCTTCCCGTTGCGCGAAGCTCATCAGACGTGGGTCGTCGTATGCCTTGCAGGCATCCAGATACAGTCTGATGTCTTCTTCGTTTTCGAGATGTTCGGCGGTGTGCCATTCGGTGAATTGCGGGGTGGGCATGTCAGGCGTTTTGGAGGTCGTTGTATCGGCGTTCGAGTCCTTCGCGCAGGACTTGGCTGTAGTTGATTCCGGCCTGTTCGCCGAACGTGTCGAGCCATGCGGGGATAGTGACGTTCTTGCGCACTGATTTTCTGCCGTATTTTTCGGCGTAGGAGTCCATGTCGAGGCTGATGAGGGTGACGATGCCGCCCGGTTCGTCGGGTTTCACGTCGGCGATGTTGGTGGCGTGCGGCTCGTGGCGTCCTTCCTCGAGTTCGCCGAGCACCCAACCGCTGGCGGCGTCCACTGCCATGTCGAGCGCTTCGGGCAGGTTCCGGCCTTCGGTGACGAGGCCGGGCATGTCGGGGCAGAGCACGGTGTACCCGCCGGGGACGCCGGATGGGTAGAGGACGACCGGGTAGACGAGTTTCATTTGATTCTTCTTTCGTTGATTCCGGCTTGTTTCCATATCGATCTGACGGTGAAGGGCGCGAGGTCTCCGCTGTGTTTGGGGACGGTGACCCTTCCGGGCTTGTCAGGGTGCGTGTACTGGCAGTGGCTTCCGCTCTGCGAGTAGAGTCGCCATCCGTCCTTGCGGAGCATCTTCTCGATTTCCTTGAACCTCATACCCATTATTATACGCATTATGCGTATTACTGTCAAGTCTTGGACATGGCGAAAGCCACTATCTCGCGGATGCTGAACTCCCAATAGCCGCCTTCGACCGGCTTGCTGCCGGGCAGCTTCCCGCGTCGCAAAGCATCGGTTATTGTCTTGCGGCTGACCTCGTACCCGTAGTTTTCCCTGAGCCATTGGCTCATGCCTGCCGGGGTTTTGGTGAGGTGTATGGCTTCGGCCTTGGCTCGGCTTTGCTCTCGCAGCTCGGTCACGTTGACGGGGTTGCCGCATTTGCAGAGCCTCAGCGTCTCGCCTTTCGCGGCGAGGACTTCGCGTCCGCATTCGGGGCACATGCCGACGATCCTACGCGAGCGTGGCACGCGGTCGACGATCCGCTCAATTCGCTCGCACGCCCGGGCGAGGCGCCGCATGTGCCATCCGGCGTTCGACGCCCTGCACAGGAGGGGCAGGATGACTGGCGCTCGTTTTGCGAGCCATTGCCACCTGCCGAGCCATGTTCCCGCGTCCGCGCATGCCTGTTCGATGGCCTGCTCGGTCTGGTCGAGCAGGTCGACGGCGTGCAGGTCGACGGGTGCGGGCGCGTCGCCTCCCTGTGGCCTGCCTCCGTTGCCGGGCTCCGTGAGACGGTATTCTCGGCGCGCGACCGACTGGAGCCGGTACAGGTTGACGCGCAGCCGGTGCAAGAGCCGCGCGTACCCGCGCCGGCACGCCTTGCACAACGTCCATGACTCCTCGACCGGCTTATCGCAGTTCTGGCAGTTCCGATCCATTTTTACGCTCCTTCTGCAGACGTATACGGGCATATAAAGGCGTATAAAAGCGCCTAGAACATGGGCGGTTCGATGAATTTCGGGCGCATGCGCTCCGCCCGCTCCCGACGCTCCCGCTCCGCGGCGTGCTGACGGATGATCGCGCTCGCCTCCTGCGGGGTGACGCCGAGCATCCTGCATGTTGTCTCGATGTCGACGCCGCGCTCGTGCCACGTGACGACCATCTCCGCCTTGCGTTTCGTGACGGCCATGATCAGTCCTCCACCTTGTCCGCGCCGTCAGCGTGCGCCCAGTCGCAGGACATGGACGCTTCGGTATAGCCGTTGTAGAAGACGCAGGTGACGCGCCTCGTGTCCGGCATCGTGACCGTGCACGTCTGGAATTTGCTGGAGTCCGAGCTGCACTGCGACCGGGTGGCGGATTCCGTGGTCGAATCCTCCGGCTCGTGAGGCGTGCTCCCGCATCCCGCGAGCGCGAGGAGGAATACCGGTGTGAGCAGGAACATGGTGATGGCGGTCAGGCTGATGCCGGCGAGTGCGAGTGGTTTGCGTTTTCTCATTTCGAGTGTTTCCTTCCTTGTCTGGTGGCTTCCTTGTTCCATGCGCGGATGGCTTCCTTGAGGTCGGTGTGGCGGGTGAGGATGAGGATGCCGTGGCGTTCGCAGGAGCATACCCAGAACTGTCGTATGGCGGATGTTTTCCGGTTGACGGCCCGGGCAAACGGGTCGAATCTGATGTTTCGGCTGCCGCAGGTCGGGCATGGCACTGGTTTGCGCCATTTGCGCGGTCGTGTCTCCTTGGATACGGTCTTCGTGGTTTTTCCCTTCGTTGTCATCGCCGTGCTCCCTTCAGGAGTTTGCGGTATCGGATGTAGTCGTTGATGTCGCGTCGGATGCAGTCGCGCACCCTGTGCGTGCCGGCATGCGTCTTGTATGGGTCTTCGGGGCAGTCGATGAACCTCAAATACCGGCGGAGCGTGGTCAGGTCGAACTTGCGGTAGGACAGCCACCTGTCCGGGTTCAGGTCGAGACGTTTCAGGAAGTCGATGTCGAAGTCCACGTTCGTTCCGGCCGGAACCAAGGTGAAGCGTTGCGACAGGGATTCGAGATACTCCTCCACGGCGTTCGCGACCGCTTCCACGCAGTCGTTCCCGGCGGAACCGTTCGACAGTTCGAACAGGAGGCCGTTGTCCGTGTGCATGGAGAACACTATCGGGCTCATGTCCAACAGGTCGAGATAGTCCGGTCTGATGATGCGATGCAGGGATCCATACGAATGTTCGCCCAGCACGTCGGTGCATTCCATGCCGACCTCCAACGGCAGACTGCCGTCCCTGTCCGTACCGGTCGTTTCGAAATCGAGCCAGAGCAGCGCCTCCGGCTTCACGTTCAGGTCTTTGTCTTGTTTCCTCATGATTGTTCCTTCCAATCGCTTTGCCATTCGATGATTTCGATTTGTGTGAGCCGTTGTGCCGTGCCGTCAGACAGCAGCCACCACCAGTCGCCGTTCCAGTCGCGTATCGGCACGCTGAGCGGATCCCGCCAGCTCGGGATGATGTAGCCGAACCGTTCCGCTTCGGCCGGATGCGCGTGCGCCCAACCATGACAGCCGGTCGTGCCGGAACCGCACAGTTCGACGATGTTGCACGGCAGGTCACGCACGGCGGGATCGGCACGACGGCGCAACTGCCGGTGATGGCCACTGCGTCCAGGCCATAGTGACGGGTCGTGGATGTTCGTCCCGCAACGCATGCAATGCCAGCCCTGACGTTGCAAGGCGATGCGTTTTGATTCCTGGAATTGCCGGTCGCTCATCGTCGCTCCCTTCCGAGCTGGTTGAGCAGGTTGATGCAGGTCGAGCAGTCGCGTTTGATATCGCGGATGCGGTCAAGGCCCATATCGGCGAGCGCCGGGCTTTTGAGCGCGTCGAGTTCCAATCGGTCGGCGGCTTGGATGGCCGATGTGAGGATGCCTGTCATGTGTGCGATGGTCATGTCGTTCATGCCGCCGCCTCCTGTTCGAACAATTGTTCGACCAATACGTTGTCGGGCACGTTTGCGAGCTGACGGCGCAGCATGTTCGGGTCCAAGCCCTGGTTGAGCAGGTCGGCGACCTTGCATGCGAGCTCCATGTACGTGTCCGTGCCTTCGCAGGAGATCGGGCCGAGCACGCGTTTGACCTCTTCGCTGCCCCACGTGAACCGTCGGCGAGCGTTGGAATCCTTTGGCGTGGCGAATCCGCGTTCCTTGCCTTTGACGAGCCAGTTGCGGTATTTCGCGTTCCAGTCGGCCGAGCGGGCTCCCGAGTCGAGTGCGCGGTCGCGGAATTTGTCGGCTTCGATGTCGCAGTCGATGCCGAGCCGGTCGGCGAGCGCCCGGTGTTCTTCAGAGGGTTTCCAGTCGGCCGGTATTGGGATTGGTTTTCTCGCGCGCGCGTTACTCTCTCTAGGTTCTATATATGGTTCTTCCTTAGATATGGTTCTTGTGCAATCATGTTGCACCCCTGTTTGCACACCTGTCCGTGTTTTTTGCACCCCTGTTTGCACTGCTGGTGTGCAGTCTGTTTGCACTGCTGGTGTGCAGTCGTGTTGCACTGGTGTTTCGGCGTTTTTGAGAGGTGCAGTTTTTGCACCTCTGCTCATGTTGAGGTTCCAGACGGTCGGCTTGTATCCGCCGAGGTTGGACACGATGCGCTGGTCTCCCCTGCTGATCAGCCCGGAGGATTCGAGACTCTTCAACGCGTAGGAGACCGTACGCACGCTGTATCCGGTCAACCGGCTGATCGTGCTCCTGCTCGGATACGCTCCCATGCCTTGAGGGTCGGCATGGTCGGCCAGCACGAGAAGCGTGCGGAAATCCGCGTGCTTGATGTCCGACGCTACACCGTAGATAACCCATGTCAACGCTTGGATACTCATGATTCGTCATCTCCTCCATCGAGGTACGCGCCCTTGAGCGCCTTCCTCTCGTCCTCGCTGACCCGATATCCGATACGTTCCAGCACGTCGTACCAGCAACACATATCGTCCACGCCATGCCGCGAGCGCCAGTAGTTCCAGCCGATGTTCGACTCCCATCTGGCGGCCAGGACATCGAGAATCCGAAGCGGCCTGTCCTTCAGCACCATGCGGATCGAGTCGAGGTTCTCCCTGCATTCCAGCGACCAGTGCTCGTCGTCATGCTCGGTGATCGGCAGGCTCCAGCCGAACGCGATCAGCTCCCTGATGACGTCCTCGCCCTTGTATGACTGGTACGGGAACACGCTCCTCCAGCCGACAGTGTCCGCGAGCGCGAGCCGGCATATTCCCGTTTCCGCGTGTTCGTGGGTGAGGGTGCGGAGGTTTGCTTTCAACCATGCGGTGCGGTTGGCTTTGGCGATGGCTTCGAATTCGCGGGCCTGTCGGTTGAGTTCCCTGCCTCGCGCCTTGATGGCATTGTCCTTGTCGGTCTTGGCCTTGTCTTTTTCGAGCTCGTCGGCCGATATGGGCGTGTATGTGCAGAACCAGTATTCATACGAGTACACTCTGGCTTCCGGCCAGTCGGATTCCCTGATGAACGAGGTCCAGAAGTCCGTGTTGATATCGGAGAACGAGTGGGCGGCCTTGTAGCCGTGCGGATGCCAGTTCCAGAAGTTCTTTCCGTCGGGGAGACTTTCGACTTTGATTCCGGCTTTGGCGAGCGCCTTCAGCGCCTTGTCGTGCCATATGGTCTTCCTGCGTTCCTGGGAGAGCCGCTGGTAGGTCCAGTCGAAATCGTCGGCGCGTGCGAGCTCCTGCTGCATGTCCGGGTCGGATTCGAATTCCGCGAGCCTGTCGAGCTGGTCGAGGCTCATCTGGCTGAAATCGGCGGACATGTCGCGCGTCTCCTGCGGGATTCTGGCTATCTTCAACCGTCTGCGTACGAACCTGTCGCTGCGGCCCGTCTTCTCGGCCATCTCCTTGACGTGCATGCCCAGATCGAGAAGCCCCTGGTAGCCGTCGGCCTCCTCTATCGGCGTCAGGTCGGAGCGTTGCGTGTTCTCCACGAGCATGATCTCGCGTTCGCGGCGCGCGTCCATCTCCTCGACGATCGCGGGCACGGTCGAGAGTCCCGACTGTCTGGCCGCGGCGAGCCTGCGGTGGCCGATGACGACGCGGTACTGTTTGTGGCCGAAGATGTCCGTCTCGCCGTTCGGCGTGACCAATAAAGGCTGTTTGATGCCCTGGCTTCGGATGCTCGACGCCAGTTCGTCGACGTCGCCGACCTGCTTGCGTGGATTGTTTGGATTGGCGTGCAGGTCGTCGACCTGCAGATTCTCTATCGTGATGCCCATGATTCATCCTTTGGTTTTCTAAAATTCCGGTTCGGCAGACTGTCCGAACGAGCCGAACGACGAGGAAGACGTGGCCTGGTCGGCGCCCCACGGGTCGGACGGCGGCAACGAATCCGCAGCGGCCGCCCCGCCCGTATAGCCGGCCGGAGCGGAGTACGGATTCCCATACGCTCCAGCCGTACCCCGCTGCGCCTTGGCCACCTGCGCCGTCGCATACCGCAGGGAAGGGCCGATCTCATCCACCTGCAATTCCACGGAGGAACGCTTCTGATGCTGCTCGTCCTCCCACGAATGCTGCGTCAGCCTGCCCTGGGCGACCACACGCATGCCCTTGGCGAGACTACTGGCGCAATGCTCGGCCAGATCACCCCACACCGTGCAACGAAGGAACAACACGTCCCCGTCGACCCACTGATTCGACTGCCGGTCGAACGTACGCGGAGTGGACGCGATCGTGAAACCAGCCACGCTCCTGCCGTTCTTCGTCGACCTCAATTCCGGATCCGCGGTCAGATTGCCCACCACCGCGATGATCGTCTCACCAGCCATCAGAACCTACCTTTCACGGCGAGAGTCTTGATGATGCGGATGGTCTCGCCACCATCCCTGGTCTTCACCATGTGCGTCAACTGCGCGGCCGCTCCCTGATGGAAAGCGTCGCCAGGCATCGCCTCCAACACGGGAGACGCGACCTCGGACACGAACCGGCCCACCAGTTCGGTGAAGCGCACGCCCAACGATTCCAAGATCACCAGCTCCTTCCACGTCTCGCTCTCCATCGCCCGACGGCACGCCTCCTCCACGGCCCGGTCGCCACGCGTCATCCGCTTCTCGTCGACGTCCTTGATCGGAGAGTTCGGACTGAAACGCCAATGCGGCAGAATCTCCTTCATCGGTTCCTCCCTTGACCTTGATTGATATGAGATTGATTGATATGAGCCGGACCGCTGGGCGCCATGACAGCAAATAATCGCGCCCATCGTTCCCACACCCCAGGAAAGCTGAACGAAACGGGGATGCGGGCGGCGTTGACGGTCCGGCCAAGCGCCGGCGGCGGGATTCGAACCCGCAGCGTGACGGCGGAAGACGTGAGAGTGAAATGCAATGTGAGAGAAAGGACACACGCCTCCGCCATCCGTCCGCGTCCTTGTACGCCGGCGGATACGGTCAGACGCCATCCGCGTCATCGCGTGGAGCGAACCTGACCGTCAGCCACAGGGCCGTGGCCAGATACACGCCCTCCACCACAAGCGCGCCCGTCATGCCGCCGCCATGCCAGGTGAGCATGAGCGTCACGCTCACGACCAGGCCGACCACGGCGGCCGTGAACTTCACACGACGCAGCGTGTAGTTCGGCCTCCCCTTTTCGGACCCGTCCTCGATGCGATAGTCGTTGTCGGTCATCTTGCGCCTCCGATGCTTTGAATGAATGTCCTTGCCTGGTCTTTTCCGATGCTCGCCAGCTCGTGGCTTCCGTCGACGTCGAGCTCCATGAGGCTGGCGCCCTTGCCCGTGACGCGAATCGCGTAGCCGGTCAAACCGAACATGATCACCGTGTCCCTCGGCGGTGCGGGTGGTGTCAGCAGCGTTTCCGCGTCGATTCTCCTGAGTGTCATCACAGCTCCTTGCGAATGTCGTTCATGCTTACTCCTCCAACGATTTGACGTATCGGTCCATTTCCTCGCGCCTGATGTGACGGCGGGAAGGCGTTCCTCGTTTGCTTGGCGGACGAAACGTGTCTATGTCGCCCTGGTTGACAGCCTGTCGGAGGCCGTCGTAGTCGATCCCGTACAGGCTTGCGGCCTGCGGGATCGTCCATGCAAGCCTGTCCTTCAACGGGATGCGGCTCGCGTCCTTGAGCTCGTATTGCGGGACCATCACGCGCCTCCTTTGCGTGTGTGATGCCGGGCGGCGTTAGGAGAACCGCCCGGCCCTCTCCTAAAATCGGTGTCATCCCGCATATGCGACGTGCGGGCCGAACAGTTAGGAGAAGCATCATGAGTGACAGACTCACGCTCGACACAGGAACCGGCGAACCGGTCCATGTGAAGCTTGCCGAGGGACAGGATCGAGCGAGCCTTGAGGAGGATCTGATGGAAGCGGCCAGGAACGGTACGGTCGTTACCATCAAAGGATCCGTCAAGGGCACCAGCTCGGACACCATCCACATCAACCCGTCCAACGCGCTGTGGTGGGCGATCGACGACGCCCCCAAACAGAGCGTTGGACGCATTTACTGACATCGCCATCTCGTGGTCAAGCTGCGCATCGATACGCGGCTTGACCGCTTTCATGTCGTGTTCCGGGAACAACAGAAGATACGCCGCGACACCGTCGCCATCCTCGTAGCGGAACAGTTTGACGCATTCCTCGTCAGGAATCTCAATGTTGAGGTTTCCCATCACGCGCCTCCTTTGCGTGTGTGATGCCGGGCGGCGTTAGGAGAACCGCCCGGCCCTCTCCTAAAATCGGTGTCATCCCGCATTTGCGACGTGCGGGCCGAACAGTTAGGAGAAGAATCAATGAACCCAGCCGAATACATGCTGCAGTTCTTCAAGATCGAGGAAAGGGACGATGGATTCGACGATGGGATATCCACATCGTTCAGCAGGATGCATGACGCCGAAACGTGCTTGGACAATCTGATCAAGATGAATGTCAGACGGTTAGGCACGACGAAAAGCGTCATGCCGCAGATATGGCAGAAACTGTGGGAGTCGTACACAAATTCTTCGGGAAACGGATACTGGGTCGGTTTCTCGACTTCCCAGCAACGGGATGTCCCTCTGGATGCGGCCGAGGCGCAGGCATTGGAGATCATCGCCGACAAATCGCCATCGCTACCGATCTCCATCGCCGAAGAGGAACGCAAGACGATCTCCGAGTTCCTGGACGAGGCCTTGAAGGCGGTCCGAGAGGACGACAGTCTGCCTCCATCGCTGCGCGTGTACGTACTGGACCTCATCTCCGAAGCGAGACGCAACCTCGACGAATACGCGGCCGGGAAAGAGTTCGATCTGAAGGTCTCTCTGCAGGTCCTGTTCGGAGTGCTGTACATGGCGGAATCGCAAACCGGGAAGCCCACTGTATGGGAGAACCTGAAGAGCAAGATAGCGAAACCGTTCATTTCAGCGCTTCTTTCCGAGGGTGCCCGTCAGCTTGTCGCGTCCGGGGCATCTTTCCTTCAGCTTCCCGGGTGACTTCCGGCGGCTTGCAGAACACCAAGCAGTCCTCGTAGAGCCGCTTGCGTGCGAGAAACCTGTTGGATGCCTGCGAGGCGATCATCAGCATCGCGAATCCGAAAAGGATCTCCCAACGTTCCATCCGGCGGAGGCCGGCAATCAGGCAGAACGCTCCGACACCCATGTAGATCAGCGCGAACAGCGCCTCGAACGGATTCGGCTTGTCGACGCGGCACGGCACAAGAGAGTTATCAATCGGCATCACGCACCCGCTTCCAACGACGGCTGAGCGCGACCCCAGTACCGGTCGATGAAGTAGCGCTGCCCCTTGCCCGTGACCTTCGGAGTGCGGCTGACCGTGGTGTGCCCATCCGCATGGGTGACGGTGGTCTCCTTGATGCGGAACAATCCCAAGTCCATCGCACGCTGTGTCGGCACGTTGCGATTCGAACCGGACTTGCCGAGATACCCGTCAGCCTGAAGAAGACGGAACAGTCTGTTCTGGCCGATGTCCATCCCGTTCTGCCGGAGCATCTTCGCGAGCTCGCCGACCAGGCACGTGCCGTCGGACGCGGCCACGGCGTCAGCGAACCGCGCTTTCGGCTCCAGTTCCACGATGCGCGACTGCTGCGAGGCGATCTGCTGGTTCTTGCGCTCGATGGTCTTCCGCGCGACGAGCACGGCCCTGGCCATGATGTCCTCATCCGAATCCGACTCGGACGTCGGGATGTAGCCGCCGGTCCTGCGAATCTGGGGAAGCACATCGTGCGTCACCCAACGTTGGAATTCCTTGGCCTCCGGCTTCCGCGAGCGCATGATGAGCTTGTACAGGCCTGGCTCAGAGATGATGAGAGGCGCACGACCACCACTCTGAGCAACTTCAGAATTTCTGAAGTTGGTCTTCTCATCGTCATCAAGAGGGCGAAGAGCTTCTGTGATGTTGTTCAGTTCGAGGATGTCGCATACGTCCTTGGCGACGAACCAAGGCTCCCCCTCCTCATCGGTCAAAGTGCGCAATGATGCGCCCCTGAAATCGAACTTCTGCATTTCATTGTTCATGTGATTCTCCTTAGAATCGTTTTCATGACTGATTGGTTTTCACAGCACGGCATCGAATTCGCCGCATTCGTTCTCACGCTGGTCGTGACGGTCGTTGGATGGGTCGTCGAACACAAGAGTTCGAAAGAACGGAACAAGGACCGCGAGGAAGACATCAAACTGTTGCGGGAGCAGCTCGAAGCGTCGAATGCCACGGTTTCAACGCTTCGCGATCAGGTGCGTGCCCTTGAGTCGCAGGCTGACGCCCTGCAACGCCAAGCGACCATCCAGGAAGATGAGGCATCCGTTCCGGAATGGGAGATTCGCCAGGTGCAGAACCTCAGACATTCCGTCGCGAACAACAATCCGTTCGACGCCAAGGATGTGAGGGTCGAGCTTTCGAATGGCAACGAGTACGAACTCGGCGACATCTCGCGCGGCTCCGAATCAAGCTTCCTGTTCCTCGAACGAGGTCTGGAAGTCAGCACCAACGATGACGTACGCATCACCTGGGCCCTTCCAGATGATCCATCCCATCGTTTCTTCGTGATGAAACCGGTTCCTCCGTACCACCGGTCGTGATGCCGAGGATGCGACCGAGCTGATTGCCATCAATCTGCCGCATCTTCGTATACCTGACCACAGTGGAATCGTTTCCCCGCGAATACCACACACGTATCGGGTTCTCATCAAGACGCGCCATCTCCTGAGAATCCTCTCCGATTAGCTCACAGAGCGCGCGAAACTGCCCTTCCGTCAATGCGAAGATATTGATTTCGGCAGTCCTCATCGGTTCCCTTTTCATTTGGATATTCCTTTCGATTCATGCGTCGGCGAGCGCCGATTGCTTATGGTTTGATTTGGTTGATTCCGTCGATTGGCTGGAGGAGCTTGATCATGAGCTGGTAGAGGCTCATGCCGAGCATCGTCGCCGTCTTTTCGAGTTGTTCGGTGTTAAACGACCCCTTGCCTCCCAGACGTTCGCTGACGGTTTTCTCGCTCACGCCAAGTTCTCTGGCGAGCGCGGCCTGCGTCTTGCGGTGTCGTGCGAGCTCGCCGCTGAGATTCCTTGCGATGGTTTCCGTCTCACTCATCTGTCTTGCCGCTCCTTTCTTTGTTCATTGCGATGCCTTGCGGTAATTCTTACCGTACTTAATTGAGTAAGTTTATTGTTACTCAATTAAGTATTCTTTACAAATCCTTCTCAATTGGGTACCATGTTGGGCATGGGAAGCATTGCCAAAAATGAAGTCACCGAAGACAGCAAGAGAATCATCGACATATGTCGAGATCTCGTTAAACGAAGCGGAATAACAAATGCCGAGTTCTACAAAAAGAGCGGTATGAGAAACAACTACTGGCACGTAAGGCTCCGATACGAAGCGCCGCTCACGACGTCCGACGTGGAGCACATCGCCTCCACATTCGGGCTCACCAGCCTCGACATCTACACCCGCGCCCTGGGCAGCGATGCCGCCCGCGCCTACGAAGCCCTCGAGCGCCAATCCCAGATCACCGATGATCTGGTCGAACCGAGATTCGAGGACCTGCCACCACAGGAGCTTGCCGCCAGCAGGGACATGAACCGCAATCTTGAAGCCGAAACACCGGACGAATGACGAAGACTCGCCGAAGTCTTGCGGAGAAAGGAGCGAATCAATATGATTACATGTGACAGTACCCCGCACGCGAGCGTCTCTGACGCAGCGAACCAGGCGGGGTCGTTTCATTTTTCAGACATGAAGGAAGCGCTTTCGCTCGACAGGCAGGTAACCCGTCTGCGCGAACATGGAATCACCGTCACCGATGACGATGAAGCGGCCAAGTGGCTATCGGAAACGAACTATTACCGGATCAGTGGCTACTGGCTTACCTTGGAGCACGATGACAAAATCATCCCCGGCACCACATTGGACGACATACGTGAGATATACCTTCTCGACGAAGGGCTCAGATTATGGCTATGGAAAGCCATCGAACCAGTAGAGATCAAGGCACGCACCACATTCGCCTACCACATAAGCCTGGCGCTTGGTCCGATCGCCCACGAGGACCCCGATAACTATACCAATGCCAAAGCGCACAAGAAATCAATGGACTCATACCATCGCGAACGGAAACGCGCGTTGAGGGACGGCATACCCTGCGTCACGCACAACATGAGCAAGTACGGCGATCTGCCGGCGTGGGCTGCCGTCGAAATCATGTCGATGGGCACGGTCTCACGGCTGATAGGCAATCTCTCACCATCTGCAGCTTACCCAGACGGCCGATCGGTAAGAGACGCCATAGCCGACGAGTTCGGAACGACCTACCTATCTACTCAAAAGCTGGCTGCGCCATCTCACATACGTCCGCAACCTCTGCGGGCACCACAACCGGATCTACAACCGCTCCATGACCACAAAGGTCACAATGCTGAAGAAGGACCTGCGTTTCAGCAGCCCGAAAGTTTTCCCGTCAATCATCACACTCATGCGAATCTACGAAAACCTATGGCCTGATCGCTGGAACGAACTAGCCACGGACCTTATAGAGCTATTCGACTCTCGCCCAACAGTAGATATCATCCCGTTAGGATTCCCGTCTGACTGGAGACAAATCATCAAGCCAAGCGAGGAAGGAAACGCAAACGAGTAGCGCGAACGACAGCATTGCACGCTTCGAAGCCGAGACGCCAAGAGATTGATTTTTTAATGCAAATCAACCAAGGAAAGAAGGAAACCATGTACAGGAAGACAATCACAACGGCCGTTGCTGGTCTGCTCATTCTCGGGCTTGGCGCATGCGGCAACGACAGTGACGCCAAAACCGCCGACGTCGGCAGCACGAGCCAATCGCAGACGACGAAGAAGCCGGCAGAGAAGAAGCCGGTAGAACAGCCTGCGGATCTGACCGGCACGTGGAAGCAGACCAACTCCGGCAGCACGGATTCCTGGATGGAGGCCGAGATCACGGCCGACACGATCACCGTCCAGTGGGTCAGCGACAACGGCGATACGAAGAGCCTGTATTGGAAGGGCTCCTACAATGCGCCGGACAAGGCCGGCGACTGGAAGTGGACGAGCCAGGGAGACGCCGCGGCGATGCAGGCGTCCCTGCTCGGCTCGCAGGACGCCACCAAGGACTTCACCTACACCAAGGCGGACGGCGTCAGCTGGGAGACCACCGCGATGGGCACCACCACAGTGGTGAAGACCGCCAAGCAGTGAACGGCAATCCGGCCAAAAACCATTGGAAACATTAGCAATAGACCATTTTGCCGACGTCAGGAAAATGGTTGGGGAAGGATAAATATGGACAAGGAAACCATTGCCCGATACGCCGCGTCCTTGGATACACTCCTCAATAAGGATGAGAATGGCGTGGAATTCTGGCACGCAAGAGAACTGATGAAGTATATGGGCTATACGAAATGGGAGAACTTCGCAAAAGTAATACAGCGCGCCCAATCGGCATGCCAGAACGCCGGGCAGCCGGTCGAAGCGCATTTTCGCGATGCCAAACGGGACGTCGAGCTTGGCAGCGGCGCCATCCGTTCCATCGATGACGTGAAGCTGACCCGTTACGCCTGCTATCTGGTGGCCCAGAACGGCGATCCACGCAAAGAGGAGGTCGCGCTGCTGCAAAGCTATTTCGCCATGCAGACACGTACCGCGGAGCTTCTGGAGCAGCGCATGAGCGAGATCCTGCGCATCGCGGGAAGGCACGCGTTGACCGCCGAGGAGAAGCAACTCAGCTCGCTCGCATACAAGCGCGGGGTCGGAGAGAAGGACTTCGGCGTGATCCGTTCACGCGGCGATCAGGCGCTATTCGGCATGAGCACGACGGAAATGAAATTCAAGCTCGATGTGCCGAAGAGCCGTCCGCTGGCCGATGTGCTCCATCCGATCGCCGTGACGGCGAAGCAGCTCGCCACGCAGATGACGAACTACGGGATCCAGGAACGTGACCTGCACGGGACGCCGGCGATCACGCGGGAGCATGTGGACAACAACAAGGCCGTGCGAAAGAGCCTGTTCAGCCGTGGCATCGCGCCGGAGGACCTTCCGGCGATGGAGGATATCAAGAAGGTCGAGCGCAGGGCGAAGCGCGACGAGAAGCGCATCGAGGGAACCGGCTTCAGAAACGAGGATGCCGAAGCAGGTGAATGACAGCTGCTTTATGAAAAACTATCATTATACACCTTTTTTGAATTATTAAAAATGACCGAATTCGACCACTTTTACGGTGGATAAGTCAAAATCGTTGAAAGGACAACGAAATGCCGGCAGATAATCCATCCTTAACACCGGAACAGCAGCATGACTGCGAACGTCTGCTCGCCAAATCGCAGGAGGCATTCATTCTGGCGATCGAATTGTTCAATCGTCCGACGATCAGATACAGGGTCGAAGGATGCGCGTTCTTCCTGTGCAACGCGTGGGAGCTCATGCTCAAGGCGTATCTGATCAAACAAGACGGGTACGAGTCAATCTTCTATCCAGGCAAGACACAGCGCACGCTCTCCCTGACCGACTGCGTGAAAAAAGTGATGACCAACGACAAGGATCCTGTCCGTCTCAACCTCGAATCAATCGACGAGCTGCGCAACACAGGCACGCACTTCGTGGTCGAAGAATACGAGATCACCTATGGTCCGATATTCCAAGCCAACATCCGCAACTACGATGACAAGCTCCGCGACTGGCATGGCATCGAGATATGCAACAGAATCCCCGACAACTACCTCGTGCTCTCCGTCAACCGCACCGATCTTGACGGCGAGACGCTACGAGCCAAATACACTCCGGAGGTCGCTGAACGCCTGCTGCGCATGCAGACATCCATAGACCAGACCACCGAGAAGGAAAGCAATACCAAGTATTCGGCGTATTTCCGCACCGAATTCGTACTGTCCAAGAAAAATGATGGCATTGCAATCCATGTGGACAACAATGCCGATGTGAACGCACGTATCATCAAGCAGGTTGTGGATCCGACGAGCAGATATCCATACCGCACCAAGAAACTCATCGAGCTGGTCAACAGAAACCTCAAACGTCGCAGCGTCAGCTTCGTATATAGGGATGATCGGAACGCTAAATTCAACAAATACCATTTCAGCCTCTTCGTCGGCTGCTATGACATGAAGCAGGATGAAAGATACTGCCATGACCTCTCATTGTCCGAAGAGCAAAGAAAGGGAAGCCACTCATACATCTACTCGGAAAAGGCTGTCACATTCATCGTGGACGAAATAGCCAAGGATCCGCAGCATATCATCCAAAAGCTGAGAGACAAGATGAAAAGGATGGGGAAATGATACAAGGCCAACCCCAGGGGCAAAGGAATTCTCGACCCAAAGTCTTACTCCCATTCGGGAACCCAGCCGTTATCCACTCAAGTTGACCTTGTGGTTATAAACCTACACCATCCATATGTCAATTGTCGCAAATCGTTGGGAAAGTATGGCGTGTCCAACTCTGTCGGAACGCCTGCGAGGGAGGTCATCGCAAACGGTCAGCATGAACATCGACAGCATCCGGCACACGAACGTCTTCGGCGCGAACGACGTCGATTCGTTCCGAAATTGCGCCGAAAACGATCGCATCCATATTGTCGAGCAACCGTTGCCGGATGGATTGTGCGGCGCATGGCACGAGACGAGCCGAACCATATTCCTCCACGACCGGCTCAATCAGCGCCAACGCCGCTGCACATTGTGCCACGAACTCATACACGCCAGACACCACGACCCCGGATGCGGCAGCCAATACGGAATCAAATGCGAGCGCCGTTGCCGTAGGGAGACGGCGCTGGCGTTGATCAGTCCGGTGGATTACGGCATGGCCGAGACGGTGTACGAGGGCAATACGTGGATGATGGCCGTGGAATTGGGAGTCACCATCCAGGTGTTGGAGGATTACCGTCAGCTGCTGTACGATTCCGGCGTGTGCGTGCAATGAAAAAGGCCCGGCGTCCGCATGGCCGCGAGCGCCGGTGGCTAGATTCTAAACGTCTAGCAAGTCTGCTTGCATTAAGCTTTATCCCTATAGTTTCAACGTCTTTTCGTTATTGTTTTCAGATTCTAAACGTTTTTATAGTTTAGATTCTAAACAATGTGTTATAGTCATAAGTATGAACGATTCCGACTATAATCCTCGTAAACGGCACGTGGTCTTCCAGAAGCTGAACATCACCCCATCCTCAATGCCGATCATCTCGCTCATCGCGTCCATCAAGAACGTCAGGGCAAACGGTCTCGACCTGTCACCCGACTACCAGCGAGGATACATCTGGTCGAACGAATACAAGGATCAGCTCATCCTCAGCATCATACTGAACTACCCAATCGGCAACATCGTCATCAACAACCTCGACCAGCCGAACCAACGCAACGCCAGACAGGAATTAGTTGACGGCAAGCAGCGCCTCACCACCATCTTCCGCTTCATGGAGGTAGGCAACGTCGGGCAATGGCTCGACAGCTACGATGACTGGTTCCAGCTCAGCAAAAAGACCTCGGACCAGGCCAAGGAAATCATCAACCGCATCGTCGGAGACTCCGACCCCGACGGGCTCGCCCGCATGCACAGGGCGAAGCGTCTATCCTTCTCCGACCTGCCGAGCAGCATCCAGATGAACTTCAACACGTACAACATCCCCGTGTACACGATGCAGGCCGCGGACCCTGCGCAGATCCGCAACTATTTCAAGGTCCTGCAGAACCAGGAGAAGCTACGGGCCGGGGAGATCATCAACGCGCTTCCCGACAACCCGATGAGCATGTACTTCGACCGGATACCGGCAGAGGCGTTTCTCACAAGGACGGGATGCTCGAACTTCAAACGCGCGGAACTGGAGAAAGTCTACTATTCCGTTCTCGGAACATGGTTCGATAAAATCCAGATCAACGCCAGCGACAAAACCGTAATTTCCTTCGTGGAGAACATGCCGGACCTCACCGAAACGCAGATTAAACATATCAACAATCTGAACTCCGGCATCATCGCGATCTCCCGGTTGCCAGGCGCGGTACAGAAGATTCGGTCGTCCAAGCGTATGCTCAAACTCGTCTTTGGATTGGCACTGCACGCACCTGGCTATTTCTCTACAACGGACGCGTTCTCCAGACTGCAGGCCGTCTGCGAGTTGTCGTCGAAGCTTGCCGCGTTCAACACCAGCGACTCCGACCAAGTGGCTTTCTCGAAATATTTCGGAGACGAATACACCCTGGATAAAGAGAACTTCGAGAAACGGAAGGCATGCGTGTATCGAGCGCTATTCTGGAGCACGTCGCGCGTCTCCTCACGCACCGCATACGTAGACGCGATGGAAATCCTACGACGCATGTTCACCGAATCATTCGACTCCGCATTCGAATATTACACGGCGCACAACATAGCCAAATGAACCCAAGACCCCGGCGCCCGCATACCGCGAGCGCCGGGGTCTTCTGTCTCATTCATGAAGTGAATGTCGCGCGTTTTGTCGGCCTTCTTTCCCCGGTTCGCGTTCGGTGCGTTTTTCCTTGTCTCGGCTGCTTCTTGACGCGATCGGCTCGAACAGGTTGGCGATTATGGTCGCCACTGGAACCGCCAGGAAACCAAACGACCATGGACTCGACGTGGCCAAGAACGATATGAAGCTCATCAGCAATGCGACCGCGAACAAACCTGCGCTGACCCACATGCCTTTGCGGCTCTGATCTATCTCCGCCTTGACGAGCTGGTTCTGCCGGTTTGATTCGTCGACCGTGAAGGCGTCGTTCCATCTGCACATACGTTCCTGGACGTCAGCCGGATACTTGTTGAAATCGCTTGGCCGCGGGAGCATGCCTGAGTAGGATTCCGAGATTCCGGATTGCACCAGCATGGATATGGCGCGGACCAGCTCCTCGTCGTTCGGCTGCGTTATCTCGCCTTGTCTTTCTCCATTCTCATCCGGCTGATCGCCGACGTCACGAGACGGCTTCTCGTCTGCCGGGACAGGTTCGCCTGCGCGTTCCTCATCGACTCCATGCGACGGTTCTCCAGCTGATGCGTCCCGCTCAGTCCTGGAATCGTCATCATTCTCATCATCGTCTTCATGCTCATCGTCCACGGCACCTCCTCGCTTCAGTCTTCAATCTACCGGCGAGCGCGGGGTGTGTCAATACTCTTTCGTGTTGCGGAAAAGCCGTCGCCGTCCGTCACTGGCCGTCGCGGAGGTCTGGCAGGGCGGCGTCGAGCGTTTCGGCGAGCCGCCGTTCCCTCCAATGCGTGTACACGCTGGTGGTGTGGATGTCGGTGTGGCCCATGATGGCGGTGCGCTCCTCGTCGCTCGCGCCGGCGGCGGCGAGTTCGGTGGCGAGCCAGTGCCGCGCGCTGTAGATGTCGACGTACGGCAGTCCCGCCATCTTCAGGGCGCGGCGCCAACGCTTCTCCTCGTTGTCCCGTCTGATGGGATGGCCGTAAAGATTGGTGAACACCAGTCCATGGGACGGCACGCCCCATTTGACGATATGCGCCCAAAACCGGTCCCAAAGCCCCTGCGGAATGGGAACCGTCCGCACGCCTTTGGCGGTCTTCGGTTTGGTCAGCCAGATCGCCCCATCCAGATGCTCGGCTTCCATCCAATCCGGGATCGTGGCGCCGGCTGGTATCGGCTTGGCCTGCTGGCACACGTTGATGATGGGAATCCCATGATGCAGTTCCAGCTGGTAGGGCATCAGGCCATACCTCTCCCCCGGCCGCATGCCCGTGGTGAAGGCGAGTTCGAACATGAGTGCCCACTTCTCACGCTCGTCCGGGCTGTCGAACACGGCGACCGCCGGATCGGGCTCGGCGAGCGCGGCCTCGATGACCTTCGCTGGGTCGGCGACGTCGAGGATGGGGCGTTCGTACCGGTCCTCCGGCATTCGTCCGACGTTTTCCATCGGGTCGTCGGCGATGAGTCCGTCCCGTTTCGCAGTTCGGAGCATGGCGCCGAGGACTGCGAGATAGGTGTTGACGGTCTTGCTTTTGCGTGTGCGGCGCAGTCTCCTGCACATTCCGTTGATGTCGTTGGCGGTGAGCCGGTTGAGGCGTATGTCGCCGATGATCGCGTTCATGGTGCGCATCCAGCTGGATTCGTTGCGCCATGTGGTGGGATTGATGGCCGCCCGGTGCTCCTCCATCCACCGTTCGAAGTAGTCAGCGGTCTTGGGGCCGTCCTTGCTGGGGAGTCTTCCGTCCCGTTCCCATTCCGCTATCTTCGCCTGGAAGCGGGCGCGCGCCTCGCTTTTCACCATGCCGGTGGCTTCGATCGGCGGGCGTCTGCGTCCGGTCGTCGGGTCGGTTCCCATGTCCTTGCGGAAGTGCCATCGTCCTTTGGAGTCCTGGAACACGCTTCCGGATCCCCCGGTCCTCCTGTTTTTCGTCTTGCCCGCCATGACTGTCCTCCCGTGTCAGGGAGTCCACTCTAAATCACACTCTAAATGGGCGTAAAACGACGTTTCCAGCCGGAAAACTAGTATCAGCGTTACGCCTGTACGACACCATGAAAACCATTCCGCCGTCTACGTTTCCGCAGTATTCCAACGGTTCAGCGCCACTCCTGCGCAAGGTGGCGCGTATCAACGGTGGTTATAACACAAGCCGGCTGCCACCGTTCGCGAGAGAGACCGGCCGGCAAAAAGGCGTCATCCCTAGTCGAAGTCCTTGGGACTGAGCACGGCGAGCAGCTCGGCGTCGTGTACCTGCCAGCGGCTGAACGGCTGATCGGAGCCGAACACCACCACGGAGGCGGTGGACATGCCCAGGTTGAGCAGATCCAGCTTGACCATGTCCGAATCCGAGGAGGCGAGCCACTGGCAGCTCACCGAAACGGTCGGCTCATGGCCGAGGACCATCAGGACCCGGGTCTTGTCCTTGGCGTTGGCGAGCTCGTCGAACACGGCCTGCATGCCGCCGTCGTACAGGGCCTGGCGGTATTCGACCTTGGGATGGTCGCCGAACACCTTGAGCATTCTCTCCAGCGTCTGCCGGGCGCGGACCGCGCCGGAGCACGCGACGCGGTCGGGCAGCAGTTTCACGCCGACGAGTCCCTTGGCGACGATCTTCGCCTGCTTCTCGCCCTTGTCGGTTATCTCGCGGTCATGGTCGCCCTTGTCGTTGAACGGTTCCGCCTTCGCGTGCCGCATGACCAGCAGCACGTGGGAATAGTTCTTCGTCTTTTTTTCGACCTTGCTGAGATTCACGCCCATTCTTCAGGACCTTTCCGTACGACGTCACTGCCTCCATTGTGGCAGACGAGGGGCGCTCGACTTCCCGTCATCACCAAATCATTGCCTGCCGTTAAGATTCGCCGCGCCTGATTGGGCTGTCAGATCGCCGTCGCCTCGCCTTGCTTGCAGGCCTGGTCGTCCTGCGACAGTCGGGACGTTTGCAGGTCGAGGTCGCGCAGCACCTTGCGCAGCTTGTGGTCCGAAATGTCGCGCAGCTCCAGATCGTCCAGCTGGGCCTCGCGCTGTTCGGGGGTGAGCGAATCGATGTCAGTGGTCGTATCCTTGGTGGCGCGGTCGCGTTTGCGCAGGGCCGCGAACCCCTCCGCCATCGCGCGGGAGACCACAAGGAAGCCGGTGTGGCCGATCATCGCATGGTCCGGCCGCACGGCGAGCCCCTGCGCCTTCCACGTGCGTTCCAGCGTCTCCTGGATGGCGGGATCGGTCCAATGGCCGGCTTCGCGCAGAGCCTCGACGAGTCGGCTCATCTGCGTGGTGGTGGTGATGTAGGCGATGAAGACGCCGCCGGGCGCGATGACCCGGTACGCCTGTTCGAGCCTGTTCCACGGGTCGAGCATGTCGAGCACGATGCGGTCGAAGGAGTGCTCCGGCAGGCCGGCCGCGACCGAGTCGAAGTCGCCGGTCTTGAGATCCCACCACCGCGGGCGTTCGCCGTAATACAGCGTGGCGTTCGCGTCGGCCACACGGGCGAATTCGGGTCGCAGCTCGATGGTGGTCAGGTGGCCGGACTCCCCCACCGCATCCAGCAGGTTGACGCTCATCGCGCCCGATCCGGCACCAGATTCGAGCACGTTGAGGCCGCTTCGGATGTCGCCGAGCTGGATGACCTGCGCGATGTCCTTCGGGTACATGATCTGGGCGCCACGCGGCATGGAGAGCACGTAGTCGGCGAGACGGGGGCGCATGACCGCATACTGCCAGCCGCCGATCGCACGGGTCGCCTTCCACGGCTTGTTCCGGTCGCGTTCGGGATGGTCCGCATTGACCTGAGCCTCGCGCTTGGCGGTGACGGTGGTGACGACCACGCCCTCGGTGCGGCCTATCACGTCGTCGTGCAGAATGATCCCGTGCTCGGTCTGGGTGACGCCACCGGCGGTCAGCTGGTCGGTGATCTTCTTGCCCTTGCGGTCGGTGAATTGGATCTTCTCGCCTGCGACGATCGGCCCGCGTCTCGGGTTCATGGCATCTCCTTGGGGTGAGTTTCTGAGCTGTACACAGTTTAGCGTACCCGCGCGCTGCGTTCCGGATGTAGCAGCGAATCGTTCTCAATAATAAAAGTGCGAGGATTCCGAACATTTCCGCACAATCGAACATTTCAGAGACCGGCAAAAAACCGGGCCTATGAAGTAATCCGTGTTCGTTTCCTCACATAACGGACTCGCACCTTTCTTATTGAGAACCATTCGCTGTAACATTGCCTCATGCCGAATATCACGCCGTCAGAAGACCGAACCGTCGAAACCGTCCACCTACCGAATAATCCCACGCTCACCGGCCTGGCCCGGCTCACCCGCAACGTGGCGTATCGCACCGGGGCCGATGATCTGGTGATGGACATCATCGCGCCGCAATCCACCGGCGACGATGATGACCGCCGCTACCCCACCGTGGTGTTCGTGCAGGGCAGCGCGTGGACCACACCGGACCGTGATTACGAGATCCCGCAGCTATCCGAACTGGCGCGAGAGGGATTCGTGGTGGCGACGGTGAACCATCGCAACGCCTCGCGTGACGCCAGTGCCGTGTTCCCTGCCTATCTGAAGGATGTCAAGGCGGCGATCCGGTACCTGCGGGCGAACGCGCGGCGCTGGCACATCGACCCTGAGCGGCTGGGCATCTGGGGCACGTCGTCCGGCGGTAACACGTCTCTGCTGGTGGGGCTCACTGCCGACGACCCGCGGTATGAAGACGGCAGTTATGCCACCGAAAGCGACGCGGTGAGCTTCGTGGTCAGCTGCTTCCCGCCCACCGACATGATGGAGGCGATCGACGCGTTCGGCAACGAAGATGACCCGTTCCGGCTGTACTATTTCGGCCCGTTCGCCGCAGTGGTCGGGGCGACCCATGAAACCGGATTGAGCGACGACGTGCGCCGCCGGGCGGCCGACATGAGCCCGTACCTGCAGGCGCGTGACGGGGTGGCCTATCCGCCGACGATGCTGCTGCACGGCACCGCCGACACCGTGGTCCCCTACCGGCAGTCGGTCAAGATGCACAAGAGGCTTCTCGAACACGGCGTGGACTCGCGGCTGGTGCTGGTCGACGGCGCAGAACACGAGCACGACTTCTGGAGCCCGCAGGTGTTCGATATGATCTTCGATTTCATTCGGGAGCGGTGCTGAGATAATCAGACCGTATTGGGTCGGGGATAACTTGTATTCGATTCCCGGAAAAGCTTCTAACAAATGCCGTGTGAGCACACGCACGGCAGTGACACATCAGGCACTATGGTGGCGGGTATGACTTCGGTTCGTGCTGTCGAGCAGACGCGGATGGGGATTGCCGCGCCGCTCGTTTCCAATATCGGCTGGGGCGTGCTGCCGCTGTACTGGCACGCGCTGTCCGGCATGAATGCCATCAGCGTTCTGGCGTATCGGCTGATCGCCACGCTGGTGGTCATGATTGCGCTGCTGATGGCGTTCCGCCGCTATCGCGCATATCATCGCGCGATCGCCGCGCTTTGACGCGCACAGCGGAGCAAAAGGCTGTTCGCGCTGGAACTTGCCGCCGCCACGGCTATCAGCGTGAATTGGTTGCTGTACATATATCTGGTGGTCAACGGCCAGGCGCTGCAGACCTCAATCGCGTACCTGACTACGCCTCTGCTCAACGTGGCGCTGGGCGTGGGCATGTTCACTGCGCAGTCACCGACGTTCCCGTGGATGGCAATCGTGCTCGCCGCCAGTTTCTCCGTCTACGGTCTGCTCAAACGCTACGTGCCGTTGGACGCCATTGCACAGGCCGAGAACGACAAGGACATGCGGCAATGGGAACCACTGAACAGCATGCTGTTGATTTCCAGCACACTCGCTTTCGCTCGATATGATGACAAACGCATGTGGGCCTATGACGTGATCGAGAATGCGATGACGCGCAATCTGGGATACTCGTTCAGCGAAGAATACGACGAAAGTGCCGAGGATAACGAGGATACGAACGAAGTTGGTGGACAGCCCGGCCTGCGCCCGAACTACGGACCGACCTATTACGCCGCTTTCGTGCACGATCCGGAAGGCAACAACATCGAGGTCATGCTCGCCTGAGTGTCCGACAGCTCAACAGCGACAAAACCAGATCCCGCCATGCGCAATGTTCGCATGGCGGGACCTGTCATATTCCCAGAGAATCAAACATCTCAGCAGCCGTGTGGAAACGCGGGCCGTTCTCCGCTGAATATTCATGGACTTCCCGCAAGGCAGAAAACGTATCAGTAGGAACGGCGCTCTGTTGAGGAAGGTCTAATGAAAGTCGGAACTCGTACGTGTCTGGATTGGAACACATGTGATTTTCCCCCCCCTTAGCCCCGGTTACTTGAACAGGTCGAACAGGCTGAACGTGGTCTTCTTGTAGATGGTGTTGTACAGCTTGCGCTTGGGATGCAGCCAGCCCATGCCCTTCTTGCCGTAACCGGGAATCAGCGCACGCTTGACCGCACGGGCGGCAAGCCCCTTCGTGCGCGCGGACAGGCTCTTCTTCCAGCTGGGTGTCCTCATTCCGTATTTCATGGCGGCCTCTTTTCGGATGGTTATGCTCATTCTATACAGTGCTGAACACGTAGCAGATCGAGCAATCAGACAAGCAGATCGTACACGCTGCGCATGGCGAGCAACCCGTCCGTCATCCATTGGTAGGCTTCCGTCATACCGCCGGAGAAATCCACATCATGCCGTACCAAAAGGTGGCGGTTCTTCTTGTCGGCTTCCGGCTCGTCCCAAGTCGCCTCGCCCAAAGCAGACAGCATCCGTTCAACGGAATCCTTCATGCCGTAAAGTTTCGTGTACTGGAACGTGTCGATGAAATACAGGTCGACCGTAATGTAGCCGTCTCGAATATTCAACGCTCCATCCGGGTGGCAGAACCCCGAGCCTACGCCGAAGCTGATCCATGTGTCGCTGTTCGTCTTGCGACCGGATGGGTCGCCGTATACAGCAACAAAGTCGGGCCGCGTTGCAGCATATCTATACAGGCCATTCCAGAAGCTGCGCCGCAGTGAGATATTGTTGCTGACTTGCCGCAGTTCGTCCAAGGTTCTGCCGTCCGCGACTTTCCACACTGTCCAACCGTTGTTGATCTGCTTGTTCTCGCCGGTTTCGAGCATTCTGGCGCGGCGGAACGCGCCGGATGGGCTATCGAATATCTCGCCGTTGGACAGGCGAATGCGATGGTCTTCGGTTACGGTTGCCGTGGCGGTTACGCCGGCATACCGACTTTCCAACATGTCACCGGCTGCAAGGATCCCTCTCTTGCATAAGTCGGCGAAATCGACGGCATTCTGTTCGCGCTCTCCTTGGCTCAAGTTCCTGCTGCGGAGAGTCTGCATAGCCTGTTCCCCCGCTGTGGGGCTTGTCCACACCTGCAATGCAAGATCGGCAAGTCGCGCGCCGCGCCGCGCGATCGCCTGTTCATCCCATTGCGTGGCGTCGTGCAGTTCGGCGGAAATGGACAGGTATTCGCTACTATACCCGCCGATCGCACGGTTCTTCTTCTGTTCGAATGTTCCGTCGGAAAGTTCCGAGTTGTATGCGGTCAATGTCAGATTGCCCAGACTGTTCACCAGCAGCGGGAATCGGCCGGGGTCGGAGAGCATATCGCGCCATTCGGCATGCGCCATGGCGTTCTGTGGCATGATGTGTTCGACGGTGTATTCGTCGAAGGACCGCGGGTCCTTGGGATGGTTGTGGTTTTCCAATCCGGCGAGCAGATATTTGCAGCGCGAGGCCGGGCGGTACAGATTCTCGCCGAGCAGTGCCTGCCTGAATTCCTTATCCGTGGGCATGCGCGTGGCTTTGGCGGTTTCGGTGAGGAGCAGCGCGGCGAAGGTTTCGGCCGGATCGTCTTCCACTGATTCGAGCTTGGCGATCAACGACGGGACGAGCTTGTTCAGTCCGTTGCTGGATACCGAGCAGACCATTCGGCGGAACAGATACGATTCGAGATCCGCGAGCATGCGCAGCAGCCCGTCCCGGGTTATGCGTTCATGCTTCCATGCCGCGAACATGTACAGGAGCATCGGATCCGTAACAGTGCTGTCCAGGGTTTGGATCGAGGCGAGACGGCGGTCCACGTTCGCGTCGCCGCTGCCGGCAGACGCGATGCCTTTGATGGCGGCATAATACCCGGTATATTCCAGCATGTTCTCCAGAAGCCCGCGTGTGCGTTCCATGCGCGGCAGGGAGCTGTCGGCTGCGAAACGTTTGAATTCCGAGTACATGTATCGGTTCTTGGACACGGGCCTCTTCAACGTGACGACCATCCAGTCATGCAGGAACGCGTCGAATGAGAGACTGCCGAGCACACGCTCCATGGGCAGCCAGTAGTCGGCGTACAGGGCGTTCTGCTCGGCCATGGAGCACCCCATGAGCATGTAATTGCGCACCAAATCGGAAGTCTCCAGATCAAGCCCGGTGGAATTCATCGACTCGAATACCAGTTGCGGTTCGTCGCGTCCCTGGTCCAGGGTGACGGACACGACTTCAAGGCGTTGCAGTCCGTTCCACACCGTGTTCACGTCATCGATTGCGGCGACCAGGGAACGGAACAGATCGAGGTTCACTTCCAGCCGGGACGTTGTTCCGGCCTGGTTCCCATGATTCGGCCGGTCAAGGGCAAGCACATGGTCGCACATGCCGCGCAGCACGTCCCGGTCGTCGCCGGAAAGCGTCAGCTTGCAGCGGCCTTCGCCAGTCGCATACTTGTCGACAAGATAACCGCGGTCGATGATCATGTCTGTGGAGAAGCGCAGGTTCTCCGGGTGTTCGTGGGCGTATTCTGCCAAGGCGATAAGCAGCAGGGTCACCGAGGCGAGGCGCTGCTGGCCGTCGATGAGCAGACACCGGCTGACACCATCCGGGCCGATGCCGCCTTCCTGCATCCACACGACCGACCCGGTGAAATGGGTTCTGTCAGGATGCCGGCCGGCCGTTACGATGTCAGCCCACAATTGCCGGCACTGCGTCTCGCCCCATGAGTATCTGCGCTGATACACCGGAACCACGAACCGAAGCGAACCGGTCAATAAGTCCAGCAGGATTTTCTTGCCAGCGTCCATGGTGCTTTACCCTCTCTTAAATGATTACTTGTTCGAAAAGAGTTTTACTGGACTTTTTATTGGCCACAATTGCCATCACCATACTATAAAGCTTTGGATACTTCAATTAGTTGTATCTGTCCAATATAGATGCACTTCTCTCCAAAGCAAGAAGCCTGACTTGATGTCCGTAGAAGCATGCTACAAAACAGCTTCCGACTCGGCACACTACCATGCAATAAACCGACTAACTCTCTTACCGATTTCATCAGAAGAGACACGTTCCTTCAACGTATTCCCGTCAGCACCTAATTGCAGACCTACCCACATTCGCGCAATGACCAATGATTGCATTGTCACGTCATACATTGTTTGGAAATCTACGCCTTCCGCATCGCCATGCTTATTTCCGACGAATGCCTTTCTCATATTCCTTCTCCAATCTTCTGGATCAGTAAATGGAAAGACATCTCCTAATTCCTCTTGCACAGCCTCAAGCATTTGGTAAAAACCGGCAGAACGTATTTCACCGGTTTTAGAATTTCGTATCATCCGTTCTGTCTGATTCTTTGTCTCAACAACGTACCATCCAATGCAGTCAAGTATGGTCCCCGCCAGCATATTCAACGTTTCAAGGGCAAGATGTTCCTGTTCCTTCGCCACGTAGGCAAGAAGAGTCATTCCTTGTTGACATCTATCTACTAGTTCAAGCCATTTCCGAATTCCTTCTTCACGGATGTCAGAAAAGCGAAAGAGATACTGAGACTCAGGATTCTCAAAGTGGGAACGGTCAACTCGCGGCATATATGACAAAACAGGGTGCCATACCTCTCTTTTTTTCCTATCTAATTCGTAGGAATCCTCGTTCCGAAGAACCTCCAAGTTAGTAAACGTTCTTGGAACCCAATCAGAAATAGTAAGCAGGTTCAACAAAGAGCGATGATAGAACAAATGCCATGTCCAACCCTGCAATTCATCTGCCCTAGTTTCGATGGAAACCATTTGTCGAGCAGTAACCTCATCTCTTTTCAAAGATGTTCTTACGGAATAATCAGGCCGCAGCTTCAATCCCACTGACTCATCGATCATGATCTCATTGCGCGGCTCCGCAATCACTTCAGTTTTCTTTGAAGAGCCATCACCAAAAGAAAGCGAGAGCGAGGAAACTCCCGACCACGGTGACAAACCTGGAATGTTAGAACGCATCGCATGTATTTTTTCGAAATTCGTTTCGCTAGTCCCGAAAACCACATATGTAGGAACGACAATTCCAGTTCCGGTTCCTGCAGACACAGAACCACTCACTTGACATCCCACAAGGGTATAAAACCTGCCATTCGATACCGTGCGAATTATGCTCAGCAATTCCACTGGTTCAAGAGGCTTATCGTTAAGAACAACCGTCCCGCTCGATAAAAACCACTGCTGATATTTATCAAAATTGCCTCTGAATGGAACAGCGAGCTCGAAACGTTTCCCCGTATCACGCAACATGGCTGCCACTTCTGCACGACTGCTATCAGGTTCTAGTAACCATGCAATAATCGGTTCCGTCAAATCTAATTTCTTGCCCATTTTGGTCTTCCTCTTCGCTCTGATTACTCACTCATGAACAATCGTATATACTCACATGATGCAATACCCTGACAAATGTTAAGGCGTCGCTACTGCCCCTTGGTCCCTCCTCCACTAGAATAGGCGCTGTGACTCAGGGCTTTATTGATAACAGGACCTCGCTGGTCAAGGATGACCTTGTCCGTACGATACGCGAAGGCGACAGGATATCCATCGCGGCGGCATCGTTCTCGATGTACGCGTATAGGGAGTTGCGCGAGCAATTGGAGAGCGCAGGCTCATTCCGTTTCATTTACACGTCGAAGACGTTCACTGAGGATGCCACCCCGAAGGAGCAACGCGAGTTCTACATCCCTCGCCTGGAACGCGAACAGAACCTGTACGGCACTCCGTTGGAAATCCGCCTACGCAATGAGCTCACACAGAAGGCCATCGCCACGGAATGCGCCGATTGGATCCGCCGTAAGAAGGCACGGTTCATGTCGTTCGATGAGGGGTCGGACATCACTCCATCCCTCATCGTGGAACATGACGATGAGAAAACCGCGTACATGCCGTTCAACGAGTTCACGACCACACAGCTGGGCGTGAGCCGACACGCCGCCTCATACCAAGGCGTCGCCAAGATGGAAGACTTCATGGCGGAGGGATTTCTGGACAAAATCAATGAGGCATGGAACAGCGGAGACTTGCATGACGTGACCGACAAGGTCATCGACGGCATCGAGCGCATGTACCAAGAAAACCCGCCCGAACTCGTCTACTACATGGCCCTGTACCGTATCTTCAGCGAGTTCCTTGATGACATCTCCGAGGATGTGCTACCGAAGGAAGGCACCGGTTTCCGTGAAAGCCTGATCTGGAACAAGCTGTACGACTTCCAGAAGGACGCGGCCCTCGCAATCATCAACAAGCTTGAAACATACAACGGCTGCATCTTGGCCGATTCGGTCGGTTTGGGCAAGACGTTCACCGCACTGGCCGTGGTCAAGTACTTCGAGGCCCGCAACCGCAATGTACTTGTTCTGTGCCCGAAGAAGCTCAAGGACAACTGGGTCACGTACCGGTCGAACGCAACGAACAATCCAATCGCCGGCGACCATCTGCGTTACGATGTGCTGTTCCATACGGATCTGAGCCGCACGCGGGGCGATACGATTATGAACATCCCGATTGAACGGATCAACTGGGGCAACTATGATCTCGTCGTCATCGATGAGTCGCACAACTTCCGCAATGGCGCAGACAGCGCCGCCAAGGCCGACGACAAAGAAAACCGATACCAGAAGCTCCTCAACAAGGTCATCCATTCCGGCGTGCCTACAAAGGTGCTTATGCTCTCCGCCACCCCGGTGAACAATCGTTTCCGCGATCTGCAGAACCAGCTCGAACTGGCCTACGGCGACAAAGGCGATGAATGGTCCAGGAAGCTCGGGCTTTCCACCAATATCGACATGGTGTTCCGCAACGCGCAGAAGGCTTACGGTGTCTGGTCGAAACTCGAACCGGAGGAACGCAACACCAAACGTCTGATGGACATGCTCGACTTCGATTTCTTCCGTATCCTCGATCAGGTCACCGTCGCGCGCAGCCGCCGCCACATCCGTAACCATTACGATATGGATGCGATCGGCGGCTTCCCTGAACGTCTCCGCCCGCAGACCATCCGCCCGGCGCTGTCCACGGAAAGCGACTGCGCGTCTTACGACGAGATCTACGACGAGTTGGAAAGGCTCACCCTCGCGTTGTACACCCCGTCCGAGTTCGTGCTCGAATCGCGCATGAGCAAGTACTTCGACGATGACAAAATCGAAGGCCTGACCATCCGGGGCCGAGAAACGGGTGTGCGTAAGCTCATGGCCACGAACCTGCTCAAACGTTTCGAGAGCAGCGTCCACTCGTTCCGCATGACGTTGGATCGTGTGCTCGGCTACATGTCAGATACGGTCGGCACGATCGACTCGTATGAGGAATACCGTGCCAAGCATTACGACACCGGCGTGCTTGAGCAAATTGATATTGATCGTTTCGACGACGGATTCGACCTAGACCAGGACGACACGGAGAGTATGGATCCGGACGAGTTCGCTACCAAAGGCAAGACCAGATTCCTGCTGTCCGACATGGATTGGCGCACCTGGCGCGATTGCATTCTTCGCGACATGGATGTTATCCACCGCCTGCTGGACATGGTTGCCGGTATCGACGCAGCACACGACGCGAAGCTGCAGCGTCTGTACCGAACCATCAGCGACAAGCAGAACCAGCCCATCAACCCCGGCAACCACAAGCTCCTCATCTTCACCGCGTTCGCCGACACCGCCGACTACCTGTACGAACACGTCAGCAAATACGCCGGCATGCTGGGATTAAATACCGCGGAAGTGACCGGCCCGAATCCGGGACGATGCACGGTTAAGAAGGTAGGCGGTCGCATGTTCGACATCCTGGCATGCTTCTCCCCTATTTCAAAGGAACGCGATATAACTGTGCCCCGGTTGAAAGACACAGACATCGACATTCTGATCGCCACGGACTGCATCTCCGAGGGCCAGAACCTGCAGGACTGCGACATGATGGTCAACTACGACATCCACTGGAACCCCGTTCGCATCATCCAGCGGTTCGGCCGCATCGACCGTATCGGCTCCACGAACAAACACATCCAGCTGGTCAACTACTGGCCCGACGTGGATCTCGACAAATATCTCAAGCTCAAAGACAGAGTCGAGGCACGCATGAAGGTCGCTGTGATGGCTTCCACCGGCGACGATGACTACATCAATCCCGACGAGAAGGGAGATTTGGAGTACAGGGAACGTCAGCTCAGGCAGATGCAGGACGAGATACTTGATCTTGAAGATGTGGACGGCGGCGTCAGCATCACCGACCTCGGTCTCAATGAGTTCCGCATGGATCTAGTCGGCTATCATCGCGACAACCCCGACATCGAGCGCACACCTACGGGCATCAACGCTGTGGTCGAGGGCAACGAGCCTGGCATCCTGTTCGTGCTGCGCAACACGAGCAAGGACGTGAAGGCCGTGGGCCGCAACCCGATCCACCCCTATTATCTCGTGCATGTCGGCGACGACGGAAGGATCCTGCACGGGCATCTGAATGCCAAGGACTGTCTCGATGTGATGCGCAAGCTGTGCAAAGGCAAGGATACATATGATCCGCGCCTATGCCACGCATACAATCGGTTCACCCATGACGGCAGAGACATGCGCCACGCTTCCGACTTGCTACGCGATGCGGTCAGAAGCATCCTGGACCAGGATGATGCGACTGCGGCCGACAGTTTCTTCACTGGATCCATGGGGAATTTCCTTGACGAGAATGTGAAGGGGCTCGACGATTTCGAACTAGTTTGTTTCCTCGTCATCCGTCCTGCAACGGAAGGTAAGTCATGAGCGGCATCGAATCATGCGGACCTGTGACCGCACTCACGTTGGGACTGCCCAGCACCACCGCGGTCATGCATCCGAGGGGACGGCTCGCCAAAGAACGCTTCTATACGAACACCAAAGTAGGTAAACGCTTACGGCAGCATTTCATCGAGGACATCAACTCAATCACCATGCTCGCCGTGATCCGCGAGCAGGAGACCGGCATACCAGCAGGACCGTTCACCAACGAAATCAACGTGATTGGCCTAGAGCAATCCACAGAACATCCGCCGCTGGAGGTCATGGAGCACATCGCCCGCACCCGTGATGAACTGACCCATCACAGGTCGCGTATCCTGTTCGTCTGCGTGAATGGCAGCATGACAAGATTCGCAGTGTTTCGCAACGCGAACGTGGCCGAAGGGCTCATGGAGGGCTCGGTTCATATGGGAGAACCGGTGGAATGCGAATCCGCACTCATTCGTCTGAGCGGAACCAATCTGGACACCGTATGGGAGTCGTTGTGCGCGGAGACCATCCTCAGCTCGTCGGATCCGACGCGCGTCGACCGACGCATCGTGTCCCGCACGCGCATAATGAGACTTATCAAAGAAACAGACCAGCTGGAACGACGCCACGCCAAGGCCGTCCAGATAGGCCAGCGGAACAGGCTATGGGACGATCTGCAGGCCAAGCGGCACGAGCTCGAACAGGAACAACAAGGAGAAACACTGTGAGTGACATCGAGAAAATCCACGGCATCACACCGGATTTGACCAGGGAGAACGTGGACAGACTGCTCGCCCTGTTTCCAGACGTGGCCACCGAGATCACTGACCCGAAGACCGGCAGAACCGAACGCGCGGTGGACTTCGACGCGCTGAAAGAGCGACTTGGTGATGTGGCGGAAGGCAACCGGGAACGCTACCAGTTCACTTGGCCCGGCAAACGCGAGGCGAAACGCCTCGCCCGCGAACCCATCGCCAAGACCCTGCGTCCGATCAAGGAACGCAGCAAGGACTGGGACACCACCCAGAACCTGTACATCGAGGGAGACAACCTCGACGCATTGAAGCTCCTACGCGAAAACTACGCCGGCAAAGTCAAGCTCATTTACATCGACCGCCGTACAACACGGGACACGACTTCGTCTACGACGACGATTTCTCCCAAACCCAGGATGAATTCAATGCCGAAAGCGGCGAATACAACGAGAACGGCGGACGTCTGGTAGCCAACACCGAAAGCAACGGACGCTTCCATTCCGACTGGTGCTCGATGATCTATCCCCGCCTCCTGCTCGCACGCGATCTGCTCACCCAGGATGGCGCCATCTTCATCAGTATTGATGACAATGAAAATAAAAACCTCAGAAACATATGCGATAGTATTTTTGGCGTACAAAACTTTTGCGCCCAAATAGTATGGCAAAAAAGGACATCTCCAGACGCCAGAATCAATCTAGGTGCTGCACATGATTACATCGTGGTTTAAAGTAAAAATTTACTCTTTTTCAAAGGAAAGATGCATAAGCTAACGTTGTCTGATGACCGAAAATCCCAGTATAAAAACCCAGATAATGATCCAAGGGGACCATGGGCTTCTGTTGATATAACCGGACAAGTTGGTCATGCAACTTCTTCACAATTTTACAAAATCAAGACCCCTAGTGGAGCCATTCTGAATCCCCCACAAGGTCGATGCTGGGCTTTGTCGGAATCCACATTCCAAGATCTTGTTAAAGACAAGCGCATTTGGTTCGGTTTTAACGGATCTTCTCGACCGCGGCAAAAAAAATTTTTAAGTGAGACAGAAGGCGGAAATACTTGGACTTGGTGGACTAATTCAGAAGTCGGGCATAATCAAGAAGCATTTAAAGAATTAAAGACACTCTTCCCTGAAGGGGTACCTTTTGATACACCTAAACCGACACGACTAATGAAGCGTATCCTTGACATTGCTTCTGATAGAGATTCCGTTATCTTAGATTTCTTCTCTGGCTCGGCGACTATGGCCGACGCCGTTATCCAGAAAAACAACGAAGATAATGGACATCGTAGATTCATTCTCATCCAAGTTCCGGAAAAGGCAACCGGACGGTATTCAACTCTTACGGAAATCGGCGAGGAGCGCATCCGTCGTGCCGGCGAGAAGATCAAGTCCGATATCGAAGCTGAGAACGCGCAACTGACGCTTGACGACACTTCCAGGAAGATGCCGGACATCGGTTTCCGCGTGCTCCGCGTGGATGATTCGAATTACGAGGACAGGCGCAAGCTTGTCGACGAGTACTCCCAAAAGGACATCGACGACGACGTGGACATCACGAAAATGGACCGTTCCGATCTGGATCTGCTGTTCGAGGCGCTGCCGAAGTTCCAACTGCCGTATAGCTCGAAGATCGACGTCCTGTCCGGCGGCGAGTTCGACGGGCATACCGTGTACAGCGTGAACGACGGCCAGCTGCTCGCGTGCTTCGAGAACAGTATCCCCGAATCGCTGGTCCGCGCGATGGCGTCGTTCAGGCCGCGTCCGTCCTATGTGCTGGTCTCTGAGAACGGTTTCCTGAACAGTGCTGCACGTACGAACTTCACCGAGATCTTCAAGCAGTCCGCCGACTCGAAGACCGGCGGCGCACAGATTCGCATCATCTGAGGTGTTGGGCATGCAATTCAGATTCTCGCAATACCAGTACCAGACCGATGCCGCGGACGCGGTCTGCGATGTGTTCGACGGCCAGCCTTTGCAGGACGGCGTCTCATACATCCGCGACACCGGCATCCGCAGGCCCACGTCCCCGGCGCTCCAGCCCGCCCAGGACACTTTCGATATCCCCGAGTTGAGGCCGGTGCAGGAGATGCTCGGCCATTTCGACGCGGATGACGACACGGGCTACCGCAACGCGGACCTGCTGCTGGACGGCGAAAGGCTGCTCGCCAACATCAAAAACGTGCAACGCCGGCAGAACCTGACGGAATCCCCGAAGCTGTACACGGATCCGGCCGGTGCCGTCGAACTGGACGTGGAGATGGAGACCGGCACGGGCAAGACGTTCGTGTACACGAAGACCATGTTCGAATTGAACCGCAGGTATGGCTGGTCGAAGTTCATCGTCGTGGTCCCGTCCATCGCCATCCGCGAGGGCGTCGCCAAATCGTTGGACATGACAGGCGACTATTTCTACGCGTCCGGCCGTGACGGCAACGAGGGCTATGGGAAGAAGCTGCGTTCCTTCATCTACGATTCGTCGAATCTGAACCGGCTGGACGAGTTCGCCCAGTCCCCGGACATCCAGGTGATGATCATCAACATGCAGGCGTTCAACACGTCCATGAAGGAGAACGGGCGCAGCAAGGACGCGAGAATCATCTTCTCTGAACGTGACGATTTCGGCTCGCGCCGCCCTATCGACGTGATCAGTGCGAGCCATCCGATCATGATCCTGGACGAGCCGCAAAAAATGGGCGGCAAGGCCACGCAGGCGGGCATACGCCTGTTCAAACCATTGTTCACGCTGAACTATTCCGCGACGCACAAGACGAAACACGACCTCGTGTATGCCCTGGACGCGTTGGACGCGTACAACCAGCGTCTGGTCAAGCGCATCGAGGTCAAGGGCTTCGAGTTGAACAACATGCGTGGCACCGACGGCTACCTGTATCTGCAAGACGTCATCGTCAGCAAAAACAGGGCACCGCAGGCCCGTATTGAATACAAGAAGCTATCCTCGGCCGGCAAGGTCGTGACCACGTCCGGACTGTTCGACGAGGGCGATGACGTCTATACCGCGTCCGGCGGACTGGAGGCGTACCGAGACGGCTGGCGCATAGCTCCGGACGGCATCGTGCCCGACGGCCTGGAGCCGGGCCGGACCAGCTACGTGCGGTTCATGAACGGCGAGACGCTCGGCAAGGGCCGTATCATGAACGACGGTTCCGAAGCGGACATGCGCCGCGTGCAGATCCGCGAGACCATCCTCTCCCACCTGCACAAGGAGGAGCACCTGTGGGCGCGCGGCATCAAATGCCTGAGCCTGTTCTTCATCGACGAGGTCGCGAAATACCGCCGGTACGACGATGACGGAGAGCCGTCGAACGGCGAGTACGCGGACATGTTCGAGCAGGAGTACGACCGTTGTGTGCACGATTTCGTCGAGAACCGCCTCGACGACGGGTCCGGCTATCTCGACTGGCTGCGCACCACGCATGGCCGTTACGTGCACAAGGGGTATTTCAGCATCGACAAGCACGGCCGTTCCATCGACTCGAAGGTCAAACGCGGTTCGGAGGATAGTGACGACATCAGCGCGTACGACCTGATCCTGAAGAACAAGGAACGGCTCCTGAGCTTCGACGAGCCCACGAGGTTCATCTTCAGCCATTCCGCGCTGCGCGAAGGATGGGACAATCCGAACGTGTTCCAGATCTGCACGCTGAAGCATTCGGACAACGAGGTCGGCAAACGCCAGGAGGTCGGCCGCGGCCTGCGCCTGTGCGTGAACCGCGAGGGCGTGCGCCAGGACCGCAACCTGCTCAGCGACGCGGACTTCCTGGACGTGAACCTGCTGACCGTGATCGCGTCGGAAAGCTATGAGAGGTTCGCCGAAAGCCTGCAGAAGGACATCGAGACCGACCTGCGAGAGCGGCCAATCGTCATCAACGATGCGTTCTTCGCCAAGACATGCGTTCCGGCCGACAAGCTCGGTCCGGAGTATGCGGGCTTGGGAGACGTGTCGTTCAGCAAGGACGAGGCGCGTGACATCGTGTACGCGCTGACCGTGGACCGGCTTATCGACCGCGACGGCAAGCTGACCGACAAGTACAAGGAAGAGCATTTCGGCAAGGATGCGGTGGAACTTCTACCAGAACCCTTGCGAAAGAAGGTCCCGGCAATCCGTCTCGTGCTGGACAGCGTGGTGGAAGGCACCACCAAGGTGCTGATCGGCAACGCATTGAAGCGTAAGGTACATGGCAATCCGCTCAATGCCAACTGGCAGAAGAAGGAGTTCCAGGAGCTCTGGAGGCGCATCAACCACAAGTATGCGTATACCGTCAGCTTCAACGACGACGAACTCGTCAAAAACGCAGTCAAGGCAATTGACGAGCGTCTGGTCGTATCGAAACTGTCCTACACGGTCACGCGCGGCATCCAGAAGGAGAATGCCTCACGCGACGAGCTCGCGGACCGCACACACTTCCACAGGAACGACTCCTATACCGGTGGCTTGGATGTCGACGCTTCGAACGGCGTGAGATACGATCTGCTCGGCGAGATCGCGCAGGCCGCGACCATCACGCGTCGTTGTGCGGCACGCATTCTCAAGAGCATTCGGCCGGACCGGTTCCTCATGTTCAGGGACAATCCAGAACAGTTCATCGCGAGGGTCGGCCGTCTGATTGTTCAGGAGAAGGCGAACATGGTCGTTGACCATATCTGCTACGACCGGATCGAAGGCGGATACGATTCGAGCATCTTCACCAAGGGCGGCAACAATCGTGATGAGGCCGAAGGCTATCAGGCGTCTAAGTGCGTGCAGGACTGGGTGTTCCCCGATGGCAGGATCGAAAGCGATTTCGCCAAGGACCTCGACAACGCGGCGGAAGTCGCGGTGTATGCGAAACTTCCCCGCGGTTTCCAGATCCCGACCCCGGTAGGCAACTACGCCCCCGACTGGGCCGTGGCCTTCCGCGACGACAGCGGTCTCAAGCACCTGTTCTTTGTGGCGGAGACCAAGGGCACGTTGGATAGTTTCGAGCTGCGTGGAATCGAAGACAGCAAGATCGCCTGTGCAAAACGACTGTTCAACGAGCTGAATCTCGCTGACGGAGCCCACTACGAACAAGCCACCACCTATCAAACCCTGCTCGACGAAGTGAAGGCATTGCAATGACGAGAAGAATTAGCTAGCAGACCTTCAATTATCAATGACTACCAATCAAGTGGCGTTTAACGTAGCCAGACACATCCCAAGGGAATAATGCAATGGACATATGGGGAATAGCGGTACCATCAGTAATCAGTGTTGTCAACATTTTCGTGACGATTCACGTTGCGCGCATGACAAAACAAACGCAAAAATTACTCTCTTCAAACGAGAAAGAAATCCAACAAATTGATTCGAACCTTGAACATTTGCGAGAAGATCTCGTACGATTTTATTCTGCATTTAGCACCAGTCCTAAAGAAACCATGGCAAATGTTCTTGTCGCTTATGAGATTCTGATGGCGAATCCCATAGCTACTGCATTACGAAAAGCCGCATATAAAGTAAGAGAATTTACCACAGCTGAGGCTATGAATAGGCTCGGCACTTCTGTCAAAACAGATTTTGCAATTAAGCCAGGCGATACCTATCAATCGTCAATAGACGAATTAAGCGAGGCATATCGCCAAATAGTAGAAGAGCAGAATCAGAAAAGAGCAAACCTGTTGAATGACAAATCTAAGAAAAACCATTTAAAAAGCTAGATCTATCAAAATGAAAAAGCTACGAATGTTTTCTTATTAGAATTAAGATTTTAGAAAGGATCGTAATGTACGTAAAAAAAATAAAGCTTGCAAACTTTAAATCTTTTAAGGGAGAGAATAATATATTTGAATTTTCCCCACATATCAATTATTTTGTAGGAAATAACAATGCTGGGAAAAGCACCGTTATCGAGGCTTTGGAATTTATGAGCAGTCCTCACGCAGATGGAGAGTCATATAAAAATACTCAATGTGGAGAAAAGCAAGCAAGCTATGTGGAGCTTACTTTGGCTGGAAACGACATTGAAACACAACTTGACAAATCAAATGTCACTTCAGCAAAAGCAAAGACAATTAAAAATTGTATAATTACTAAGCAAGACGAGCAGTGCCTTATCGTACGTCGTAACTTAGATTCAAGTAAGGCAATATACTTTCTTCGCAAAAACGAAGAAAACGGAGATTTTTCTCTTGAGAATGTTACTGGAATAGATAAGCCTTTTACTGCATTCTTCTCCCCAACTGTGTTCCACGCAACTGACACTCCTGATGATGTCTTGGACTTTGGAACAAGGAAAATCCTTGGCACACTAATTGGAACAAAAACGAAAGATCTAGCTAATTCTCCGGAATGGGGGCGATTCTTACAGTCATACGATGATGTATTTTCCTCAACAGGAAAATATTCTGAAATGCTAAAAGACCTTAATGAATCGCTTTCAAAGTATACGAGGGAACAATTCCCTTCTGTTACAGTTTCCTTCGCTTTTGACAAGCCTGAGGCTTCATCTTTCGTAAAAATGGGGAAGACTAGGGTCGATGATGGCGTGGAAACCGATCTCGATCAGAAAGGTACGGGTCTTCAACGCGCTGTTGCCTTCGCAGCTCTTCGCGAATACGCTCGCATAATAAGCAACCATACGCAGGATTCAGAAACAGGTGTCGACAATCTCTTTCTCTGCGTCGATGAACCTGAAATATGGATGCATCCGAAGGCCCAAAAACAGCTGGCAAAAACGCTTGTGACGATATCCGCAACTAACCAAGTATGGATTTCCACGCATTCTCCGTATATTTTGCAAGGTGCATTTGAGCCATCAAATGATGCAAATCTATTAATTTTTACCGATGACCATAACGCGCAAAATAGAGTACAGAAATCCACTAATTTCGGCAAGCTACATCCAGGTATTCCGTCATTGGCCGAAATAACATATGAAGCCTTCCAGATACCTACCATCGAATACTGCTTAGAGTTATTTGGATTGTTGCTTATAAATATATCAGATATGATAAATACCTCAAGTAATAAGCTGAGGTTAACCACTGTTAATAGTATCTTAAAAAGTACATCTTTCAACCTACCTAAAGAGTATCAAGAAAGCAAAAATCGCTTTGACAGCAGAAAACACAATGCGGATAACAGCTGGAATCTGCCAATTGTTAACGAAGTTCTCCCTGTTTATATACGTAATGTTAATGATCATCCTGAATCAATTTCAGAGAAGCCTCAGGCAATAGCTTATTTCCGTAAAAATAACGAGAATGATCTCGCAGATAAGCTAACTGACCTCAATAACACATACACCGAAGATGATCTTAAAAAAGCAATTGAAATCTTATTGAGAGCAATTCCTCGGTGTCAAGAGTTAAAACAAGAGGGATGTTGGAAATGGGATTCTGATGCAAAAGATCTTATAAGGAATTAAATAAGTCTTTTTTAGAACCTTAATAGATTGAAAGATAATGAGATTCTCTGACATTATTCGCCAGTAATTTCATTACTTTTCTGCGGATTTGGGTTGGGTGGTTAGCAGATAAATCATCTGCTAACCACCCAACCCACCACTTTCAGTCGTCTATCTCGATCGCATGAATCGTGACTTCGTCATTTTCCAAGGCATTGGCCTTCTTGAACTCCGGGCGTAGTTCCATACCATCCTGGTCGAACTCACCGTTCAGATTGCGCACCAGCACATCGGCCAATCGGCCACCCATGGGTTTGAACGTCGCATAGGTTATCGCCCCGGAAATGGCGCCGCCGACAACGGGCACAACCTTGGTAACGGCCTTCCCGACCGATTCCTTCACCACCCGTTTGCCAACCATCGCGCCGATTTTCTTGAACAGTGGATACCAAGTCGTTTTCGTCAAAGCCTGTTGCGTGATCTTCTTGCCCATGTTTTTGCCGACTCCCTCCCCTGGCAAGCTTTCCTACCAACATCGCCGAACCTGACGCGCCGAGCATCACACCCAAATACGCAAGGACTCAGACTTTGGCACCTTCGTTCAATTCCGACTCGTCGGTGAACAAATCATCCTCTCCGAAGAGATAGGCGATTTTCTGTGCCAAGTTAATCGCGAAACCAAAGTATTGGGCCACATCGGCACCTCCAGCGGCAACGGCGGCAGGTCCGCCGGGAATTCCTGCCACGAAGGCGGCAAGAGTGGTCTGATTCGTCGACTTCTTAATCAGCCCATCCGCTTTTCTTCGCAACGACTCCGCCGTATACACATGCTGCGGGCCATGCTCCAGAATCTCATCAAGATATTCCGAACCGGCGAATTGCTGTCGCAGAAACGCCTCCCTATCAACCCTGATAACCGGAAGCTTCGCAACGCTTCCAATCATATTTATCGCCACATCGTAAAGCTCTTCGTCAGTTTTCTTGGCCATGTTCTCTCCACTCTGATAAGACGCATTGTGCTTAATGCCCATGGTATTCGCTCCTTTGCCTGTTCGATGGACAACATGCGGGCGATCCGCATTCACCATGAGCCATGTTTTCTTCGCGAGCGCGACGGGCTTTCAACAGATAGAGCCTGCATTAAAAGCAGCAGCCTGTTAAAGCAGATTCGAGCACTTTTCTCGCGCATTTTCACGCACTTGCACGCACGCAGATTCCAATCACATATACTTCACGCTCATGCGGGATGGGTTCAACGTAATCGCCAAGGAAATCAACGATGCCCCATGAAGCTCCTTGGCAGCAAGACACCCAACAAGGTATGGAACCGGGGAATAAGCAAGATGCAATCGCGTCATCAGAAACCGAATCGCGTCGTAATCCCGGCATAATCGCGTCGTAATCGGGTAGCGCGAAAACCATAACCGTAATGAAAAAGATTCTTCCAACACCATGAGCCGGCAGACACCACACTGTTAAGGCATGCTTCAAGTTACAATTAACCCTTATAACTTCAGCGAATAAGGATGCAATGAAAACACTGGATGAACTTATGCAGCATCTATACGATAACGGCATCGCATGCTCTGGCGAATTGCAAAAAAGAGAATTGAAAAACCTGGGGTATTATCACGGCTATAAGGGGTGCCGATTCGCTGACATTGCAAAGAATCGTCTTCACTTGCAGTCCTTCGAGCAAATTTCATCATTGAATTCTTTTGATATGGCGTTGAAATCTTTAATTTACCCTCGGATCATCGCCGTGGAAACCGCTTTGAAGAATTACACATTGGAAGAAGTTCTTCAAGATGCAGAGTCACCATTTCTGGCTCTTGTGTTGTTTTCGTGGGTGTCGTCTCGTCGTTGAGCCGTTGATTATGAGGGTGTGAGGGGCGTTTCCTGTAGGTTTGTTTTTCGACCAAGAAAAAGAACCACAGAAAACGCCTTATGAAGAACATATTCAAACGTTTGCTCAACGTCAAGGGCATGGTCGTCGAGGACGTGTCCATCGACGATTCCCCACTGCGCGACGCTCCGGTCCTGGTGGCGCGCGTCAGGTGCAGGAAGGCCGCGTTGCGTTGCTCGCGCTGCGGGCGCAAATATGCCCGAAATACGACGACGGGGGCGGCGAAAGGCGTTGGCGGCGCCAGGACTTCGGCTGCTATCGGGTCGAGCTCGTGGGTCCGGCTCCGCGTGTGGAATGCCGTGTGCATGGCGTGGTGGTGTCGCGGGTTCCGTGGGCGGAGCCGGGCATCCGGTTCACGCGCGACTTCGAGATGGAATGCACGTGGCTGATGACGGTCGCCAACAGGAAGACCGTGAGCGGTTTCCTGCATGTCGCGTGGAGGACCGCGGGCGACATCGCCGGACGGGTCGCCGGCCGGCTGGAATCCGGCATGCCATGCATGTTCGACGGGCTCACGGCGATCGGCGTGGACGAGACCAGCCACAGGAAGGGCCACACGTATATCACCGTCGTCGTCGACCACGAACGCAAGCGGGTGATTTGGGCGCACGACGGATACGGCAAACAGGTCCTCGACCTGTTCTTCGAAGAATTGACGCCGGAGCAGCGCGCCTCCATCAGGATCGTCACCGGCGACGGCGCCAGGTGGATCGACTCGTCCGTCGCCGGATACTGCCCGAACGCGGAGCGCGTGCCCGACTCATTCCACATCGTCTCCTGGATGACCGACTGCCTGGACCGGGTCAGGAAACGGTTGTGGAACCAGGCCAGGCGAGCGAAGGACAAGACGGCCGCGGAGGCGATGAAGGGCCTGAAATACGCCGTGCTCAGAAACCCCGGCGACTTGGCCGAGCGCCAATCCACGGCCCTCGCCACGCTCGCCGGCGTGGATCCCAAGGGCCAGCTCTACCGCTCCTGGCAGCTCAAGGAACTCCTGCGCACGCTCCTGCACCAGCCCGCCGGCCAAGCCGAGGGGGAACTCAAACGATGGATCAACTGGGCCAGCCACTCGCGCATCCCCGAGATCGTCGAACTATGCAGGAAGATCCGCAGGTGCCGGGACGACATCCTCAGAACCATCCGACCCGGCCACTCCAACGCGCGACTGGAGGCGTTCAACAACAGGATCAAGGTCACCATACGCATGGCCTACGGCTTCCACCACGTCGACAACCTCATCGCCATGATCAACTCAGATGCTCCGGCCTACCCATCCGATTGCCGGTCCCCGTCCTCTAACCCACGAAAACAGCAGAAGCCTCATTTTTTCATCGCCTCGACTTGTTCTTCCACAGACATGGATGCCGTGTGAGAGGCGGGAGCAGCGGCTTCCGGTGCCGGAGTAGGCGCCGGCGCTTGAACCGGGGCGGCGGTCATAGGATTGATGGCTTGCGCCATATTCATGCCCAGTAACATGCCGCCATCGCCAAAGCCGTTGTCTTGGATGCCTTGCGCAATGCGCTGCTGGGCAGCCATATTGCCAGCTTGCTGGGAAACGCCCTCGTATGCGGCAACATTCATCCTATTCGAGGCGAACTGCTGCACGAGTTGACGTGATTGCTCGGTGAGCTCGATGCTTTCGATGCCCACGCTGAACACTTCAAAGCCAAAACGATCATTCCACGTACCTGCATTGGCCCGATCGCCACGCACGCATGCTGCGATGTCATTCGCCTTGCCGAGCAATTGCGAAATACGATATTCATTGGACAACGAATTGATGGCCACAATAAACGACTGTACGAATTCAGACAGAATCTGCCTACGTGGCCCTTCATCATCGAATGAATACGACACGGTAGTGGCGGGCACAAAGTTACGTACGAATCGAACTGGATCAGTGACCTTTAGCGGCATGGATTCACGTGCGCGAATTTCCAAATCGACGCCATAGAACCGGTCCGCCCTCGGATACCGGAGCCCGAAGGAATTCACCGAACAAGGACTCGTCCTCTAAGAAACTGTCCAACACACCGTTGCCAATCCACGATGCTCGCGATCCCGTGTCTGGCCATGGCCTCCGTCTTGGTCAGACCGTTCTCGACGTGGTCGCGCGCAGCGGCGACCGTCGTCTCCCAGTTGTAGCGTCTGCTGCCGTTGCTTTTCCCCCCCCCCATGATCGCCTCCTCGCCAGGCGAGTTCTAGTGATCGTTGCAACACCTGGCCTACCGCAGGGAGGATCAGGTGACCGCGAGCCACCATGACGACGGGACAGGGACCGGCCGCTGGGTGTTCCAGGGGCACGGTTATCCGACGAGGAAGGCGATGCGCGAGGCCAGGCGGGCCGAGTACGTGCGCCTGCTGGCCGAGGAGGGCGTGAACTTCACCCAGGCCGCCCATGCGGTCGGGGTGTCGAAACGCACCGGCAAGGCCTGGAGGAACGGACGCGCCCGGGCCACCGGCAGGAACGAGAGACCATCGGTGGACTGGTATCGTTCCACCATGGACAAGCCCAGGAAGATACACGCCCGCTATCTGGGCCAGGAGGAACGCATCCTGATCGCCGACCGGCTGCGCCTGGGCGACGGCATACGCGCCATCGCCCGCCTCCTTGACCGGAACCCGGCCACCGTGAGCCGCGAGATACGACGCAACACGAACCCCCTGACCGGATGCTACGAGCCGTACCACGCCCAGCAATCGAGCGCCGACCGGCTCAAACGCCCCAGGCCCAGGAAAGCCGGGCCGGGCACGCGCCTGTGGCGGGAGATACTCGCCGGCCTTGGACGGCATTGGAGTCCCGAGCAGATCGGCAACCGGCTCAGGCATGACTTCCCCGATAATGAGGACATGCACGCAAGCGTCGAGACGATCTACCAGGCCATCTACGTCCAGGGCAAGGGCGAGCTGAAAGCCGAGCTGAAACGGGCCATGCGCCAGGGCCGCGCCCAACGCAAACCCCGTGGCGGCGCGGGTCGCAGACCCCGGTTCCGGGATCCCATGGTCATGATCTCGGACCGGCCCGCCGAGGTCGAGGACCGGGCCGTCCCCGGCCATTGGGAGGGTGATCTGATCACCGGTTCGGCGAACAGGAGCGCCATCGGCACCCTGGTCGAACGCGCCACCAGGTTCACGATCCTGCTGCACCTGCCCGACGGGCACGACGCAGGCCAGGTCCAGCAGGCCATCGTCCGCAAGATGCGGAACCTGCCCAGGCTCCTGCGCAACTCGCTGACCTGGGACCAGGGTTCGGAACTCGCCCTGCACAAGCAGATCGGCGCGAGCCTGGACATGCGGGTCTACTTCTGCGACCCGCACTCCCCGTGGCAGCGCGGCACCAACGAGAACACCAACGGCCTGTTGCGCCAATACTTCCCCAAGGGCACCGACCTATCCAAATACCCCGAGGACTACCTCGACGCGGTCGCCGAGGAACTCAACGACCGGCCACGCAAGACCCTCGGCTACATGAAACCAAGCGAGAAAATCCTCGAACTCCTCGACACCGCAAGCTAACCTAGAAAACCAAGACAACAACACCAAAAACACCAGGTGTTGCAACCACCACTAGAATCCGCCCCACCGGACCTGTACAGTATGATCCATTTCTCCGCGGTCTGTCTGGGCATGGCAAGCCGTCTGGCGAGCGCGTCCCTGCCGGCTCCGGCCTTGATGAGTGCCAGCGCCTCGCGCCGGAACCCGTCGTCGTAACGGCTCCTTCGATCCTCACGCATACGAAAGAACCGCACCTCCGATCATCGAATCTGAATTTCTTCAGTCCAACAATCGGGGTGCGGTTCAGGTTGCGACGTTGTGCCCTTTTATGCTGTCCATATAGTGCGATCACTGCGGAATCTTTGGAACTGGAGTCTTCGAACTCGAAATTCCCGGAATCAATCGGCGGTGATCAGCTCGCTCGAATCC